>Ga0315282_10011248_pt1 | contig 13898 bp, 10 predicted proteins | sample YL17G07_20_MG_FD_203693 | JGI IMG/M metagenome (GOLD analysis project Ga0315282, IMG submission 203693) | Sediment microbial communities from Yellowstone Lake, YNP, Wyoming, USA - YL17G07_20 | ecosystem: Environmental > Aquatic > Freshwater > Lake > Sediment | place: USA: Wyoming | collected... | reverse complement strand
CTGTCGCAACGACCCCTCTTCGGTCAGGCTTGCCGCCGACGACAACAGGTTTACCTTTGAGTTCGGGATTAAGTACCTGTTCCACCGAAACGAAGAAAGAGTCGAGGTCGATATGAATGATGGTTCTGCTTGCCATATGGTTACCCCGTACCGGTCGAGACTGGCCTTATTTTAACACAGTCACATCACCTGGCAAGATTTATATTATTCAGGGTGATAAATTGCACGAAAAGATGTTTTGTGCAAGAGTGCAGGTTCATTTAACCGTTCAAATGTTCATTTTTCGATTGCCAGTCTAACAGTAACGGTGGACTCGTTTTTGGAGACGAGATAGTGGCAATTCCAAAAAACTTTACAATAATTAGTGCCGTGTGGGAAGCATACCCTCAATGCGGAACCACTCTACGTGATCACGGATGGACTCCTGCCATGGCCTTGAGGTGAAGCCGAGTTCCTCACGAGCTCGTGCTGAGCTCACCAGCGAGTTGCTCCGCAGCACATCGATGGAGTAAGCGGTGAACACGGGCTTACGCCGGAGTAGGCGGTAGTAGACACTCGCAAGTATCCCAGCAGTGCGGGCTATCACCGTCGGTATCTGGTAGGTGGGGGCAGGATAGCCGATATCACGCGCCAGTTCCTCCATTAACTCTGGCACCTGCACCTGTGCGCCGGAGAAGATGTAATGATGCCCCGGTTGCCCCTTATCAGCAGCAAGAATGAGACCGCGAGCGACATCACGCACATCCACGAAATCGTAAGCGCCGCTTACGTAGGACTTCAGATGCCCGCTTGCGAAATCAAGTATGAGCTGTCCAATGTTGGAGATGCCATAATCCCAGGGACCGATAACTCCTGTCGGGCAGCAGATAACCGCATCTAGTCCGCCTTTGTGAATTTCATCGAGGAGAAGGATTGTGGCGCGGGCCTTGCTCCTAGCGTAGTCGCCTAGGACTCGGTCAGTGTCGAAGGGCTGTGACTCGTCAATAACCGTGCCATGAGGTGGCTCAGCGATAGCGTGGATGGAACTGGTATAAACAAGTCGGCGGACACCGCTGGCGCGACAGGCGGCGATGACATTGTGCATGCCTCCCACATTTACCCGCTCGAGTACGCTCGCCATTCCAGGCATAATGGTGATGATACCAGCAAGATGAAAAACGAGCTCGGCTCCGGTGAATGCCGCCTTGAGACTTTCAGGATCAGTAATATCACCATAGACAATTTCTACATTCAGACCAGCGAGGGGGCGTTTGTCGTCGTCAGGCAAAACCAGGGCGCGTACAACTACACCCCTAGCAAGCAGTTCGCGGACAAGAACGTTGCCGATATGTCCGGTTGCCCCAGTCACGATAACCACGTTTCCACTTCCTCCCGGTCCAATTGTAGGGGTGCGAGAAATGGATTGTCAACGAAAAATGTAAAAGTTCCTCAAAAATGCAAACTACACGAAATGGCTTTATGTGCCATATCTTCCGACATATCCGTCGGTGACGTAGATACCCACGGGCAAAATCCGTGGAACTCTGCCCTGCGGGTTTTTCAAATAATTGGATTCCTGAATTGGCACTCCAACTACGCCAACCTTAAGAATTGCTAATCGCTCACATCCTTAAGCAAAGTTGGCTCCCCCCGGACCTTTTGGCATACGGAATATAAGAGGAGAGGTAATAAACGTGACTGCAGCTAAACCGAAGAAAACCATGGTGAAGCCACGAGCCATATTGCCAATGTTATTCAGCAGGAGAGCAGTGATGGCGATGCTTAAAGTACCTCCAATATTCCGAAACATGGCCCTCACTCCGCTAATACTGGCTACCCGGTTAGGCATAAGTTCAATACAGGCATTATTAGCAGCCGGTAAAGCAAGGCCGGTACCAATACCCAACAGAAACGTAATTCCTACGATCAATGCTGTGCTACCCAGTTGAACCCCTAGTATATTGATGCCCTGAGATTCTATGGCTAGTAGCGAAAGACCAGCCACCACTATAGCGCTGCCACCAACCATAGGCTTGCGATAACCCCACCGTACCAAGAAAAAGCTGGTTACCGCTGCAGCCATCATCACACCCACTGACCATGGAGCCAAGACAAGGCTACTTTCAAGGGTAGACATAGTGTAGATGGAAACAGCATAGAGAGGAACGAATGACACGATACCAAAATAGCAGGCACCAAGAATAACATTGTAGATATTAGCCGCCAGGAACGGCTTCCCCCTGAGAACCTCCCAATCAATGATCGGGTCGTTGGCTCTTCTTATGCGCCGCATTAAGATAGACATAAGGGAAACCCCTGCAGCGAGCAGTAACCCGGAAAATACCCATGACACTTTGGATTCGCTATTACCGCTGTTACCCATCTGGCTGAGACCGGTTAAAAAGGCAAATATAGATCCAGTTAATAAGCCTACCCCTACCAGATCTATATGCCCCTCCTCTCTGGCACTGGACTTAAGCAAAAAAGCCGATAAAACGAAAATAACTATACCCACAGGCACATTAAACCAGAATACCGACCTCCAGCCGAAAGCAGTGACCAGCCAACCGCCGAGGTTGGGGCCGATTATTTGACCAATGGGGAAAATGCTGCTGATAAGCCCTATAAACTGTTGTCTCCTCTCTGGAAAAGCCTCAGCTACGATCCCCATTGTTACAGGAAAATAAGCACCCCCGCCAATGCCCTGAATAAACCTGGAAAAGATGAGAAGCTGAATATTGGGGACTATGGCACAGAGCACTGAACCTATTGTGAAAAGAGATAGAGAAATCATGAAAATGAATTTATTGCCCAAGATGTCGCTGGCTTTACCCCCCAGCGGCATGGCTATGATGCTTGCCACCTGGTAGATACTTAATATCCAACCCGCTTGAACCAGCGAGGCGTCAAATGACGAAGTCATCACTGGAAAGGCGACAGATATGGCCGTGCCGCTGATTCCTACCAGTATCAACCCGAGGCCGATAGTAGCAAAGACAAGGGGTCTGGACACGTGTGATAGTCTATACCATAATTACAGTTAAAGTAAAACACAGGAGATACCCGGTGGGGCAATTCTTGTAGAGCGCTCCGAGCTGCCCCGATGGCTGCTATGCCACCTGCTAATTCATAGTGACCGACAGAATAGCCTCAAGAACAGGTGGCCTATAGCCAAAAGGCACTCTGCGAGCGGAACTGATTATATTCCTTCCCCCACTCTTCAATCAATATCTTCGTTTCACGTAGTGTTGTAAGTTTCGTAGATACCCACGGGCAAAGCCCCTGGAACTTTGCCCTGCGGGTTTTTAGATTGTGTTGAATCACACTTTTTGACGCTTTGTGCAGTAGGAGGGGGGGTGTCACCGCGATTGACTGGGAGCCGTGTAGGTTTCGAACCTGTGTAGTCTGTAGAAAAGGCGGAGGCCGCTTGCCTCCCTTGGCCTAGATTCTAGCGAACAAAAAAAGGGAAATCAATATTACAGTGAAGTTATCTATCCTACAATTGTTATGTTTCACTCCTTTTCCAAAATCATTCCCAATTGCTCCTTTGCGGCACTCTTTGACCCTCTCGTCTTGCGAGTCACTGGAGCCCCAAATTTGGCCATCATAGGATTCTCTGTGACATATTCTAGTACCTCTTCCAGGCTCATTTTTACTCGTTTTCTTCCCTCCATAAGCTCCTCAAGTCGATTGTAGAAAATTCTTCGCCAACCGTAATTCTTATAATCACGAGCTACACTTGGGTCCTCCAATTTTCGCTCCAAATCTCTTATCCGCTCTTCTGGCAAGACCATGAACCTTCTTGTCTCTCCCGACAGGTTGGAGCAACGCGCAATGGCAGCAATAAAACCCGTCGTATTCTCAACTTCAAAAGCATACTTAATGTCATCATCCTTCATCCATAAGACGTCTACCATCTCAACCCTATCCCTATTTTCTACCGATACTGTTTCTGGCAGGATTGGCAACACGCCCTCCAAGTCTGGAGCCGGAGGAGCAGCATATACAATGAAACCCTTTGACATTCCTAATTCAGCTAAATACCGAATCATTAGCGAGTGTTCACTTTCACGTTTCTTAATATCAAGTCGGAGTTGCCATTGACCGCCGCTTGTCTTCTGAGCGACACCTTCCACAACTTCAAGCACAGTCTTCGCCGTTGGAGTCAGGGAGTTTGGGAATTTGATAAATACATCTTGTAGTATCTCATCAAACGTTACTTTCACCTCGCGAGTCAGAATGTCAATCACGGTCATTTCTACCCTTTCCGAAAGAGGCACTATGTCCAAATAGGGTATTTCCTCTGGGTGAGCCAAGGCCCAGTTTTGGCCGACAACCTTCCCATCCTCCTGGACATCTTTCAAAACGAAATCGCTCCCAAGATGTTCACGTAAGACTTGGTCCCAGTTTTTCTTACTTGCAAGAAGCACACCTGCTTTCTTCAAAGCAGGTACCATGCTATTCAGAATAAACGTGTATGGGGTAGGTTCTCCCCTCTCTGCAATAACACGCTTCGCAGTTTCGACCACAATTCTCTCGTAAAGCTGTTCACCTTCAGTACCTACCCTTTTTTCTTCCTCTTTGCCCTTCTTTAAACAAAGATAGTAATCGCCAATTGCAGAACCGTAAGGTCTTGACAACCCACCAATTGATGCCCTTGGAGGCGGCTGATAGAGTATTTTCTCCATACTTAAATCTGCCTCTGATAGTGCCTCCACAATTGAATTCCATACCTGAATATCTTGATTATGAAAAGTCACTGTGACATATCTATCTGACTTCAGGCAATTATGTATTTGACGAAACACACTTCTGAGCATCTGATGGTAGTAACTGAAGTCCTTCTTTTGGTACTTAGGGTCTACCGTGATTTCTTCGCTAAGGTCTATAGCGAATGCTACGTCACCGGCCTTTCCTTTAGCCCATTCAGCCCAAAGGGTGCTGAGCTCAAGATATGGAATGCTTCCACCGTAAGGAGGGTCTGTGAACACATAATCAATTGACTCTGGCGGAATCAAATCCGCCAAATCTAATGCCGATTTATTAAGGATTAATATATTTGCATCTCCATTTATAAGCTCGTCGAAACTAGTGCCTATTCTCGCTTTTAGCTCTTTATTGCTTTGTTCCTTAGCCTGAACGACTCTATTGAACCTGTTCTCAAAGGAATCCCAAACATTGAATTCTCGGCTCTTCGGCGGTACCCAATATGAATTCACAGTCCATCCTACATTCCCACTTAACCGTGCCCCCTCCCTTTGTGGGACCATCCTAGATACCTGCGCCAACACTGAAGTAAATGTTAGTAGCATAAGAGCGCGGTTTGATTCATCATTGACCCTGGATATTGCCTTGCGTAACAGGCTTAGAGCATACCAAGCACGCGGCGTAAACAGATCCTTTAGTCTATCACCTGCTTCCCTAATTGCTTGGTCGAACACAACCCCAGGCGGAAACTTAAAACTTGGTGCCCAACCTGGCATTCTACTGGCTTCTATTTCCACACATCGCTTACGGTCTTTATGTCTAGCAGGACGCAATATCGCTCCTTCTTTCGCGCAGTCGACCCATATATCTGTCAACTCTGACCCTTCCCAAATCCCGCAAATGACTTTTGTCTCTTCGTGGGGGTGGTCAGGGCATGAAGTCGCATAGAGTCCCAGAATCTTATTCTTTGTCAATGCTTCTATGTGTTTGAATTCCTTCTTAAGTTCGCCTATGTCACAGGGTATCACGCTGCATTTCGTGATAAATGTAGCCATCGGATTCAAGTCAATAGCAACAGCTTTTCTTCCCGTCTTAATTGCTTCTATGGCGGTCACTCCCGAACCGACAAACGGGTCAAGAACTACTTCTCCCGCGCTTGTATAGTTTTCTATATATGCCCTAACCACATTATCAGGCTTCCGTGCCCAGTATTTGTGCATCATGTAGAGAGGTGAGTGTGTCTTAGGAACAATTACGTTATCGATTTGTTTCATAATAACCTCTTCCCTCCTACCGGATTCATACACGACAGTCTATAACAACCTTGCCGAGAATTCCACAGACAATCCATAATCATCCTCCGTAGGCAAGCTGCTGGCCCCACAATGAATCGAGATTCTATTCATATCCTACTACTCTCAGAGAATAGTGGTCAACCGAGTCGGGTACATTTGACAATCACTCAACTTGTTCAACAAGGTAACAAAGTAGGCCTGCTATACACAAACTAGGAGCCACATTTGCATGATGGCGCATATTTGCAAAACCTAGCCATCCAAGAAGGGCACGCTGGCAGTTCTTCAGGGCTTCTAGCTGTCCGTAGCAGGTCAATCCGCTTCAGTGCCTCCGCTTTTAGTATGTTGAGATTTCTGAAGCTCACATCGTATACTAGCAGCTTCGCGTCTTCTTCTGGCACATTCCTATAATACAAAACGAGTCTGCCTTTAGGCTTGTTGCTTAAAGCACACTCAAATCCTAGCCGCAGAAAGTAGTGCGGGCTGAACTCAGGTAGCCTGTCCCTCTCCACCACATACCTGAGGCTGGTCGTCCTGACTATGGTTGGAACACCTTGATGGAGCAGGACTCTATCCTTTAGCTCAGCTAGATTGGCAGGGATACGCTGCACTTCCCCTGCGGCGCCATATTCTAGAGCATCACGGAGAACTCGCAAGAATCCTTGCCGGTCTATAGAGGTGAGTCGCTCCTCGGCTACTTCCAAGGCAACAGCCTCTTCGTCGATAACCGTTTCACGCTGAATACGGGCAAAGTACGTCTTGCGTGGAAAGACAATGTCGTTGAGACGCAGTGTTTCACTTGGGCGTTGCTCCGCAAGCTTGGCAAGGAGTTTCTGGGCGGTCTCTGTGTCAGGGTGTATCTCGCCAGCCAAATCTACGATTTCATAGGATGTGGGAATGGTGGCTGTCCTACAATCGCACACCGAGGAGTAGTCGCATTGCATGCGGTACCAAGGGCATTTAGGGAGCTTACTGGAGTCGTCCGTGGCAATAGCTTCTTTTAGCAGGTCCCGTCTCCGAATCACCTCTTCCTTTATGGCTTTGAGGTCTGGGAAACTCAGAGCATAGACAACTAGCGGCGCAGATGATGTTGGAGGCGCTGCCCTTTGGTAGACGACAATTTTCCCTGTGCCAATATCTACCATACTACAGTATATTCCTAGCTGCTCAATGTACCCAGGCCTCTTACGCCGTAGGTCGGCGTCCTCACTGAGGTTGGAGGTGGTTTTTATCTCAACTGGAACTGTCTCGTAGATGTCAATTCTACCGACCACCCCTTCAAATTCTACGGATTGCTCGATGTATTCCTCGCTAGATACCGCAGCCCCAAATACATCGTGAAAGCCTGTGCCTGCCCACATCAGTTGCTGCCGTTCCAACGGGGGCACTATCTCGGGGTGCTTCCTTCGGAAGTATGCCTGCTTCAGGCTCAGGAGGTCGGTGACTGAAATGCGCTGGGGAGGTCTTCGGGTTTGCAACTTCGTCATCAGGGCATCTTTAACTGAGCGGTTTGCCGCAATGTTGGAAACTTGCGCTGCTACATCAAGATAGTCTGTGCTCACACCAAGATTCTACCACAAAGTATCATCATTATTTACTGGAAAAACAGTTACACCCCGGCGTTTTGATGAGATAGGAGGGATACTTCTCAAAATCAGGCCAACAACTTTACCGTTACAAGGCCGACCGGCTCACATTGCTGATACCTGGTTGCACAATATAGCGAAAAGTTCAGGAAGTAAGTTTTTACTTCGCCTAGAGACTGGCTCACTCTCAAGCGAGGCTTCAAACCTTTCAAACCCTTGATGCCGAGCTGTCAAGTCTTGGGCTAGTTTGGTTAAGGTTTGCCAAATACTTGCAGTCTAAGTGTTGACCTTGAGGCAAGGTTTGGTTAGAGGTTATCAAGCAAAAGGTATTCCCAAAGATAACCACCTTGTGTTAAAATAGTGTTAGAAATCGCAAGACGCTCCAGGTAAGGTATGGTTGGGGACATGTCCGCTGCCATGAAAAGGGATAGCCCAGGCAGCGGATTTGGAGAGGGCAATGTATCTTGTTAAGCGCAAGCAGAAAGTAATAAGCGTGGTCATGCCCCGTCGCGGCTGAGATGATTGGCTGAATACAATGCAGGAGAAGAGTTTATGGCAAAACAAGAGTATTTAATGGGCAATGAAGCAATGGGCAGGGGGGCGGTGGAAGCGGGGGTAACAGTGGTTACCGGATATCCCGGCACACCGGTTTCGGAAGTACTGGAATATGTCTCCAGCTATCCCGATGTCCATGCCGAGTGGTGCATCAATGAAAAAGTGGCTCTGGAAATCGCCGTGGGGGCTTCCCTCTGCAACACCCGGGCGATGGCGGTGATGAAACATAACGGCACCAATGTCGTTCTGGATTTCCTGATGCACCTGAATTATACCGGAGTACGCGGCGGGCTGGTGCTGATTTCCGCCGATGACCCCAGTGGCATCTCTTCGCAAAATGAAGAGGACAGCCGCATTATCACTCATCTTGACGCCCATTTGCCGGTGTTTGACCCGTGGTGTGCTCACGAAGCCAAAGATATGGTCAAGGCAGCTTTTGAACTTTCCGAAAAAACGGAGTTATGTTTTGTAGTGCGCCCGGTGACGCGCGTCTGCCATGCCCGCAGCCAGGTCAGATTGGAAGAGATCGTTGTCCTTGATAGAGAGCCCTCCTTCGTCGATGACCGCTCCCGCTTCGTGATGAGCGCGGTAACTGAGCCTAAAGCCGGTGGAGTGCTCCGGCCCGTCTTGAGGCATAAATGGCTCAATGAAAAGCAACCGGCTTTGCTCCAAATTATGGAGGAGAGTCGTTTTAATCATGTTGAGAAGGGCGAAGGCAGTATTGGACTGGTTACTTGTGGCATTGGCTATGCCTATGTCAAGGAGGCAGAGGAGATACTGGGCAAGAAATTTCCCATCCTGAAATTGGGAACCCTACCCCTTCCCAGGAGTAAAGTGATTAAATTCGCCCGCAAAATGGATAAGCTCGTGGTCTATGAAGACAGCGAAGGCGTCGTTGAATGCCTGCTCAAAGAGTTGCTCTATGACGAGGGTATTAAGGTAGAAGTAGCCGGTAGAAGTGGTTTTCTGCCCAGGGAAGGAGAGTTATCGGCGACGGTGGTGCTCCAGTCACTGGCAAAACTTTATCCTGAGTTGCAGAAATTGATTCCGGAAACCGTGACTCTGGACATTAAAATCCCGGTAAGGACGCGGACTCAGTGCGTTGGCTGCCAATACCGTGGCTTGTTGCACGCATTGAAGCTAATGGTTCGCAAGACTCACGGCATTGTCACCGGTGATATTGGCTGTTATGACGCTGGTTCTTTTCCGCCTCTAGAATTACAATCAACTATTTACTGTATGGGATCGTCCATTCCCATGGCAAACGGCATTGCCTACAGCGGTTCAAAACAGCCGGTTTTTGCTATCATCGGTGATTCCACTTTTTTCCATAACGGCGTCCTCGGGTTGTTGAATGCCATCCATAATGGTGTGGATATGGTAGTCATTGTCTGTGACAATGGAACGACGGCAATGACTGGTTTTCAGCCCCACCCGGGCAGTGATACCGATGTCAGAGGCAGACCAGCCGTCGCCATAGATATTGCCGAGCTAGCGACTGCGGCTGGAGCAGCCAGCGTGCAAGTTGTTAATCCCTATAATATACCTGAGGTAACCAAAGCGCTGAAGAAAGCCGTGCGCACTAAAGGCGTCTCAGTCATCGTGGCTTCAATGCCCTGTTATTTGCAGGTAAGACGCACCGGTAACCTCGGGTTTACCCCGCGTAAGGTTACCTTAGACCCGGACCGTTGTAATGGTTGCCAGATTTGCGTGACTTACTTTGGTTGTCCGGCAATACACTTTAGCAATGGTAAAGCCACTATTGACCAGGCTACCTGCGTTGAGTGTGGAATGTGTGTTGTCGTCTGCAAGAGAGGAGCGATCTCATGAATTTCAATATTCTGATTGCCGGTGTTGGCGGACAGGGCAACCTGTTTGCCTCAGCCATTTTAGCTGAATATTTCATGAGCCAAGGGTATCAAGTTTTAGCTGTAGAAACCATCGGCGCCGCCCAGCGAGGAGGCTCCGTAATCTCTCACCTGAGAGTAAGCGATTCAGACCTCTACTCACCTCTGATTCCGGCGGGAAAAGTGGACATACTGGTTGGTTTTGAGATTCTGGAGATGCTGAGGAATTTCCGGATGCTCGCTACCGATGGCACTTATCTGCTCAACGACTACAAAGACCCGACGGTACTGTGCAATATGGAGCTGGATACCTATCCATCGGATGAAAATATTCGGGAAGCACTCCAGAAATCGGGCAGGAAAGGTTATATCATTAAGGCTACGGAGCGGGCTAGAGAAGCTGGTGGCAGTCTTTTAACCAATGTGGTCATGGTGGGCGCTTTATGCCAGTTATCACTTCTTTTTAATAGTCGGGAAGTGAAGCGGGTACTTACCCATAAGTCACCGGAGAAGGTACGGGAACTCAATCTGAAAGCCTTTGAGGCGGGCGGTGTACTGGCTCTGGAGGTGATGAAGCAGTCGCCAACCCGAGGCTACCTGGGCCAAGGCTAGGGTTGGCCGGGGCTGCTACTTCTATGCCGGGAAGGATATTATGGTGCGGCCAGAAAACTGCCTACAGCATAGTGAAGGGCGAAACTTTATGTTAATCACTAAGGCCGTGCAAAACATTATATTGAACTATTCTCAAGCTTACCCCTGATAAGCATTTTTATTCTCACATAATCTTCACCCCAATTCAAGAGGTTCTACACTATTAAGTGTGAAAAGGGATAATTGAAAAGCAGCCGCTGACCCCTGCAGCCTTTGGGTAGTGAAAACTCAAAGCAAAGGAGGTCAAGTCGGGTGCAAGATGATTGTATCGCAGTGGCATTAGGATTGCCACAACTCAAGATTTTGGAGCAAAAGGAATTAGAGAACCACTTCGAGGTCATGGTAGCCTATCGCCAAGCTGAGTCCACCTGCCCCAGGTGTGGTAGGGTGACCTCTAAGGAGCATGGCAGGAGACCACAGTGGAAACAAGACAGGAGATTGAGGGACAAAGTAGTATTACTCAGACTGATAAAGAGACGGTTTCGGTGTCTCTGGTGTGGCAAGGTATTCACTGAGCCAGATGAGGTTTTTGGTCTCAGGAGACGGTCGAGCCACCGATTTCGGGAGTACCTGGGAGAGGAAGCACTTCATCTATCAACTAAGGAGGGTTGTAGGGGCGCTACAAAAATTTTTGGAAAAACTAAACTATTACGTTGAATATAATCTTCAAGGAGGCAACCGCAATGGGCGACCTTCGAAAGATTCTGGGTGACCGAATCCGCACCGCAAGGGTTCGGTTATCTTTTACACAAAAAGACTTGGCTGAGGAAGCAGGCTTTTCTGCACCACAGATCATTTCCCAAATCGAGAAAGGCAAACGAGAACTCAAAGCGTGGGAATTAGTTAGTCTAGCTACGGTCCTACGACTTGAAGTCTCTGGCTTAACAAAAAGATTAAAGAAACAATTTACGAAACGCTTTTTCAAAGAGAATCTCCGACTCGGTCAGCAAAACCGCATAACTGGCCAAGGGCTTGCCAAGGGTGGCTTACTGGAGCAACTGTAGCGTCTCTTTGCTCCAACCCATCCGTCCGCATGAGACTCTGTATTCACACAAATGCTCTGCACTCAAGTAACAGAAGTCCAGAATGTGTCACCGTGGTGGGCTGGTTCTAAGCGTATCGTCGGTGGATACAGGGGAGAATCGAACTCCATCCTACCAAAATGTTTTTCACCTAGTCAATGAAAGGCAGGCACTCACGGTAAGTTTCTTGAAGTAGTGAATGAAAAGAAAGCCTAGTCCCATCAGAATAGAATGTCATCGCGCCGCGAAAAGTGTGGCGTGACGAGTGACGCACTTTGTCTTAGCGGGGACCGACAAATCGGTAACCTTCCCCGTGCTCAGTGAGGATTGCTTGGGGAGGGTTGTCCCCCAGCTTATCTCTAAGTCGACGGATATATGTCCTTACAAGTTCAGTGTCTATATACTCTTTGTCCCAGACTTCCTGCAAGAGCTTCTCATTGCTAACGGTACATTCTGCATTTTTCATTAAGACATAAAGCAACCTGGATTCGGTTGGTGTCAACTTTATTACTTTGTCTGGCAGATGCGCTTCATTAGTAGCTAGGTTTAGGGTTAATTTTGCCCGGATGATTAGGGGTTCGTCTTCGGTGACTTTTGATGTCTGAGCGCGGCGGAGCGCAGCATTCACCCTAGCAACGAGGTCCCTGGGCCTAAAGGGTTTAACGATGTAGTCATCAGCTCCCATTTCCAAGCCCTTCGCTTGCTCCTCTTCCTTGCCTCTTACAGTAACGATGATGATGGGTATACTTGAAAAAGAACGAATTCGACTAAGTACCTCAAAGCCGTCTATATCAGGTAGATTTAGGTCTAGAATGACAATATCGAAGGAGTCGGACTGCAATACTTCAATCCCTCTAGTTCCTTCTGCAGTGTCGGAGACGGTAACTTCAGGCCACCGCAGCTCAAGACAAAGTGAAATGGCTTCCACTATCTCCGCACTGTCCTCAATGATTAGTACTTTCAACTGAACCTCCCTATTTCAGTGTAAGGAAAGGCCTACCAATTCATTCTATTCTCCATTATAAGTAGGCAGAGAAAAGGCAAAGGTGTTACCTTTACCTGGGTTGCTATCAACCCATATTTCTCCCTGCTGTAATTCTACCAGTTTTTTGCAAATAACGAGACCAAGCCCCAGTCCAGGGATGCGCTGCCTCCTATCAGCGTCCTCACCCCGGTAATAAGGATTAAAAAGCTTCTTCCTTTCTTTTTCCGTGAGGGCTGGTGCTGAATCCTCAACCTCTATTATTACTCTGTTGTCAACCACTCTTGCCCGCAAGGTTATGTTGCCACCCATGGGAGAAAACTTATTGGCATTTGACAACAGATTGATTAATATCTGTTCCAGGTTTTCCCTATCTGCTTTTACTTGGGATAGAGAGTTTGGTATTTCTAATTTTAACGATTGCTCTTTGCTTTTGAAAAGGATGAGAAATTGCGATGCTACTTCCTCAATTACCGAGCCAATTTCGAGAGGTTCCAACTTAGGCTTCAGTTCTGCAGTTTGCATTTTGGTAAAGTCTAACAGTTCTGTGACTTTTCTATCCATTGACCGAGCACCTCGGGCAACATTCTGAATTAGCCTTTGCCTCTGGCTGCCAGTGGTTAGTAGTGACTCATCACCAAGTAACTCAGAAGAAGAGATAATGGCAGTGAGGGGCGTTTTGAGTTCATGGGCAACGTTATGCAGGAACTCAGTTTTCAGTTCATTCTGTTCTTGCAGTTCTCGGCGCATTGTTTTCTCTGAGGCATATAGGCGCGCATTTTCCAATTCAACAGCTACTCGGCTGGCTGCACTTACAACTAGACGCTCATCCTCCTCAGAGTAGAACTGCTCGGAGAGTTTCTCACCTAGGATGAGCATCCCAACCATTTCCTTTTTTTTGGTTTTAAGAGGAACGAAAAGTGTCGCCCTTACTTTCTTTATTTCGCCAGCCTCCTTTTCAGTTAGAGATTGTAGCGCTGGGATGGCATCGATGTCTCTGTTATCCAGTATGCCTTCATTGGATTGCAGCCATCGTAACAGAGGGCTAGAGCTTTCAATGACGATTTGAGAGGTCTCTTTCCCATCTGAATATACCGTGGAGAAGTCTCCTGAGCCAGAGGGTAATAATAGGTGAACACTAGATGTCTGTAATGCCCGACTAATCAATTTGACAAGGGATGAGCTTAACTGGTCAAAGTCTCTTATGTCATGGGCTTTCTGGCTGAAATCCTCTAGTTCCCTGAGAAGGTCATACCTTTCCCGGTAGAACCACC
>Ga0315282_10011247_pt1 | contig 13898 bp, 16 predicted proteins | sample YL17G07_20_MG_FD_203693 | JGI IMG/M metagenome (GOLD analysis project Ga0315282, IMG submission 203693) | Sediment microbial communities from Yellowstone Lake, YNP, Wyoming, USA - YL17G07_20 | ecosystem: Environmental > Aquatic > Freshwater > Lake > Sediment | place: USA: Wyoming | collected... | reverse complement strand
GTGGCATAGAAGCCAGAATTGTCGGGCGCCCCTGTGGCGAGCAGGGGCGCTCTTTCCAAAAGACATTCCCCACCCCTACGCTGTCCCTCAAGTCCGCATATCGCCAAGAAGCGCAAAAAATCCTTGACTTCAAAAGTTACGGTAAGTGATAATAAAAAAAAGGAAGTTCGCTCATTCATTGCATTCATATTTGGTTCCAGACAATCGCCATCCGGAATTTGGATGGTCTTTTGTTTTCCCGCTTTGATGATTGCGGTTTCCGCTCAACATTTTTCTCCTTGATCGGATGTCGGCCGGGCCTAATACTGAGAAGATCACCCTAGTTTTGATTGAAGGCAGCTCTCAATAGAAATGGAGGAAAAGGATATGGCGAAAACAGAGACACCCCTTTTGGATGACCTGGAGAAGGGGAGGTGGCCGAGCTTCGTAAAGGATATGAAGCAGGCCGCACAGAAGAAAGTGATGGCGAAAGACCTCTTGCGCCAGCTCGAGAAGTCCTTTGGGGATAAGATCGGGCACTGGAAGCACGGGGGGATTGTCGGAGTCAAAGGGTATGGTGGAGGGGTAATCGGCAGGTACTCGGACCGGCCAGATCTGTTCCCGGGCGTTGAAATGTTTCATACCTTGCGGGTCAATCAGCCGACGGGCTGGTTTTACTCGACCCAAGCCCTGCGGAATCTCTGCGACATTTGGGATAAACACGGGAGCGGACTGACCAACATGCACGGCTCAACCGGGGACATCATCCTTCTGGGCACTACGACAAACCACCTGCAGTCCTGCTTTGACGACCTTTCCGAGGCCGGGTTTGACCTGGGCGGATCGGGTTCAGCGATGCGCACCCCGAGCGCCTGCGTGGGACCCGCCCGCTGCGAGTGGGCCTGTATCGACAGCCTGGATATCTGCTACAAGCTAACCATGCAGTTTCAGGACCAGATTCATCGCCCGATGTTTCCGTATAAGTTCAAGATCAAAGTCTCCGCCTGTGCCAACGACTGCGTCGCTTCCATCGCCCGCTCGGACTTTGCCATCATCGGCACCTGGAAGGGGAAGATCCAGATCGATCCGAAGGAAGTCCGCACCTATGCCGCCTCGGGCCTGGATATCCGGGCCGAAGTCACCGACCTCTGCCCGACCCAATGCATGTCCTGGGACGAGAAACAGAAGGAGTTAAAGATCGAGGACGCCGACTGCACCCGCTGCATGCATTGCATCAATATGATGCCGAAGGCCCTGCGCCAGGGGAAGGAAAAGGGGGCCACCCTGCTGATCGGCGGCAAAGCGCCCATCGTGGAAGGGGCGCTCCTTTCCTGGGTGATCGTCCCCTTCATGAAACTGGAGCCGCCCTACCAGGAATTGAAGGATCTACTCGCCAAGATCATGGACTGGTGGGACGAAAACGGGAAGATGCGGGAGAGAACCGGGGAGCTGATCAAGCGCCTGGGGATGCGGACTTTTTTGCGGGCCGTGGGCCTGCCGGCCGTTCCGCAAATGGTCAAGACCCCGCGGACCAACCCATACGTGTTCTTTTGGCCCGAAGAGATTAAAAAGGAGGTAAAGTGAGATGGGAAAGACAGACATTGGCCCTCCCGATTACAAAAAATACCTTCCCCCGGTGATCCAGAAAAATTATGGCAAGTGGAAATACCATGAAATTCTCAAACCGGGCCTGCTGAAGCACGTGGGAGAATCCGGCGAGGAGCTCTACACCGTGCGGGCCGGATCGCCCCGCCTTCTGAGCACCGATCATATCCGCGAAATCTGCGAGCTCGCCGACAAATACTGCGACGGGTACTTGCGTTTCACCAGCCGCCACAACATCGAATTCCTCCTATCGGACCCGAGGAAGGTAGAGCCGCTAATGGCCGAGCTGAAAAATAAGAGCTATCCCGTCGGCGGAACGGGGCATTCGATCACTAACATCGTCCACACTCAGGGCTGGGTTCATTGCCACACGCCGGCCACGGACGCCTCCGGTCCGGTGAAGGCCGTCATGGACGAACTCTACGAGTATTTCGTTACCATGAAGCTGCCCTCGCAAGTGCGCATCGCCCTGGCCTGCTGCTTGAACATGTGCGGTGCCGTGCACTGCTCGGACATCGCCATCCTGGGAATCCATCGCACGGTGCCCAAGCCGGATCATGCCCGGGTGATGAATATTTGCGAGATTCCCACCACGGTGGCGTCCTGCCCCACCGGAGCGATCCGGCCGGACCCGAAGACCAAGAGCGTGGTCATCAATGAAGATAAGTGTATGTACTGCGGCAACTGCTACACGGTATGTCCGGCCCTACCTATAGCGGACGCAGAAAATGACGGCATCTCTATCTGGGTCGGGGGCAAAGTTTCCAACGCCCGGACGCCCCCCATGTTTTCCAAGCTGGTCATCCCGTTCCTTCCGAATAATCCCCCGCGATGGCCGGAGGTGGTTAGCGCGGTGAAGAATATCGTGGAGGTGTACGCCAAGCATGCCCGCCAGCATGAGCGCATCGGTGAGTGGATCAATCGCATCGGATGGGAAAGGTTTTTCACCCTGACCGGCATAGAGTTCACCGATAAGCATATCGATGATTTTACGATGGCCACGGACACGTTCCGGTCGACCGCTCAATTTAAATGGGGGTGAGAAGTGAGTGAAGAGCTGAAAAAGCAGATCATGGACCTGGTGACGAATGCCAAGAGAATGCTCTCGGCCAGGGACATTGCCCGGTCCAAGGGGATCGAGGCCGATCCGGCGGTGATCAAGAAGCTGATCACCGAGCTGGTCAACGAGGGAAAATTGGAATATACCTCCTACGGAGGAGCCACCTTCATGAAGATCGCTGGGAAAGAATGACCGGTTGTTGTCCTCGGCTCGTTGTGGCTGCGTTGCGCGGGGGGGCGGGGAAAACGGCCGTCTCCCTCAGCATGGCCGCGGCGTGGAAGAAGCGCGGCCGAAAAGTGGTCCCTTTCAAGAAGGGGCCGGATTACATCGATGCCGCCTGGCTTTCCCTGGCAGCCGGACAACCCTGCTACAACCTGGATACTTTTCTGATGGGGCGCCAGCGGGTCCTGCGGTCTTTCTTCCAGAAGGGCACTCCGGGTTCCCTCTCGCTGGTCGAAGGAAATCGGGGCCTTTATGATGGCATGGATGTGGAGGGGAGCCACAGCACGGCTGAACTGGCCAAGCTCCTCCGGGCGCCGGTCGTCCTGGTGATCGACTGCGACAAAGTGACCCGGACAGCCGCCGCGATGATTCTGGGATGTCAGCGATTAGACCCGGACGTGGAAATCAAAGGCGTAATCTTGAACCGTGTCGCCGGCAGTCGCCATGAGAGGGTTCTGCAGATGGCCGTCGAGCAATCCTGTAATCTTCCCATCCTGGGCGCTGTGCCGCGGATGGAAGATTTCCCGTTTCCGGAAAGACACCTGGGGTTAACCCCTCCGCAAGAACATTTGGGGGTTCAGAAGGCGTTGGCCAAGGCGGTGGAGATTGCTGAGAAATACCTGGACCTGGCCCGCCTTTGGGAGATCGCCGGACAGGCTTCTCCCTTCCAACCCGGTATAGAAGAAGAGAAGCCTCTACGGACGAAAATTAGAAAAATCGCGGGGCCGCCCACGATCGGAGTGGTCAAGGATTGCGCATTCCAGTTCTATTACCCCGAGAATTTACAGGGTCTTTCTGACGCGGGGGCGAGAGTGGTGGAAGTAAGCGCCATCCAGGAGCGTGAGCTCCCTCCAGTGGATGCGCTTTACATTGGTGGAGGATTCCCGGAAACTCACGTCCGGCCCCTGGCTGAAAATGTCCGTTTCCGCAATTCGCTGCGGGAAGCGGTAGAAAATGGGCTGCCCGTCTATGCGGAATGCGGCGGGTTCATGTACCTCGGGGAAAGCCTGACCATCGATGGGTGCAGTCATCCCATGGTGGGAGCTTTGCCTGTCGCCTTCAGGATGGAGAAGCGCCCCCAAGGGCATGGGTACACCCTGCTGGAAGTGGAAAAGGAGAACCCCTTTTTTGCAGTGGGAAGTGTATTGAAAGGCCATGAGTTTCACTACTCCCGCATTCTCTGGCTGGGAGAGGGCGAGGCTTACTTGGCGTACCGGGTGAAGCGGGGCGTGGGCATCGATGGGGCCAGGGACGGGCTCTGTCGCAAAAATGTTCTGGCCACCTACTCACACCTCCACGCTCTGGGAACTGAGGGCTGGGCGGACGCGCTCGTGGCCAGGGCAATGCTGTACCATGTCCGGGCGATTCCCCGGCTGGTGGCCGTTTGAGACACCCCCTCCCAACCCTCCCCCCTCGAGGGGGAGGGACAGGGTGGGGGGGATGACAAATTGAAAAAATTATAAGGAGGGTTTGAGGATGCCCGCAATCGAGTTGGCAGGGAAGACTTACGACGTGGATGAAGATGGTTTCCTTCAGCAGTTGGACAAATGGAACGAGGAATTTGCCCAGGGGTATGCCAAAGAGGAGGGAATCGAAGGAACTCTGACGGAAGAGCATTGGAAAGTGATCAACTGCCTGAGAAATTATTTCCAGCAATTCGGCATCGCCCCGATGATCCGTAAACTTTGCAAAGAAACCGGGTTTGACCTGAAGAAGATCTACCAGCTCTTTCCTTCAGGACCGGCCAAAGGCGCCTGCAAACTGGCCGGTTTGTCGAAGCCCACGGGTTGTGTCTGAAAATCGAAACCGGTTGGGCAATGGAGGCGGGGAACTTCCCCGCCTTCGCGTATCGGAAGCCGCTTGATTCGTTTCGGCAAGCGTTTCCCGGATGGAGAATGAGGAGTATTTTTTGCTTTGGGAGTAAAAGACCTTCTTTCGCAGAATCGATCGGCCATCGTACAGAGATGGTTTGACCGGATCGCAAAAACCTACCCCGCCAACAGCCAGAAATTTATCAAGGAACAAAAAGATCGGTTTGCCAACCCGGTGGGTTCCACGATCCGCCGGGGAATCGAAGGTCTCTATGAAGAACTCCTCCGGGATATGGATACGGGAAAGGTTAGGGAATATCTCGACCCGATAGTCCGGATCCAGGCCGTCCAGGATTTTTCCCCCTCTGAGGCGCTCTCTTTCATCCCCTCGCTCAAAGGGATCATCAGAGAAGAACTGAAAAGAGAGATGCAGGAGAGGCGCGTTTTGGAAGAGCTGTCTGAAATTGAAACCCGCGTCGACCGGCTCACCCTCCTCGCCTTTGACCATTACATGAGATGCCGGGAGAAGATTTATGAGATCAGAATGGGAGAACTGCGGAACCGGTCTGCGGAGGTTATGGAAAGGATTCAAAGGAATGAGGTAAGAAGGGGAGGGGCCCCCGATCTTCCAAGGGTCACTGGAGATTCAGAGGAATGAGACGGGAAAAGCGAACATGAATCTCGGATTTGCCCTTCTTTCGGTCGCCATCCTGGTTTTGACCGCCGTCCTCGGGGTTGGCCTAGCCGGGTTATATACGACTTTTGGTGTTGTCATTCCCTATGCCGCCTTTGCCACCTTCCTGGGTGGCGTAGTCTATCGCGTTTTGGAATGGGCCGGGACACCGTCTCCTTTCCGCATCCCCACGACCTGCGGGCAACAAAAATCCCTTCCATGGATCAAGGCCAGCCTTCTCGACAGCCCACACAACACAGCCGGCGTCGTCGGCCGGATGTTTCTTGAGGTCCTCCTCTTCCGTTCCCTTTTCCGGAACACCAAAGTGGAATTGAAGGGAGAGAGGCCCCTTTATGGGGGAGCGAAGTGGCTCTGGCTGGCCGGACTGGTTTTTCACTGGTCCTTTCTCTTAATTGTCCTGCGGCATCTGCGGTTCCTCCTCGAGCCGGTCCCTCTGGTGGTGAATATGCTGGCCAGCCTTGACGGGCTTTTTGAAATCGGGGTGCCCACTCTTTATCTAACCGATGTCGCCATCTTGCTCGGCGTTTCCTACCTCTTCTTGCGACGGGTAGTCATCCCGCAGATACGTTACATATCCCTTCCCTCGGATTACTTTCCCCTCTTTTTAATTCTGGGCGTAGCTCTGTCGGGCATTCTTACTCGTTACTTTTACAAGGTGGATCTTTTGGGAGTGAAGGAGCTTTCCCTCGGCTGGATACGCTTTCATCCGGTCGTCCCGGAAGGAGTCGGACTTTCTTTTTATGTCCATCTTTTCCTGGTCAGCGTGCTTTTCGCCTATTTACCCATGAGCAAACTGATGCACATGGGGGGAGTATTCCTCAGCCCCACGAGGAACCTGGCCAATGACAGCCGCAGGCGCAGGCACATCAACCCCTGGAACTACCCGGTCAAGGTGCATACCTACGAGGAGTACGAGGATGAGTTTCGGGAGAAGATGAAGGCGGCCGGATTGCCCGTGGAAAAGGAGTAAAGGTGTCCCTGGCGAAAGTCCCCAAATCCGATGAGCTGGTGAAAATCAGCTACCAACCTCCTGGAACAGGATGGATGGATACCCCGGTTACGTTCCGGCCGGGCACCTGGTGCTACAGTGCAGCCCCCAAAAATCTTAAAGCCCTTGGCCTGGCGAACCCGAGAGAATGGCAGCCGACGGATGAGGACTGGAAGCTCCCGGAAAACTGGAAAGAGATCATCCTGGAAGGGTTCAGGGACCGCCTGAACAAATACCGTTCCTTCCGGCTTTTTCTGGATATATGCGTCCGCTGCGGGGCCTGCGCGGACAAATGCCATTTCTTCATCGGCTCCGGAGACCCGAAGAACATGCCCGTCCTGCGCGCGGAACTCCTGCGGTCGATCTACCGGAGGTATTTCACGGCATCCGGAAAGCTTCTGGGGAAGCTGGCCGGCGCCCGGGAGCTCACCCCCAGTGTACTGAAAGAGTGGTTTTATTATTTTTACCAGTGCACCGAATGCCGCCGCTGTTCGGTCTTCTGCCCCTACGGGATCGATCAGGCGGAAATTACCATGCTGGGCCGGGAGCTCCTCAACCTGGTGGGCTGCAACATCAACTGGGTTATCGAGCCGGCGGCGAATTGTTTCCGGACGGGAAATCACCTCGGCATACAACCCCACGGGGTTAAGGACTCGCTGGAATTTTTGGCCGGGGATGTCGAGGATCGAACGGGAGTCAAAGTGGAGGTCCCCATCAATCGGAAGGGGGCCGAGGTCCTCTTTGTCACCCCTTCAGGAGATTTCTTTGCGGACCCGGGAACGTACACCTGCATGGGTTATCTCATGCTCTTCCACGAGATCGGTCTCGACTACACCTGGTCTACCTATGCTTCGGAGGGGGGAAATTTCGGCCTTTTCACTTCTCACGAGATGATCAAGAGGCTGAACGCCAAGATCTACGCCGAGGCGAAGCGGCTGGGCGTCAAGTGGATTCTCGGGGGAGAGTGCGGCCATATGTGGCGCGTCCTGCACCAGTACATGGACACCATGAACGGCCCGGCCGATTTTCTCGGAGAGCCGGTCTCTCCGATTACGGGGACGAAGTTTGAGAACGCCGCTTCCACCAAGATGGTCCATATCACGGAGTTTACCGCCGACTTGATCCGGCACGACAAGTTGAAGCTGGACCCCAGGCGAAATGATCATCTGAAGGTGACCTATCACGACTCCTGCAACCCTTCGCGGGCCATGGGTCTTTTCGAGGAGCCCCGCACCGTCATCCAGAATGTGTGCAACCATTTTTATGAGATGCCGGAGAATACCATCCGGGAGCAGACCTTCTGCTGCGGGGGAGGGGCCGGCTTGGGTACGGACGAGAACCTGGAGATGAGGCTCCGGGGAGGGCTTCCCCGGGCCAACGCCGTCAAGTATGTTCATGAGAGACACGGAGTAAACCGGGTAGCCTGTATTTGCGCGATCGACCGGGCCACGCTCCCGCCCCTTTTTGAATACTGGGTTCCCGGTGTGGGGGTCACAGGAGTTCATGAGCTGTTGGCCAATGCCCTGGTGATGAAGGGGGAGAAAGAAAGGACCGCAGATCTTCGCGGAGATCCTCTGGAGGGAATGGGGGGAGAATGAAGATCTATGACGCCGGAAAGGTCTTCACCGGCCTGGCCCTCTTTATCGTTTTGCTGACCGCTCCGATTTGGCTCAGCGGGGGGAAATCCGCATCCCCGCTGGAGATCAAGGTCGACACGCCGGTAATCCAGAATCTGTCGGAAAAGCGCTGCCTAGAGCCGACGGCCTATATGAAAGCCAACCACATGGAGCTGCTGGATACCTGGAGGCAGGCGGTGGTCCGCGAGGGTGAGCCGCTTTATGTAGCCTCCGACGGGAAAAAATACCGGATGAGTCTTTCCGGTACATGCCTGCATTGCCATTCGAACAAGGATCAATTCTGCGACCGGTGCCACAACTATGAGGGTGTAAAGCCGGCGTGCTGGAGTTGTCATGTTGTCCCCCAGGAACTGAAGGGATGAAGAGTACGCGGAGGACATTCCTGAAAATCGCCGGGCTTTCCCTGCTGGGGGTTGGCACGAAGCCCGTATTGGACGCCCTTGCTGCCGGGGAAGAGGCGAAAATCATCAAGGCCCCCGAGGCCCTGAAGGCCAAGAGATGGGCGATGGTCATCAACTTGAGGAAAAAGTGTCCGGAAGAGTGCAGAAACTGCGTCGAGGCCTGTCACACCATCCACAATGTCCCTGATTTTGGAAACCCCAAAGATGAGATCAAGTGGATATGGAATGAACCCTACGGGGATGCTTTCCCGGACCGGGAAAACAAATATATCGGCGGGGGAATTCAAGAAAGGCCGGTGATTGTCCTCTGCAACCATTGCGACAATCCTCCTTGCGTGAGAGTGTGCCCTACGAAGGCGACCTTCAAAAGAGCAGACGGCATCGTCATGATGGATTACCATCGCTGCATCGGGTGCCGGTTCTGTGTGGCCGGATGCCCCTTCGGGGCCAGGTCCATGAATTTTCGGGACCCCCGTCCCTTCATACAGAAAATCACCCCAAACTTCCCGACCCGGACGAAGGGAGTGGTGGAGAAATGCAATTTCTGTGAAGAAAGACTGGCGGTCGGTCTTCTGCCTGCATGCGTGGAGGCTTGCCGGGAGCGGATGGCCTTCGGAGACCTGACGGACCCCGGATCGGAAGTCCGCAGGCTGCTTGAGGCCAACTTCACGATCCGGCGCAAACCGCACCTGGGGACTCAGCCCCAGGTTTATTATATCGTGTGAGGTAAGGATGCTGGAAAAGGCGCTGAGCGGAGGGAGAAAATACTGGGCTTGGGTGACCTTCCTGGTTGTCGTCATCGGGGTAGGCTTCAGCTTTTACCTTCGCCAGTTGGATTATGGGTTAGGCATCACCGGCATGAGCCGGAACGTCACCTGGGCGCTTTACATCGCTCAATTTACCTTTCTGGTCGGTGTGGCTGCTTCGGCGGTGATGCTGGTTCTGCCTTATTATCTCCACAACTACAAAGCCTTCGCCAGGGTCACCATCCTTGGGGAATTTCTGGCGGTCTCCGCCGTACTGATGTGCCTTACCTTCATCATCGTGGACCTCGGCCAGCCGGCCCGGGCCTTCAACATAATCATTTACCCGACCCCCAGCTCAATCCTTTTCTGGGATATGATCGTGCTGAACGGCTACCTTCTTTTGAATATCCTGATCGGGTGGACGGTTCTTTCATCGGAGCGAAAATCCATCCCGCCGCCGGGTTGGGTAAAACCGTTGATCTACATCTCTATCCCCTGGGCCATCAGCATTCATACAGTGACTGCTTTCATCTATGCCGGGCTCCCGGGCAGGAGTTTCTGGCTGACGGCCATCATGGCTCCCCGCTTTCTGGCCTCGGCTTTTGCTTCCGGTCCGGCCCTCTTAATCCTCCTTTGTCTGATTCTTAGGAGATTTGCCCGTTTCCATACCGAAAAAGAGCCGATCCAGGCGCTAGCCAAGATTGTCACTTACTCCCTGGTGATCAGTATCTTTTTCGTAGCGATGGAGATCTTTACGGCCTTCTACAGTCAGGTGCCGGAGCATATGCAATCCTTTAAATATCTCTTCGTGGGCTTGCAAGGGCATTATGCTATGGTACCATGGATGTGGTCTGCGGTCGTGCTGGCCGGGATTGCCCTGGTTATTTTGATCAACCCCCGGACGCGCAAGAATGAAACGCTTCTAGCCATCGCCTGCGCAGCCGTATTTGTTTCCCTCTGGATCGAGAAGGGATTGGGCCTGGTCGTTACCGGTTTCATTCCTTCGCCCCTGGAAAAGATAACCGATTACAGCCCAACGGGGCCGGAGATCCTCATCACCGTCGGGGTCTGGGCGATGGGCCTTTTGGTTCTCACCGTCCTTTACAAGGTTGCGCTGTCGGTCAAGGTGGAGATGGAAGGGTAAGAGTAAGGAGGGGGATCATGCCCACGGTGGAATACGCAGGCATCAGGGTGGAAGTAGACGAAGAAGGATATCTGTTCAATTTCGCTGACTGGAATGAAAAAGTCGCCTGCGCTCTGGCCGAGCGGGAAGGAATCCTGGACCAGTGCCCGCTGACCGAAGAGAGGATGATCATCCTGAAATTTTTGAGGGGGTACTACAAGAATTTCAACTCTTTCCCGATCGTCCAGGCAGTCTGTAAAAACGTCCATCAACCGAAGGACTGTCTGAACGAACAGTTCATCGACCCGATCCAAGCCTGGAAGATCGCCGGCCTACCCAAACCCACGACAGAGGTCTTCGCCTACATAAAACACAAGCCTACATAAGACCCGCCACACACGCCGTAAAGACGAGTTGCCTGAAAAGGCCAGCTCTTCCCAGCCGAAGATTCTTAAATCATAAAAGACAAAATTGATGATTCAACAAAAGCCCAAAATATTCCCTCTCCCTTGGAGGGGAGAGGGCCAGGGTGAGGGTGAAATAAATGGTGTCCCTAAGAATTCCTGCCCGAAACCCATCGCGAGATATTTCCGGGTAAATTTTAGGTGGACACTTTCTTTATTTAGGTGTACACTTCAATCAAGGTTTTGTTTGATCAAAGGAGGTCGGGGGCTATGGAGATGAATGTGAAAGAGGCCCGCAGTAAATTCAGTTCGATTCTCGACCAGGTGGAGGAAGGAGGCGAAGTAATCATTCGTCGCCGGGGAAAGGAAATCGCCCGCCTCGTGCCGCCCACCGGCAAGGAAAAACGTTTACCCGCCTTAAAGAAATTTCGAGGCGAGATTCGAGGGAAGGGGAAACCTTTAAGCGCGGTTGTAAAACGCGGAAGGGCCGAGGAACGTTACTGATGTTTTACATCGATACGAGCGTGATCGTAGCCTATTATTATCCGGAACCGTTGAGCGAAAAGGCCGAAGCCTTTCTTATGACCCATACGCGCCCGGCAATCAGCACCTTGATTGAGGTCGAAATGGTTTCGGCGCTCTCCAGGAAGATTCGAGAGGGCGGGCTGTCCCGCAAGGATGCCGGCCGCATCGTCGCCAAATTTCTCAGTCATGCGGACGGCCATTATTACACCCGCCTATTTGTCGAGCCGCATCATTATCGATTGGCCAGAGACTGGATTGGCCTTTTCCAAACAAAGTTAAAAACGCTTGATGCTTTACATTTAGCGATTGCCCATGCGGAAGGTCTGACCGTCGTAACCGCCGATCAGGGACTTGCAGAATCGGCCAAAGCCCTCGCGCTGGATGTCATGGTGCTGAAAAAATAAGACTTTGCCAAATGCGTGCCTCTCGCGCCATGGAATTCACTCTTATCCCCATGCATAGCCAATTGATTCAGTATGGTGCCCCCCGAATTCCCCCACTGCAAAAAAATAAAATACCCCCTCTCCCTTGAGAGGCTGTGTCGTAGTTCGTCATGCCCGCGAAGGCGGGCATCCAGGAAGATGGAATTATTCAATAAAGCTGCAACTGGATTCCGGCTTTCCCCGGAATGACGGCTCCTTTTCCCAATTACGACACAGTCTCTGACGGGAGAGGGTCAGGGTGAGGGTGAAGAACGAAGAAATTTCATCAGTTATTTTTCCCCCTCGCCAATATTTTAACCCTCGACAGGTGATTGTGAAGTTGTTATAATCGAACCATGAGTACAATTACCATAGACGAAATCCGGCGCGATCTGATAGGTTACCTAAAACGGGTGAAAGCGGGAGAGACGTTTCTCGTCATCGATGCCGATCAGCCAGTGGCGGAGATTAAGCCTGTGACACAAATGGGTGCAGGCCCGCGCCCCTATGCCTTGTGCGCTGGAGAGTTTCGCGTGCCAGACGATTTTGACATGCCATTACCGGAGGAAATCATCGCGCAGTTTGAAGGTCGATGAGACTACTGCTGGACACCCACATCTTCCTTTGGTATATCACCGGGGCCCCGCGCGTACCTGCCCCGATGGGGCCCATGATCCGCTCTCTCGTAAACGTTTTTCGATTTTCGGTAATGATGTTATAGCTCTAATAATTGGCTCCAGCATACTCTCGTGAACTTACGCCGCTGAGCCCTAAAGTTACGGGTAAAATGTGAGAGCAAAGTGGGATTAGGTGATGCAGTTCGAATGGGATCCGGAAAAGGCAAAACGGAACTATAGGAAGCACAGAGTTCCCTTTGAAGAAGCAGTAACCGCGTTCTACGATCCATTAGCGGCTACCTTTGAAGATCCGGATCACTCCGTTGAAGAGCGGAGATTAATCACTGTTGGTTATTCCTCTCGCGGTCGCTTGCTTGTTATCTCGCATACAGAAAGAGGGAAAGCCTTGCGAATCATCAGCGCGCGACTTGCAACCGCGCAAGAAAGGAAAAAACATGAAAACTAGACCAGCAGGAATGTGTGATGAATTACGTCCCGAATACGCTTTTGACTATTCTAAAGCTGTCCGTGGCAAGTATTATAGGCGACTGCTAGAAGCAGGAGCTAATATCGTCGTTCTTGAACCAGACGTGGCCAAGTCTTTCAGTGATTCAGCTGCGGTGAATAAGGTTTTGAGATCGCTCCTTGATTTTACACGTTCGACTCAGCGCCTAACTAGACGTTCCAGCGGACGTGCCGCAAAAACAACGATGCGCCGTTGAACTTTAATGGTAGGGAAGCAGCCGGCAACAGTGCTTGACCCGTTTTGCGGAACTGGCACGAAAATGATCGCCGCTCTCAGAACGGGCCGGAACAGCATCGGCGTTGAAATCGAACCAGAATATTGCCGGATGGCAGCCCGATATTTGAAGGCCGAAAACCCCGATCTCTTCTTCAATGCAAAGCTAACCTTTGAGAAGGCGACCACAGAGCGCGCCTGCCTTGTCAGAGAAGATCACGAACTTTACGAGGTCCGCCCGGCAAAGAAAAAATTGGATTAGGTCGAGAAGGCACGGGCCGTATTGGCTCTCGCCCATCGTCCATCACCCATTACCTGTGCTTATTGCCCTTAACCCAGGGCCTATAGCCGAAATAGTTCTTGATTTATTTTTCGTTTTGATATATTTTCGAATTTGTAATTCGAAAAGGCTTACTACTCTCGAATAATAGGAGGGAGCTTATGTGGGCCATTTAAACCTCGTTTCTAACAAGGAAACGAGGTTTTTTGTTTTCAGAAATTCATCGCACCAAAATTAATGGCTTCAATTCATAAGATAGAATGAGAAATAAAAAGTTGTTTTAAAATCAATGTCCTGGTTGAAGGGTAGATGGAATTGTTGAATGTTGGGGCTGTTGCCCAGATCAGTTTCGCGGTCTATGTGGGCTAAATTCTTCCAATTTGGGAAATTCCGTAAGTTGATTTTATTGAGAATTATTTCTAGGCTCTAAGAAAATACTGAGGAAAAAACCTTTGGGCAACAGCCCGTTGAGACCAGACCCCATTGATATTATAGAATGGCGAACGATCCGGCTGTACCCTGTTCTCCTCCGCGCACCCCCGGTAAGCTTCCCAAAAACCATCGCGCTCTTTGGAATTGCGGGCGTCTATGATTTTCACCCCGGAATCCATTTTTATTTTAATGGGTTAAGCAAGGATCACGTAT
>Ga0315282_10011246_pt1 | contig 13898 bp, 14 predicted proteins | sample YL17G07_20_MG_FD_203693 | JGI IMG/M metagenome (GOLD analysis project Ga0315282, IMG submission 203693) | Sediment microbial communities from Yellowstone Lake, YNP, Wyoming, USA - YL17G07_20 | ecosystem: Environmental > Aquatic > Freshwater > Lake > Sediment | place: USA: Wyoming | collected... | reverse complement strand
TCACCCTCCTCCCCCTCTGTTTCTCATGGATGATCCAGCGTATCTTCCTGTCATCTAACTTGGCCACAGCTGAGCTATGGTGGGGGGTGAAATGATTTCGGGATACGAGAAGTTACCGATATATCGGTAACCTTTATATAGATCTCAAATTACCGATATATTCGAGACGAATATCATGAAGCAGAGGGGCAGTATTCGGGAGCGGGTAATAAGGATACTTCTGAGTGAGGCAGATGGAACGCTCACCAAATACAGGATTGCCAAGAAGGCCAAATGCTCGTACTCTTGGGTCCATGAATTCTTGGGCAAGCTCGAAGCAATGGGACTGGTGGACAAGACAAAAGTCACAGATTACGCAAGCCTTGTGGACTACTGGCGTTCGGTAAAAACAAACCCCAACAAAAGGGAATACATGCATAAAGATCCCATCGGCCTGCTTAGTAAAGCAACGCTGCCGTACGCCCTCACGACTTACGAGGCCGAAAACTTAATTCAGCACTATCTTTTCCCTTCACGCATCGATGTATACGTCATGAAAGAAGATGCAGGGCGATGGAATGAACTTATAACAAAGGAAGGGCTTGTTGGAAAGGGCAATGTAAGATTGCTCCTATCGGACGACCACGTGTTCTACGATTCGTTTACACACCGCGGTCTGAATGTCGTCTCATTTCCTCAACTTATAGTCGACCTGTTTGATGAGGGTGGCGTTTGTGTAGAAGCTGCGGAAAGGCTTCTTGGGAAGGTATCCCAACATGCCATACCACCAACTTGAGATAGACATCTCAGATAGGTATCTGGAAAAGATCTGTCAAGAGCTTAATCGATCGAAATGCGAATTCTGTCTTCTTGGAGGGTGGGCTGCCTACCACATCGTAAATGATAACTTTCAGAAAATTAATGGGAGGAAGTACATTGGGTCAAGAGACATTGACATTGGATTTCACATAGACAAAAACTGGTCCAAAGAGCAGCTGAAAAAGTCAGATTTCTGCACCGCGACTCATCTTGTAGAAGGTATGGGGTTCAAGTGGATTAGCGCCAGGTTGGCCAAGGATTTTGACTGGGAGACTGGAAGGGAGCTAACACTACAAGAGTCGCGTTCACGTCCATTGTATGAAATAATTACGATCTACGTAGACCCTCTTGTCGACTGCATTCACCCTCAAATGAAGGACGCGCTTGGGTCCCTCCCGCTCGACGAACCTCTGCTCTCATCGGTTTTTGTCAACAGAATCTGCACTAGAATTCACCTATTGAGAACAAGCGTCTCGTTGCCGAAACCACACTGCCTTTTAGCAATGAAGCTCAACTGCGTGACGACACGCGGCAATCAGGATAAGAGAATCAAGGATATCGCTGACATCTTTGCCATCCTCTGGTTTTCTAACATGGAATTCGCGCAAATCAAAGACAACCTTTTCTTCATTTATCCAAGAGCGAAGGCAAGAAAGGTAGTAGGGGGCTTCAAGGAAAGTGAAATCAATGCAGTCTCCAAGGAAATCGGGATTAGTGCAGATCAAATCCATACAGTGCTAGACCAGCTGATTTAGCTCTATTGAGCCCTATAGATGGATATCCTATTCGTTACAGCCTCAACGAAGTCTTGAAGGGTCTTTCCCGTGAGTAGATGGGCAGCCGTCGACGACATGATCGAAAAGGAGTTGGCCAGATGGATAGCCGACAACCTCGGCTACACATATGGGGGCAAATGCTGGACTGCTTAGTAGTTCCACAAACCGAGCATTTGCCGTCGGACATATTAAGAGGAAAGGCCTGGGGAATTAATAGGGGTTCAATGGCTTTCAATGGCCCTATTCATCCTCATGAAACATAGCCGCCTACAAACCTTCGGATAATAGGTGGCTTCATTGTGATTTCTCAGCAATTTGAATGAGCCCTAATACAAGTTCTTCTATGACTTTAGAAATTTGTCTGATTCCATGTGTGCTATTGAATATGATTATCTTCGCGAAGGGTTTCTCGCTCGTCTTTGCTTCCAACCCCAATTTCTGACTGAGTTCGTAAACTTTCCCATAGTATGAAGGGCCATAGACCCAGACTCCATGGTCTGCGGTGGGGCTTGTATTCAATGACACTATAATTTGACCCTCTCCAATAGGGATAGAAAGGGTAAATGTCGTTGGTGTGGTCTTGATTTGAGCCAATGAACGCGTTCTTTGCTCCGCGTCGTCAAATGCCTTTAAGATCCTATTGATTTCTGATGTTAGTTCCTCCTTTGAATAATTATTGACCAGCTCGTTCCGAGTGACTAGTGCTCTTGAGACTCGCACTGGGTGCGGTATTTCAGGTGGTGGTATTATGTCGGGCACAAATGCCTCACCATGTCCATTAATGGGGTGTCTCTCTAACTTGAAGACGCATGCCCTTCTTGCTTTATACCATACTTTCAAGTATGGTGACAAGCTATTACGCCTCGATGTAATTAAGAAAATCCTTAAAGATAACAAGATCGATGATATTCCAGAAACAAGGGTTGTCGTTTTTGTCGGCGAGTACGCCGACCCATTGAAAGGCAGAACCCTATGGGGCGAGATAGCCCATCAGATCGGGCATTACGAACTCATGAAAGAGTATGATGAGAAAAGGGTCGCCCCTCCAAAGGAAGCCATAGAAAGGATGCTAAGAGATAGTAAACCAGTTCTGATACTCATGGACGAGCTTCTACAGTATATCGTAAGGGCCATGGGAGTACCAGTTGAGGAGGGAACGCTGAAAGGCCAAGTGCAGGCTTTCCTCAAGTCGCTGACGGAAGCTGTTTCAACGGCTGATAGGTGCGCACTGGTAGCGACCCTTCCTTCAAGCGTGACAGAGGGATTTGAAGAGGCGGAAAGGGCGGAGAGGATTTTATCCGAGCTTCAGAAAATATTCGGGAGGGTGGAGAGGATCTATACCCCAGTGGAGGGGGAAGAGATCTACGAAATAATTAGAAAAAGGCTGTTTGAGGACCTTGGCGACATAGGTGATCAAAGAGCCGTTGCGGAGGAATATTTCAGCCTCTACCAGAACCTGGGCAAGGACATGCCATCAGAATGTTGTGAAATCAGCTACAGGGATAAAATAGTTAAAGCATATCCGTTCCATCCAGAAACGATAGATGTCCTTTTCGAAAGATGGGCTACCTTGCCGACCTTCCAGAGGACAAGGGGAGCCCTGAGGCTGTTAGCAGAGGTTATAGCAGACCTCTACAAGAGGGAGCATCCAGCTTCACTCATCCAGCCAGCTGACATAAACTTCTTAAATTCGGCCATAAGGAGGGAATTTGTAAAACACATAGGAAATGAGTTTGAAAGCGTGATAGCGGCTGACATCAATGGGACGGGTGCTAAAGCCCCGAAGATAGACAGAGAGATGGGGACGGAGTATTCTAAATTCAAAGTCGCAACGGGTCTTGCTACCTCGATATTCTTCTACTCGTTCAGCGGAGGGGAAAGAAAAGGAGCGACCGCTCAAAGGCTCAGGCTTGCCTTCTTGCACGAGGGGATACCTCCCGCGATCATAAGCGATGCACTGAGGAGACTTGAAGACCAGCTATGGTTCCTCCATTTTGAGAAGAACCTATATTATTTCAGCAGCGTCGTGGGTCTCAATGATTTTGGCGAGTACGTCTTCAAGGAACGTCAATACATCTATGGTCTTCCGCGATTCAACCCGAGGAAGTTGACAGTAGAAAATACAAAACAACTGATGCACCTCATGTATGAAGGGACACTGCTATAGAGGCTTAATCTGTGCAGCGAGTTAAGATCACTGTTGGGCACAAAGCAGGTCCAAGTTACTGGAACAACCGTGATCGCAGGGGGAGATGTCATCATCGCACTCAATGGGACGCGGATCAGGGGTAGCGATGACCTATCAGCCTACTTGGAGGCGCGCACGCTCCCAGGCCAGACGATCCAAGTGACTATCCTCAGAGATAATAAAGAGCAGATTATACCCCTCGTGTTAGGGAAGAGACCCGCACTCAGCTCATAGTGGGGTGCGCTTGATTCCATACTCGAGTGCGTATCATGTAAATTGTGTGCTTGTATGATTAATGCTGTCTACAATATGCAAAAATTTCTCTGCCAAATCGTCGTTAGGAGATGCCTACGGAAGCTAGTGTTCGATCGATATAAAACATATAAAGAATGGGCCTCTGTGGCCATTCATGGTTTCAAAAGTTGCGCTTGTTGAGTTGAAGAAGGACGCTTGTAGATCGCTTGAGCAGGCTATAGAGCTCATAGGGGGAGTAGATGATTTAAATACAAGTAAGAGGACAGTTGTCACAAAGCTTGGAGTTTTCGATCACAGACACAAGAACCACGCAACGGTTAATGTTGTCAGTGCAATCGTTGACAGCTTTGATAGGGCTCCCAGAATTCTCCTCGCAGAGGCTGACAATTACAGGGGAACGGGCTCGGAGAGACTGAAGATCTGGAAGAAGCTCTTCAACGAAAGGGTCGTGCCCTTCAGTCTTTCAGACGATGCGAATACCCGGGAGTTCAAGGTCGTCGATGAGGGCATTCATTTTTCAAGCGTACTCTTCAAGCCCAATGTCTTGGTGAGTGTGCACGTCCTCAGGGGATGGGAGGCCGGAAGCGCGCTGAAGAACCTGCTGGGATTGATACCAGATAGGAAGAAGGCAAGGTTTCACAAGAAAGGGTTGGCGAAAGTGCTCACTGACATATACGAAGGCGTTGGGGGTATAGACCTCGCGGTCTTGGATGGCACCTACGCGTATATGGGCATGATGAGCAACAGGATAAGAACGAATCTGATCCTAGTCGGCAGAGATGCGACCGCCGTTGACGCAGTGGGCGGAACCCTCATGGGCCTGGAACCGAAGAAGATGCCGGTTGTACAGGAGGCCGTACGAAGGGGACTTGGTGAGGGGGACATGAAAAGGATCGAGGTAGTGGGCTACCCCCTGGAAGAAGCCAGGGCCAAGGTCATAAAGCTGCTAGAAGCTCAAAGGAAAAAGGGATAGACGAGGGAGATAGGACGCCAAACGTCAGTGAAGAGCCTACTTCAGAAACATCGGATTGGTCCAAGCTTTCCTATTCTCCACATCAACGACCTCAATCCTGACATATCTGTTGAAGAGCTCAAGGTCGCATTCGGCCTCAGTCATCGTCCCGTTTGAGGAGACCCCCCTAAGTCTCCTTCCATTACGCAGTGTGATCTTCGTCTCTACGGCTGAGCCTACTTCTCCAACTTCAACATCGCTTATGGTTCCATCTGCCTTCTCCCCACTCTTCCAAGCCTCAACGATGCCCTTCACCGTCGGGTAGTCAAAAACTATGCCGGTTCCATTATGAGATATCATCGATATCTTCTTTACGCCGCCGCATTTGACTCTGAGAGTGCCACCGATCTCCACGAGTTTTATCTCCGGGCCCATAGAAGAATAGAAGGAGCCCTCCCTTAAGGCCTTCGTTATGCTTTTTTGGTTGAGCTCATCGGCCTTCACCCACACCCATCCACCCATTGCATCGTATGGTGGATAGAGATACCTGTGAGCATCGTCTACGGCTATGCCATTTATCATCTCGCCGAGGGACAGAACCTGATCCCAATGTACAGTTGAGAATCCCTTTCCAACTTCGGATTCGCAGCCCGTGTTGAATATCTCTATCCCGCAATGCCCTTTCACTCTTACTATGTCCTCAGTTACCAGGCCAGACCAGTAGGGGTGTGCTATGAACGCTAATCCCCCGCTTTCAGTGATGGCCTCGACCGCCTCTTCAACGGCTTCAGGTCCCACAAAGCCCTTCCCCAGATCACCCTCTATCCCCACGCCCACGATGTGATAGCTTTCACCGGCCTTCGAAGTTCCTACTGAAAGCTCCTCCCCGGGGATCGGAAGTAGATTTTCGTGCTCTCGCACAAGTGGCGTAACCTTCCCGTGATCCGTTACGGCCACAAGATCATATCCATTGTCCCGATACTTCCTCAATACCTCAGTTGGACTGAGTATCCCGTCGGAGTTAGTAGTGTGACAGTGTAGGGATCCCTTAAACCACTTACCAGACAATATGAAAGGATTGGTCATCCGGTTTCCCGTTGTGAGCACAACATAAAAGGTATCGACTATTAGCTTTACCCATCGTACGAGAGGCATCGACATAAGGTGAATAGGGTGAGATTGTATGGCTGCGTTTTAAATGCAAGTTACTCAAAGCTTATCTACCAAATAGTCGACAACATTGAAAAGAGGACTTACGATGAATCCGAAAGAGCGAAAGGTTCGCTACGAAGAGATGCTTCCGCATGAACTGGATGAGGCCGTAGCCCGCTTTCCAGTGGCATACTGTGCTTTCGGCTCTTTAGAATGGCATGGCAAGCATTTGCCTTTAGGGAATGACACCCTTAAGGCCTATCACATTCTAATTATTGCAGCGAAAAAATATGGAGGCGTGGTTGTTCCCCCTACCTACTGGGGGATTCTCGGAAAGTGGCATCCGTGGACGATGATCGACTTCGGGCAACCCCTTGTAGATGAACTGTATCAGGAAATTTTCCTGGGGCTCGTCGATGTAGGTTTTAGGGTGATCATCGGTGTAACGGGGCACGATGTTGAACCTCAGAAGGCTGCGATGCAGAAGGCTATCGACGCGATCCAGAGAGATGGTAAGGCTACGGGATTTGCCATGATGGAAGGGGATCTATATGATTTAACCGACGACGAGATGGATCATGCAGCTCACTGGGAGACATCGCTCATGATGTACCTGAGACCTGAACTCGTAGACATGGACCAGATTAAGCGGGAGGATCTGGATAGCGAGGACGGCAGGAAGGAAGCGGGCATATTTGGTCGCGATCCAAGGAAATTTGCTTCCCGTGAATTGGGAGAGAAGATCGCAAACCGGATCGCCGACCGCATTGGCCAAAAGGCCCAGGAATTGCTGAAGATGCTGAAAACATAATCAAATTTATCAGGTGATTATGTCGATGAGGTTTACCTCACCATCGGCTGAAAGTTGAACGGCCTTCCCCTTTATGTCAGCCCCATGGTAGCCAGTGGATGAGAAAATACTCAGTAGCCTGCCACCAAAGAAATATTTATATCCATCATTAAAAACTTCGTGAGAGCGAAATAATATCTTCAAGTCGTTTTCATCCAAGAACCTGAGACATACGTCCTGTCCATAATAATAAAAGCCACCTCGCTGGTCATTGAAGGCGAATCCATCGATCCCCTCGACTGGATCATTCCAGAGGAGTTGTAGGACGATGTCGCTACTTGGCTCCGGCTCACCTCTTGGCAAACTATTAATCTGACTCAACCTTTCGAGACCCTTTGCTATTCCACCATGAACCACGAAGATGCCGTTCCAAGTTGAAGCTGCAAGGGGCAAATATGAGAAGACGTGGTTATACTGTCGGTAGAGCGAATCTGTGTATCTACTGGTTACAGACTCCATGAATCCATATCTGGAGTTAGTCGAAATAATTTCGTGATTACCCCGCAGTAGGAAGACCTCCTCAGGTTTAGTAAGCTTCAACGCGATAATGCAATTGATATTCTCCAGCTGTTGCTCCCCCCTGTCGACGTAGTCGCCCAAAAAAACAATTCTATCGAAGCTGCCATTTGTAAATATCTTCATGATTACTTTAGTAGCAGCAAAATTCCCGTGTGTATCACCCACGAAGAGCGTTTTCCCGCGGTCGATGCGTAACATAGTCGGCTCCTTTCGGAAGAGCCTGAGCCCCCCCTCTAGGAGTTCGATCACCTCTTCTTCGTTAAGGAGCGCCACAAGATCAGGATCACGCCAAATCGAAGAGATGTCTACGGCCATGATATCTAGCCATCCACTCGGGGGAAATAAACCTTAGATCAGCGCAGGTGCTGCTTTCGGAGACGGCCCCATGAAGTACAAAGAGGCAACGCTCATGGTCGCTAATTCTGGGTCTCTCCCAATGGTCATATCATTGTAATAGATAGATCCATACCGGAATATTACTGCGCATAGGAAGTGATTATGGCGTCCGGTGTGGAAGAACTTAAAAGGGGAGCCTTAGTGCCTTCGCGACACCCGCTAGTGATCAGAATGTCTGAACTTGATGTATTGAAAGAGGCACTATTGGCGTTCGAACCGGAAAAGTTAGAAGAGGCCACAAGGAAAAGCCTAGAGAAGGGCTACACAGCAACGGAGATCATGGATACGATTACCGCTGCCCTTAGGGTAGTAGGCGAGGAGTTTGAGCGAGGTGACATATTCCTCCTACACTTGGTTACTGCAGGTGAAGCCGCCAAGAAAGTGATCTCGGAGTATCTGGATCCCATCCTTAAGAAGGAGGGAGCCAAGAGAAAGAAGGCCGGAAGCGTCGTCATAGGAACCGTTGCCGGAGATATCCACGACATAGGTAAGAACATAGTTTCTTCAATGCTTTTCGCCTCCGGGTTTGAAGTAATCGACTTAGGGAAGGACGTACCCACTGAGACTTTTATTCAAGCGGTCAGGGAGCATAATCCGGACATCCTCGGCATGTCAGCCTTGTTGAGCACTTCTCTGCCTTCGCAGAAAGACGTAATCGAGGCTCTAAAGAGGGAGAACCTGAGAGGGAAAGTCAAGGTCATCGTTGGAGGGGCTCCCATAACGGTCGAATGGGCTAAGGAAATCGGGGCAGATGGCTACGCTGAAGACGCCGTTGAGGCAGCAAGGGTTGCTCTAAATTTCATGAGGAAATGATGAAAATGCCATCGGACCTAAAGGGTGGGCAACTCTCCTTTCTCACAAGAGAAGACACGAAGAAGATCCATGGTTCATCTCTTAGGATTCTCAAAGAGATAGGGCTGAAATCATCCTCCAAAGTGATTGCACGATTTTTCTCAGATGTGGGCGCAGAGGTTAATTTGGATTCCGGTTTAATCAGAATTCCAGAATCCATGGTGAATGAAGCGCTGAGGAAAGCCCCAGATAGCGTCACTATCTACGGTCGTGATCCAAAGAGGGCGATAGTCTTAGGTGGTAAAAGGATCTACTTCGGGCTTGGGGGCACGCCGACCCCATACATCTTGGATTACAAGACTGGTGAGTGGAGAAGACCGACGAAGAAGGACATGATCGAGGCGACCAGGGTTGGTGATGCTTTATCCGAGATGGACTTCATAATGTCGATTGCTGGCGCATTTGATGTACCGTATGAAGTTGAATACATTCATGAATGGGAATCCATGCTGAGGAGTACTTCAAAACCGATCGTCTACTCCGCTCCTGGGCCATTCAACGTGAAGAAGGTGATTCAAATGGGCAAGGCCGTTAAAGGGGAAGAGCTCGGGAAGGAGCCCCCATTCGGAGTCTATGTCGAATTACCAACTCCGCTGATGTTCGATGTATCAAACGAGAATGTGCTCGAACTCGCTGAAAACCATGTTCCCATAGTCGTGGGTCAAATGCCACAATTGGGTGCGACCGCCCCCATCACGATCGCGGGTGCGGCATCGGTGAGCAACGCTGAGAATCTTGCGGTCCTGACCCTGGCTGAACTTGCGAGCTCAGGCGCTCCTTTCGTTTTCGGTGCGTTCATCGGCCAACTGGATATGCGAACCGCAAGGTTGGCGTACGGCTCCCCAGAATTCGCGATGGGCAACATAGTAAATGCAAGCCTAGCAGAATTCTATAACCTGCCAACATTCGGTTTCGGAGGCTGCTCCGATTCAAAGGTGCCAGATGCCCAGGCTGGAGCCGAGGTCATGATGAATTCTTTGACTGCAGCCTTAAGCGGTATTAACTTGATCCACGACTGCGGATACCTTGCGGGCGGGAGCATCGGTTCCATGGAGGAGGCTGTCATAGCGAACGAGATCTCCTCTATGGTCAAGAGGATTGTAAAAGGTATAGGTGTCGATGATGAAACGTTGGCATTCGATGTCATACGCGACATCGGCCCTGGGGGCCACTTCCTCGCCCACCCTCATTCGTTGAAGCATGTCTCAACCCTTCACCTATCCGATACATTCAGCAGGGAGAGCGAGGTGAAATGGGCCAAGCTCGGCAGGAAAGATGTGAGAGCCAAAGCCAAGGAGAGGGTAGTGAAGATCCTTTCCCAGCCACCAATTGAAGACAGGGCCCTGAACGAAAAGCTCGGGGAGATCGTCAGGAATGCTGAAAGAGAAGCACTGGAAGGAAAGCGAGGTTGAGGTTTAACATCTTATCGGATGATGAAATTGAAGCAGTGCATCTGACAGCGCTTCAAGTCCTTGAGAGAACGGGTGTCAAGGTATACAGCGAAAGAGCACTCAGGATGCTAAAAGATGCAGGGGCTGAAGTTGACGAGAGGACAAGGCATGTCAAGATTCCCGCTCATCTAGTGGAGGAGTCGATAAGGAACTCGCCAAAATACGTTCGCCTCTACGGGCGAGACCCAAAGTATGGATTGAAGCTCGAGAAAGATAACCTCTATACGGTCTTGGGTAGCACTGTTCCTTATGTCATAGAGCCGGAGAGATTCGAGAGAGTTTCCGGAAAGAAGGAGTTTGTCGCAAAGGCTGCGAGAGTGGCTGACGCCCTGCAGAACATTCATGTCGCGGCTCAATTCTGCCTCGCACTTGATTGCCCAACGGATGTTCAGGACCTTCATGAACTGGAAGCTGTGTTTACGAATACGACCAAACCGGTAATGGCCATCGCCTACAGTCCTCAAGGCGCTCAGAAGATTATAGAGATGGCCAAGGTAATAAGAGGGGGCAGCGACAGGCTGAGGAAAGAGCCACTTTTATTCATGTATTCCGAGCCCACTTCGCCACTGGAGTATAGCGAAAAAGCCGCCGATATCCTCATCGAGACAGCGAGATCAGGAATACCGGCATTATGTGGACCATGCGTCCAGGCTGGAGCAACCGGTCCAGTGACATTATCCGGAACGCTAGTCCAATCCTTCGCCGAGGTGCTGACGGGTTTGACCATTGCTCAACTGACCAGGAAAGGGACCCCCTTCATGATCGGGGTGATATCTACAGTTATGGACATGAGGACTGCGGTTATGAGTTATGGGGCACCTGAATTCAGCGTCATCAACGCAGCTTCATCACAACTGGCCCACCACTACGGTATTCCATTCTTTGGAACGGGTGGGTGTTCGGACTCCAAAATGCCAGATGAGCAAGCTATAGCTGAATCCACAACATCATTGCTCATGGCCATGCTCACGGGAACAAACCTGATACATGACATCGGATACATCGAAGGTGGAAACACAGGGAGCCTTGAGATGGTTGTGATGCTGGATGAGATCTTCTCGATGTTGAAAAGGATCGTTAAGGGCATGAGGGTTGATGAAGAGGCATTAGCCCTGGATATCATAAATCAAGTGGGTTCGGGAGGGCATTACTTGTCAAATGGACACACTCGCAGGTTTTTAACTGAAGAACACTGGTTCCCGAGTTTGATCGACAGGAAGAGGTATGAGCGATGGAAGGTTGAAGGCGCAAAAGACATGTTGACAAGGGCAAGGGAGAAGCTTAAAAAAATCCTAAGCGAGAACGAACCGGAACCCCTGCCCAATGATGTATTGAAGGAAGTTAAATCAATCGTGGAATACAAGAAATTGTGATCAAAAAGCAGTCAAAAACCAAAGCCTTCTTCCCGGTTCCCTTTTACTTAACGAGCCTTTATATATTTTGTAATTTGGTTGAGTTTTAAAGAGTGAGAACTTGTTCACTACCGATTTGCAATACCCCAATGAAGGTTACAAAGTAGTCTTATGGAAAATGGTGAATTATTTCAGAGCGTATTCCGGAGTCTATGCTATCGTACTGTCAGGATCATTGGCAAGGGGTAAGGCCGTGAAGGGATCCTGTATCGACCTATTCATCTTCCTCAGCAAAAGGGAATTCAGACATCTGGCTTCAACCCTTAGAAGCAGGACCGAGGCATACTCACGTTTAGGGGGGAGGATCTGTTATTTCTCGGGTCAGATTGAAGGGGGGATAATTTTCAAAGGTGACATAAGAGTCGACATAGGCTTTACTGACGGTAATTTCGACCCTCAACATGTCAACTCCTTTGATGTAACTAGAGATGAATTTGAGACGACAATCGGCAACCTCTTCATTTATTCCAGGGCGCTCTATGAGAGAGGCACTGGTTACAAAAGGCTTAGGCAGAAATATATTCCGTTCTACAGTCACAAGCTGAGAGAGGCCAGATTACGAGCTACGGCAGAGGAATTTCATTACAAGATATGGAAAACGCGATGGCTCGCACGAAGAGGTGAATATCTGGCAGCTTTGGATGCACTATTTGAGGCACGACGAATTTTCCTCCAGCACTTTTTCATAAAGAAGATGAAATACCCAATCGATTACTCTAAATGGATAAAAGAACAGTGCTATCAAATTCTAAAAGTGCCAAAGCTATATCATGAATTGCGATCAACAATAGAAGGAGTAGAACTGACAGAATCTGGGATTTTAAGGAAAAGCAACTTGTTGCGGAATTTGTTCAAAACATATACTCTCCGCAATTGAATTTTAAGGAATCTAGAAATTGTCGCTATACCAAATATGTGGTTCTCCTTTTGGAAATAGAATCTCAAGTGCTTTTAATGTCTCCTCGCTACATACTGCTTTGCCTTGCAAGACCGCTTCTGTCGGGCTCATGAAACCAGTGATCATCTGCGCGAGGACATCCCCATCGGTTTTGAAAATGCTCCCCCTTCTGAGGTCATCGAACACCCTGACCTTATCATCGATCACCTCAAGCGAAACGTTTCCCTTGTCTGTCGAGATCGTCATCTCCGTTCTTCCGATATGCTTGGGGTTCGATGAAATGCGCCGCGTGAACTCCTCCTCTAGTCTGACAAAGGTCTCCCTTAACGATATTATGCATAATTGCGTACCCGTATCATCAGGCTCCCTGCTGTAGACCGTGATAGCTCCAGCGTCGAGGAGGAAGGATGCGAATTGGTCGTCCGCTGGAAGGCTGACATAGATCTGGCCAAGTCCTTTAGCCCTCGAATAGTTCACTATGGCCGCGTAAAGCGACTGCAGTACTCCCTCTCCTCGCCTGGCTCCGCACTCGATCACATAACCCTCCTCACCCTCAGGGCCCTCAGGACATCGTTTCGAGAATCGGGCATAGGCCACAACCCCCGAGGAATTCTCTATCACTGTAAAGCTCTTCGTGTCCTCGTTAGCAGGTGAGATTGGATTTTCCAACTGTCTCAGCCATGTCTCCCTAGATCTGATGACGCTGAGCGTTCGATTCATGTTCATCCGGTTGTAGATCTCCATGACTTCATCCAGATCCCCAATTTCAAACTCCCTCCAACCGTACCCATAGGGGGTCTGAACTTCCTTTTCCGATTTGATTCGAAAGCCACTGGTCGGAGAGGCGACATAATATCCAAATCTCCTGTAATAACTGGAGTCCCCGAAGAGTAGAGATGTTTCGAGTCCTTCATCCTTCATATACTCTAGGCTCTTCCACATCAGCCGAGAGGCAAGTCCCATTCTTCTGTATTCAGGATCGGTTACCACACCTCCTATTCCTCCCATCCAGACGTTGGCCTCACCGACCTTTATCAGCTTCGGAAATACTTGAACATGGCTCACGATTTTGCCACCCTTCAGGGCGACGAAAACGTTCTCATACTTGAAGTATGGGTCCCTCCTATTGAGATTCTCGAAGTAGTTCGGATACAGCCTTGGCATGTCGTGTATCTGGAAGATCCTCTGTTGGAAATCAAGCGAGGCCTGAAGCTCCGAAGCCATAATGTTTCTCATCTCGAAGCCCTCAATCCCTGGTTCGGTCATGTGCCCCTCCACCATCATTACTATACAGTAGATGCGAATATGAACATTTTCATCCACCTGTCGTTCCCATCTCCATCTGGTAGAGCTTGAAGATGTTCCAGATGTAGTTGAGCTTGATCGCTATGGTCGTGAT
>Ga0315282_10011245_pt1 | contig 13899 bp, 6 predicted proteins | sample YL17G07_20_MG_FD_203693 | JGI IMG/M metagenome (GOLD analysis project Ga0315282, IMG submission 203693) | Sediment microbial communities from Yellowstone Lake, YNP, Wyoming, USA - YL17G07_20 | ecosystem: Environmental > Aquatic > Freshwater > Lake > Sediment | place: USA: Wyoming | collected... | reverse complement strand
CGCCGACGATGACCTCGGCCGACGCCAGCCGCACCGCCGTTTGCGCCACCGCGTCGAACACGTTGGTTGCGGGCACCACCAGCAGCTTCACCGGCCTGCCGTGCCGCTCCGCGACCGCCACCACCCTAGTGAACAGCAGCTGTTCGTAGTCGAGGAACAGCTGCTCCTCGCCGATGTTACGGAACGGCGTGTCGGGGCCTTGCAGGAGGCGGACGGTCATCACGACGATGTCGCGCTTCTCGGTGTCGGTGTTGTCGAGGGCCCACGCCAGGTGCTTCAGCGTGTTGTAGTCGCGCACCGGCACCAGCACGTTGCCAGGGCGCGCCGCGACCTCGCCGAGACCGATGTCGCCCGCCGGCAGCAGCTGGAACTGGTCGAGCGTCCCGTCGTGCCCGTGCGCCCGTCGCGCCGCCCGGTGCTCGGAGAACACGAACAGCGCGTAGAGGGCCACCGTGAAGCTGATCCCCGAGATCGTCGCCAGCTGCTTGGTGAAGAGGTTGACAATCGCGATCGAGAACAGGCCGATCGTCACCAGCGCCAGGCCGACGGGCAATTCGACACGACCGAGGCGCAGGTTCCATCCCACCCGCCACTCGCGCGGTCCCGGCTCCTTGAAGCGCAGCACCAGCACCGCGAGCGACTTCAGCGCGAAACTCCAGATGACGCCGAAGGCATACGCCTCGCCCAGCAGGTACACGTCGCCGCGGCTCAGGACGACCGTCGCGAGCTGCAGCACGACGATCGTGTTCAGGATGCGATAGGTGGTCCCGTACCGGCGGTGAGGCCTGCGGAACCACTCGGTCAGCACGCCGTCTTCCGACACCCGGTTCACCACCGCGTTCGAACCGACCAGCGCGGTGTTGACCGCGCCGGCCAGTATCAGGAACCCGACGACGACGACGAACGCCTGGAAGAGCAGCTGCATCGACAGCGGGCCGGCCAGGTGCATCGTGATGCCGGAGATCAGGTTGTCGTAGAAGTGCGGCCGGTCGCGGTCGGGAATCAGCGCGACGGCCAGGAAGCTGACCGACGCGGTGAAGATCAGGCTGTAGAAGAAGATGACCGTCGCGGCGCGCCGGAGGTTCTGCGGCTTCGGATGCTCGATCTCGCGGTACACCTGCGCCAGCGACTCCCAGCCGCTCATCGCGAGGAACGAGTGGCCGAGGCCGATGAGGACCGCGATCGGCGTGATCATCGGCAGCAGCGTGCCCCGCAGCCACCCGAGCGCTTCCGGCGAGTAGCGCATGTGCGCAGGCGTGGGCGGGGCCGGCAGCTGGCCGCCGCGCGCCAGCACGGTGTAGGCCGCCCAGCCGAGCAGCACGACGACCATCACCGTCGTGATCTCGACGATGCGCAGCGCGTCGGAGCTCGACTCGCGCAGTCCCTGCGTGTTCCGCCACCAGAAATAGATGATGACCACCGCGGCCAGGATCGCGGCCGTCTCGTTCCTCGGAAGCTGGAAGGCCAACCCCAGACGGACGTGCGCGACGTCGTTCACGAGGCCGACGATGTACTGTCCCGCCGACACCGCGCTGATCGGGCCGGTGAGCACGTAGTCGAACAGCAGCGCCGACACCGACAGCTTCGCCAGCGTGCCGCCCATCGCCTCCTTGACGACGCGGTACACGCCGCCGCGCACGAACATGATCGAGCTTTCGAGGTAGATCGCGCGCACCGTGTAGGCGAACAGCATCACGCCGAGGATGAACCACGGCGCGGCCTTGCCCACGGCCTCTTCGGCAATGCCGCCCGCGTAGAAGGCGGACGAGCCCAGGTCGGCCAGGACGATTGCCGCGGCGCGCCAGAAGGAGATGAACGAGAGGAAAACGGTTGTCGCGACGACGACCCGAACGGGGCCTGCCCTGAGCGGAGCCGAAGACCCCGGCGCAGGCGGAGTCGAAGGGCCGCGGCCGCTGACAACGCTACGAGGTTCGGACGCCACGGTCGCCTTTCAGGAAGTGGCGAGTGCCGGGCGGCGAGTGGCGGGCGGCGAATGACGAGTGGCGGGGTGAAACACCCGCCGCTCGCCACTGGCCGGCCGCCACTGCTGCACTACTGACCCGCCGTCCGCTTGCGCTCGGCGCGCGCCTGCTCCTTCTGCACGCGCTCGCGGATGCGCTCGAGCACGTGCTCGCGCTCCTTGCCCTTGAATCGCTTCTCGAAGTCCTCGAGCGCCGCGCGCACGATGTCGCGGTGGTGCAATCCCAGGCCCACCGGCCCCACCGCCTGCAGCCAGAGCCGGTGAATCATCTCGAGATCCTCGGTCGTCAGCGTCGGCAGGTGCGGGCCCAGCACGAAGGTCTCGATCTCGCCGTTCAGGCGGCACGCGATCAGCCGCGTGCGCAGCTTCGCGCTGCCCGGCACGCGCTCCCACGCATCACCGAGCAGCCGCGCCTGCTCGGCGGCGGTGAACTTCGCCGACTCGCCCACGACGACCTCGAGCGCGTCCAGCCGCACGGCGCTCTGCGCCACCGCGTCGAACACATTGCTCGACGGGACGACCAGCAGCTTGACCGGCTTGCCGTGGCGTTCGGCGACGGCGACGACTTTCGTGAAGAGGATCTGCTCGTAGTCGAGGAACAGCTCCTCCTTCTGCATGTTGGTGAAGCGCGTGTCGGGTCCCTCGAGCAGCCGGACCGTCATGACGATGACATCGCGCTCCTCGGTGGTCGTGTGATCGAGCGCCCAGTCGAGGTGCTTCAGCGTGTTGTAGTCGCGCACCGGCACGAGCACGCTGCCGGGTCTGGCCGCCACCTCGCGCAGCGCGACGTCGGCCGACGGCAACAGCTGGAATTGATCGACCTTCGAGTCGCGCCCGCGCCGCCGGCGTTCCGCCTGCCGTTCCGACACGGTGAACGCGACGAAGAGCACCGCGGTGAAGCCGACACCGGAGATGGTGGCGAGCTGCTTGGTGAGCAGGTTCGCGACGGCGACGGCGAACAGCGCCAGCGCGATCAGCGCCAGGCCGATCGGGAGTTCCACGCGGCCGACGCGGGGGTTGAACGGCACGCGCCACTCGCGCGGGCTTCGATCCTTGAAACGCAACACGAGCAGCGCCAGGGCGTTGAGCGCGAAGCTCCACACGACGCCGAAGGCGTAGGCTTCGCCCAGCAGGTAGACGTTGCCGCGGCTCAGGACCACCGTGGCCAGCTGCAGCAGGGCAATCGTGTTCAGGATGCGGTAGGTCGTTCCGTACTTGCGCTGCGGCATGCGGAACCATTCGGTCAGCACGCCGTCTTCCGACACCCGGTTCAGGATCGCGTTGGCCCCGACGATCGACGTGTTCACGCCGCCGCTGAGGATGAGGAACCCGACCAGCACGACGAACGCCTGGAACAGCAGGCGCAGCAACTCCGGGCCGACGAGGTTCATCGCCAGGCCGGAGATCAGGTTGTCGTAGAAGCGCTGGCGCATCGGGTCGGGAATGAGGGCGACCGCGAGGAAGCTGACCGACGCCGTGAAGATCACGCTGTAGAGGAAGACCACCAGCCCGGCCCGCCGCAGGTTCTGCGGTTTCGGGTGCTCGATCTCGCGGTATACCTGCGCGAGCGATTCCCAGCCGCTCATCGCCAGGAACGAGTGACCGAAGCCCACCAGCACCGCCACGGCGGTGATCGTCGGCAGCGCGGTGCCCTTCAGCCAGCCGAGCGCTTCGGGGGAGAAGTGGATGTTCTGGATCGTGGGCGGCGGCGCCAGCGATCCGCCGCGCAACAGCAGCGTCACGCCCGCCCACGCGAGCAGGATCACGACCATCACCGTGGTGATCTCGATGATGCGCAGCGCGTCGGAACTCGACTCGCGCATCCCCTGCGTGTTGCGCCACCAGAAGTAGATGATGACGGCGGCGGCCAGCAGGGCGGACGTCTCGTTGGCCGGCAACGCCAGGCTGCCGCCCAGTCGGTGCACGACGTCGTTGGCCAGGCCGACGATGTACTGTCCCGCCGATACCGCGCTGATCGGGCCGGTCAGCACGTAGTCGAACAACAGCGCGGAGACCGACAGCTTGCCCATCGTCCCGCCCATCGCCGACCGCACGACGCGGTACGCGCCGCCGCGGACGAACATCACCGAGCCTTCGGTGTAGATCGCGCGGACGGCGAACGAGAAGAGCATCACGCCGAGGATGAACCAGGGCGCGGCCTTCCCGACGGCCTGCTCGGCGATGCCGCCCGCGTAGAAGGCGGACGACCCGAGGTCGCCAAGCACGATGGCTGCGGCGCGCCAGAACGAGATGAAGGAAAGGAAGACGGTGGTCGCGACGACGACGCGGACCGGCCCTCGTTTGATCGCTCCGGACGCAACGCTGCCGGTCGCAGCCCTCAAGACACGCCTCTCGCAGCGGCGGCCCGATAGGTCGCCTCGGACGGGAGCATCAACGTGAATGCCGACGGCGAGGCGGGCATCTGGACGGACAAAGCAACCCACAACGGTACGGCTGCGGGGCTGTCCCAGTCAAGGGCGCTCGCTCGTTGCTCAGCATGAGGCAGGCCAGGACTACAGGATAGAACGGATCGGATGGTGGCGACAGGGCGGGGCGGGGCGGACGCACGACGAAGCCGGGCGCGACGGACACCCGCCATCCAACAAAAGGGGGAGGCTCCAGCGGAGCCTCCCCAAGGACACGGGTATGGGAGGCGATTGACCTCTAATTGCGAAATACGACCCGGGGGATGCGGCGTTTACCAGGGAGATGTAACAGGCTTGAAACTGGTGGGATTCGACGGCGCGTGAGACGCGGACATTCGCCGCGGGCACGCAACCGGTCGAACCCCTGACCACTTGGCGTCGGTCCGCGAACGTCTTGTTCGGGGGGCATCGGACCGCCGCCACGGTTCATCCTTCAAATCGCATGCCAAAGGTCGCAACGCCGGCGCATGGATCGCGTCCCGCGAAAAACCCGCCAGGGTGCGGCAATTGCTACACGGCGCGTTGCTGTGATGTCCACTGCCCGGCAAAACATGTCGCCCGAACGGCGTAAGTTTTTCACCCCCGCGGGGTCAGGTCTGAAATCATTGCTTTTTTCACGCCTCCGGGGTCAGGTCTGAAGCCATTGCTTTTTTCACGCCTCCGGGGTCAGGTCTGAAACCATCGCCTTTTTCACGCCTGCCCCCCGGTGCTTCTCCGCGCTACTTCTCCCGCGTCACCTCGGTCAACAGCATCGGCTGCGAGGTGTAGTCCTCCAGCACGATCTGGCTGCCCGCCGGAATTACGCGCGTCGCAACCGACATGGTGCCCTGCCCCTTGCCATCGTGGTTGACACGCATCTCGATGATCGTGAACGGGTAATTCAGCGATCGCGAGTCGTTTCTCGCTTCCCAGAAGCCGATGGGCCGGTCGGTTGCCAGGATGATCTGCTGGCCGCCGTCGCCCCACGGCTGCACCTGGGCATAGTGCAGATCGTAAGCGAGGCTGTCCGGCGTCCGGATTGTCCCGACGACCGGTTGCTTCTGCAGGGCGTCGAGCAGCGCCTGCTCGCCCCTGGTTCTCAGGATGTTCGTCAGTTCGTCGCGCTGTCCGTCGGTCGACCACCGTTTGATGTCGATGTCCACCTGGCTGGCCATCGGGCCGCGCACCTGGCCCATGTTGGCTGCGACCGCCGTGAATCGTTCCGGGCCCGGCTGGTCGAACTGCCGTGCGACCGCGGCGCTGCCGGGGCGCGTGGCTGAGATGAGCAGAACGATGGCGACGAATGCGGGCAGCGTCCACAGCCCGCTCGAACCGGCCTTTCGCATGAGATCCCCCTTGTGTTGTCAACGTTACCCGGGGGGTGTTGACGCAATCCGGAGGCCGCTTGATTGCGCTCGGCCGGGCGATTACCATCCATCCCAGCTCGGCCGTTGCGTGGTGCCGGGCGTGAAGAAAGCGACAGTTTCAGACCTGACCCCAAAAGGGTGAAAAGGACCTCAAGGGAGGGTTCAACCATGCGAACACGCGGCAGGCGGTGGGCGTGGGTGGTGGTGGCTGCACTGATCGTCTGCGCGGCGCCTGCCGCCGCGCAGGTGAAGGGCGCCGCGGCCATCCGGGCCGACGACATGAAGGTCCACATGCAGTTTCTCGGCTCGACCGACTTCAGGGGGCGCAACATGCCGTCGGCCGAACTCGAGATCGCCGCTCGCTACATCGCGGTGACGGCGCAGCGTATCGGCCTGAAGCCCCTCATGCCCAACAGCTCGTACTTTCAGGAGGTGCCGCTCGAGGTGACGCGAGTCTCCGAGACCGTCTCGCACATCACCGTCACGTCCGCCGACGGCAGCACGACGACGCTCCACACGCCCAACGCGTTCGCGGTGCGAGGCCGGACGGCCGTGCCGGGGTCCGGCTCCGGCGGACTCGTGTTTCTGGGGATCGGCGCGAACGCACCTGCGTTGGGATGGGACGACTTCGCGGGACTCGATCTGAAGGGCAGGGTGGTCGTCATCCTCGACGCGCAGCTGCCCGCCACGCATCCGCTGCGACAGGCGGAGAACCGGCTGGCCCTCTCCAACCGCGCGATCCTGGCGCGAGCCAAAGGCGCGGTTGCGATCCTCACGGTGATTGCCCCGCAGCGCGAGACGATGCTCGCGAAGAACAACCTTCAGTTCCTCAACGTGGATCGCGGGCGCGTGCTGGACATCGAGACCGGCGTGCCTGCGCCGCCCGCTGCGCCGGTACCGGGCGCGGCCGAGGCCAAGCCGTCGCAGGCTCCCGTGCTGCTCAACGGCGTGTTGATTCCTCCCGGCGTGACGCCCGCCAACTCGGCGCTCCTGGCCATCGACCTCCGTCATGACGCGGCGGCGACGCTGCTCGGCATCTCGCGCGCCGAGCTCGATCAGATGTTCGAGCGCCTCGCGGCGGGCCAGCGCGTACCGTCACGCGAGGTTGCCGGGCGCACCATCGGCGTGGACGTGAGGATGGACACGCGCAAGGGCACCTCGCGCAACGTCGTCGCCTGGATCGAGGGGAGCGACCCGGTGCTGAAGGGGGAGTACATCGTGCTCGGCTCGCATCACGACGGCATCGGCTACCGGGAAGATGCGGTGTTTCCCGGCGCCGACGACAACATATCCGGGGCCGTCGCCATGTTCTCGATCGGCAGGGCGCTGCTCGTCGAACGCCCGAAGCGATCGGTGATCTTCGTGTGGCATACCGGCGAAGAGAAAGGACTGCTCGGCGCGTACTATTTCGTGCAGCACAACCCCGTGCCGGTGGAAAAGATCAGCGCGAACCTGAACATGGACATGCTCTCGAGAAACGACCCTGCCTCCATCTACCTGATTGGGTCGAACAAGGTGAGCATGGAACTGGACCAGGCGCTGCACGCCGTGAACGATCGGTTCACGAAACTGAAGCTCGATTACACCTACCAGGAGCCGTCGCACCCGGATCGCTTCTTCTTCCGAAGCGACCAGTATCCTTACATCCGCTACGGCATTCCGGGCGTCTGGTTCTTCTGCGGAACGACGAGCGACTATCACCAGCCGACCGATACCGAGGACCGCGTCGATTACGCGAAGATGGAGCGCGTGACGAAGCTCGTGTATTTCGCGACGCTGGAAGTCGGCAACAAGCCGGCGCTGCTGAAGCTCGACGTCGATCCGCGCATTACCACGCGCGGGCCGCACAACATGCAGATCAACTGGCAGGCGCGCCGCCCGCCGACGGCGCCGTGACTCGCTGGCGACGCCGGGTGGCAGACAAGCACGACCTTCTCGCAAGGGCCGCGTCCCCGCTGAGCAAAATGTGCCACCCCAACGCGGCTGCCGCGTCGGGGTCCCCGCCGAAAAAGGGGCCAGGCCCCTTGACAACGGGATGCTCAACATGTGGTTCGATCACTTCGTCGGCGACCTGCGCTACGCCCTTCGGATGATCCGCAAGACCCCCGGCGCTTCCGCGATTGCCGTCCTGTCGCTGGCGCTCGGCATCGGCGCCAACACCGCCATCTTCTCGCTCGTCGACGCGATGCTGCTGAAGGTGTTGCCGGTGCCCGACCCCGGGGAGCTGCACCAGGTGGCGCGCACGATGCGGCAGCGTCCCTCGGTCAGCTGGAACTACCCGGATTACTGCGCTTTCCGTGACGGTACGCGCGCGTTCAGCGGCCTGGCGGCGTACAGCGGTCCGCAGAGCCTCGGCCTGCAGATGGGCGATGGGGCGGCCGCCGGAACCGAGCTCGCCCAAGTCTCGCTCGTTTCGGGGAATTTCTTCCACGTGCTCGGCGTCGAGCCGGCCATCGGGCGCGTGTTCAACGCGCAGGACGATCGCGGCTTCGGCGCGGCGCCCTACGCCGTGCTGGCCTACGACTTCTGGCAGCGGCGCTTCGCCGGCGAGCCGCGCGTGGTTGGCCGCACGCTCCGGCTGAACGGCTATCCGCTCACCATTGTCGGCGTCGCGCGGCGCGGATTCCGCGGTCTTGACGTGTCGACCTCGCCCGGCCTCTACATTCCGATCGTGATGCGAACCGAGACGGGCGGAGTGCCGCCCGGCGTCTGGAACACGCGCCACTACTGGTGGATCCAGGTGGTCGGGCGCCTGCCCGCGGATCGGACGGGCGCGCAGGCAGCCGCTCAGCTGACGACGATCTTTCGCGCACAGGAGGAAGCCGAACGCCGCGCGGAACCGGGGAGGGGGCTGTCCAACGCGGGCCAGAACGTACTACTGCTGCCCGCCGCGCGCGGCTGGTCGGGTCTGCGCAACACGCTCGAGAAGCCGCTGCTCGTCCTCATGGTCGTCGTCGGTCTGGTCCTGCTCATCGCCTGCGCGAACGTCGCCAGCCTGATGCTGGCCCGTGGCGCCGCGCGCCAGCGCGAGATGGCCGTACGGCTGGCCGTCGGCGCCCGCCGCTCGCGGCTTGCCGCTCAGCTGCTCGTCGAAAGCGTCGTCCTCGGCCTGCTGGGCGGTCTGCTCGGCCTGGTGTTCGCCTACGGCTGCGTGCAGCTGCTGCTCGGATTCGTGCCGCGAGCCGGAATGTCACCAGTCGATCTGCAGGTGTCGCCCGACCTTCGCCTGCTCGCGTTCACGTTCGTCGTCTCGTTGTTGACCGGCGTCATCTTCGGTCTCGCGCCGGCGCTGCAGTCCACGCGGCCCGACCTCGTCCCGGCGCTGAAAGATGACATACCGGGGATGTGGGATCCGCCGGCAGTCGGATTGCGGGGCAGACGGCGGCGCCGCTCGCGGTTCACGCTGCGCAGGGCGCTGGTCGTCACGCAGGTGGCGCTGTCGTTGCTGCTGCTGGTCGGCGCGGGACTCTTCGTGCGCACGCTCCAGAACCTGCGCGACATCGACATCGGTGTTCGCCACGACCGCACGGTGCTGGTCAACGTGGATCCCAGCCGCAGCGGCTACAAGGGGCAGCGACTGCGCGACTTCTACGAGCGCCTGCGCGCGGCCGTCGAGTGGACGCCGGGCGTGCAGTCGGTCAGTCTCGCGACGATCACCCCGCTCGGCGGCATGCGGTGGAACGGCGACTTCAGGCCCGAAGGCTACACCTTCAGAACGGGCGAGCAGAAGTACGTTGACTTCAACACGGTCGGTCCGCGCTATTTCGAGACGGTCGGCATCCGGATGATGCTGGGCCGCGACTTTACCGACGCCGACAATCCGGCGTTCTCGCCCGATCCGCCCGATGCGCTGCGACCCGGTCCCGCGCCCGACGTCCCCGGCCCGCACGTAGCGATCGTGTCGGAGAGCTTCGCCAAGCGCTTCTTCGAGGGCCGAAACCCGATCGGGATGCACCTGTGCCTGCAGCAGGAGTACGACGCCGCGCGCGCCTACGAGGTGGTCGGCGTCGTGAAGGACGCACACTACTTCGGGTTGCGGGAGGCGGTCGAGCCGATGGTCTACCTGCCCGTATGGCGGCCCGGTCCCCAGCCGAAGATCCTCTGCATCCGGACGGCGCGCGACGATGGGGCGATCGTCCCGGAGGTGCGCCGGGCGGTGACGGCGATTGACGGGGCGATTCCCGTCCTCAACTCGCGCACCATGCAGCAGGAGATCGACGAGGACATCGTCGTCGAACGCCTGATCGCGACGCTGTCGGGTTTCTTCGGCGCGCTCGCCCTGCTGCTCGCCGGCATCGGCCTCTACGGCCTCGTCGCCTACACCGTCTCGCGGCGCACCCGCGAGATCGGCATCCGCATGGCGCTCGGCGCGTCGCCCTCGTCGGTGCTGTGGCTCGTGCTGCGCGGCGCCGTGGTGCTGGTGGCCAGTGGCGCGGCGATTGGCCTCCCAGCCGCGCTGGTGTTGACGCGCCTGGTGCGTACCTTCCTGTATGGCGTGAGCGCGCAGGATCCGTTCACCGCCGGCGGGGGCGTTGCGATCCTGGCACTGGTTGCCGCGATGGCCTCGCTCGTCCCTGCGCGCCGCGCGACACGCGTGCAGCCGACCACGGCGCTGCGCTACGAGTAGCCCTTCGACTCGCCTGTGGCTCGCTCAGGGCAGGGGCGGGTGGGGCGCGCACTTCGCACGCCGTACCCGCACCCCGCACCGCACCTCGCACGTCGCACCCCGCACTTCGCACTACTTTTCCGGCGTGAACCCTGCGGCGAGCTTCGCGCGCGCGGCCTCCACCTTCTTGTGGAAGACGAACAGGGCGTCCGCGTTCGCGTTGCGGTCGGTGAAGTTGAACGTCTTTCCGTCCTTGCGCGTTACGCGCAGGGTCTTCTTCAGGTAGTCCACCTCGAACGACCGCAGCTCGGAGAACGGAATCTGGAACGCGTGGTCGCCGTTCGGCGTTGGACTGACTCTCGTAGCCAGCCGTTGACACCTGCACGACATGCGATCCTGGCGTCACGTCCGAGGTCGTCAGCGGCGTTGTGCCGACGTACACGCGATCGACGAACACCGACGCGCCCGGCACGTCGCTGTCGACCCTGAGCGCGAAAGCAGGCGCCGCCGCTTCGGGCGGTGTCGGGGGCGTCTTCGCTTTGTGGCTGCCGCGTCGGGCCGGGGCGGTTGCTGGCGCCGGCGATGTCGCCTCCGGCTTTGCCGCGGGCGCGACGGGTGGTGGAGCGGTGGTGGCCGCCGCGGGGGTCACCGGCGCCGGGGATGGCGCGGGCGTGGGGCGAGGACGCAGCAGCCACGCGCCGCCGAGGATGGCAGCGATCAGCAGCATCGCTGCGCAGACGGCGAGCAGCCTCCCGTCGGAACCGCGATCTGCCGGCGGATCTTCGTCGATGCTCACGTGGCGGATGGTACTACCGTTCACGCCTCTTGGGGTCAGGTCTGAAACACGCGGTTTTTTCACGCCTGACCCCTGGTGCCAGGCGTGAAATAACCGCGTGTGTCAGACCTGACCCCGAAACGAAACGACCCCGAAACCGTGAAAAAACCGCGTGTTTCAGACCTGACCCCGGAATGGTGCAGGCCCGATACGATGCAGGAGATACTGCGCCCCCGGAGGATGACAATCGTGGACCTCTTGACCGATGCTCGCCAGGCCTGGGTCGAGTTCCGTTCGCGTCCGTGGGTTTCGGCCGTCGCGGTGGTGACGCTTGCGCTCGGTGTCGCCGGCGCCACGACGATGTTCACCATGCTGTCGGCGGTCGGCTCCATGATGGTCGCGCCGGGGGTCGACGCGGCGCGCGTCGGCCGGGTCGTCTGGATGCATGCAGAGGAGAGCGGCGCCAGGGGCGAGGTCACCTCCGACGAGTACGCGCAGCTGAAGAAAAGTCTGACCGTCTTCGAGACGCTGTGCGCCTGGACCGACGACGAGCGGAGGGTAGTCGGCGCAAGCGGCGGCCCGAGCGTTTCGGTCAGGAGGGTCTCCACCGAATTCTTCGCCATGCTCGGCTTCAAGGCCAGCGTCGGACGGCTGTTCACCGCCGAAGACAGCAAAGGCGGAAGCCCGCACGTGGCGATCGTCCGCGAAGGGTCGCGTGCGCGACTCGGCGGCCTCGAGCCGGGAGGCGTCGTGCGCCTGGGCGGCGACGACTACACGATCGTCGGCATCCTGCCCGATCGCTGCTGGTACCCCGGGGCGGGTGGCCCGGACTTCTGGCTGCCGCTCGAAATGAGCCGCGAAGGTGTGCCGGCCGCGCGGGAGGTCTGGATGACGGTCCGCCTGCGCAGCTCCGATCGGCGCAGTCTCGAACTTGCGCGGTCGCAGGTGGCGGCGGCGGGCGCGCGCCTGGCGCAGGCGGCGCCGATCGCCGTCGATCGATCCCGCCGGCTGGTCCTCATCACGCTGCAGGCGGACGTGGGCAAGCGGGTCGGATTCGGCCTGCTCGGCCTGCTCGGCCCCGCGATCATCGTCCTGCTGATCACGTGCGGCAACGTCGCGAACCTGCTGCTGGCGCGCGCCAAGAGGCGCGAGCGCGAGATGGCCGTCAGAGCCGCGCTCGGCGCGAGCCGCTTTCGCCTGATCCGCGAGCGCCTGGCCGAGAGCGCGTGGCTGGGCGGCCTCGGCGGCGCCCTCGGGATTGCGCTGGCGTTCGCCGGCGTCTGGCTGCTGCGCCTCTGGGTCGCCAGCTTCGCGGAATCGGCAAGCGCCGCAGATGCGGTGCGCCTCGACGCGCGGGCCCTGCTCTTCGCGCTGGGCGTCACCCTGGCGACCCCGTTCGTGTTCGGTCTCGTGCCAGCCCTGGTCGCTTCGAAGCCGAGCCTCACTCAGTCGTTGCACAGCGCGCCCGGCTCCAGGAAACCGCGCCATGGTCCCTACGGCGGGCGCGATCTGCTGGTCATCGTCGAAATCGGTCTCGCGATCGTGCTCGCCGTCTGCGCCATCATGTTCACGCGTTTCTTCGCCGCGCTCGACGGCGTGCAGTGGGGATTCGACGCGTCGAAGGTCCTGGCGGTCGGGCTGTCCTTCGACCACGGCCCCTCCGCAGGCGCCGGCGACGCGCGCCGCCTGGCGGACATCGTCGAGGCGGTTCGACAGGTGCCGGGCGTCCGGGCGGCGGCAACCGGAGGCCTGCCGGGCCTGTGGATCGCGCGCGACCGGGAACCGATCGAGTTCGAAGGGTGCGCCGCGGCGACGGGGCGCGTCGGAGCGGTGGCTATCAGCGTGGGGCCGCAGTACTTCTCCACGCTGGGCCTTCCCGTCCGGCGCGGCCGTGCGATCTCCGAGATGGACACGGCGGGGTCCGCCCCGGTGGTCGTCATCAGCGAAAGGCACGGTGCACGCTGCTGGCCCGGGCAGGACCCAATCGGACACCGCATCAGACGTGGTCAGGGAGCTGACGCCCGCTGGCTGGCCGTCGTCGGCGTCGTACCCGACACGATGGTGACGCGGGCGTTGGCGGATGGCCCACAGGCGGTCTACATTCCACGCGCGCAGTCGGCGTCCTCCACCAGCAAGGCTGCGGGCATACCGGTCGAGGATGTGCCGAACGGTTTCTTCGTGCGCGCCGGCGGCGACACGCGCGCCCTGGTCGAGCGAATCCGGGCGACGGTACGGCGCGTGGATCCCACGCAGCCGCTGGACGACATCGAGCGACTCGACGAGCGATGGCACCGTCGATTCGGCGGCGCGCCGCTCATCGTCGGCATCCTTGGCGGCTTCGGTGCCTTTGCGCTGGCGCTCGGCGCGCTGGGCGTCTTCAGCGTCACCAGCTACATGGTGGCCGAACGGACCCGCGAGTTCGGCATCCGCATCGCGCTTGGTGCCACACGGCGCGAAGTGCTGCAGCTCGTGCTGAAGCAGGCGCTCATCATCGTCGGCATCGGCACGGCGGTGTCGTTTGCCGGCACGCTGGCCGTCACCCGTCTCGGCTTCCGCGAGATGGCGGATCTCGCGATCACCGACCCGATCCTGTGGGCATCGGTCTGCTTCCTCCTGGTCGCCGTCGCGGTGGGCGCGAGCATCGTGCCGGCCCAACGCGCGATGCGCGTCGAACCGATCGTGGCGCTCCGATCGGAGTGATGCGGCCGGCGCGAGCGCGTCTTCACGTGCGCGATGCAGCGCAAGTCAATGGCGCGAGCTCTGAG
>Ga0315282_10011244_pt1 | contig 13900 bp, 11 predicted proteins | sample YL17G07_20_MG_FD_203693 | JGI IMG/M metagenome (GOLD analysis project Ga0315282, IMG submission 203693) | Sediment microbial communities from Yellowstone Lake, YNP, Wyoming, USA - YL17G07_20 | ecosystem: Environmental > Aquatic > Freshwater > Lake > Sediment | place: USA: Wyoming | collected... | reverse complement strand
GTTTCAGAATCCGAATCCAGAGAAGAGGTGGCTTCGTCTAAAATCAGAATGGGAGCATTCTTCAGGAGGGCTCTCGCGATGGAGATGCGTTGGCGTTCCCCTCCGGATAGCTTGACACCCTGCTCACCGATGTTCGTATCGTACCCTTGGGGCAATCTCTGGATGAAGTCATGGGCATTGGCTGCCTTGGCGGCCTCGACGATCTCTTGATCGGAACATTTCGGATTTCCGTAGGCGATATTATTTCGAGCCGTATCATTAAAGAGGATGGTTTGTTGTGTGACCAAACCGATCTGATCCCTGAGGGATTTCAAAGTGACCTTTCGAATATCACAGCCATCGATAAGAATATCTCCCCCTTCCACGTCATAGAAACGGGGCAGAAGGTTCACTAAAGAAGTTTTTCCTGCACCGCTCATTCCCACCAAAGCGATGACTTCTCCAACCTTTACCTGGAGGGATATGTCTTTAAGCACAACCTCATCTTCATATTTAAAATGGATCTTTTGAAAATCTATTCCTTGGGTGATCGGAGGGAGCAGAGCCGCGTCCTCTCCATCTTTAATATCGGTGGGGGTATCGAGAAGCTCAAAGATACGTGCTGCCCCTGCCAGACCTTCTTGGATCTCAAGGTTGACCTTGCTCAAATCACGGATCGGAGCATAGCACATAAAAACGGCTAAAAGAAATGACCCGAAAGTGCCCGGGGTCAATTCCCCCCGCATGACCATGTGACCCCCTACCCAGATGATGATCGCTGCTGCGATTCCTCCCAGGAATTCCATCAGGGGGGTATTCAGCGCTCGGACCTTAATCCTTTTGAGGAATGTTTTGAATAACCGTTCATTCTCTTCAGCGAAGCGCCGTTTCTCATACTCTTCCATGTTGAATGCTTTGACAATCCGATTTCCGGTGATTGTTTCATGAAGAAAGGTTGTAAGAAGGCCCAGTCGTTGCTGCCCCCTTCGGGCGAATTTCCGCATCTTCTTTCCAAATCCTCTAATGGGTATGATGGCCAAAGGAAAGATAATATAAGCGATGATCGCCAATTTCCAGCTTTGAAGAAAGGCGACAGCCGCCAGGCCGAAGAAGGTAAAGATATCTTTGAAAACACCTGCCGTGGTACTGGACACCGCTCCTTGAATCAGCGTCACATCATTTGTAATCCGGGAGATGATAATGCCGGTGGGTGTTTTTGTAAAAAAAGAAAGAGAAAGGGTTTGGAGGTGATTGTAGAGTTTCTCCCTGACATCCGCGATAATTCTAAGCCCCACAAAATTCATGAAGTACGCCTGACCATAATTGAAGAGACCTTTTAGGAGATACAGGAGGACAAGAATAATAGGGAGTAAGCGAAGCATCTCCATCCCCCTTTGGAGTAAGAGGTCTTTGAGATGAAGATGAACAATGATATTATTTACGAGGGGTGGAATTGTAATTGAAGACACCCCTTCTTTCTTGAAAAAAACACCGTCCACAACAGGTTTGAAAAGCCATGCGGTCGCCGCAGTCAGAAAAGAGACGGCGACCATACAGATTACGGCAAGGATTAATTTGAGCCAATAGGGTTTTACAAATTGGAGGAGTCTTCGGTAGAGAGACATACTTATTACCCCAATCCCGTCCTTCTATTTAGATCACTGTATGAATCTTTACCCAACACGCTAAATTCCAATAGTCAAAATCCAAATTCCAAATAATTACCAATGACCAAATTCCAATCTCCAAATAATAATCAATGATTCAAAAAATTTGAATAGTGGTCATTCCGGCCTATCGGCCCCGGTCCCGACAGAGGGCGGGGCAGGCAGGGGAATTTATTTCACTATGGGTGCTTGGAATTTGGTTGTCGGTCATCTTATTGATATCAAGCTCCCGGCTCTTTCATCAAGGAAAGGACTATGTGGGCAGCTCGCTGGGCCGCTCCGGGTTCCCCAAGTTTCTGGCGCACCTCCCCCATGGATTCGACCATTTTTCGGCTCAGAAGGGGATCTCTTAAGATGCGAAAGGCCTCGTCGGCAATCCTCCGGGGATTGACATCCCTTTGAATCAATTCCGGGGCGATTTCTTTCTCAGCCACCAAATTGACGAGGCCGATGTGATCCACCCGGATCAACGCCCTGGCGATCCAATAAGAGAGCAAAGAAACTTTATAAATGATGACCATAGGTTTTCCAAGAATCGCCCCTTCCAACGTGGCCGTCCCGGAGGCTGCGATCAGAAGTTCAGAGAGGTTCATCGCATCGTAAGTGAAACCCTCCACCACTATTACGGGTACCGAAATATTTTTCATCCAGGGTGACAAGATCGTCTTGGGAATGCCGGGGGCGAGAGGGATGACGAATTGGAGATCGGGGATTTCTCTTTGGAGGACATCCGCCGAGGCGAGAAGAGGAGGAAGAAGCCTTTCCACCTCATGCATTCGGCTTCCGGGGAGTAAGCCGATGGTTCTCCGTTTGGGATCCAGGCCCAATTGCTGGAACGCCTTTTCCTTGGACAGTGCTGGCCTCACGGTGTCGAGAAGCGGATGGCCTACCCACTCGACATCGACCCCTGCGGCCTCATAGAGAGGAACTTCAAAGGGGAAGAGGACGACCATTTTCTTCACCAGCCGAGCGATCAACTTAATCCTTTTAGGTCTCCAGGCCCATACTTGAGGGCTGACATAGTAGAGAATCGGGATTCCTCTTCGGTGGGCAACCTTAGCCAGTCGAAGATTGAAATCGGGAAAGTCGATGAGTATGATGAGATCCGGCCTTTCCCGGTCAAGCGACTTCTTCAAGCCCTGGAGCGCTCTTAGGATAGGTCTTAGTTTCAAGAGAACCTCGGTAATTCCCACAACCGAAAGAGATTGAGAAGGATAGAGGAGTTTCATTCCCACTCTTTTCAACCCCTCTCCTCCGACCCCGAAAAACTGGATTTCCGGATCAATGGATTGAATGGCCTCCACCAAGTGGGAACCGTGAAGGTCTCCTGAAACTTCCCCCGCGACCAACAGGATCTTCTTCGATTTCATCCGTTCAGTCGCCCCCTTATTTCCTTTTTTTGCCGAGGTCCTCAATCTTCTGGATGATCTGAAGTGCCAACTCTAATGCTCGCTTCCCATCCAACCCGGAGACCCGAGCATTATTTCGATTCCTAACACTCTGGAGAAAAGAGCGAATCTCAGCCTCCAGAAGATCGATCTTCTGGACCGGTATCTCCTCGGTTACCATTCCAGGCATCTTTTCCTCACCGGGGGAAACCCCCTTCTTGGAAAAGAAGAGTTTTTGAGACAGGTAGTCGATGGATAGGATTCCGTCCGGCTGGAAGATCCGGGTTTTCCGAATCTTCTCTCCGGACACTCGGCTTGCGGTCAAACTCGCAACACACCCATTTTCGAATTCAATGCGGGCATTGGCAATGTCCGGGTATTGGGTGAGGATGGGAACGCCGGCGGCCTGAAGCTGTTTCACCTTTGAGCTCACCAGGCTCAAAATGATATCGATATCGTGAACCATTAAATCTAACACGACATCGACCTCTGCCCCCCGCCCTGGAAAGGGAGCCAGCCGGTGGGATTCAATGAACCTTGGATGACGGACCCTTCCCTCCAAGCCGGACAATGCTCCGTTGAACCGCTCCAGATGGCCTAACTGAAAGATCAGATTCCTTGATTCGGCCAATCCGATCAATTCATTAGCCTCCTCGAGCGTGTTCGAGATGGGCTTTTCCAAAAGTACGTCGATTCCTTGCAGGAAAAAATCTTTCGTCAGCGAATAATGAAAAGGGGTGGGAACGGCGATGCTGACCGCCTGGACTTTCTTGAAAAGGTCGATGTGATGCTCGAAAGGTTGGGTTCCATATCGTTTGGCCATTTCCCTGGCACGAGAGGTATCCAGGTCCACCACACCCACCAATTCCACCTCTTTTATTTTAGAATATTTCTCTGCATGGAATTGGCCAAAGTATCCGACACCGACGACACCGACCTTGAGTTTTTCCACTTAACGGGCAATCCCCCTCTTGGAATGCTGAATGAAATGGAGGAGATGTTGGACCTCTGGGGTGTGAGAGATTTCATCTTCTCCCACCTTCTTCATCGCTTTCTCCAATGTCAGAGCGGAACGAAAAATAATGCGGTAGGCCTTCTTCAATGCCTTCACGGTCTCCTCTGAAAAGTTGGCCCGTTTGAGGCCAATGGTGTTGAGTCCGAAGAGTTTGACGTGGCTTCCGGAAGCCAGCATATAGGGAGGGATGTCCAGAGTGACACCGGAGACACCGCCGATAAAGGCGTGGGTACCGACTCGACAGAACTGGTGGATAGCGACGATCCCTCCGATGATGGCCCAGTCTTCGATAACAATGTGTCCGGCCAGGGTTGCAGCATTAGACATGATCACCTCATTTCCAATTTGACAATCATGAGCCACATGGGAGTATGCCATGAAGAAATTTCTATTCCCTATAGCGGTCTTCCCGCCTCCCTTGATCGTACCTCGATGGAGGGTGACAAATTCCCGTATGATATTCTCATCGCCAATCTGAAGAGAGGTCTTTTCTCCCTTGTATCCTAAGAACTGAGGGGCTTCTCCGATGGAGGCAAATTGAAAGATGTGGCATCGTTTCCCAACCCGAGTCCCTTCCCGGATGACCACGTGGGGTCCGATCTTCGTCCCCTGATCAATAGAGACACCCTTTTCAATCACAGAGTAGGGACCGATTTCAACGCCCTCACCGATTTCAGCTTTTAGGTCGATGATGGCAGTGGGATGAATCATTTTTCTTCTCCTAACATGGCTAAGAGTTCTGCTTCAGCCACTAATTTTCCATCGACCAAGGCCTTTCCCTTAAATCCCCAGATCGATTGACGATGCTTGGTGATCTCGATTTCGAGACGAAGTTGATCTCCCGGGATGACCGGTTTTCTGAACTTGACGTTGTCCATGCCCAAAAAGAAGACCGGCTTCTTGCGACTTTCCTCGTCCGTCGATTTGAAAACGAGCATCCCAGCCGTCTGGGCCATGGCCTCCACAATCAGCACCCCCGGCATAATGGGGCGACCTGGAAAATGACCCGGGAAGAAGGGCTCGTTGTACGTGACGTTCTTAATCCCAACGATCCGCTTTCCGGGCTCCACTTCCACAATCCGATCCACCAACAGAAAAGGATAAGCATGGGGGAGGATGCTCATGATCTCCTTAATCTCAATCATCTACTTCTCCTTCCCTCTCGAAGAGAGGCTCTCTTCGATCTTTTTTAAACGTTTCTCCATTTCGATGAGCGTTTTTCTCATCCCCGGCAATTTCGGAAAGGCGGCGGCCATCCGGAGGTACTCTCGGTGAGGATAGGAAGGAGTCCCTACATAAGCCTGGTTAGCGGGGAGATCATTCATCACTCCGGCTTGAGCTGCCACGATGACATTATCTCCAATTTCAACGTGATCCACCACTCCCACCTGCCCGGCCAAGGTGACGTTGTTTCCGATCTTTGTTGACCCTGAAATCCCCACCTGGGCGCAGAGGACCGAGTCCTCGCCGATCACGACACTATGGGCGACCTGAACGAGGTTATCGATCTTTGTCCCTCTCCGGATGATCGTCTTACCCAATGCGGCCCGGTCGATCGTGGTGTTGGCGCCGATTTCGACATCGTCCTCAATTTCCACCCTTCCCACCTGGGGGATTTTCACATTCTTCTTTCCTTCCTTCACATACCCGAATCCATCACTTCCGACCACCACCCCGCTATGAAGAATGACGCGTTTTCCAATGAGTGTCCCGGAATAGACAGAGACATTGGAGTAAAGGATCGAGTCCTCTCCGATGGCAGAGTCCTCACCTACATAGACCCCAGGATAAAGGGTGACCCGACCTCCAATCGAACACCGGTCGCCGATGCAGACGAAAGGATAGAGGGTCAGATCCTTCCCTAATTTCGCGGTGGGGCTGATCCAAGTATTGGAATCGATCCCTTTGGGTTCGTAAGGCTTGTGGAAAAAGAGGGTGAGGATCTTGGCAAAGGCTAAATGGGGATGGATTACGCAAAGAAGAGGCTTGTCCGCCTGGGTCACCTCTTTCGATACGATGATCGCCGAGGCGTTGGTTTCTTTGAGCTTCGAAAGATATTTCGGGTTGGCGATGAAGGTGATCTCTCCCACTTGGGCCTCTTCAATGGCTGCCACTCCAGAGATCTCTATCTCTCCATCTCCAACCACTGTCCCATCCACCCATTCCGCGAGTTCCTTCAGACGTTTCTTCATCTTTTTACGTTATTGTCCATGCAGAGCGCATGGTGCGAAAGGCTTTAACGCTGTGCGCTCTGCGCTATGCCCTATGCTACTTCTTCGGGGCATCATGCGCTTTGATCACTCGATCGGTAATGTCGAGGGCTTTGGACACGTAGAGCACAATGCTCTCGTTCTTTTCCAGAATAAAGGTGTAACCTTCTTCTGTCCCCACTTTTTGAATCACCTTGATGAGGCCGGTGGAGATGTTTCGCTCCATCTCCATCCGTTTCTGATTCATCTCGTTCTGGGTATCATCCGCCCACCGCTGGAACTCCCGAAGTTTGCTTTGATATTCTTTCTCTTTATGCGCCCTGGCGTCCGGAGTCAGCATGAGGGCCTGCTTGTCAAAGGATTCTTTCATGGTTTGAAGCTCCTTCTGCTTGTCGGCGCCGAGACGTTGAATTTTTTCCACATCCTTGGTGATCACTTTTTTCGCCTCTTTGCCGGCATTACACTCGTTGATCGCCCTCTGGATATCGACGTAAGCCACCTTTAAATCCGCAGCCCAAACCGATCCGTACCATCCCAATAAGATCATTCCCGCGATAATACCTGTGACAACACCCAACTTTTTTCCGACCATCTTCATTTCTCCTCTCTATGAGATTAAGGTTTGCAGATATTTTTCAAAAAACGGATCCACCTGTAAAGTCGACCACTTGTCCTTTCTCCCCTCTTTTGCGGTTGAGGTTAAACCCCAGATCGATGTGGATGGGGCCGAACGGAGAGTACCAACGAATTCCAGGCCCCGCCCCGATTCTCAACGGGGTGATATCGCTAAACTTATCAAATCCCTTCCCGACATCGAAGAACAAAGCTCCTTGCAAGCCAATCTCACGGGACAAAGGGAAGATCCATTCCACAGTGAAGGCCACCATTTTTTTTGAACCAAGCGGATCTCCGGTTGGGAGGTCAACCAGTCCCGCCTTTCCGTATTCGAAACCTCGGACGGTGTTGATGCCTCCCACAAAGAATTTTTCATAAAGGGGTAATACTTTTCCACCATAAGGTGTAATGATCCCCGCCTGGCCACGAATATTGAGGGTTGTTCTTAAAGGTAACGGGAAAAACCAACTGCTCTGTCCCAATACCTTGACGAAATAGTTATCCCCCCCTAAAAACCCTCCTGCGTCTTGAATTAAAAGGATGTGTTTGCCTCCCCGACGAGGATTGAAGTAGTCGTCACGCGTGTCAATGGAAGGGGATAAGGAAATAGCACTAGTTGTCCTCTTCCCTCCCTGTTCTGCGATAAAGAACGAGGCATCACTTGCCACATTGTAGACATCGACGTTCTCTAATTTATACATCGCATCAATGCGAATGTTATCGGTCAATTCCTTTCCGAAACGGATATCCCCTCCTGTAATCTTATAGGAATAAGTTGTGAAGATCTCCACTCTTTCGTGATAGAGGTCAAAACCTGCCGAATAAGGATATCCCAAAAAATAGGGGTCTGTGAGGCTCAACCGAGCACTTTGGGTCTCAAATCCCAGGCTGACCTTCAACATTCCAGAATATCCCAAACCGAAGAGATTGCGGTCGGAGATGGAGGCAGAACCCACTACGCTCTCTATTGTACTATATCCAACCCCGAAACTGATGGCCCCTGTCGGAGACTCCTCGACTTTGATATCAAGGTTGATTTTCTCTTCAGTGCTCCCACGGCTGGTGGTAAAGTCCACCTCTTTGAAGTACCCCGTTCTTTTCAGTCGGTCACGGCTATAATTCATATCGGTAGCGTTGTAAAGTTCCCCCTCAGCCACCCTGAGCTCCCTGCGGATCACCTTGTCACGGGTCTTCGTATTCCCGACCACCTGAATTTTCTCATAATAGACGCTTTTCTTCTTTTCAATTTCAAAGGTGAGGTGGACTAAAAGATTCTTATTGTCCACAGAAGTCTCGGGGTTGACCTCTACATAGGCATAGCCTTGATCGGCAAACTTTGCCATGAGGGCATTGACCTCCCTTCGAATGGCCGTGTTGCTATAGGTATCCCCCCGCTTCATCTTGAGAACCTTGAAGAGGGCTTCCTTGGTGGTGAGGAGATCCCCTTTGAAGTCGATATTCCCGAGATGGTATCGAGGTCCTTCCACAATCCGTACTTCGATCCGGATTTTTTTGGGGTTGGAGAGATCGATTTTTGGTTCGGAGAGCTTGGCTTCGAGATAACCATGATCAAAATAGTAGGCCGTCAAGAGTTGAAGGTCATTCTTAAGGACATCTTCATCGAGCGTGCCGGTCTTGGTGATGATGGATAAGATATTCCTTTGCTTGGTCGTCATCACCTTCTTCAATTCGGAGGCTTTGATTTTTTTGTTCCCCTTGAAGACTATTTTCTGGATATGTCCCTTAGGGCCTTCGGAGAGCGTAAAGGTAACGATGGCTTCATTGGTTTCCAGATAATCCACCTTGTATTCCACCTTGACTCCGTAATAACCTTTCGAGAAATAGAGTTTTCGGATCTGTTCCGAATTCTCTTTGACCTTATCGAGGTTGAGGATGGAGCGCGGCGTGAGGGTCATCTTCTCTTTAATATCGTCCAGCTTCACCTTGTCATTTCCTTTGATCAAGATCTCTTTGATCGAAGGCTTTTCCACGACAATGAAGATCACTTCTTTGCCCCGAGGGGTCGATTTGATATCCACTTGCACATCAGTGAAGGAACCCAAATCAAAAATAGATCGTAGATCCTCACGGATTTTCTCGACCGAAAAGGGACCCCCCTCCCGGCTCTTGATCGCTCCTCGAATGACCCCTTCTTCAACCTTCACATTTCCAAGGATCATGATCTTATCGATGTTTTCCTCGGCGCCGGCACATATCCCTATGAGGAGAGAGAAGACAAGGAGGACGAGCCCGATTTGCCTGACGATCATGTCTGGGTTCCTTTCCATTCTTTGGAATCTGGTACAGATCCTCTGCCCCGATTTTCGGACGGGAGTGGAGGGGATGAGAAAATTTCCATCTTCATATCAAATCTTCATTTTTTTGTAAAGCGTCATTGCCTATCCCAGCGCTCTTCCATCGATGAGTTGGATCTGGCGTGACAGTTTTTCAGCCAATCTTAGGTTGTGCGTCACGACAATCAGGGTGACCCCTTTGATCTGATTCAGCTCCTGGAGGAGATCAAAGACGGACTCCCCCGTCTTGGTATCTAGGTTTCCGGTCGGTTCATCGGCCAGCAGGACTTTCGGTTCTAAAACCAAAGCCCTCGCTACCGCCACCCGCTGTTGTTCTCCGCCGGAAAGTTCCCCTGGTTTGTGAGAAAGGCGCTCTTTAAGGCCCACCAGCGTTAGGATCGCCTCCGCCCGGGAGACCGATTCCTCTTTCGGGATCCCATGGATCAGACAAGGCATCATCGTGTTTTCCAAGGCATTGAATTCGGGAAGCAGGTGATGAAATTGAAAGACGAATCCGATTTCACGATTTCGAAAAAGGGCGAGATTCTTCGCATTCAAGGTATAGATGTCTTTTCCTTCGTAGAGAATCTTTCCGGAGGTCGGCCGATCGAGCGTGCCTAAGACGTGGAGAAGAGTGGTCTTCCCTACACCCGAGGCGCCGACGATGGCCGCCTTCTCCCCCTGGGAAAAAGTGAGATCGACTCCCTTGAGAACTTCCACGCGTTTTGTCCCATTTCCGTAAGACTTGAATAGCTTTTGCACTTGGATCAACTCTTTCAAACCATCGCCTCCTTAGCCTTTTGAATGGCCTCTTGGGAGAGAAGTTCGTTCGTCCGAGAGAGGCGATTCAGGGAGATCTCTTTCAGTTTTGTCTGGAGGTTAGGGAATCGGCGGAGGCAGGTGTTAAAGTCTTCCTTTGTCATTTCCATCAATTCTGTTGGACGAGTGGTCCTGGCGTTTGCCGTACGGGGCTTATCGAGGAGAGGCCCGATCTCACCAAAGAAATTTCCGCTCTCCAAGAGGGCTAATAACACTTTTTTCCCTTGACGGTTCTGAGTGAATATTTCCACCTCGCCGCTTCTCACCATATAGAGCGAGGTGGGAGGATCCCCTCCTTTGAAAAGAATGGTTCCTTCGGGGACCTTGCGAAGAAGAAACCGCTTCAGGACTTCCCCTCTCTCCTTGGAGGTGAGGGATGAGAACAGGGGGGAAAGAGCGAAAAAGTTATCCAAGATTCGTTCCTGAAAAAGGTTCTGGAGCACCTCATTCAGTCTGGGATGGATCTCGATCATCTTGTTTAGTGCGGCTCTGGAAATTTCCAGAATCTCACATTCGATGATCGCCTTGACCGTGGCGTGTCTTTTTTGATCGATAAAGAAACCAAACTCGCCAAAGGAATTCCCCTCCCTGAGGTGGCGAACAGACACCTCCCTCCCCTCCGGCGTTCGCTTGGTAATGGACACCTCGCCACGACTGATGACGAAGAGTGAATCCCCTCTCTCTCCCTCCCGGCAGATCAAGGATCCCTTCAGAAAGGTCTTGCTTTGGATATGGGGGAGCAAGGATTGAAGCTCCCGTTCATCCAGTTCGGAAAAGAGAGGGATATACGGAAAGAGGCGAAGGGGTTTCATCTCCCTGGTTTTTTCTGCATAGAGTTGTGCCAACCGATGATGAACATCCTGGAAGGAAGGATCGATCCTTAAGATCATCTTATTGATGGAAATGGCCTGGAGAAGAAAGCCGTCGTGAGCATACGCTTCAGCCACCTTTCGATACATCTGGACGGCCTCTTTCTTTTGACCCAAACGCTCCAGCAGCTCGGCCACCTTTAACTGGGATCGAAAATCGCCCGGCTCCTGTGCACAATGATTTTGAAAGCATTCGAGCGCCTTCCTCCACTCCCCGCGGAAGAGGGCTTGCTGGGCCTCTCCTTTAGAAGACACGTTTTCCTTATTCATACCGTAATGCCTCAGCGGGGTCGAGTTTCGATGCCCTCCAGGAGGGATAAAGAGTGGCCAGGAGACTGATGAGGATCGCCGTCATGACAATCAGCCCGATATCGAGGGGATTGACCTGTGAAGGGAGTTTGTCGATATAATAGACGTCGCTCGGAAGAATCTTAAACCCAAAAAGGTTCTCGACAAATCCTGAAACCTTCTCCAGGTTCAGCGCTGTTGCCAGGCCGACGACCGTGCCGAAGAAAGTTCCGACGACGCCGATGACCCCCCCCTCGATGATAAAGATCCTCAAGATCCCTTTTGAAGGGGCCCCCATCGATTTCAGAATGGCAATATCCTTATTTTTTTCCATGACCACCATGATGAGGGTGGAGATGATATTGAAGGCGGCCACTAAAACAATAAGGACGAGGATGATAAACATCGCGACCTTCTCCAGCTTCAGGGCAGAGAAGAGGTTTCGATTCATCTCCATCCAATCCCTCGTCCAGAAGGGAAATCCCAGCTTTTGGCGGATCTGTTCCCCGATCTTTTTCACTTTATAGACATCGCTCGTTTTAATTTCGATTCCTGTCACGCGAGAATCCATATTGAGGAATTTTTGTGCGCTCACGATAGAGATGTATGCCAGGGTATTGTCGAAATCATACATCCCCGAATAAAAGATACCCATGACACGAAATCGCTTCATTTTAGGCATCATGCCCATGGGCGTCATCGTTCCGAGAGGAGAGATGACCTGGATCGCATCGTTGAGCGAAACGCCGAGACGCTTGGCTAATTCAACTCCGAGGATGATGCCCGGAGAGTCGCCCTCTGCCTTCAGGTCCTGAAGGCGTCCGGCCTTCATATTGCGGGCCAATTCGATCACCTTCCCAACGCGGTCCGGGTCGATCCCGTTGAGGACTACGCCGAACACATTTGACTCGGAGGAGAGCATCACCTGACTCAAGATAAACGGGGTAGCCGAGACAACCCCCTTCACTTGCTCTACCTCCTTCACCACTTCTTCATAGCGATCCATACCTTCTTGGTTCGTCTTTAAGACGACGAGGTGAGCCTGGGTGCCTAATATCTTCTCCTTCAGGGTCTTCTCAAATCCGCTCATCACGGCCAAGACGACGATCAATGCCCACACTCCGAGCGCGAACCCGACGATGGAAATGAGGGTGATGATAGAGATGAAAGTCTGCTTCCGTTTGGCTTTGAGATATCTCAGGCCGATAAACCACTCATAACGCATAGAACATTATTTCTCCGCCCGAAGTAAGGGAAAGAAGATGACGTCTCGGATGGAAGGCGCATCCGTGAGGAGCATGACCCAACGATCGATCCCAATTCCTTCGCCGGCCGTCGGAGGCATTCCGAATTCGAGGGCCCTAAGAAAATCCTCATCCAGGTTGAGAACGGCATCGGCCTCATCGGGCCTCTCCTTCAATTGTTGGACAAACCGCTCCCGTTGATCCACGGGATCATTCAGCTCAGAGAACCCATTGGCAATCTCCCGCCCGGCGATGAAGAGCTCAAATCGATCTACCACCTCGGGGTCCTTTCCATTCCGGCGAGAGAGAGGGGAGACCTCGGTGGGGTAATGAGTGACAAATGTCGGCTGGACGAGATGGGGTTCAACGAGTTCCTTAAAGAGGTCGTCAAGAACCTTCCCATGGGAGGTTCCCCTTCTCAGTTCAAGGCCGAGACTCTTGGCCAATTCGATCGCGCGGGACGGCTCTTTCATGACCGCCGGATCGACCTTTCCATATTCCAAAAGAGATTCCTTGTAGAAGAGCCTCCTCCAGGGAGGGGTGAAATCGATCTCCTTTCCCTGATAGGTGAGGCGAAGTCCGCCATGAATCTCTTTGACGATGGAGGAGAGAAGCTCCTCGGTCATCTTTATCATCTCTTCATAGGTCGCATAGCTCTGATAGAACTCGAGCATGGTGAATTCGGGATTGTGCAGCGTAGAGATCCCTTCATTTCGAAAACAGCGATTGATCTCAAAGATCCTTTCAAGCCCTCCGATCACCAGTCGCTTCAGGTAGAGCTCAGGCGCCACCCGCATATAGAGCTCCATGTCCAGGGCGTTATGATGAGTCCTAAAGGGTTTGGCCGTCGCGCCCCCCGGAATGGGATGAAGCATAGGAGTTTCCACCTCCAAGAAGTCCCGGTGGATAAAGAAATCCCGCATCTTTTGAATCGCTTTGATTCGTGTGAGGAAAATCTCTTTGACCCTTGGATTGGCGATGAGGTCTAAATAACGTTGGCGATAGCGGGCTTCGATGTCGGTGAGGCCATGCCACTTCTCCGGTAGAGGCCGAAGTGACTTCACAAGAAGCCGAAAGCTCTGAACCTCGAGAGTGAGTTCACGAGTTTTGGTTCGAAAGACTTTTCCCTCCAATCCAATGAAATCTCCGATATCGCATGTCTTAAAAAGTTGAAAAGCAGCATCGCCGGCGATATCCCTTCGTAGGTAAGCCTGGATTCTTCCCTTTCGATCTTGGATCTGGACAAAACTGGCTTTCCCGAAGTCACGGATGGCGATGATCCGGCCCGCCAGGCGGAAGATTTCTCCAGCCGATTTCACTTCCTCATCGGAGAGGGAATCGAAGGTTTCATGAAGCTCTCTGGAGGTATGCGTCACCCTGAAATCGTTCGGGTAAGGATCGATCCCGTCCTTTCTCAAGGCATTCAGTTTTTTGATCCTTTGTTGAATCAGCTCACCCGCTTCATCCATTTCTTCCGCCCCGAGTGATCACCTTCCCCTATGGTATCAATCT
>Ga0315282_10011243_pt1 | contig 13900 bp, 13 predicted proteins | sample YL17G07_20_MG_FD_203693 | JGI IMG/M metagenome (GOLD analysis project Ga0315282, IMG submission 203693) | Sediment microbial communities from Yellowstone Lake, YNP, Wyoming, USA - YL17G07_20 | ecosystem: Environmental > Aquatic > Freshwater > Lake > Sediment | place: USA: Wyoming | collected... | reverse complement strand
CCGGCGCGGTAGAAAAGGAGCTAGTAAAGATTAATAAGCCGATAAGGGTGGCGGTGATGGGGTGTGTGGTCAATGGCCCAGGTGAAGCCAGAGACGCCGATATTGGCATCGCCTGCGGCAAGGGCAGAGCTATATTATTTAAGAAGGGCAAAAAGCTCAGGACTATTCAGGAGAAGGATTTTATAACTGCCCTGATGAGGGAAATAGAGGAAATGAGTGGCTGATAATTCCCTAGAGATACAGCTGAGATGAATAGACAAGTTCTACACAACTCCGTTGAGGGTCTAAAAATTTTATATATGGTGGTGGCTGGCTTAGCACTAGCCACTGGGCTCGAACAGTTCGTCCTTACTGAGAGTGGACAGCTCAAGATAGAGTGGTTTAGTTTGTCTTTTGTGTTTTTTGTAATATTTATTACTACCGTTGTGAGGTTCGTACACGGTGCAATGCGACATTTTGATCGCACTTATTCTGAACAGCCGGAGACAGTAAATTGGCAAATCAGTCAACCCTTATTGGACTTCTTAGGTCTTGGAATGGAAGCTTTCATCTTTTTCATTTTAGCGTACTCTTTAGGTAATCACTGGCGTTTCATCAATTATTATCTTATATTACTTCTAGTGGACTGCTTGTGGCTATTTATAATATCTTTACCAAATTTGAAGCACTATTGGAGTGAAAACAGAAAGAATTGGACGATAGCCAATCTCGTTGTGCTGGTTCCAACAGGCGGCCCGATAATCTTTTTCCTCACACGCGGAATTGAACTTTACCCGTCTTGGCTACTATGGGTCTTCATTGGTACTGTAGCCGCTCACACCATTATGGACTATCCCCTGAATTGGGGAGTCTATTTTGGGCGACCTTTCCAATTGCCTTGGAGCAGAAACCAAAGAAATATAGAAATTCTGTTTATAGCTGGTGCATATATGGGTAGTGACCCTAATGAAATTAAGCAAAACATTCAGCTGGCTGAACAGCATAGTATTGAACTTTGGAATCGCGGATATAAAGTCTTCTGCCCGCACCTCAACACATGCAACTTCGAAGTTAAAGCCAAAGCCGAAGAAGAAGCATACAAGGAATTTGATATGCGAATGCTTCAGTGTTGCGACGCTGTCTTTGCTCTGCCTAATTGGCAGAGTAGCACAGGAGCTAAAGATGAGGTAGAAGAGGCTAAACGCCTAGGAAAGCCGATTTTTTATTCCCTAGATGAATTACCAGCCAAAAAGAAACATAAAAAGGAAAGTTTGAAGGGGCTAAAGCCCCTTTATTAAAACTCCTCCCCCTTCCCCGCTGGGGAAGGGGGATAAAGGGGGATGGGGTAGAAACAATCTAAACTACTAGAATAAACCTGTTAAGTATGGTTTAATACAGTAACCTAAAAACAATAAAGGAGGGCATAAATGCAAGTCAACCCTGAGATTCATATTGATTTCTTGCCAGTATTACTTTTCTTGTTCCTTTCAGCTATATCTTTGGCTATATATTTCTTACCGACTTGGATTGCACTCCTTCGACATCACATAAATAGCCTCGCAATATTTATAGTAAATTTCTTGACGGGATGGTCGTTGATAGGCTGGGTAATAGCATTGGTCTGGGCAGTAAAAAAGAAAGAATAATATCATGTAGGTTAGTCTCGCTGTTCAAATGCGCATATCAAAACTCTTCGGTAAGACACAAAGGGAGACGCCGGCTGAGGCAGAGACAACCAGCCACCAGCTACTACTGAGGGCGGGGATGATTCACCAGGTGGCGGCTGGCATCTATTCCTATCTGCCTCTGGGGTGGCGGGTGCTCCAAAAAATAGCCAGTATCATCCGCCAGGAGATGGATAAGGCGGGGGGGCAGGAATTATCTATGCCCGTCCTCCAGCCCCTGGAGCTATGGCAGGAAACAGGACGAGACCAGGCATTCGGCAAGGGGCTTTTCACCCTCACCGACCGCAGGGAGCGCAAACTGGTCTTGGGACCAACCCATGAAGAGGTCATCACCGAGCTGGCTAAATATAATGTCAAGAGCTACCGCGACCTGCCCCTGCTTCTCTATCAAATCCAGACCAAGTTCCGCGATGAGCCCCGCCCCAGAGCCGGCTTAATCAGAATCCGCGAGTTTTTGATGAAAGACCTTTATAGCTTTGACACCAGCGAAGACGGTCTAGACCAAAGCTATAACAAGATGCTCGGGGCGTATAAGAATATCTATGAGCGCTGTGGACTGCCGGCGACGCTGGTTGAGGCTGATAGCGGCGCCATCGGCGGCAAGGAGTCCCACGAGTTCATGGTCATCACCGAGGGCGGTGAGGACGAGATTATCTACTGCGACAAATGCCAGTACGCGGCTAATGTGGAGAAGGCAGAGAGCAAAAAGAGGAAGGGAGAGAAGGCAAAACCACTACCGGTAGAAGAGGTGGCTACGCCCGGCGCCGGCACCATTGAACAGGTCGCCGACTTCCTCAAGATACCGAAAAACAAAACCATTAAAGCCGTATTTTATATCGCCGATGGCAAGCTTGTCTTTGTCGTCATCAGGGGGGATATTGGGGTGAACGAGGTAAAGCTAAAGAATGCCCTCGCCTGTGCTGAGCTCCGCCTTGCCACCGAGGCTGAGGTGATAAAAGCCGGTATCGTTGCCGGGGCCGCCTCCCCCATCGGCATAAAGGGCATCAAAGTTGTTGCCGACGATTCTATAACCCTGGGGACAAATTTTGTCGCCGGCGCCAATAAGCCCGAGACCCACCTTAGAAACGTCAACTACCCCCGGGATTTTAAGGTTGACCTATTAATAGACATCGCCCAGGCTCGTGCCGGGGACGAATGCCCTAGATGTAGAAAAGGCGGCGGCAAACTACTGTCCACCCGTGGTATTGAGGTGGGGCATGTCTTCAAGCTCGGCACCTTCCTCAGCGAAAAACTGGGCGCCAATTTTATTGACCAGAGTGGAGTATCTCACCCCATTATCATGGGATGCTACGGCATCGGGCTTGACCGCCTTGTAGCCGCCGCCATCGAGCAGAACCACGACGATAACGGCATTATCTGGCCAATGTCTATCGCCCCCTATCAGGTCTATCTCTGCCCGCTATATATGGAAAACCAAAAAGTGACTCCCGTTGCCGAAAGCCTTTATACCGAGCTAGAGGCACAGGGTCTCGAAGTCCTCTATGACGACCGCAACGAATCACCAGGGGTAAAGTTCAACGATGCCGACCTTCTGGGAATACCAGTGAGGGTCACCATAAGCCCGCGAACTTTAGAGAAGAATAGCGTCGAGATAAAGCAGCGCTCCCAGAAAGAAGCTGAGCTTGCGCCCCTAGAGGGAATAGCGGCCAGGCTTAAAAAATTGGTACTAGCTCCGTAAAGTCGCCCCAAGCCCTTTGGCTAGCTTATCTATGATTTTTTGCTGAACCTCATCCACCTCGTCATCAGTCAGTGTCTGAGACGGCGACTGGAAGGTAATTCTATAAGCGAGGGACTTCTTCCCCGGCAGCAGTTGCCCCCCGCTATAGACATCAAACAGGGCAACCTGAGTCACCAAGGGAAAACCAGTAATAATAGCCTGCACCTGGCGATTTGTCACCCCGACGTCAACCACCAGGGCTATATCCCTGACGATGGCGGGGAAGCGGGGTAGGGGCTGGAATGGTTTATGACCCAGGGTAAAGGGCAGGAGCGCCGCCAGATTGATTTCAAAAAGATAGACTGCCTCAGAAAGCTCAAAGGCTTCAGCCACCTTAGGCTGTAGCTCACCAACAACGCCCAGCCTTTTACCCTTGATAACTATCGCCGCCTGCCTACTTGGGTGTAAGCTCTCATCACTACCAGTCTCAAAGTCAGCCTCAACACCTAGCTGGCTGGTCAAACCCTCAACCACCCCCTTAGCGTCAAAGAAATCGACTAGCCCCCCATCACCATGCCAGGACTCGTCAAATCTAGGTCCGCTCAGCACCCCGCACACCATCTCCGGCTCACTAGGCAGGTCTTTTGCTCGCGGCAGGTACACCCGCCCCAGCTCAAACAACCTGATACTGCCCGCTTCACGTCGCCTGTTTGCCGCAAGGGCAGCCAGAAGGTTAGCCCGCAAGCTTGGGCGCAGATACTCCTGGGCGGCAGTCATCGGGTTAGCCATCCGCAGCGGCATAGGCTGGGACAATAGCTTATTTAAAAGCTCAAGGCTGGTTAGTGAATATGTGATTACCTCATCAAAGCCATAACTGGTAAGGATACCTCTTACCTCCCGCTTAAGGCTGATGATAGGGTCGGGGTTGTGCTTAGGTATTGGCTGGCTGAGCATGAGGGGTGGAATTCGGTCATAGCCGGCAATACGGGCAACCTCCTCAACAAGGTCTTCCGCCAGGGATATATCGCTCCGCCAGTAAGGGGGGGTAACCAAAAACCCGGAATCGGCGGGCTTAACCTCAAAGCCCAAAGAGACCAGCGCCTCTTTTATCTCTCCAGAACCAAACTCAACACCCAAAAGGCTTTTTACCTTGTCGGTGGATAATAGAATGGGCGTGCGCTCTCGCTTTCCGGGATACTCGTCTATAAAACCCCTGGCTGCCTTGCCTCCGGCAAGCTGGATGATGAGCTGGGTCGCCCTTTTAACTGCGGGAACAGTCAGCTCGGGGTTAACCCCCCGCTCAAATCGCAACCGAGCCTCGCTGGGCAAACCAAGGGTATTGCCAGTATAATAGATGCTCGCCGGATTAAAGTTAGCCCCCTCCAGCAGTATAGCCGTGGTCTTGTCCGTCACCTCGCTATCGGCACCGCCCATCACCCCGGCAATAGCCACTGCCCGGCTCTCATCAGCAATAACCAGCATATTTTGAGAAAGAACCCGCTTTACGCCGTCCAAGGTAACTAAGCTCTCACCCTTATCTGCCCGGCGGACGATAATCTTCTTGCCTCTAATCTGGTGATAGTCAAAGGCATGCAGTGGCTCGCCATACTCAAGCATGACATAGTTGGTAACATCAACAATGTTATTTATCGGGCGCATGCCACAGGCAATTAACCGCTGCTGCATCCACGGTGGGGACTCGGCTATTTTTACCCCGCTAATCAGGCTGGCAGTATATCTTGGGCAGAGGTCAGGGGCTTTGATTTCGATTGATATTTGCTCGCCTATCGGTGTCCCTTCCTCATAGCTGGCTTCAGGGAGACGAACCCCTTTCCCGGTAAGGGCAGCAATCTCCCGGGCAATGCCGACTACCGAGAGGCAATCAGGGCGGTTGGGGGTAATCTCAAGGTCAAATATAACATCACCGAGATAATCAGCCAGGGGGGTGCCAACCGGGGCATCGGCGGGCAGAACCATGATTCCCTCGTGGCTATCGGAGATACCAAGCTCCTTCTCCGAGCAGACCATGCCGCTGGAGGCAACACCGCGAATCTTGGCCGCCTTCAGGCGAAACGCCTCCCCGGTGTGCCCGTCAATAAGCTGAGACCCAACACGGGCAAAGGCTACCTTATCGCCGAGCTTGAGGTTGGGCGCCCCGCAGACCACCGTCGGCTGCTCGGTGCCCAGGTCTATAGTCGGCAGGGTGAGGCGGTCAGCATTGGGGTGGGGATTAATAGCGACAATCTGCCCGACAACGATATTCTCCCAGCCACCCCCGCTCACCTGCCACCCCTTGACCTCAATGCCGGCCATAGTCAGCCTCTTCGCCAGCTCCGCCGGGGGGAGGCTGATATCCAGGTATTCCCTAAGCCATCTCAGCGTGACCTTCATCTTTAGAACTGCCCTAAGAACCTAAGGTCGCTACCATAAAATAATCTGATATCATCAATGCCATAGCGGAGCATGGGCAGGCGGTCTATGCCCATACCGAAGGCAAAACTGGTATAAACCTCGGGGTCAAGCTTAGCCCGCTTGAGAACCTGAGGATGGGTCATCCCCGCCCCCAGTATCTCAATCCAGCCACTATTGCCGCAAAGTCGGCAGCCCTTCCCACCGCAGACGCCGCACTCTATCGCCATCTCAACCCCAGGCTCAACGAAGGGGAAATAGTCACAGCGGAAGCGCACCTTCCTCTTCTCACCAAAGAAACGGCGGGCAAACTCATATAATGTCCCCTTTAGCTCAGCCATAGTAATGCCCTTATCCACCGCCAGACCGTCAATCTGGTAGAACATCGGGGTATGGGTGGCATCGCTCGCCTCATAGCGATAGACCTTGCCCGGCATCACCACACGGATGGGCGGACTCATCTGCTCCAAAACCCTAATATCAACGGCGGTGGTGTGGGTGCGAAGCAGCATATCTTTTTCGCCGCTATCATCCTTATAATCAACCCAGAGTGTTGCCATACTGTCGCGAGCCGGGTGGTGCCTGGGGATGTTCAATGCCTCAAAATTGTAATAGTTCCACTCCACCTCCGGTCCCTCAACCACCTGAAACCCCATAGAGACAAAGATGTCACAGATTTCATAGAGGGTCTGGGTGATGGGGTGTAACCGCCCTTGGGGAAAAGAACGCCCGGGCAGGGTAATATCAATCTGCTCTTCCTCAAGGGTTAGCCGTGCTTTGCCAAGGAGCTGTCCTTTTTGCTCCAGGCTATCCTCTAATTTAGCTTTAACCTTGTTAGCCAGAGCGCCAACCTGTTTCCTCTCCTCAATGGGTAATGAACTTAGGCTGCGCAGAACTTTGGTTAGCTGGCCCTTCCGCCCCAGATAGCGAACCCGCCACGCCTCCAGCCCCTCCTTATTGGCAACAGCCTTCAGCTCCTGCTCGGCTTTTTGCTTTAGTTCCTCAAGCCCTTTCAACATCTTCTTGCTTGGGCAGATTATAGACGATGGCTTTATTTTTTACAATCGCTTTGTGGTTTTTAAATCCACCCCCTTTGTCCCCCTCCCCTTCAGCTGAAGGGGAGGGGGAAGAAAAAAGAAAGAGGGGCTTTCGCCCCTCTTGACACCTCTTCAATTTCGGTTGCAAAAGAGTTATAATTAACAAAAAGGACAGACATGGTTCAAGTTACCGAACTCCCCAAACTACTAGATATAGGTTGCGAAAGAACCTGCGATTGTCCCCCTAATCACATTAACTGCCTGACCCCCAAAGAATGGGTTCAAAGTCAAGTAGGCATATGGGAATTTTCCTACGAGAAAAGGGACATCAGAGATAAAAATATACATCCTGCTGTATTTCCAATTGGTTTGCCTGCAAAATGCATTAAACTTTTCACCCACCCGGGTGAATTAGTTCTTGACCCCTTTGTGGGTATTGGAACAACCTTACTAGCGGCGCAAGACCTAAATAGGAATGCTGTGGGTTTTGACCTGAAGAAAGAATATATAGAAACTGCAAAGTTCAGACTATCGCAAGCACGATTGCTAAATAACACCCAGCAAATAGCTATATGCGATGATGCACGAAATATCCCACAGTATTTGAAGGAAAACACTGTGGCGCTAGCCGTTACATCACCCCCCTATTCAAAATTCTTGGACAAGCCTAGACTCAATAAGAGTATGAGGGGAGACTTGCGGAATAACAAACACTATCTAACCGTGCAGCAATACTCACAAGACCCCAATGATGTTGGAACGTTAGAACCTATTGCATTTAGCAAGGCTCTGGGTGAAATCTATCGCAGCATATTGCCTCTCCTAAAACCCAGAGCACACTGCGTAATTAACCTAAATGACCTCTGGTGGGAAAACAAAAGGATACCAACTCATATATATGTCGTTGAGGCGCTTACCGAGGTTGGTTATGAGTTGCGCAACATTCTAATCTGGGATAGAAGAAACCTTGTTAATAGGGTGGGCATTTTTGGCTGGCCAAGCAACTATATAAAACTTGGCACTACATTTGAGTATATATTAGACTTCTGGAAACCTAAGGTCTAAAGCACCTTCTGTCTCTGGCTAAAACATAGGTTCAATTTGTCCGGAAATACCCTGAAACCTGTCCCGTGGTCGTGAGTCGTCCCATCAGGATATTGGCCAATTCGTGTATCAACATAGATGACCCCACCCCTTACAGCGTTCATAAATCCCTCAAAATCAAAACCGCTTAAAAGCCAAGCCTCATTGAACCAAAACTCTTCGTCTTTCCCCTTGCCCCTGTAATCTGCTAGTACATAGAGAACGTGCTGCAACTTGTTTTCAAATGACTCTTTTAGAGTTGGTTCGTCCCAGTAGCCAAGCTCTTCACCACTGGAGGAAACAAGGCTTAATCTATCTTTTTTGACACCGATTTTGAATCCTACTTCTCCCTTTAGCATATTGTATTCTGTAGCCTTAACTGTCGTATGTAGGATTTTTCTTCCCCTGCTTTGGAGAGTTACATAGCCGAATCTACCCAGCAAGCTGGTGTTAGCTTTCTGGGGAAGAGGTGACTTTGTAAATAGTGTTAACATGCTCTGACTGCCTTTCCTTGCGGACTTAACTTCGGCAAAAGTTGTATTAGCAATGGCTATGTTGTTTTCCTCTATTTCAAGGAGGTCTTCTAAAGTTTTGCCAATGCCTGTTTGACCTCGTCTATGTGTTCTGATATAGCCTTTGCTTTTGAGTTCCCGAAGCCTCTGTAAAGTTTCATTAAGCGTTTTCATCTCAGATACCTCTCAGTATCAACGGTGGTGCTTCTTTACAAACCGCTCCCCTTTGTATTACCTCATTTTTATTATATCACACGTAAGTCTTAGAGAGGCGCTAGCCCCTCTCAAAAATTTGCCCCCCAAAGCAATAACCCACAGACGCCCTGAGGGCGGGCGGGTGGGAAAAAGACGCATAGGGGGAGTGGGGTGAGGCGGGGAGGAAATAAAAAAGGGGGGCGAAGCCCCCCTCAAAAAAATCCCCCTAAATTATTTTAACTCTGGAGCTTGGCTTTAGCCATGGTTGCCAGCTCAGCAAAAGCCTGAGGTTCCCTGACCGCCATATCCGCCAGCATCTTGCGGTTAATCTCAACCCCTGCCTTTTTTAACCCGTTCATAAACTGACCATAGGTAAGACCCTGAGACCGGCTGGCGGCACTAACCCGCAAAATCCAAAGCCGCCTCATATCCCCCTTCCGCTCCCGGCGGTGGGCGTAGGCATAATCCAGGGCATGAAGCATAGACTCGCGAGCCCGCTTGATAAGGGAATGGCTTGTTGCCCGATGCCCCTTGGTCAGGGCGAGCACCTTCTTATGTTTTCTGTGGGCAGTTACGCCCCTCTTTACTCGCGGCAAAATGTCCTCCTCACCCGTAGGGTAAAAGCCTCTTTATCCGAGCCTTATCGGCAGCGGCAACAGGTACAGTCTCATCAAAAAGCCGCCTCGTCCGCTTGGCTTTTCGGCGGCGCAGATGGCTCTTGCCAATCTTAAGCCGCATAATTTTGCCGCTACCAGTGATATGAAAGCGGCTCTTGGCTCCCTTATGGGTTCTTATCTTCGGCACTCTGAGACTTTACCTCCCCCTTAGCCTTTGCCGGCAACGGCGAGAGAACTACAATCATGTTCCTATTCTCTATCATCGGCTGTTGAGCTACAGCCACCATACCGGTAAGTGATTCCACCACCCTCTGCAGCAACTTCCAGCCAAGCTCGGGGTGGGTGATTTCACGCCCTCTAAACCTTATCGTTACCTTGACCTTGTCCCCCTCATCCAGCAACTTCTTAACTATTCTGACCTTTGCTTCAAAATCATGGTTGCCAATGCTGGGGCGTAACCTGACCTCCCTCACCAGCGGAGCCTTCTGGCTCTTCCTAACCTCACGCTCCTTCTTTTCCTGCTCGTATTTATACTTACCATAGTCAAGAAGACGGCATACCGGAGGCACGGCAGTCGGCGCAACCTCAACCAGGTCAAAACCCACCTTCCTCGCTGTTTCCAGCGCCTGTTGCCGGGTCATAATCCCCAGTTGCTCCCCCCTCTCCCCCACCAGACGGACTTCCCTGGCTAAAATCCTCTCGTTAACTCGTAGTGGTTTAACTATACCCTATTTACCTCCGCTACGGGCAAAAATATAGCATAAGCCTTCAAGCTGGTCAAGTTAAAGCTCCCTGGCTCGGCTTACTATTGCCGCCTTAACCTCTTGCTTAAAGCGAGCCAGGGGTTGGGAGTCAAGCGTTTCTGCACCGCGCCGGCGGACGGAGACAGTAGCCGCGGCTACCTCCCTATCGCCAACAACAAGCATATAGGGTATTTTATCAAGCTGAGCCTGGCGAATCTTGAGATTTACTGTCTCCGAGCGGCTATCAACCTCCACCCTTACCCCCTCGCCCTTAAGCTCCGCCTCCAGCTTGCGGGCATAGTCAAGGTGGCGGTCGGCAACGGGAATCACCACCACCTGAACTGGCGCCAGCCAGACGGGGAAGGCACCCCCATAGTGCTCAATCAGTGAGGCGAGAAAACGTTCCATGCTCCCGAGCACAGTGCGATGCACCATGGCCACCAGATGCTCCTGCCCATCCTCACCAATATAGGCAACATTAAAACGCGGGGGGAGGTTAAAATCGACCTGAATCGTTGGACCCTGCCACCCCTCAAACTTTATATCTATCTTCGGTCCGTAAAACACGCCCGCCCCGGGGTCCTCACTGAAGGCAAGACCTTGCCTAGTGAGGGCTTTCTTTAAGGTCTCCGTAGCCTGCTCCCAGACCTCGATAGTGCCGGCATATTTTTCGGGGCGGGTGGAGAGGAACAGCTGATAGCCACTGAAGCCAAAGGTATCTATCATAAACAGGGCTAACTCCAGTACCCTCGCCACCTCATCCTCCAACTGGTCAAAACGGCAAAAGATATGGGCGTCATCCTGGGTAAAGCCCCTGACTCGGGACAGCCCGTGCAATACCCCAGACCGCTCAAAGCGATATACCGTGCCCAGCTCGGCATAACGCAGTGGTAGCTCCCGGTAGCTGTGCTGAGTGGTCTTATAAATCATGATATGCCCCAGGCAATTCATCGGCTTGATGATATACTCCTGCCCCTCCACCTCCATCGGGCTGTAGAGGTAATCACGATAAAACTCCCAGTGACCGCTGGTCTTCCACAAATCAAGCTTGGCGATATGAGGGGTATAGACCAGGTTATAGCCACGCTTAACATGCTCATCCTTCCAGAAGTCCTCAATGGCGCGGCGGATTATTGCCCCCTTGGGGTGCCAGTGAACCAGCCCCGGCCCAGCCTCCTCATGGAGGCTGAAAAGGTCAAGCTCACGGCCTAACTTCCGGTGGTCGCGCCTTGCTATCTCCTCAAGCTTCTTAAGATGTTCAGCCAAAGCCGCCTCACTATCAAAGGCAACGCCATATATCCGCTGTAGCATGGGACGCTTCTCACTACCCCGCCAGTAGGCACCGGCAATACTCAGCAGCTTAAACGCTTTTATTTCGCCGGTGGAACTGACATGGGGTCCGCGACACAAATCAAGGAACTTGCCCTGCCGATATATACTAACCTTCGCCTCAGCAATCTCGTCAATCAGCTCCAGCTTATATGGCTGAGCAGCAAAAAGGGCTTTAGCCTTCTTCTTGGTCACTTCCTCTCTGGTAAAGGGGAGGTTTGATGCAATTATCCCCTTCATCTTAGCCTCAATGATAGGCAAATCATCAACGGTCAATGAGCGAGGCAGCTCAAAGTCATAGTAAAAGCCATTCTCAATAGCCGGACCAATGCCGAACTTAGCCTCGGGAAAGACAGAAAGGACTGCCTCCGCCATAACATGGGCGGCGGAATGGCGCATTATCTCCAGCTTTTCCTCGTCACCAGAAACCACGGTTAAAATCCTATCACTACCATGAATGTGGTTTGATTATATCAGCTAGGAGTTATATGTGCAATCGGCTTTAGGTTGCCAAAGTGTGGATAAGCAGAAGGTTAAAGACCTATTTTTTCTCCCCACCCAGCAATTGCTTCCACCTCTCCTCCCCAAGGCACTGGCGGGCAGAAGCACACCACTCAATGCATGAAGGGACCTTCTCCCGAAAAACGTTCTTGCCGCACTTAGGGCACTTAACCTTGAGCTCATCGGAGAAGATTTCAACCTCAGCCCCGCAGTTGGGGCACTTATGTAGCTCAACCCGCAGATTTCTGAAATCCTGACCCGGGCATTTGCTTTCCATCGCTCCTACCCTCAAAGTGAAAGTGGGGCTCAGTGGACGGAACAAAGAACTTTTACTTTAGCCTTCAGCCTTGCCACCTGACCCATGGTAGCATCATACCACCAAATCAACTTGATGGGCAACAATCCGATGGATCCTTAATAGCCATACTGGTCGTTAACCGCCAGAATCTTGGACTTGCCAGTTGACACTTCTGCACGGACCGGCTAATCTTATGACCAAGTCAATTAAGTATCTATGGAGGTTCAAAATGAACGTCAGAAAAAGTAACGTAACTATACGTCCCCTGGTGGACAGCGATATAGACCCCATTCTAGGTTTCTGGTGGAGTTCTTTTATCGCCAACAAGGACATGGTTGCCTCTCAAATAGGAGAGCGGCGCCGTGACTTAAGTTTTATTGCCGAGTTTGAGGGCCATTTAGTTGGGTTTATCCTAGCTCGGATTGAATATCTGGGCATACCGATTAAGGAGGTGTGTGTTATCCACGTTGTAGCTGTTGAACCCAAATATCAGGGGCAGGGTATTGGCAGCCTATTAATTAACAAGTTAAAGAGTACCTGTGACAGTAAAGGAATTCTAACCATTCGTGCATTCGTTTCTCAAAATGATAGCAAATTACTGAATTACTTTGAGCGGCTTGGTTTCCACCGTAGTGATATAATCAATTTGGAACTACGCAGTGGAGGCAAGGCCTAAAGTCGCTCCAGAGACAGGACTACCCCTCAAAAGTGAAAGTGGGCCATTCTGGACTCGAACCAGAGACCCCAGTCTTATCAGGACTGTGCTCTAACCAACTGAGCTAATGGCCCAAAACCACAAAATATATTTTAGATTAAGACACACTGATAATCAAGTGATACTATCCAAGAGCGTTTATTGACCTCACCCCCTAACCCCCTCTCCTTTTAAGGAGAGGGGGAGGAATAAGAAAAGAGGGGGGCTTCGCCCCCCTCTAGGGGAAGGGGGATAAAGGGGGATGGGGGTCAACGCAAACAATGAAAAGACAAGCTTTGGGTTATGGGTAAAGACCTAAAGAGGGGATTGGTCAGGAGGGGATTGAGGAGGCGGAAAGTACAATCTGAACCTTCCTTGGTTTGCCGCCAGCTTTACTGGCAGCATCCTCCTTGACCTCAGCCACCTGCGAAAGCGTCTTCAGCTTTTCAACCAGGTGTATCGGCTTACGCACGAAGATAGCAATTGAAGGCTTATTAATGTCGGGGATAAGCTCGGTCTTTTCCACCTCAGGCAAACTATCAAGGCAGGACATAATTGCCAAGGCTTGAATTATGTCCATGGGGGGCAGGATTTGCACCTCCCACTCCGGCTCCGGCTCACCTGTCTTTGTCTGGTCAACAGCCCTGGCTAGCTCCTGGAATTCCCCAGCCGCAGTCGGAGCCTCAGCCCCCCTCCCCTCCATTAGCGGCGGAGCCTGGCCCTTCGGCTTACCTTCCTTCAAGCCCTGCCCATACCTATTATCAGCCTCAGCCACTATCCTTTCGGTAAAGCGGATAAGCGCCGCCAGATACTCCTGCTGCTGGATGAGGCGGTCGCGCTCAGCGAGAAGCTCATTAACGAAGGCTGCTACCTGCTCCTCATCCAGCCCGTAATTAACTCGCTTAAAGATACGACCCCACCGCTCAACAATATCCATGATGCTATCTTTTCCTGACGATTATCCCCCTCCAATTTTTTGCCACACGGCGAAAGGCTGAACAATCTAATAATAGAGTGTAACCTACCTTAGCTGTAAATGGGTAAAAGGTAATATATCAAGAGTAATCAGGTAGTACTTTTGTACTAGTGGATAATCAAGCCCTCATATGGTAATCCTATCCCCCTGCCCCCTTCCCTTGA
>Ga0315282_10011242_pt1 | contig 13902 bp, 6 predicted proteins | sample YL17G07_20_MG_FD_203693 | JGI IMG/M metagenome (GOLD analysis project Ga0315282, IMG submission 203693) | Sediment microbial communities from Yellowstone Lake, YNP, Wyoming, USA - YL17G07_20 | ecosystem: Environmental > Aquatic > Freshwater > Lake > Sediment | place: USA: Wyoming | collected... | reverse complement strand
CCGCACCGAAGAAGCCCGCATCTACGCTTGGCACCAGCAGACGCGGGGTTACCCTCCCTCTCGTCGCCTTGGCTGCGACACAAAACGGTTACAGTAGAGCTACTACAGACTAGCGGATTCGCACGTCTCTTAGGTGGAACCTCCTGCAGGGCATGCGTTCCAGCTTGCCCGCATTTCCCCAGTCCCACCGCCGCACTTCCACGATATCGCACGCTCTGTCCTCTATCTTGTACGCAGTTCTCTCGATTGTCGCAAGAAGGAAATCGCAGCGCTGGAATCCGCCGTGGCGACCGGCCCTTACAAGCTGAGCTACCTTGTGCTGTCTGGTGTCGTTACGTGCCGGAAGCGCCGCAATCCGGAGGACTGCCGCACAGACGCCTACTTGGCCTTTATGTCGTAGCAGAACAGCACGTCAGCGTGGCGGATGTACAGCTTGCCGTCGTGGATGACCGGGTGCGCCCATCCCGGTCCGCCCATGCCGGGCCGCCCTGGGACCTTGAAACTCCCCTTCAGGATGTAGCTCTTCGGGTTGGCTTCGATGAGTGCCACCGTGTCGTCCTCGTACCGGTAGTAGAGGTTGCCGTCGGCAAAGAGGACCGCGCCGGAGCCTTTGCCGAGTTGCTTCTCGCTCCACAATACCTTGCCTGTGGCCATCTCGATGCAGATCGGGTTCCCGGAGTTGTGGCCGTGCGCCCCGAAGATGTAATCGCCAACGCGCAGGAACCCGCCGTGGTGGCACTGGAAGGTGTTTGCGTTCAGGAAGTACACCTCCTCCGCCTTGATGCCCTCGCCGGCCTTCGCCAGTTTCAGCAGCGCCGCGCCCGTGTTGTATGCCGTTGAGACGAATACGAAGTCTCCCTGCACAACGGGCGTCGGGATGTTGGCTGTCCCGTTGGCGATCCGGGGGTAGGCCCACAGGAACTTGCCGTCCGCAGCGGACACGCCGATCGCCGCGCCGCTCGTAAGCGTGACGTACTGCGGCACGCCCGCGCCCTTGGAGACAACGATAGATGCGTGTCCGACGGCGCCGGTCCTCTTCGGATCGGGCGGCGCGCATTTCCAGATCACTTCTCCCGAGGTCTTGTTGAGGGCCACCATGAGAGCGACGTCGCCGGCCGGAGTGCAGACGAGCTTGTCGCCGTCCACCAGCGGGGACTCGCTGAAATTCCATCCCGGCACTTTGGCGCCGAAGTCGCGGATGAGGCTCTTCCGCCAAAGCTCCTTACCGTCAACAAGCGACACACACACCAGATCGCCCGCGGTGCCGATGGCGTAGACGCGGTCGCCGTCCACGGTCGGCGTACAGTGTGGCTGGTCACTGGCTGGCCCAACCTTGGCTTTCCACAGGAGTTTCCGGTCCGCCAGGCTATAAGCCAGAATGGACTGCCCCTCGACATTCCCCATTGTTAAGAGCTTCCCGCCGGTGATGACGATGCTGGAGAAGCCGGGTCCCAGTCCTCGCAGTTCCCACTCCAGCTTCGGGCCTTCGGCAGGCCATTGCTTGAGCAGGCCGGTCTCTTTGCAGACCGCGTCGCGGTTCGGGCCGTGCCACTGGTTCCAGTCTCCCGAGCCTGCCGATTCGGCGGAGGCGGCTCCAGACACCGCCAGCATGGCAGCGGCGAAGAGCGCGTGGAAGATGTGCCCGACAACGAGCCGATTGGAGTTTGCCACGTTTCGCATGTCCTTATCCAAAGGTTCGCACGGAGGGAGCCGCGCGGGCCAGTATTGGTGATTACACCACTTCCTCTATCTCGGTTTTTGAGTTTCGGATTTCGGGTTTCGCCTTCATGGGCCTCGCCTGTTTAGGGTTGCGAACAGGAGCGTTCACGTCTATCCTGGCTGCCTTGGGCCAGCAGGAAAGGCTGACTATGAACGGCGCCGTGCGATCTCTCGGCATTGCCCTCTTCTTTCTGCTGCTCAGCGGCACCGCGCTGGTGCCACTGGCCGCAGCCAGTGCCGGAGCCGAGGACAAGGCCGAGATTGACTGGAACCGTGCGCGGGAGCTGTACCAGCGCTTCAACAAAGGTGAGAAGCTCTCGGCCGAAGACCAGGCGTATCTCGACCGGGCAAGGGCTGCGCGGAGCAAGCAGGCCAAGGAAGCCGGTGCGGACGGCGGCAGGGCGCCCGAGGCAAAGCCGTCCACCGGCCTGGTGCCACTGACTGAGGCGATTGCGAAGTACAAAGACCAGGACGGCGGCCTGTACGGCGAAGGCAGGAACGAGCCGCCTGCCGAGCAGCGCGCGGCCGCGGAGAAGGAACTCGCGCGGATCAAGCCGCTCGATGCCAACGGCGCCCCTGCGCCGGATGGCAAGGTCGTTCTGTTGGCCGTCGGCATGTCGAACACGACCCAGGAGTTCTCGCGGTTCAAGCAGCTTGCCGATGCCGACGCGCGCAAGGCGCCGCAACTGGTGATCGTGGATGGCGCTCAGGGCGGACAAGCCGCCGCGCAGTGGGCATCGGAGAACAGCAAGACGTGGGCCGAAGTGGAGCGCCGCCTGACCGGCGCGGGCGTCACGGCCAAACAGGTGCAGGTCGCGTGGATCAAGCAGGCCGAGATCCGGCCGCAGGGAACGTTGCAGGAGCATGCGGGCAAACTGCGAGACAACCTAATGACGATTCTCAACCTGATGAAGGAACACTACCCCAACGTGCGCGTCGCGTATCTCTCCAGCCGCATCTACGGCGGGTTCGCGTCCACGCCGCTCAACCCCGAGCCGTATGCATATGAGGGCGCATTCGCCATGCGCTGGCTGGTGCAGGAGCAGATCAAGGGGAATCCAAAGCTGAACTACGACCCGGCGCGCGGCGCTGTGAAGGCGCCGGTCGTGTTGTGGGGGCCGTACCTGTGGGCGGACGGAACGACGCCGCGCAAGAGCGACGGCCTCGTCTGGGAACGGAAGGATCTGGGCGGGGACGGCACGCATCCGAGCGATTCCGGCCGCCAGAAAGTGGCCGAACTGCTGCTGAAGTTCTTCACAAGCGACGCCGGTGCGAAGAGTTGGTTCATGAAGGGACAGTAGAGCGATCTTCTGGATCGCCAAACGTTGTCGCGCGCCAAGGAGTCTCGCGCATGGTTGCCGGAATTGCAGACAGTGCGGCCAGAAGGCCAGGCGCGTTCGCGCTCGTTGCCCTGGCGCTGGTGACGTTCAAGCCGGACCTAAGCCTCGCGGCCACCCCACAGTACGCCCCTGTCGAGGTTACGCTCTGCGGCAAGCCAGCCCCGCCGCCGAGCTCCTTCTCGTGTGGATTCTCGCTGGTCGCGGCCGGCGACGGGCCGCAGGTCGCATTCATGACGAAACCTGCACAGTGCATTGTTGCTCTGCGCAAGGACGAGCAGGCCTCCATCACCGTCGGTGTCCAGGGCATCGCTGACCAGTTTACCGTGACGGCGGAAGCGGAAGTGGTCTACGGGCAAAGGGCGAACGTCCTGCTTGCCGTCGGCGACAAGGACTCCGGCCCGTGCGCCCTCGCGCCTGGCGCGGCGCAGACGCTTTCGGTGTCGGCCGCAGGAACAACGATTCGCCTCACGGTCAGCGATGCCGATGGCGACGCCGCCGTGCGCTGGCGCAGCCTGCGCGTCACGGTCGGCAAGGAATCTGCCGATGTGCCGCTGGCCCTCGCGCCCGCCAAAGCGGGGCGCGGCGCGCCGCCGGTGCTGCCGTCGTACCGGCCGGCCATCGAGCAGGCACTCATCGAATGGGACTGGCGGATGCAGGACGGCATCGGCACGGAGCGCGAAAGCACCACGTACGCAGCCGCCATCGAGAAGACGTTTGAGCGCGGCGGCCGCCTGATCGCCGATCTGCAGGCCGCAGGCGTCAACCTCGCCGACGAAGCCCGCGCGTGGCAAGAGCTGCGCCAGGGCGGGGCAAAGGCCAGCGTCCCTCCTGACGTTGCGGACCGCGAAAATGAGGTGTGGTGGCGCAAAGTCCACGCCCTACGCCGCCGCATTGCGCTCGCCAATCCCCTGCTCAAAGCCGGCCCGATCGCGTTCGTCAAGCAGGTCCCCGGCGCGTTCAGCCATCAACTGACGCAGTACTACGGCAGATATGCGAAGCCCGGCGGCGGCGTCTTCGTGCTTGAGCGGCCCGGCGAGACGATGCGGTGCCGCGCCCTCACTGCCGGCGCGCTCAAGGAAGGCAGCTATCAGCACCTCGATGTCTCCTACAACGGGGACAAGTTGCTCTTTGCGTACTGCGAGTGCGACACGGTCCCGACTGGAGGCACCGCCGGGCAACACGGCCGATACTACAACCTGTACGAGGTCTCCGCGGACGGCTCCGGCTTGCGCCAGTTCACGACGGGGCCGTTCAACGACTTCGCGCCGCGATACCTTCCCGACGGGCGGATCGTCTTGATCTCGACGCGGCGGGGCGGCTGGCATCGCTGCGGCAGTCCCGGCTGCGAGAACTACACGCTGGCCATAGCCGATGCCGACGGCGGCAACCCGCACCCGGTTTCCTGCCACGAAACGCAGGAGTGGGACCCCGCCGTGCTCAACGATGGCCGCATCGCCTACTGCCGCTGGGACTACGTGGACCGCCACGCCGTCTACTACGAGCAGCTCTGGACCGTGCGCACCGACGGCAGCAGCCCGACGGCTTTCTACGGCAACAACACCTTCAACCCGGTGGGGACCTGGGAGCCGCGGGCGGTGCCCGGCTCACACCGCGTGATGGCTACCGCGGCGGCACATCACGCCATGACGGCGGGTTCCATTGTCCTCGTTGATCCACGGCAAGGCATTGACGGACTGGCGCCGCTCACGCGCCTGACGCCTGACGCGCTGTTTCCCGAGAGCGAGGCGCTCCTGGCGCCCCAGTGGCGCGGGGCCGTGCCGGTTGCGTCGCCGCCGAATCCTGTCGAGGCCCGGCGTTGGCCCGGCCATTGTTACCGCAGCCCGTACCCGCTCAGTGAGACGTATTTCCTCGCGGCGTACAGCTTCGCTACGCTGGTGGGCGAACCGAAGGCGAACCCGGAGAACATGTTCGGGTTGTACCTGGTTGACGCCTTCGGCAACAAAGAGCTCCTCTACCGCGACCTGAACATCGCCAGCGCCTGGCCGGCGCTGGTGCAGCCGCGGCCACGGCCGCCGGTTGTCGGAAAGGTTGTCGCGCCGATCCAGGGCGAGAAAGCTGCCGCCGACACACCGCGTGCTAACGCGACGGTCTTCCTGCAGAATGTGTACGCGGCCAATCCGGCGCTGCCGGCGGGGTCGGTCAAACGGCTGCGCATCGTGCAAGTGCTACCCAAGAGCACGCCGGGGATCAACAATCCGCCCGTGGGGCTGGCGAATGCTTCCCCCGGCAAGCAGGTGCTGGGCACGGTGCCGGTCGAGGCGGACGGTTCTGCATTCTTCCGCGCGCCGGCGGGGCTGCCGCTGTCGTTCCAGGCGCTGGACGAGCGCGGGCAGGCGGTGCAGGTCATGCGTTCGTTGACGTACCTCCAGCCCGGCGAAGCCGCCGCGTGCATCGGGTGCCATGAGCACCGCATGACGGCGCCGCCGATGAGTGCGCGAGCGGCGGCGTTGGAGCGCGGGCCATCGAGCATTCAGCCGGGACCCGAGGGGTCGAAGCCGCTGTGTTACCCCGTCCTTGTGCAGCCGCTGCTCGACAAGCAATGTGTCCGCTGCCACAGCGCCCAGAAACCCGAGGGCAAGGTTATCCTGACCGGCGAGCCGAAAGCGCATTACACGACCAGCTACAATGCGCTGGCGCCGCTCGTGCCGTTCTCGCAATGGACGGGCGGCGATTTCCGCAAGGCCAACAGCGAGCCGCTCGCGACGCCGGGGTTCTTCGGCGCTCGCGGCAGCAAGCTGATGCGATTGCTGCTGGCGGGCCACGAAGACGTGAAGCTCAGCCCCGATGAGATCGAGCGCCTGGCCACGTGGATGGACGCCAACGCGCTGTTCTACGGCACGTTCGATCCCGCAGACCAGGCGCGCCAGCAGCGCGGCGAGCGGATCAGCGGACCGCGCTTGGAGTGAACTTTATGCGACACACAGTGCTGATGCTTGCGGTCCTTTCTGTGGCGCAAGTTTCTAACTTGCGCTACGCCGCGGAGGGAGCCACGCCGATGTCCATCGAGAAACGCTCGTTTGTCATCTGCAAGGAACCAGGCCGCTACATCGGCTGGCCGACGATTGCACGAACGAAGGACGGCGAACTGCTCATCGCCTTCTCCGGCGACCGCGCGGAACACGTCTGTCCCTTCGGCAAGACGCAGCTTGTCCGCAGCCGCGACGGTGGGAAGACGTGGTCGGAGCCTGCGACCATACACCACACGCCGCTCGACGACCGCGACGCCGGCATCCTGGTCACGAGCAAGGGCACGGTGCTGGTCACGTGGTTCACGTCGCTCGCGTTTGAGGAGTACGCGCCCGCCAAGTGGAAGAACGAGTCGGCGAAGATCACCGACGCCGACCGCACGAAGTGGATTGGCAACTGGCTGCGCCGTTCCACCGACGGCGGGCAGACGTGGGGCGACTTCACCGACAGCATCGTTACCACGCCGCACGGCCCCATCGAACTCCGCGACGGCAGGCTGATTTTCCTCGGCATCAACCGCAAAGAGGGATCGAGCAAGAGCCCCACGCCACCGGCGACGGAGCGCATCGCGGCGGCCGAATCGCGCGACGACGGGAAGAGCTGGACGCTCCTCGGCTTCGTCCCCGTGGCGCAAGGCGTGTCGCCCGGCGGCTTCCACGAACCGCACGTGGTTGAGACGGCTGACGGCAAACTCGTCGGCATGATCCGGCGCGAACAACAGCCGCACAGCCTGCTGCTGTGGCAAACGGAAAGCAGCGACGGCGGCAAGACGTGGACGGAGGCGCACCCGACGAAAATCTGGGGCCTTCCCCCGCATCTCATCCGCCTGCGCGACGGGCGGCTGCTGGTCAGCTACGGCCATCGGCGCGCGCCGTTCGGGCAGCGCGCCTGTTTGAGCAGCGACGGCGGAGTAACCTGGGACCTCGAGCACGAGGTCCGTATTCGCGACGACGCGCCCAACGGCGACCTCGGTTATCCTGCATCCGTCCAACTGGACGACGACACCGTGCTCACAATCTACTACCAGATTGACAAGCCGGGCGAGAAGACGTGCCTGATGGGTACGTCGTGGAAGCTGCCGAAGAAGGAATGACGGCTACGAAGAGCGCGGGGAAGATTCGCTTCACGGTACGCGCGTTGCCGGGACTCGTCGTGTTCCTGGCAGTTGCATCCTCGCCGGCGTGGGGCCAGGGCGACGGCGTCTTCGTGCGCTTCAAGCTTCTCGAACCGCAGGATGCTTCGTACTATGTCCGTTTCGGCGGGTACATCCACAAGGAGAACTGGTATCTGCCGGCTGCGGTGTTTCCTACAGGGGCCGACAAGGACGCAAAGAAACGCTTCGCCGCGGGGGCGTTCACGGACTGGTTCGACATCAAGGCTTGGGCCGGGAAGAACCTGCACGGCCGCCTGAACCGTTCCGGCGGCGTTGCGGAATTCCCGAATGTCTCCGCCACGTTCGTTACCGACAAGCAGAGCCCATCGCGCCGTGTGCTGATCGAACTGGCCACCGCACCCGATGAGAAGGCCGTCGCCAAGCAGTTCGACGAAACCGTTAATGGCAATGTTGTGATGTTCCTGGTCTCGCCGCGTCTGGCGCAGGACAAGGATAGCCTTGAGACGCTTGGTCAAATGGCCGAGCGCCACCTGGCGTGGGCGCGCGAAACCACCGGCGGCAAGCGGGTCTCGCCGAAGAACCTGATCGTGCAGACGGGCCTCTGGGACGTGCCCACCGGCGTGCCCCCCAAGGACGCGGAAGCAGTCTGGCTGCTCGGGTTCAACGTCGTGGGCGGCCAGACGCCGGAGATCCACGCGAAGTTCCCGGAGCTGCTCATCCCCGGCAGCACCTTTGATGTGAAGTTTGGCCCTGAAGCCACGCGCGAACAGATTGACGCTCTCATGAAACGCCACGCCGAACGCAACAGGCAACTGACGACGCCCGGCGTGCCATTCGAATTCTCAGACGAGATCTGTTGCCGGCCGGAGATCGGCAAGAATCCGAAGGCGCTGGAGCATTTCCGCGCGTGGCTGGCCGAACGGAACATCACGCCCGAGGAACTCGGCGTCGCGCAGTTGAACGACGTGGCGCCTATCGAGAACCCGAAGGACCTCAAGCAGCGCCAGAAGGACAACGCCGCCGCTGCCAACCGGATTTTCTACTACACCTGCCGCTTCCGGCAGCAAGCGGGAACTGAGCGGATCAAGTGGACCACCGAGTCGTTTCACAAGTACTTCGCTCCCGGCCTGCTGACGACCACACTCGTCGCCGACCACCCGTATTTCGGCGGCACGGGCCTGGGCATGGGCATGGTCCCCAATAGCGCCTGGGGCGGCGCGCCGCTGGCCCTCGATTGGTTCGACCTGGCCCGCGCAAAGGCCGTGGACATCGCAGACGTTGAGGACTGGATGGGCCTGCAGTACATGTACGGTCCGGACTACACGTGGGAAGGTTTCCAACTCATGGGCTTTCAGGCCGCCATCTTCCGCAGCGGCAGCGGCGGCACGATTCCCATCATGGCCTGCATCACCCCCAGCGACGAGACCAACCTGCGCCTCAAAACCGGCTCGTCGCTCGCGCAAGGCGCCAAGCACTTCTTCTACTGGACGTACGGTCCCACGGCGTTGAGCACCGAGAACTACTGGTCCGATCTGCGCAGCGAATACGACGGCGTCGCCAAGGTCATCCGCCAACTCGCCGCGGCCGAACACATCCTCGCGCCGGGCGCCATACGCCAGACGCGCCTCGCGCTGCTGTACAGTATCTCCTCGGACATCTGGCAGCCGTGCGGCTACATCCACATGCTGGAACGCCGCGCCACCTATCTCTCGCTGATCCAGGACCAGTACCTCGTGGACATGCTCACGGAACAGGACATCGAGTCGGGGCGCCTCAAGGACTGCGACGTGCTCTACGCCACGGACCCGTGCATCACCGCGAAGGCCGCGGCGGGCATCGAACAGTGGGTGCAGGACGGTGGATACCTGTACGGTTCGTGCGCCGCGGGCAGCCGCAATGAGTTCAACGACGAAGTGCCGGGGCTGAGCAAGGTGTTCGGCGTTCAGCCCGAGGTCAGGACGCAGGTCCAGCCCGGCGAATACCGCATCCGCGGCAGCCTCAACCCCATGAATTATCTCGATCAGGTTCGTCTCGACAAGAGCGAAGGCTTCAGCGAGGGTGGGGAGTTCGGCGTGCTCGGTGTGAAAGTCTCGTTCGCACCGACGACCGGCGTCGTGATCGGCAAGCTCAAGGACGGCGCGCCGGCCGTTGCCGTGAACACGTTCGGCAAAGGCAAGGCTGTCTACTTCGGCTCGTGTCCCGGGCTGGCGTATCTCAAGGACGCCAAGTTCGTGCCGAAGGAACTCAAGGAACAGTATCCGTCCGGCCTGCGGCGCGTCATCAACGGCTGGGTTGCAGCGCGCGGCGTCGCGCGCTTGGTGGAGCTGTCCGAGCCTGTCGTGGAGGCCGGCGTCTACGACGCGGAGAAGGGCACGGCGCTCACGCTGGCCAACTTCACCTACAAGACCATCGAGAAGCTCACCGTTCGCCTGCCGCTTGCCAGGCCCGTCAAGTCCGTGCGCTCAGCCGAGGACGGCGAGCTGAAGTTTGCGCTCGAGGCTGCTTCGCCGGCTCACCGCGCCCTGGGCTATCCGCACGCGGCGGTCTTTACGATGAAGCTGGGGCTGAATGACATCATCCTTCTGGAGTGACGGCGCCGGAAAGCTCGCACCGCAAGCCGGCGCTACGGGACCTCGTAGATATGCAGCGCCACCGGCGCGTTGCCGTAGCCCACGCCCCAGCCGCCGCCGAAACGCTGAAACAGGTCCTGGCCGCGGAAGTCGTCGGTGAATTGCCCGTCTGCCGCGGTCAACTCGCGGTCCTCAAAAAGGACGCGGACCTTCGCGCCGGCTTTCAGGCCGTCCACGCGGATGGCCACGTTCGCGGCCTGCTCCGGCGACAGGCCGACGCGATCACCGCAGATGACCGTCTCAACGCCGGCGGCATCCACCAGCGAGGTGCGTCCCCAGAACACGCGGCCGCCGTTGTGCATGAAGCCGACGCCATCAAGCAGGCCACCGGTGGCGCCGATCTGCTCCAGCGGCAGTTCAAGCTTGATCCATTCGCCCGCCGCCGGCAGCGCGCCGATCTCCGCGACGCGCTCCGGAATGTAGACCAGCGCCTTGTCGAGCATCTTGTTGTCCCAGCCGATGAAGCCGGGGTAGTGGCGGTAGAAGCTTTTGATGAACCAGTAGGACAGCGCCGGGTTGGTGCGGAACACTGCAACGTCGAACGCGCCCCAGCGCGCGGCGTGAATCCAGCGCCCGTCGCGCTTGGCGAGCAGGAGGAGGCCGCGCGGCACAAGCTGGGGGTCGGGGTCGAGCCGCACCCATTGGACCAGCTTGCTGCCGGCGGGCCAGGCGCGCGCGTCTGGGAAATACTCGATGGTCTGCATTGCCGGGCCGCGGTCGGGCTGCTGGCCGATGGCGTAGCCGTCCACTTCGGTGCGCACCTCGCGAGGGGCATCCGTGATGCGCGCGCGGCCAGCGGGCGGCGTCGCCTCCTTGCTCCACAGCCATTGGCCCTGCGCCAGCGCATGGGTCGTGGTGGCGACGATGTACGTCTTGCCGCCGCAGCGCCGCACCCAGTGTTCGATCCACGGCTCGATCGTGACCTTCGGCGGCGGCTCCTTGGAGTATGCGATGGGCTTGATGAACTCCATCTCGCCGTGCAGACCGCGGAAGAGCGACTGGTCGCCGGGGCCGTGCGCAATCTGCCAGCCGCGGCAGCCGCGCATGAGTTCCACCCACACGTGGAAGCGCCAGCGCTCGTAGGGGACATCCTCGTACATCTGCGGGCGCAGCCAGATCGTCTTGCGTTGGCCTCGGATCAGCGGCAGCAGGTCCGTGTGGAGGTTCGCGGGGAAGAATGGTTCGGTCTCAGGGTCGAAGATGTCGAAACACTGCGCCTTCTCGAACTCGAAGCGGTTCCAGTAGCCGCCGTGGCCGACCATCACGGGCTTGCCTGTGTCCGCGCGGAGTCTCTCGACGACCTGCCCAATGCCCGCCAGTTCCTCGGCGGTCCTGCCGTGGAAGAGGCCAAAGGCCTCTTCGATGCCGGCGGCGGTGGAGACGACCGCCGGCGAGGTCTTGCAGAACGCAAGGTACTCGGCCAGCTTCGCCTGGCCGCCGCCTTTCTTCGCGAGGTCCGCAACGGACCAGACTGGTTCGGGAACAACGAACGCGCTGGAACAGTACAGGTTGTCGCCGGCCCAGCTCTTGGCAATCGCCTCGCCCTTGGTGACCGACCCGGCGACATAGCGCAGGCAGTTGAAATCGTTGCGTGCACGCGTGTAGGGTCTGGCGTGGAATCCGTCGTACATTCCCCACGCGGCCAGGTTGTGCAGGTCGCGGTACTTGGCCTGCGGTCCGGCATCGGCCGGCCCTTCGTACACGGGGACGAAACCGTAGCACACGCCCCACGGCATCCACGGCTTGCCGTTGACGTAGAGCAGATTGTCCTGATCAACCGTGACGGACTCGATGGCCGGCTGCGGCGGCTCATGCGCCTGCCGGCAGAATGGCTGCGAATCGGCGCTCACGACATCGTTCGCGTCCCTGTCCCACGCAACTGCGCGGATGAACCAGTTGCGCTGCGGATCATCAAACGGCTGGACAGGGAGGAAGCTCACGTCCAGGTCCGCGAGCAGCAGGTTGGTGAAGTCTTCGCGCAACCCTTCCGGGATCTTCTCTCGCGGTGCCGCGAAGGCCTTGGGAACGATGTGCCCACGCAGTTTCTTGCCCGAACCGCGCTGCCGCACTTCCAGGCGAACGCAACCGACGTTCGCCAAGGTTCGGCTGGAGAGGCCCAGGTTCATGCGGACCATCTGCTTCTGTTCGGGCAGCAGGTACAGCGCGCCAAGTTCCAGATCAATGGGCGTGGTCCACGTGCTGAACCACAGCTCTGTGGAGCCGGCAACGGCGCCTTTGGCATCCAGCACGGAAAGCGTGCCGCGGTATTCGGTGTACGCGGCGCAGGTTTCGGTGAGCGCATACGGCACGCGGAAGAGCGCCGGTTTGCCGGCGCCGCATTCCTGCGGCGGACTGCGGAACTGCGCCTTCTTCCCGGACGGTGACGTGAATTCCCACTGCAACGAAAAGGCCGCCGCCGCGCCAGGGTTCACGAGCGCGGCGGAAAGCTCATTGTCGCCGAGCATGCGTTCGCCAAGGTCGAGGTTCTCCAGGCGCAAGCCCTGCGCAGGCTGATCCTCCGGCGGCGGCGTGACGTTGCGGGCGGCAAGTTCCTCGGCGGTACTCTCCGGCTCGCACAGGCGTATATCGTCCCACCAGATTGTGCCGACGGCGGTGTTCTGCGGCTGCTGGCCGGTGTCGTCGAGCGTGTAGCCGTTGACGCCGCGCGCGCAGAGCAGCAGACGGACCGACTCCAGGGCGCGGCGCGGCCGGAAGACCTGACGGATGAGGCGCCAGTCGTCGGTTCCGATCGAGACGGGCGCCTTGTGGATGAAGTAGCAGCCATCCAGACGTTCGCCCTTTTCGTCGAGCGCGTCAACCTGCAGCATGCAGAGGCGGTCGGTCTTGATCCAGGCCGAGACTTCGAGCAGGCGCGGCTCCTTCTGATGCAGCGGCACAGGCGCGGAAGAGACCGACGTTTCGTCGCCGGAAGGCACGATCATCTGCAGCGAGCTTGCGCCGCCGTGGACGACCAGCGAATCGGCGCGCACGGTGCCGCGATTGGCGAGGTTGCTGTTGTGCCACGTGTTGAAGATGTAGTAATACCCCGGCGGGAAATAGTAATACTTTGTCGGGCGCTGCCAACTTTGCGGATAGCCGTCTGCGCCGCGCGCCTCGAAGCCGCCGTTGGGCAGCAGGTTCGGCGACGCCGGGCCGGGTTCCGACAGGACGACCTCGTCCACCTCAAGCTCGCCGGTCGCAGCCTTGTAGCTGATGGTGACGCCGACGGTGGCAGGCAGCAGCAGGCCGGCCTTGGCCGCTTCGGCGCTCTCCTTCGGGTTCTTGGCGGCGGTGTCTTGCGCGGCCTTGAGCCACGCCGCCGCAGGCAGCTTCATCTCGACCCACTGCCAGTCGAACGTCCCTGACGGCAGCGCCACGGTTTCTGCGGCGAGCGGCGCGACGGTGTCGCCGAGCGGCTCGCCCGAGTTGCCGCCGGGCAGCGACAACCCGAGCTTGAGCGAACCGGCTCTCTCCGGCACATCCTTGCCTTTGACGCGGACGCGGAGCGTCAGATCGCGGACGAGGCGCTCCGCCTTCATGCTGCGTTCCTGTCGCATGGTGGGGAAGCCGCCGGCATCCGGGAAGCCGGTGCGCTTGCTGTCGTCGTAAACAGCGACCCAGTTCACGCGCTGCGTAAGCTGCGCGTCTGGCCCGGCGAGCACCAGCTTACGCTGACCGGGCGGGTCGTCGGCATTGAGCCAGCGCCAGCTTCCCTTGCAGGTCCAGCCGTCGGGGTTGTAGTCGCGCCGGTTGTAGAACTCGGAGGAATAGCACCAGTGGTGGTTCTTGTTCTCGGGCAGCAGCGTTACCCAATCATCCTGGAAACGGCAGTTCCGCAGAAGATTTGCGGTGCTCTCCGCACAGACTGCGGAAGATGCCAGCGCGAGGAGCGAGATCAGGGGAAGGTATGCGACGTTGCGTGCTGACGGCATGTGCAGCATCTCCCAGGGAGGCGTTGTCGCTGCCAAGGCGGTATACCCCGCGGGCAGAACGCTGCATGCCGGTTTTGCGGCGCGCTTGTCTCGACCCAGCCACGGGAGCATAATGCTGGAACCAGCGAATGTGAAGGGCCTCGGAAGTGCGGGTGCCCTGTGCGTTCGCGGCCACTCAA
>Ga0315282_10011241_pt1 | contig 13903 bp, 11 predicted proteins | sample YL17G07_20_MG_FD_203693 | JGI IMG/M metagenome (GOLD analysis project Ga0315282, IMG submission 203693) | Sediment microbial communities from Yellowstone Lake, YNP, Wyoming, USA - YL17G07_20 | ecosystem: Environmental > Aquatic > Freshwater > Lake > Sediment | place: USA: Wyoming | collected... | reverse complement strand
TTGGAGATTGTCTTCAGGAGACCACGTAAATGGACCAAAACGTCGCGCACAGGAGTTATAACTAATCAAGAACTTATGCAAATTTCATATTCTAGCTAAGACTCAGAACGATTACCAAAAGCATTCACAGAGTGTTATGACCCGATTACAGCTCAAATTCCCAAAGACGCAAGCATTGATGGGCCTTTTTATTCTAGGCTTTATTGTGCGATCAATCCCTGAAATTTTGGCATACCCGTATCCAATCAGTTGGGATATGCTACACTATGCATATTTCATGAGAACAGGAATTGTTTGGGAGCATTGGAGCTCTTTCTTCACATCACCATGGCTTCTTTACGCTTTAATTTTCCCAATTCACAACCAATTTGGAGTAGACTCGTTTTTATTGTTGAAAGTTGCTGGACCCATATTGTTTGGTTTCAACGTATGTGGAGTTTACTGGTTTGCCAAATCACTTTTGAATTGGGAAACGAAAAAGTCTTTTTTGGCTGGGGCCCTTCTCTCTCTTCAGCTTGCTTCTTTAAGAATTTCTTCCGAGTTTTTAAAGAACACGTTAGGCTTAGGGTTGCTACTGTTTACCTTGCCTTTAATTAAACGATTGAATTCTAAGCGAGGCTTTGCTGCTTTTATATTGCTTTCCTTGTTAACTGTTTTTGCTCATGAATATGCAGCTGTAACCTTGCTTGTGATAAGCTTAGTGTTAGTGCTTTCTGGTTTACTCAATCAAGAAGAGGAGAGAATCAAATTCGCGAAAAAATTAATTGTTGCAATTTTGCCTGCTTCAATAGTTTTTCTTGCTGGGGTATACTTAAGAGTGTTTCCGGTTTCTTATGCATCTTCACCAGCGGTTGGGCCAAATCTGGTCTGGGTTAACGACACAACTTTTCAGAATTATGGCCCACTCTTTTTCTTTGTCAACTACCTCGGGATGAACACAGGCTTAGACATTTACCCAAATTATCTATTTCTAGCCTTAAGCGTCTTAACCCTTTTTGCGCTTCTTTATCTGTCATATTTCTACTTGGTTTGGAAGGGATTCTTTAGGAACGAAATTTTAGACATATGGACCGGTTTGCTGCTTGTAGGTTCGTTTGGTTGTTTAGTAACTCCCTTCTTCGCTTTGGATCTCTGGCATCGCTGGATGTTTATGCTGGTTTATCCTTTCACGTTTTATGCTGTAAAGGGGGCAGAAATCTTGCTAAGTCGAATATCTCAAGGCAAAACGAAGCTCAGAAAAATCAGAAATAAAGTATCTGTAATGGTTTCGGCTACAGTTTTGCTAGCAGCCATCTATTTGGCAACACCATTATTGATGGTTCACGTTGGATTCGGAATCTATTCACTTTACCCAACTTCCAGATACTTCTCCTCTGCTCCAACAGTGCCCTATCAAGACATAAATGGAACAATCAATGCAATGCAATGGCTTAAGGATAATATGCACAACAATTCATGTGCAGTTTTACAAAACGCCTTCGCCACATGGGCAAAACTCTATCTAAATAACTCACAAAACGTCATAGCCTACATAAATGATGTTAATTCAGCGGTGAATTTAGCTTTGCATAACAACTACCAAAAAATTTATTTTGTTTGCTGGAACAATGAAATAGGCTGGTATGGGACATATGTGCCTGAAAACTTCGAAAAACTGCAAAGTTTCGACAGAATATCCATTTTTGAATATGTTAGGTGATAAAGTTGGTTGAAGTTAAAAATAGTAGAACAGTTCTAAACAAGGTCGTTATTCTTCCTGAGGACAAACCATCTATCGTTGTTGGCATTCCAGCATATAATGAGGAAAAAACCATTGCAAAAGTGATCTTGCAGGCGAAGAAGTATGCAGACGAAGTTGTGGTTTGCGATGATGGCTCATCGGATTTGACTGGCGAGATTGCTTGGCAGATGGGCGCGGTTGTTGTCAAGCATGCGCGGAATTTGGGATATGGTGCTGCGATTCAGTCATTATTTAAGCATGCTAAGAAGTTGGACGCTGATGTTTTTGTAACCTTGGATGCTGATGGACAACACGATCCAAGCGAGATTCCATTGTTGGTTGAGCCGGTTTTGGATGGAAAGGCGGATGTTGTTATTGGGTCACGTTTTCTAGGTGATTGGGAGAAGAGGAACAGTGTTCCTAGGTATAGGCGGGTCGGCATAGAAGTGATTACCAAGTTAACAGGTGCTGCTTCTAATCATAGGTTGAGTGATGCTCAAAGTGGCTTTCGGGTGTATGGCCGCAAGGCTTTAGAGAGCTTGAGTCTTAATGAGAACGGGATGGGTGTAAGTGTGGAGATTTTAATGGAGGCTAAAAAGCATGGTTTAAATGTTGTGGAGGTCCCAACCGGATGCACGTATCATGGGTTAGATAGAGCATCGACACAGGGACCGTTAAGGCATGGAACCAGCGTGATTATGTCTCTGGTTCGGTTAGTGGTTGAGAAGCGTCCACTGGTTTTTTTGGGTATACCTGGAGTGGTGTCTATTCTTTTAGGTATTTTCTTTGGCTTTTGGATGCTCCAAATATACACAATAGAGGGAAGAATAGTGACCAATATAGCGTTGGCATCATTAGCTTTCATACTTATTGGAGCCTTCACCGTTTTCACCGGTATAACTCTCTACGCCATAACAAGACTAGCAGAAAAAATGACAAAGTAGTTAACTAAACAAATTTTGATTAGAATGGTTGCTTAAGTGTTTGCTAATTATCGAGGCGTTATTACAATGTCCGAACATCCATTGGTTTCAGTGGTTATAACAGGTTTAAACGAAGAATACAATATAAAAAATTGTATCCACTCCATACTTTTCAGCCAGTCTTACCCAAATTATGAAGTGACATATGTGGATGGTGGTTCTTCAGATCGAACGATGGAAATAGTTGAAAACATAAAGAAAAATGCACCAGGACCGGCAGCATCCAAAATTAAAATTGCCAAAGATGTAAGAAGCACTCCGTCAAAGGCTAGAAACACAGGAATAACATGTTCTAATGGCGACATAGTCGCATTCCTTGATGCAGACTGCGTGGCTCCAAACAATTGGTTACATCAACTTGTGGAGACACTCAAAGAAGCTGGAGACAAAATTGGAGGAATTGGAGGGCCATACGCAATCCCAGAACAAGCAGCCAAGAAGACATTTATTATTTTTAGGGCTCTTGACACTCTTTTCGGAGGCAATGTTTTGACAGTTCAATTTGCCCATGAAACTTCCGGAACAAAAATCGTCAATGCTGTGCCGGCGGGAAATTCTGCCTATTGGAGAAAAATATTAGACAAGGTCGGTGGCTTCAACCCAGATTTGAGATATTGCGAAGATCATGATTTATGCAGAAGGATTATTGCAGAACATAGAAAAGCAATTCTATTCAACCCTAACCTTTATGTATTTCATTATTCCAAAGTTACGGATTTCTCTTCGCTGTTTAGACTCATGTATAATTATGGAGCTGGAAGAGTCGATGCGTATTTTACTGAAAGAAAATTATTTTCTGGAACAAGGATGTTGCCTGCCTTTTCCATATTGTTATTTTTTTCCTTGATTTTTGCGGGTGCCTTTTCGAGCATTTTTCTAACAGTTGTTTTCTACTTGATCTTGATCTATATTGCAATTGCACTTGCAAGCAGCGTCTACTTGGTCATGAAAAGGAAAGACATAAGCTATATGCTGGCGTTCTTTGTTTATCCCACGGCGCACATATCCTATGGGCTAGGCACCATTGTTAGTCTTATAAAGAATGTTGCGCTTTATGCGAAGAGAAAACTCCAAAAATAACTCGCAAATCATGAAAAGGGTAAGAGAAACTATGAAAGTTTGCATGTTAAACCCTTCTTTTCTTCCGCGCTTTGTACGTTCAGCTAGATGGCAAGAGGTGGGAAGAGGAGGATCCCTATACTATCCCATCTGGTTAGCTTATGCCACTGGAATTTTGGAAAAAGAGGGTCATCAGGTGAAACTAATTGACGCTCCAGCCAAAGAATGGGATATTGAGACTACTCAGAAAAACGTCGAGCAAATGAGCCCAGATCTAATTGTCCTAGATACCAGTTTTCCAAGTTTAAAAAACGATATAAAAGTTGCAGAAGTTCTAAAAAAAACCACTGCGGCAACCATAGTTGTAACTGGACCTCCGGCTTCTGTGTTTGAGGAAGAACTTCTGCGCACTGATGGCGTTGATGTTGTGGCTCGAGGCGAATACGACCTGACAATAAAGGATGTTGCTAATGCTTTAGACGCAGAAAGCAATCTGAGAGGTATTAAAGGCATTTCATATAAACAGAAGGGGAAAATCGTTAAAAACGAAGATCGGTCTTTAATGACTTCTAAAGAGTTGGATGAGGAACCTTTCGTTTCATCCGTATATAAGAAGCATCTAGACATTAAACAATATTTCTTGAGTTCCTCTCTATATCCTGAAGTGCAGATTTTTACTGGTCGCGGATGCCCTTTTCATTGCACTTTTTGTCTGTGGCCGCAAACCTTTACGGGAAGAACATATAGGAGTAGAAGCGTCGGAAGCATTGTTGAAGAGTTTAAGTATGTTGAGCAGAATCTTCCAGAAGTAAAAGAAATTGTAATAGAAGATGATACTTTCACCATCAACGCCAAACATGTGCAAGAATTTTGCGCAGAAATCATAAAAGAAGGTATAACTATTCCATGGAATTGTCAGGTTAGGGCTACTCTTGATTTTGAGATGTTGAGGCTCATGAAAAAAGCTGGATGCAGGCTCGTAATAGTGGGTTTCGAGTCCGCCGACGAAAGAATACTTGAAAATATTAAGAAAGGAATTTCGCTTCAAAGCATAAAAGATTTCTCTAAAAATGCGAATAAGGTTGGTCTCTTGGTTCACGCTGATTTCGTTATTGGGTTGCCTGGTGAAACCGTAGAGACCATAGCCGAGACTAAAAGCTTGATTAGACTATTGAAACCAAGCATTCTACAAGTTTCTGTCGCAACTCCTTTTCCGGGTACAGAATTTTATGATTGGGTCAAAAGCAATGGATATTTAGTGACGAATGATTTAAGTGAATATTTAGATGATGATGGGCGTCAAAAGTCGGTGGTTTCTTATCCTTGGTTGTCTGCGGAGGAAATTACCAAGGCGGTGGATGACGTCTTGCGAGATTATTATTTGTCCATAAGCTATGTTCCAGTTGCGTTGAAGCAAGTTTTTCGTAGAAATGGTTTTTCTGAGTTCAAAAGGCTTCTTTATTCGGTGAGGGCATTTTCTAAGAGAGGGTTGCACAAATCTACAAGTTGCGATGCCTAATGCAAGAACCGGAAGTTGCAGTGCTTGTCATAAATTACAACGGCAAACATTTTCTTAAGGCGTGTTTTGAGTCTCTCGAAAAGCAGACGTATAAAAATTATGAAGTATATATTGTTGATAATGCATCCACAGATGGCTCAATAGAATATGTCAAACAACATTTTCCTTGGGTCAAAACCATTGTTTTCAGTGAAAACTTAGGGTTTGCCAAAGCATATAATGAAGCCACTAGAATAGTTAATGCGGATTATGCGGTTTTTCTGAACAATGATACAAAAGTTGACGCTAACTGGCTGAGCGAATTGGTAAAGGGCGCCCTCGAAGATGAATCCGTCGTTGCAGTTGGCAGCAAAATTCTGTTTTATGCTCAACCTGGCATCTTGCAACATGCTGGAGCGCAACTCGCTCTGACGGGAGGCGGAATAGACATGGGTCAATATGAACCAGATGACGGAAAATATGATAAGCGTAGGTTTGTGGGGGCGGTTTGCGGCGCCGCTATGCTAGTTAGGAAAGATGGGTTTTTAAGCTTGGGAGGTTTTGATGATGACTTCTTTGCATATTTTGAGGATACGGATTTCTGCTGGAGAGCTTGGCTACATGGTTACAAAGTGATTTACGTCCCAACTTCTGTCGTATACCATAAATTTGGTGGCTCATGGGGACCTTTGGAATCACCGCGCAGAATTTTTTTGGCCCAAAAGAATCAAGCGATGAGCATGATTAAGAATTTCGAATTGAAAAATTTGGTTCAGGGATTGATTCTTTTACTTGCCTATAGTGGGGTGAAGGCTCTCGTTTTTTTGAGGCATAAATCCTACAGGAGTGTCTTTGCTATGGTTAGCGCGAGTCACTGGGTCTTACAAAATCTGAGAAAAGTGGTGTACAAACGGTTTGTCGTCCAAAATTCACGTGTTGTGTCAGATAAGTTTTTGATAGATAAGGGTTTGATTATAGGCTTAAAGGAAAGCATTTTGGAATTTCTTAGACTGCAAAGGTTCCGCTAGAGGAGGTTTCTTTTGAAGAACTTACCTATTTGGGCGAAAGGGAATCATGGTTTTCTACCAAGCTTATTGCTTATTATTGGAATAATTCTTAATCTCTATTTAATCGGTTCAGTATTTGTTGGAGTCATTCTTTTATTGCTTTATCTTTTAGCTGTGGGGAAAATGATAGGCGACATTTTTTTGGAGGATCCTGTCCCATTAAAGTTTCTAATAGGGATCTTCTTGTTCTTGGGTTGGCTGATAATTTCTGAAGGAGCCATCTTGTATTTGGGACAACTGAAGATGCCTTGGATACTAATTCCAGCACTGGCTCCCCCATTCATTCTTCAAACACTGAAACGCCGGAAGAAGCAAATAAAGGCAGACTCTCCAATCAGTGTCAAGCAAAATGCGCAAATTTTGACTAAGAAAAACATTCTTCTGCTTGCCGGTTTCGCCATTTTATGGGTATTATCCTTTTTCATTCTTTTGGCATCACGTACGGGGTCGATGATTTTTTCTGTGTGGGATGTTGTACCGTTCTATTTTGTGATTTTACTTGCCGGACTCGTAATGCTCTGCGTTCTTATCTCGCATTCACTAGTCCAAAACAAAAATGGGCATCAGATTTCGTTGCTTCTTGTCTTTCTTATTGCATTTTTGATTTTTTTCATTCCAGTAATAGTTTTCGAGTTTTCGTTTGATCCAGATATCTGGACACATCTAGCTTTTCTAAAAAACATCCAAAGTTTCGGAAGTACCTATGGCCCACAAACTCAGGATGTTGAACTGCACAAAATTGGCCTACTTGCTCTAATGACAACTGTATCAAAACTTGTAGTCATTAATCCCTCTTTTGACTTTTTGCGAGGCGTAACATGGTTGATAAGCCCAATTTTAGCAGTTATCTACATTCCACTTTTTATCTACTGCATCCTTTTTCAAATCTATCCACACGGTGAAAAACCTCTGCTGGCTGTTAGCTCTCTAGCCTTTACATTCTTTCCCTTATTCTGGTATGCAGGTATATCAATCAACACAAGTGTTGCCCAGATTTTCTTCTTCTCGGTTATTTTCTTTGGCATACGAGCATTACGAAAAAGAGGGAGAATAAAACTCTTAGTTCCTCTAATCTTTTCTGCGTTGGCGACTCTTCTAGCTGAAGTCATCTTGGGTTTCTATGCCCTTGCGTTTGTCTTGCTTGCAATTCTATTTTGGTCAAAATGGTCTTCAAACAAATTTCTAATCTATGTTTTAATGTTTATTGTAATTGTTTCTGTTCCATTAACTATGGTCAATGCGAAAGCTTGCTTGCAGCCTTTCCTTCCAACAGCGATAAAGAGTTCAGAATATAACTTCTATTTTTCTATAGTAAACGTGGACAAGAAAGCTACAAATTTCTTGCTTCCGCCGCTTTACGGCAACGAAAATTGGTTGGCTAATTCTCTAGTTGGTGATTATTTCAACTGGGTGCGATACCTCGTTCTTTTGGGCAGCTTTTACGTCTTTAGGATGCAGAGACAAGCATTCAGCAACCCAGATGAGCAGCATAGAATCAGAAATCTGCTTTTTGTAACTGCAATATGCTTTTTCTTCAGTTGGTTTCTCGTAACAACTTTTGTGGAACCTGAATTTGTCCTCGGTGGGTATCGTTTTGCATACCCGATCGATGTAGTTTTCACGCCTTTGGCAGGGGTTGCGTTATATTCAGCTTACAAGAAGATTCATGATAATTTGGCGAAAATTGGACACAAATCTCGAATACGTCGCTTCGGCAACTTAATTTTACTTTCACTAATAGTGTCAGGAAGTTTAATTCCGATTTCCGTTGGCTTCTTGAGCCCTAATTTTTCGAAAGATGGATTGGCGGCTGAGTTGGGTCGTCCAACATGGCGTGCAGTTTCGGGTGAGGAGGTTGCAGCTATAGATTTCATCAGATCATCTGTTGGAGAAAGCCGGTACGTTGTGGTTAGCGACTATTTTCTGGCAAAGGTCGCCGCTGGAATTCTCGGAATACGGTATGCACCTACTCCTAATCTCAATACTGGGAATCAATTTAAAGAGTATTTCACTCAAATGTCGCTTAATCCTTCCATTAAAATTATGTGTGATGCTATGAAGGATGCTGACTCGACAGTTGCTTATTTTGTCACCAACGACTACTGGATCAAGCAACTTAATGTTTCAACGGAAAAGATCGAATTAATGAAATCTTTAGCTACCGAATACCATGTGTTTGGAAACGAATACAAAATATACGTATTCAAATATGAAACAATTTAAGAGTGAAAGCAAATTGCGTTTAGCAAAAAGGCTATACCAACATGTTTGAACCAAACTTAAGTGTGAGCAAAAAGTATCAACTTAATCTTAATCCTCATTTAGCGCATGCTAAGATAATTCAGTGTGTAGGTGAAAATAAAAGAGTTTTGGATATTGGCTGTGCCGCAGGCTATCTAGCTAGGGAATTAAAAAAGAAGAACTGCTATGTAGTAGGGATAGAGCTAGATCCTGAGACTGCTAAAGCAGCAACACGATATTGCGACAAAGTCATAACTGGAAATGTAGAAATGATTAGCGAAATTCCTTATCCTGAAGGATTTTTTGATATTATTATATGTGCCGATGTATTGGAGCATCTTGTACGACCCGATTTAGTTCTTATGAAGTTTGCAAAATATCTCTCAAAAAAGGGTTATGTATTAGCTTCGATTCCTAACATAGTAAACTGGTATTATAGGTTAAAATTTCTCTTCGGTACTTTTAACTATGAAGAAACAGGTATGGTTGACAAAACTCATCTGCGTTTCTTCACGCTAAAGACAGCAAAAGAACTGTTTGAAACTTCGGATTACAGGATCATTAAAATCGACTACACAGGTGTTGCCTCCAAATACAAAATTCTGCGATTGTTTCCAGGTTTTTTTGCGATTCAATTTATTATTGCAGCCCAAAGGCGTTAGAAGCATGTGTAAATGCAAGTTTCATTGAGCTAACTCGGAAGGATGAATTTGGAAGCTTGCTGGTGTAGCTACTCAAACAAGCGTCAAGATTTCTGAAAAGGTGAGCTTGAAAACAGTTTTAAGATAAAGCTTGCTTTAGGTTTGGTCACATGAATATTTTACTTATCTCACCAGTGAATGTTTTCAATTTGGATAATGGAGCTGCTCGCAGAATTTATCATTTGAGCGATAACTTGGCACGTTACGGCAATGAAGTAACCATATTTTGCATAATCCCTTGGCCAAGTCATTCTAAAACATCTAAACTCTTAGGTGAAACAAAAAACAAAGCAAAAATAATTGTTGTTCCATTTGCTCAGCTACTGTTGTCACCTTTAATCATGCTTAGATGCTGCATACAAGCTGATATAATTCAAATGGAATTTCCAACATTTGCTCCATTAATGCTATTCCTAAGACTACTGGGAAAACCCATTGTTCTCGATGAACATGGTGTTGAAGTGCATTTCATAAAAGAACTCGGCAATGCATTGGAAAAGCCCCCTAGCAAAGCTCAGTACATCAAAACATTATTTCTGGAGTGGCTAGCGGTTAAGCTCTCTACAGTGATTTTTACATGTTCTGCCCAAGATGCGAAAAAACTCCAAGCAAAGTATAAAATACCATGTAACAAAATCGTGATTGTTCCCAACGGTGTTGATGACGATTTCTTTAACCACGTCACTCCATATAACTATAATAAGCCAACAGCGATTTTTATTGGCAATTTCGACCATGCTCCGAACGTTTATGCTGCAAAGATAATCGTAAATGAAATCTCTGCATTCGTCCACAACGGAAAGGAAAATCTTTTCTTCGCTTTAGTTGGTCGAAACCCACCAAAATGGTTAAACAAAAGAAAAAACAAAAATTACGTCAAAGTCTTCGGTAACGTTAAAGACGTTAGACCATACATTGATGGAGCCGACGTTGCCATCGCCCCAATTTACCACGGCTCCGGAACCCGCATAAAAATCCTAGAGTACATGGCTCTTAGTAAACCAATTGTTTCAACACCCAAAGGAGCAGAAGGCTTAGAAGTAGAGAATGGAAAACACATGCTACTCAGAAAAACGCCGAAAGAATTCGCAGAAGCAATAATCGAACTTCTTTCTAATAAAGAACTAGCTACGCAAATTGGGAAAAACAGTCAAAAACTTGCAACGGAAAAATACCTTTGGAAGAACATAGTAAAAAAGGTCATTAAAATGTACGAAGACTTGCTAAATTAAACTCACGCGTGACTTAAACGCCAACCCTTCTATCCTAACCAAAACCGAGATATTGCTTCTTTTAAAATCGGCGTCTCAAAAAGTTACACGCTTATCCTTGAACTTTCTCCTATAATTAGCCTGTAGCCTCTCGGTCCAATCTGATTCATGCTTATAATTGAATTAGGACCTATGAGACTATCTGTTATCTTTTCTTCTATGTCTATGCAGCAATTATCCATGACGATAGAGTTTTCTATCTCGCCTCTCTTTATAGACACGTTGTTGCCAACGCTTGTGTAAGGGCCAATATAAACCCGTCCCTCTATAACAGTGTTCCTTCCAACCACCGCTGGACCCCTAATAACAGCGCCACACTTGATGCTGGTTCCTTCTTCTATAGAAACTCTACCCTGAATGGACGCTCCGTCCTCAACCACACCCTTCACATTGTGTTCAATCTCATCCAAAATCAACCTATTCGACTCTAAAATGTCCTCCGGAGTTCCTGTGTCCTTCCACCAACCCTCGACAAAGCGATAGCCCACATTAAACCCGTTATCCAAGAGAAGCTGAAGAGCCTCGGTTATCTCTAATTCACCTCTCCACGAAGGCTTCAAACTCTCAATCATGTCGAAAATGACGGGTTTGAAAAAGTAGATGCCAGATAAAGCGTAGTTGCTAGGCGGCTTCTTAGGCTTCTCTACGAGTCTAACGAGTTTTCCATTCGAATCAAATTCTGCAACACCAAACTGCTCAGGCTTTTTAACATTGCAGAGAAGAATCATCCCGTCATAATTAGAGTTTTCAAAATCCTTCATGTAATCACGTATACCGCCCCTCAATAAATTGTCCCCAAGGTACACGATGAAAGTCTCCTTGCTCACAAAATCCTTACACAGTCCTATTGCATGAGCTATACCTTTAGGCTCACCTTGACGTATGTATGAAAATTCTACATTAAAACGGCTTCCATCACCATAATATTCAATCACCTTCTCTGGATAAAGATCTCCAAGCACAAAGGCTATGTCCTTGATACCAGCCTCCAGCAAGTCCTCTAACACGTGCTGTGAAATAGGCTTGTTCGCGACAGGTATCAGCTGCTTCGGGCCAGTTTGGGTAAGCGGCCTAAGCCTCGTTCCATATCCTCCGTGTAAGATCACTCCCTTCAAAGCCTTCACCATCAAACCCTAAATACGCTCTTTCATTTAAAATTGCTGGAAAGTATCTCTACTTGACGCTCCTCATAAACTCCAAGCTTTCTTTAACATCAAAAAACTTCATCTTCAATTCTCTCCGTGCCATATCTATGCATAAGGAGGAGTCTCTGGGTCTTTTCGCCACCCAAGCCTTCAACTCCCTCATTTTTATAGGCTTTACGAGACTGATGTCTAAATCAAAAATCTTCGCAATCTTCACAACAAATTCATACCTGCTTATTCGCTCGCTCCCAGCGGTATGATAGATACCATTAAAATCCTTCTCCATCATCTCTAACAAAGCTTCAACTAGATTGTCCGCTAAGGTTGGAGAATTGAAATGATCGTCCACAACCTCTATTCCTTTTTCGCACCTTAGCGCCTCGATTGCCCATGTGGCGAAGTTTTTCTTCCAAGGATGCCAACCAAACAACACACTAGTTCTAGCGATCAGGTAGTCTTTGCAGTGTTCTCTAACAAATTCCTCACCCTTCAGCTTGGTCAGTCCGTAATAATTTAGTGGATTTGGCTTGTCTTGTTCCGTATAGAGCCCCTTTTCGCCATCAAAAACGTAGTCAGTTGACACATAAACAAGCTTTAGATTCATCTCGCCACAAGCCTTAGCCACATTAGCCGTTCCTTCAGCATTCACTTTCCAAGCCCAGTTGCGGTCGGTTTCACACCTATCAACATTCGTTTCCGCAGCCACGTGCATTATCATATTTGGCTTAACCGTTTTGAAGACGTGAAAAACCTCTTCTTGGGACGTGATGTCTAATTTTAGAGAACTGGAATGAAGAGCATGTGTTCGGTGCGTTGGAACACAATCATACTTAGTTTGGGCTAACTTTACAATTTTGCTTCCCAATAGTCCGTTTCCGCCTATCACAAGAATTTTCTCCATGAAAAAAGGCGCTCCTATGACTGCTTCATGAGTGGCTTCCACCACCACTCGTTTTGCAGATACCAAGCAATCGTCTTTCGCATTTCCTCTTCAAAATTATGAGCAGGTTTCCAACCTAGACTCCTAATCTTTGTCGTGTCTAGTGAGTATCTTCTGTCATGCCCCGGCCTGTCCTTCACGTAGTGGATTAGGCTTTCTGGTTTACCCAACTCTTTAAGGATAAACCTTGTAACTTCAAGGTTTGTTTTCTCGTTTCCAGCAGCTATGTTGTAGATTTCACCGACTTTTCCCTTTTGAAAGACCATGCTTATGGCAGTGCAGTTGTCTTTTACGTAAATCCAATCTCGAACATTCAATCCATCTCCGTAGAGTGGTAATGGTTGGTTACTGAGTGCCTTTATAGTGAATAATGGAACCAGTTTTTCTGGGAATTGGTAGGGTCCGAAGTTGTTGGAGCTCCTAGTAATCAAAACTGGCAACCCATATGTATCATAATAGGCTTTTGCAAGTAGGTCAGCTCCAGCCTTACTGGCGGAGTACGGGCTGGAGGGAGTAAGTGCGTCGGTTTCTTTGAATGACCCATTCTCGATGCTTCCATAAACTTCGTCGCTTGAGATTTGGAGGAAGCGTTCAACATCGTATTTCCGTGCGTATTCAAGAAGCACGTAGGTCCCGGTGAAATTTGTCCTAACAAAGTTTTCTGGGTGTGTAATGGACCTGTCCACATGTGTTTCTGCTGCAAAGTTTACTACAGCATCTACTTCTTTCATCGCCTCTTTGACATCATTTTCATTCGCAATGTCGCCTTTGATAAAAGTGTAATTAGGATGGTCTTCGATATTTTTTAAGTTGACAGGATTTCCTGCGTATGTCAGGGCATCTAAATTTGTAATATAGTAGCTGGGATGCTTCTTAATCAGGCAACGAATGAAATTGCTTCCAATGAAGCCTAGTCCGCCAGTTATCAAAAGCCTCAAGTGGTTCACCCATGCTTCAAGCCGGGCATTAACCCCCAATTATAGGGGATTTTTTCAGTGTCAGGAGGAAGCCTGTGTTCATCGGGTTTTTCATAATTGAAAAGCTCCGTGGGAACATTTATGACGAATGCGATTTCTTGCACCGCTTTGAAACCGTGCCAAACTTCAGGCGGAATTTTCACTAGCATGGGGTTTCTTTCACCAATGTAAAACTCGTCTATCTTGCCTTTTGTTGGGGATTCCTTCCTTCCATCGTATAACACTAGTTTGATTTGCCCCCGTATGCACGCCATGTGGTCTGTCTGCTTCTTGTGCATGTGCCACGCCTTGACAACGTTTG
>Ga0315282_10011240_pt1 | contig 13904 bp, 10 predicted proteins | sample YL17G07_20_MG_FD_203693 | JGI IMG/M metagenome (GOLD analysis project Ga0315282, IMG submission 203693) | Sediment microbial communities from Yellowstone Lake, YNP, Wyoming, USA - YL17G07_20 | ecosystem: Environmental > Aquatic > Freshwater > Lake > Sediment | place: USA: Wyoming | collected... | reverse complement strand
TCAACCTGAGCCTGGAAACGCGGGTGCAGCAGTACGACATCACCATCGATATCAACGGGCCGACCGATAAGCTGAGCGTGAGCTACCGCTCCGACCCGCCCCTGCCGCCCAACGAGGTGCAGGCCCTGCTGATCACCGGACGAACGCCGAGCGCGTCGGCCACGGCGCCCGCCCAGACGCTCCCGGAGCTGGGCGCCAATACCGTCCTGGCGCAGGCCCTGAACATGGCCGTCAGCAGCCGCATCGAGCGCATTTTCGGCGTCAGCCGGTTGAAGATCGACCCCCAGGTCGGCGGCCCGGAAACCAACCCGGGCGCCCGCATCACCATGGAACAGCAGATTACCCCGGACCTCCGCTTCACTTACATCACCAACCTGGCCTCCAGCCAGCAGCAGGTCATCCAGGTGGAATGGAGCGTGGACGAGAACTGGTCGGTGCTGGCCGTCCGCGACCGCAACGGCCTGTTCGGCATCGACCTGCGGTGGCGAAAGCGCTTCCGATAGTTTAGAGTTAACCACGAAGCCACTAAGGACACGAAGTTTCACCAGGCTCTGTGGTTCACCTGTGAAAGGCTACGACCAGCAGCGGGCCGAGATGGTGAGCCGGCAACTGCGCGGGCGCGGGATCCGCGACCAGCGCGTGCTGCAGGCCATGCTGGAACTGCCCCGCCATGAGTTCGTGGCTCCCGAGTTTCGCCACCAGGCCTACGACGACCGGCCCCTGCCTATCGGCGCCGGCCAGACAATTTCACAACCCTACATGGTGGCCATCATGACCGAGTCGCTGGGCCTGCGAGGACACGAGAAGGTATTGGAGATCGGGACAGGGTCGGGCTACCAGGCGGCTGTGCTGGCCCGGCTGGCGGCGCGCGTCTACACCATCGAGCGGGAACGCGAATTGGTGGAAACGGCGCGGGGGATCCTGGGGCGGCTCGCTGAGGCCGGCCTGCTGGAGCTTTCGCGCCTGGAACTCATCGAGGGCGACGGCACCGAAGGCTATGCCGCCGCCGCGCCCTACGACGGCATTCTGGTGGCCGCCGCCGCGCCGTCCGTCCCCCGCGCCCTGGAAGAGCAGTTGGCCGAGGGCGGCCGGTTGGTCATCCCCGTCGGCAACCTCGATTACCAGCAGTTGCGCCTGATCCGCAGGGTTTCCGGGCAGTTGGCTGCCTCCGTTGTCAACGAGTGCCGCTTTGTCCCTTTAGTGGGCCGCCACGGCTGGCCTGCCTGACAGGACCGGCACACGAATGTGGATGTCTTAGGTTATTATGGGGTAGAAATGACGGTCAAGGAAGAGATCCATCGTTTGGTCGACGAGCTTCCCGAGAACCAAGCCGAATTGGCGCGTCAGATGCTTCAGGATCTGCGCGACGCGGCCGATGCGAACGGCCCGCCGCTTGACCCCGAGGTCCTGGCCTCGCTGGATCGCGGTCTGGCCGATATCGCGGCCGGACGCGTGAAGACCCTCGAGCAATACAAACGCGAACGCCAGTCGTGAGTTACCACGTCAGCCTATCGTTGGAAGCCGAGAAAGCTCTCGATCGTGTCGACCGCATGATGGAGGAACGGTTGCGCGCGCGTTTTGAACAGCTTGTGCCTGATCCCTTCGATCCCCGCCTCTCATCTGCGTTGATTCACCGTGCAGGAGTTCGAAAATCCCGCGTCGGGGGTTGGCGAATTCTGTTTACCGTGGACCGCGAAGCCCGAGTAATCTACGTTGCTACAATCGACACACGCGGCCAGGTGTACAAGCATTCTCGCTGACACGACTGCTGTTCCAAACCCATGACTACAATTCGCCTTCCTCGTCTTCCGCTTTGAGCGTCCGCTGCAGCGTAATCGGCTCCGCACCCGCGGGACTTGCGAAACAGGGAAAAGGCTGCGACATGTCGACAGCAGGGCCTTCGAGCACGGAGGCAATGGTCGTGATATCCACCAGGCCCAGGCAGCCGTAAAGCGCGGGCAGGATGTGCTCCGGCGGATAGCGGTGGCGAAGCTCGGCGACGCGCACGGTGCCCGCGCGATAAGCGGGCAGGTACATGCGGCCCAGCAGCGGGTGGCGCCCCCAGGGGCCCGACAGCTTCTGCGCGCGCTCCGCAGTCACCAGGTAATCGCCGCGCAGCACGGCAGCCACTTCCGGCTGCGGCCGGCCTTCTTTCCAGGTCAGCCACGACGCCTGGTTCTTGGCGTCGTCCTGCAACAGCGCCAGCAGCACGCCGATCTGCAGGTCTTCGTCCGCCAGCTCCTCGACCGAGTTCACGCCGTGGGCGATCAGGATGGCGTTGTTGGCGATGCCCTCGAACAGCGCGGCGGCGCGCGTGTTCATGGTCAGCACGGTGGCCTCGAAGCCCGCCAGGCCGCGCACATACAGGTCTTGCAGGTAGGCGAACGTGGTCACGTGGCCGGGAACGACCTCGTGGCTGATCAACTGCTCGAACTCCGGCACCGAGATTTCGAGCGAGGCGTTGATTTCATAGGTGGCCTCATACTCGGGCGTCCCGTCGGCGCGGCGCGCGCGGCCCAGGTAGTTCATCGAGCCGGAAAACCAGGCGTCCTTGATGGGGAGAAAGTCGATGTTAGCGCGCGGGATGCCGCGCAATTCGGCGGGCAGGCACGGAACAAGATGCCGGGCGGCCAGGGCGTCGAACTGCGCGATGAAGGCGCCGCTCAGGGCGCGGACCGAAGCCAGCGGAGCGCGCCGCGCCTGCCGCCAGGCATCCACGGCCGCCGGCAATTCCGCGCCGCTCGATGACGGATATCCGGCGCGCGCCAGCAATTCGGCCACACGCGCGCGCTTGGCCTGCGGTTGCGAGGGCGCGGGCGCCTGCCCGATGCAGGCGCGCACGCATCGTTCGTAGGGCACCGCCTCGCCCTTGCCCAGGATCTCCATGGCCAGGTCCCACATCACCTCGAAGCAGAGCGCCTGGCCATGCAGGTACTCGCCGCGCAACCCGCCGGCCCGCTGCGACTCCTCCGCGAGGCCCTGGATCGCTCCGCGGACGTCCACCGAGGCGAGGTAGGCCTCGATCGCCGTCCGATCGGGCAGCTTCGCCGATACGCCGCCGGTCTCGCGCAGCCGTGCGGCCGCCGGAACGGTATAGGCCGGCGGCAGCGGCTCGTCGGAGAACCAGGAGTCGGCGATGAACCGGCCGGTGCCCGAGGGGCACATCACGTCGCCGCCCCACAGCGTATCAATTCCCAGAATGGCATTGCCGACCAGCGTTTCAAATTTCTCGCTCATGCTTGCTTACCTCACCACAAAGGCACAAAGAGCACGAAGTTCACAAAGATTACCCGCTTTGTGTTCCTTGGTGTTCTTCGTGTCTTTGTGGTTCAACTGACCGCAAGGAGCCGAACCAAAGGTACAGGCAGAGGCCGATGAACAGGGCCGCGGAGACAAGCTGGGACACCGGCTCGTTGTCGTAGAACGGGGTCTTGATGAGCTCTTCGGCATAGCCGGGGACCAGGCGAAGCCCGGCGCCGAAGACGCCGCCCAGGGCGCCGCCGGCCATCAGCCCCGAGGCGATGATGACGCCGCGCTCGCGGATCATGGCGCCCCGGCGCCCGCTGGCGCGCTCCGAGCGCTTCCCCAGGAAGTGCGCCAGGAAGCCGCCCACCAGCGCGGGCGTGTTCAGCTCCAACGGCAGGTACATGCCCAGCGCGAAGACCAGCGCCGGCGCGCCGAGCATTTCCATCATCAGCGTAACCATGGCGCCCGCGCCGAACAGCAGGTAGGCGACGGGCTGCCGGCTCATGAAGCCTTCCACCAGCGCTTTCATGATGGAGGCCTGCGGGGAGGGCAGCACCACGCGCGGGTCGCCCGGCGCCGCCTCGCCGAACTGGAAGGCGCGCGCCAGCAGCACGATGGTCAAGCCGACGGCCACCGACGCGGCCACCACCCCCAGGAACTTTACCTTCTCCTGCGCCGCCGGCGTGGAGCCCAGCCAGTAGCCGGTTTTCAGGTCGGTGATGGTCTGTCCGGAAACCGCGAGCGCCGTGCACACCATGCCGGCGATGGCCATCACGAAGAACATCCCCGTGGTTCCCGACAGCCCGAAGCGCAGAAGAACCGCGCAGGAAATAATGATGGTCAGCATGGTCATGCCGGAGACCGGATTCCGGGCCACGGTGGCGATGGCGTTGGCCGCCACGGAGGTGAAGAAGAAGGAGAAAACCAGCGTCAGCAGCAGGCCGGCCACCACCACGGGCGCCGAGGGCGCCAGTTTGCCGAGCAGGATGGCGACGCCGAGCGCGCTGATCACCACGCCGGCCAGGATCGACACCACCGAGATGTCGCGGTCGGTCCGCTCCAGGCCCCCTCCTTCTCCCCGGCGGAAAGCCCGCAGGGCGATGGAGAACGAGCCGGCCACGATGCGCAGGGACTTGATGATGCCGAAAATGCCGGCCGTGGCGATGGCGCCCACGCCCATGAAGCGCACGTACCCGCGGAAGATCTGCGTGGCGCTCATCTTGGCGATGGGGATGGCGGCCGGGTACACCACGGTGTCGCCCAGGTGGCTCCCGATCATCCAGATCAGCGGTACCAGCACGAAATTGGAGAGCACGCCCCCGGCGCACAGGATCATCGAGCTGCGCAGCCCCATCACGTATCCCAGCCCCAGGATGAAGCCGATGGCGTCGAAGTTGAACACCATCCTGGCGCGCTCGGAGAGCTGCCGCGCCAGGAAGAAAAAGCGGAAATCGACGTACTCCTTCCACACCTGGAAGGTGGTCACGAAGAAGTCGTAGACGCCGGCGATCACCGTGGCCTGCAGCAGCAGCCAGGCCTGCTCACCGCCCCGCTCGCCGGTGACCAGCACTTCGGTAATGGCGGTGGCTTCCGGGTAGGGCAACTGCCCGTGCATGTCGCGCACGAAATAGCGCCGCAGCGGGATCAAGAACAGCACACCCAGCGCGCCGCCGGCCAGGCAGATGAAGATGGTCTGGACCGGGTGCGGATCAAGCTTCAGGATGTACAGCGCCGGGATGGTGAACACGGCCCCGGCCACCACCGAGCCGGAGGCGCCGCCGATGCCGGTGATGATGACGTTTTCCAGCAGGGTTGACCGGCGGGGATACAGTCGCGCCAAGCCGATGGCCAGGATGGAAATGGGGATGGCCGCCTCCATCACCTGCCCTACCTTCAGCCCGGAATAGGCGGAGGCCGCGCTGAACACCACGCAAAACAACAGGCCCCAACCCACCGACCGCCAACTCAACTCCGGCACGATGCTGGCGGCGGGCACGCATGGCTGGTAGACCGCGCCGGGCTCGAGCGGCGTGTAGGCGTTTTCCGGAAGCGTCGCGGTTTGCGGAACGGGCTTGGCAGCTTCAGTCATTGCACGCATTATACAAAAACCACAAAGATACAAAGAGCACCAAGCCCCACAAAGACCCCTTTCTGTTTCTTTGTTTCCTTCGTGCCTTTGTGGTAAGACACTCCCATGAAGCGACGCGATTTCTTTCGAAACACATTGGCCGGCGGTGGTGGCTTTCTGGCCAGCGCCTGGGCGGGCCAGGCCGCGCTGCCGGGACCGCCGAAGATGAAGATCACCGCGCTGAAGTTCCTGCGGATGCGGTTCCCCGGCAAGACGCCACGCAAGCGCAACTCCATCATCGAGAGCGGAGGCGGCGCGCCGGGCATGTCGATGCTCGAGCTGCATACCGACGCCGGCATCATCGGACGCAGCCTGCTGAAGGGGAACGCCAACCTGATCGAGGGTTCCGTCTTCCCCCGCGTGGCCGGTGAGAACCCGTTCTACATCGAACGCATCTGGGACCGCATGTACCGCTACAACCGCAAGCCGGTGGCCAAGGGCGAGTACATCGTGGCCATGGGCTCGATCGACAACGCCATCTGGGACATCATCGGCAAGGCCCTGAATATGCCCGTGTACCAGATCCTTGGGGCGCACAAGGACCGGCTGCGCGTCTACGCCGCCGGCGGCTACTACGAGGAAGGCAAGGGGCTGCGGGAACTGGCGAAAGAAATGGAAGGCTACGTGGCCGAAGGCTTCCGCGCGGTCAAGATGAAGGTTGGCGGGGAACCGTTTGCCGCCGACGCCGAGCGCGTCAAGGCCGTCCGCGAGGCCATCGGGCCGAAGATCGATCTGCTGATCGACGCCAACAATCGCTGGACGGCGGCCGAAGCGATCCGGTTTGGCCGCATGGTTGAGAAGCACGATATCTACTGGTTCGAGGAGCCGGTTGAGCCGGACGATTTCGCGGGCAGCGCCGAGGTGCGCCACGCGCTGGACATCCCGGTGGTGGCCGGCGAGAACGAATTCACGCGCTGGGGCTGCCGCGACCTGATCACCGCCGGGGCCGCCGACATCCTGAACCTGGACACCACCAACGCCGGCGGCATCACCGAATACCGCAAGATCGCGGCGCTGGCTTCCGCGTTCCACATCCCGGTGGCGCCGCACGGCGATCCTTTCATGGCCGTGCACTTGCTCGCCGCCACGCCCAATGCGCTGATTATGGAAACCTGCCCGGGCGTGGAGAGCCGCTACAACCCGGCATTGCCCTTGTTCCCGGTCAAGGACGGTTATATTGACGTGCCAACGAAGGCCGGCCTGGGCATCGATCCCGATCCGGAAATGGTGCGCAAGTACGCCGTCTCTTAGTCGCAGAGTTCGCGAATTGCGTAGATGGCGGTCGGTGAAACGTGGTCCGCAGGTAAGTGCTCAGGTAGTCTGGCACGTGTGCCAGCCCCGCGACGTTCGCACGTCGACCGTCAGCACCTTTCCCGAGCGGCGGAGGGGACAACAGGCCACAGCTTGCCAATGGCCTCCATGCCAGCTAGAATGTCCGCCAAGCGCGGGAGGAGCCATGATCCTACGTTTTGCACGCTTTGCCGCTCTTTTCTTTCTCGCTTGCGGTTCCTGCACAGGCGGGCAGCAGGCAGCCATTCAGAAACAGGAGGGGGCAGCCCAAGGGGCCCCGGACGAACAGCGGGCGCTGGCGATTGACCAGATCAAAGAGACGGTTGTCTTCTTCCAGACGTCTTACCTTGAAAGCGGCCAGCGTAAGGCTTGGAGCGGGACAGGATTCTTCATTCACGCCGTCGATCCTCGAATTCCCGGGCGTGGCTGCGTCTGGCTGGTAACAAATAAGCACATGCTGCATCCGCCCGACCGGCCGTATTTTGACGCAGTTGTTGTCCGGGCGAATACAAAGGAGCTTGGGCCACAGGGTGAGCACTACGTTGACCTTACGCTACCGGTGAAAGACAACGCAGGCGCTCTCTATTGGATCACTGATCCCGATGACGAGACAGTGGACCTCGCGCTCTTTCGGTTACTGCCAGACGAGTCAAAACTCGACGTCCGATGGATCTCGGTCGACTCGTTTGCCACCAAGGAGGTCTTCACGAAGCTCCGGATTAACGAAAACGACGAGGTTCTGTTCGCCGGTTTGTTCACAGCCTACCCGGGAGCAAAGAGGAATTTCCCGATCGTCCGACATGGCAAGATCGCCCTAGTGACCGACGAACGTGTCCCGACGAACCCGCGTGATCCGAGGCAGACCGTTGAGTTAATCCTCGCTGAGGTAACGTCCTTTGGTGGTAACAGCGGCTCGCCCGTGTTCGCGCGGATAGGCGGCGTCAGGGAGGGCGCTGCTACCGCTTCCCTGGGCGGCTATTCGTATTACCTGCTGGGCGTAATGCAAGGGTTCTTCTTGGAAAGGTCGGATATCGTGCTCGAACTGACGACGACAATACAGGGAAGCGTCGGGCAGAACAGCGGAATAGCTGGCGTCGTTCCGGCGGACAAGATCCTCCGCATACTGGCGACACGACACGCAAGGGCAATGACCGATCTGGCGGTAGCAGGGGTTTTCAGGAACGAGGGTCGGTTTGCGGAGGCCGAGCAGCTATACGAGGCTGCCATCGCGGCTCTCGAGACGGCGGCGGGCAAGGGGCACCCGCATGTTGCGGCCGCACTCGAGGAGTACGCCCTTTTTCTCCGCAAGACAGGGCGCTATGGCGAAGCCAAGCGGGCCGAGAGCCGAGCCAAGCTGATCTGGGAGAAGGCTGGCCAACCGGCCGTGAGACCGTGAGCATGTGGCATCTGTGTTCCAACCCCGGGTTCGAAGCGGATGGTTTCGAGTGCCCCGTCATCTGCACGCCGGAGGAACTGTTAGGAGAATGAGCCATGGCAAAGGACTACATTGTGGACGAGGTTCGGCGCATTCGTGAAGAACAGGCCGCAAAATGCCGTTTCGATATAAAAGCGATCCTCGCGGCCGGAAAGAAGCGGCAACGTACATCGGGGCACAAGGTCGTGTCAATGGTGGCAAAGCAGAGGCTTGGCGCCTAACGGTGCTCGCCTCCGCGTTCCGTATTCCGGTCACCGCACAGTGATCACTTCACCACCGAGGCCGTTATGAGTTCACGGAAGAATAAGAAGAGAAGGACGCCATGAAGTTCGAAACAATGACTCGCCCTCTCCGCGAACTGGTTCGCGGATTCAACGATGGAGCAATTCTACTCCCCCAGTTCCAGCGAGACTTCGTTTGGAAGCCGGCCAAGATCCGCAATCTGCTCGACTCCCTCCTCAACGGGTTTCCGATAGGCGGATTCTACCTGTGGCGGCCGCCCGGCGGTACTCTCCTCGACGAGAAACCCAAGGCTTTTGGCAAGCGGCGCATCGTATCCGAGTTTCTGGGCTACCTTATCGACGGCCAACAGCGGCTGACCAGCCTGGAAGCGGCATTCGGCTTGTACACTGGTGAAGACAAGCGTGGCGCCGAGCTCCGATGCTACCTCGATCTGGCAGCGCCCGATGCCGAGCGGGCGCGAGACACACGGCTCTTCGCCTCTCACGCGGGTAACAAGTCTGTCGCCCGTCGCGTGAAGTCAGGCGGCGATTCAACCCTTATCCCCGTTTCTAAGCTGCACGACGGGCCAAACCTCGGCCTGCTCCAGGACACGGAACACGCTCTGCGACACCGCCCGGGCTGGGACGCCAAGCGCGCCGGGGCGGCGCTCATGCGGTTCGACCGAGCCTGCAAAATGCTCGATCAACTGGTGCCATGCACCACGGTGTACGACATCTCGGACAGGGAAGCCGTTGAGATATTCGGCAGGCTTAACAAAGGCGGCAGCCCGCTGAGGCAGGGCGACGTTCGGGCCGCTGAGCTCGCGCGTGGATCCGCCGTCGAGGTGCTCAAAAGCATGCGGGAGTTCGCCACCGGGGAACGTCCGCAGCGGCTGGGGTTCGGTTTTTCGTTTGCCTTTCGCGCACTCGTCCTTTTTCACCGCGAGTCCGCGCAGTTCAAGACTCTGAAGCCGGATTGGATGGACACGCCTGGGCCGCATGGTCGCTCACTGCGGGATTCGTGGCGTGCAACCGAGCGCGCCATTGACGAAGCGCTCTCTTTCGTCGACGAACGCATGGGATGGTCGCGCCGGGCCTTGCTGCCGTCGGCGAACGCGGTCATCGTGCTGGCCGCCGCCTTTAACAAGGCGGAGTTCAAGCGCAACGCGGAAGCCGAGCAGTTGTACCGGCGCTGGCTCTGCCTCACGGCACTCCGCGGCGTGTTCCAGGCGTCGGTCGAGACCACCATCAACCGCTTCCATCGTGCGGTTCGGGAATCCAAGCGGGAACCTGCCGAAGCGCTCGTCGGAGCGCTGAAGCGACATGAATCACGCCGAATCCGTCCCGACGAGCTCAACGGGTACGCGCAGCCGTGGGGGCCCGCGACCCAAGTGATGCACGCCTGGCTTGTTGGCCAAGAGGCCAGGGACTGGCTGAGCCGCGATCCGGTCGATGTGTTAGCTCGCGGCGGAAACCCGAGCCTACCCGGCGGTGAGCTTACGGTGCATCACCTCTTCGCTCGCCGGGTGCTGGCGGCCCTCGTTGAAGTTCCCGACTACGCGAACAGGCCAGCAAACTACGCCCTGTTGAGCCGATCGACCAACTCGGAGTTCAGGGACAAACCGCCGGATGAGGTTCTGGCCACGCTGACGCCTGACCAGCGCAAACTCGCCGCTACGCAGTTCTTCGGTGCCGCCGCAGGGGATCGACTGAAGCCCGATAGGTACGAGGAGTTCTGCCAGTGGCGCGCGGGGCGGCTAGCAGAGTCGATTAACGATTGGCTCGGGCTGGACTGAAGAATGTGCCGAGGGACGCGCCGCGGCGGAGCGCCTGAGTGGTTGGCTGGGCAACCAGGGCACCGACTCCGAAGCGACTGGGGGGTAGAATGACGCCATGGGTATAACCAGAGGGAGAGTTGTGGGCGGTCAAATCATCGTGGAGGGTGAGCCTCTCAAGGAGGGCTCCACCGTAACGATCCTGTTTCCGGAGGAGCGCACATTCGAACTAAACGAGGCCGATGAGGCTGCTCTGCTCGCTGCCATTGCGGAAGCCGATCGAGGTGAAGCGCTGGACGCCGATAACGTTCTCTCACGGCTTCGCGATCGTCGGTCATGACGCTCCCCATCAAGATCGTTCCTCGCGTCGCAATCGAGGAGGCAGAGGTGGAATCCCTCGTTCCTCTCCGTTCCTTTGATGTCTGCTGTGCGGTTTTTCTGTTCAGTGGTATTCGAGTACCTTGAAATCTTCCAACAGCCCGTAGGACTCCAGGTCGTAGCCCGTGCCGGCGGGCATGTGCGGCGGCGCGGAGCGGAAACTCTGCGGCGACGTGAGCCCCCGGTTGATCTTGCCGTGATGCGGGCCGAGCAGGTTCTTCAGCGACCCGTAAACGATCACTTCCACCCCCACCTCGCCACCGGCGGCGCGCGCCGCGTCGGTGATGTCCAGTTCGTACGGCTGCCAGCCGATGATTCCCGCCGGCTTTCCGTTGACCAGAACCTCGGCCACCGTCCCCTGCCATTTCCCCAACCGCACCTTGTACCGCCCGCCGGTTTTGCCGAGCCGGTAGCCGGCCGAGTACGACACACCGTATGAATAGAACGGCAGCGCCTGCTCTTTCCAGGGGCCGGTTTTGAGCGACGCCGCGCGGACCAGCCTCCAGCCGCGCCCCTGCGATTCCAGCCCAAAATCACCGAGGAGGTAAATCGGCTCCAGTTCGTTGTGCACCGACATGGGCCGGGCCGCCAGCGTCACGGCGTTGTCCCCCTCGACGACGTGGCGCCCGATATCGAAAACGCCGAAGGCGCGATCCAGCCACCATGCGCCCGGCCGGCGCTCAACCGGTCGGCCGTTGATCGAAACCTTCCAGAACTCGGGCCGTTCGATGATGGCCTGCAGAGCCGCCTTGTCCACGCCGCCGGCCACCTCGAAGTGGAACGTGGCCTCGAACCCGGAATCGGCGGGGAATTTGTTCCGGTCCAGGATCGAGGTCTTGTACTGCACGGCGGTCCCCCAGGGGTTGCCCGCCTCGAAACCGTAACGCTTGAAAACCTTGTCGGCGGCGTTGTAGTAGTAAACGTCTTTCTCGATTGCGCCATCCAGCTTCAGGTCGCAGAAATCGAGCGTGAGGGCGTTGGGGGAAAGGCGCTTGACGGTGAGCGGATTGGCGGGTGGCAGTTCGCGTTGTACCGCCGGCGTCTCGCCGGCCGGGCCCTGCCGGCGGGACGCCGGCGCTACGTCACCGACGAACAGCAGCAGGCTGCCGGCGGGGGGAAGCTCGAAGGCCATCGCGGCCCGTTCGCCTTCTTGCCCGGCTGGGAACGAAGTAATCTTGCCGGTCTGCGGATCCAGTTGCACCGCGGACCTGCCCTTCACCTTGACTGTCCCCGAGGCCGGTTCTTCCAGGCTGGCATTCACGAGGAACAGCAATTGCCCCTGGTCGAGCTTGCGCCGCTGGTGGAACAGCTTGCCGGACTTACTCGGCCGGGTGAATTCCACTTCCGGGCCGGCCAGCAGTCTGGCCGCGGCCTCGTCAGCGGGCGATTGAGCCCGCGTCCACTGCGGCGCATACTGCGCCGCCAGGCGCTTCACTCGATCGTTCTCCGCGCCGTCCAGGAACGGCGGCGGGCCAACGAAGGCGAGCACCTTGCCGCCCGTTTTCAGGTAATCAGCCAGCAGGCCGGCGGTCGCGCTGTCCAGGTTCTCGAGGCCGGGCGGCAGCACCACCAGGCTGTACGACCTCTGCCCGACGGTGAAGCGCCCGCCCCCGGTCTTGCCGCGGTCCTTGATGATGTTCTCCGAGCCCAGGTCGTATTCCATCTGCGCCGCCTCGAGTTGGTTCACGAAAGCCTGGAAGGCCCGGCCGAGTTCCATCATGCGCGCGTTCGGCTGCCCGGGCGAGGCATACAGCCAGGCCGAGGAAGTCGGCTCGATCACCAGCGTGCTGTTGACCTGCTGTCCGGAGGAGAGCGCCAGCGACAGGCGGGCAAAATGATTGCCGAGCGCGTGATAGTGCTTCCACCACGGCTCGTGGTAGGTGAACGACTGCGGGTAGTCGTGCTTGCGCGCGCCAACCAGCGTCTGGAAGGCGAGGTGCTGGTTCATCATGTTGACGCCCAGCACGTACTCCCACTCGCCCAGGCGCTTCATGTCCTCGAAGCGCAATTCCCAGCCGCCGCCGCCGTAGGTCTCGCTCAGCGTGCGGCGTTGGCCCACCTGGTTGGCCACGCTCGACAGCTCCTTCACCGAGCGAACGTTCCCGAACTGCGCGCTCACCTCCTCGCTGAACTGGTTGAACAACATGTCGATGCCGGGCACGTGATGCCAGGCGTACATGGCCATGTTGTCGGGCCCCTGGCCGGGGTTCGGCCAGGCATGCTCCCAGTAATGCCCGGTCCACTGCAGATTGTGCTGCCCGGCGTAGCGGTACCAGGGCTTGGCCCACCGGTCGATGAACAAGTCCAGCAGCACCGAATAATAGTCGTGACGCACCTTGCGCCAGTCGCCCACTTCTTCGAACAACGAGACCACGCGCGGCTTCAGGTCGTAGCCCCAGCGTTTCTGGAACTGCTCGAACAGGTCCGGCGTCCAGCGCATGGCGTTGCGGCGCGGCGGGTTGATGTTCGGCTCGTCGGTGAAAATGCCGGGCAGCGCGCGGCCGAATTCGGCGGCCAGCGTTTTCTCGTAGCCGCGCATGGTGATCTCGATGAACTTCTCGGTGACGCCGGGCTTGATCAGGTCCACGTAGGAAAAGCCGCCGAACCATTCGGCTCGGCCGCCGTAGGAGACGCGCTCGAAGCAGTAGTACTCGCCTTTGCGGCCCGCCTCGGCGGCCGCGCCGGCGGTCACCTCGGTGAAGCCATCGCCGGTCTTCTTCAGGATTAAGGCGAACTTCGAGGCGGCATCCGCGTTCAGTTGCGCCACCTTCTGCAGCACCAGACCCTGGCCCTGGTTGTACGATTCGGGCATCTGGGCGGGCACGTGGCCGCCGGCAAACCCGCTGGGGTAGGAGTTCTCGTCGTAGAGCCAGACCTCCATGCCCAGCTTCTTCCCCTTCTCCACCGCATAACGGCAAAGCTGGAACCAGCGGTCGGAGAGGTAAGGCGTGATCATGCCCGGGCGGGGATGAATGAAGACGCCATTGATGCCCTGGGCCTTGAATTCGGCCAGGTGAAGGTCGATGTCGGCTTCCGTCACCTCGCCATTCCAGACGAAGAACGGGAGGGTGCTGAATTCGGCCGGCGGCGCGGGGAACAACTGCCGCAGCCGCGCCCAGGAGTCAGGGGCCGCGGCAGCAGCGCGTCCCACGCAGCCAAACAGCAGGCAGAATACGGTTAAGGCAAAGAAGGCATTTCTCGGTCTCATAGCGTGCGCTCCGGGCGAAGTGTACATCAGTACGGGTTGTCCGCAACAGTGCCGCGAGGTCGCCGCGGCGACCGAGCGGTGGCAAGAACAAGCACCGCTCTCCCGCACGGCGGGATCGCGGCACAGATGCAATTGCGGCAGAGACGCAAAAAAAACGGGGAGCCCTCGGGCTCCCCGTTTGGCATTGCGCCAGATGGAGCTTAGAAAATGAACTTCAGCGCGA
>Ga0315282_10011239_pt1 | contig 13905 bp, 9 predicted proteins | sample YL17G07_20_MG_FD_203693 | JGI IMG/M metagenome (GOLD analysis project Ga0315282, IMG submission 203693) | Sediment microbial communities from Yellowstone Lake, YNP, Wyoming, USA - YL17G07_20 | ecosystem: Environmental > Aquatic > Freshwater > Lake > Sediment | place: USA: Wyoming | collected... | reverse complement strand
CGGGAGATTAAAAAAGGAGTTCATGGGATTGTCATCGGACACGGCACGGACACCATGCATCATACAGCCGCGATCCTGTCCTTCATGGTCCAGAATTCACCCATACCGATCGTCATGGTCGGCTCGCAGCGCTCGAGCGACCGGCCTTCGTCCGACGCAGCCCTCAACTTGATGCACGGCGTCAAGACGGCGGCCGAGAGCGATATCGCCGAAGTCATGGTCTGCATGTTCGGCCCGACATCCGACATCTACGGCCTGCTTCACAGAGGAACGCGGGTTCGCAAAATGCACTCGAGCTACAGGTCCACGTTCCGGACGATCGGCGACATTCCCATCGCTATGGTCAGCCGCGACAAGATTACGCCTCTCCGCCAGGACTACAAGCGGCGGCGCAATGATAAAAACGTCGTCATTAACACGGCCTTCGAAGAAAAAGTCAGCATCGTCTATTATTATCCCAACATGAAGCCGGACATCATCGACTCGCTGATCGACAACGGCTACCGGGGCATCGTCATCGCCGGGACGGGGCTCGGCCACGTCAACAAGCCGCTCTACCCGGCGTTGAAGCGCGCCCAGGACAGGAAGATCGCGGTCTATATGACCGTCCAGACGCTCTGGGGCTATGTTCAGATGTATGTCTATGACACCGGCCGGGACATGATGGAACTGGGCGTCGTCCCGGCGGCGAACATGCTCCCCGAAGTTGCCTATGTCAAGCTGGCCTGGGTTCTTGGGCAAACGAACGACCTCGACGAGGTCATGAAGATGATGATGACGCCCATCGCCGGCGAGACGACCGAACGCGAGCCGTCGAACGGCTACCTCATCTTCCAGGGCGGAGTCCCCGAAGTCGAGGAATTCATCTCGAAACACCGGAAATAAAAAGCTTACCCGCCTCCAATTTTTTCATTGAAATCCGGCCTCATAAAAAATACAATACATCCATAAAAATTAAATTTCCTAAGCCGGACCAAGGCGAGCGGAGGATTCGATGCGAACCAAGCTCAGAGAAGGGGAGCGGAAGATCTTCGAAACCCGGGCCCACTGGGTGACGGTCATCACGCCGTTTCTTGTCTTTTTCTTGGCCGTCGTTATATTTGTCTTCGCCTTCTTGATGATCGAAGAGAAGACCGTTTTCCGGACGTTTGCCCGTTGGTCCTGCGTCGCGCTCCTTGCGGTTGCCACAGGCTATTTCGGCTACCGAGAGTGGTTCCGGCGCCGGGACATCTGGGCGGTTACGAATCTCCGGGTCGTCGACGAGCAGGGAATCTTCCGCCACTATTCCAAGGAGAGCCCTCTCGACAAGATCAACAACCTGTCTTACGACCAATCGTTACTGGGGCGGGTCATGAACTTCGGGGACGTCGAGATCCAGACAGCCGCCGAAGACGGCGCGACGATCTATCGAAAAGTGTCAAAACCTAAACAGTTAAAAGAAACGATCGCCCACTACCGGGATGAATACGGCAAAGAGCTGGAGCATATCCATGCCGGCACACAGGGCGCGCTGCCGGAACAAAAGCCGGACGAGGAGACCCGCGTCTGCCCGTTCTGCGCGGAAACCATCAAGGCGAAAGCCAAAGTCTGCCGTTACTGTGGTCGTGATCTGCTCAAATGACGACATCACCCTCGCCGCGATCACAAGCGCCGAGGAAGTCGTTGACGAGCGTAATGTGGTATAATCCAGGGGATTTTAGACCATGAGTCCGATCGCCCATAGCGGGGTGGCGCTCCTCGGCTGGCAGGTCATCGCCACCCGAAAGAATATCAAGAGCCTGGGTCTTTTTCTGCTTATCGCGAACCTTCCCGACATCGATTTCATCCTGCGCCTAATCTTCGGCCCAAAAAGGATTTCTATTCATCAGTATTTCACCCATAATTTATTATTCGTGGTCGCGACGTCCGCGCTCTTGTCGCTCTTTCTTCCCCGCAGCCGCGACCGGTGGGGACTCCTCCTCGTCGGCCTTTCCCATCTGGCTGTGGACATCTTTGTCATCGACCCTACCCGGCCCATCGGAATCCGGCCGTTCTTCCCTTTTTCCAGGGCGCTTTTCAACTTCGGGTTTTTCCCGTATCTCGAGCGGGGCAGATTCCAGACTGCGATTTCGACGAGAAATTTCTTGGTCCTCGGGCTTGAGGCGGCCGTTTTCGTCCTTCCGGTGCTCGTCCTGTTCGGGACAAAGATCCTCAGAGACGTCAAAAGCCGCGCTTTTTGGACGGCCTAACGTTTTTGGATATCAGGAGAATGCGGATGAGAAAGAGCACTCCCGTTTTTTTAGCCATCATCGTCTTTCTGGGCCCAGCGCTGTTTGCCGGTCTTAGCCGACAGATCGTCACTTATGACATTAAGGCCCGCCTGGTGCCCGAAGAGAAGAAGATCGAGGGCCAGGAAGTCTTGACCTGGCTCAACGATTCGGACATGCCCGTGTCCGAACTCCAGTTCCATTTATACCTGAACGCTTTCAAGAATAACCGGACCACCTTCATGAAAGAAAGCGGAGGCTCCCACCGTGGGTTCAAATTGGACAAGGAAAATTGGGGATTCATCACGGTCAAGAACATCCGGATTCAGGACGGCGCCGATCTGATGCCTTCGATGACTTTTATCCAGCCGGATGACGGGAACTCCGACGACCAGACCGTGATGAAAGTGGGTCTGCCGACACCCGTGAAACCGCAGGAAAAGATCACCCTGGCGATCGAGTTCACGTCGAAGATGCCTAAAGTCTTTGCCCGGTCCGGGTTTGTCGGCGACTTTTTCATGGTGGGACAGTGGTTCCCTAAGATCGGGGTCTTTCAGGACGGCGCCTGGAACTGCCACCAGTACCACAGCACTACGGAATTCTTTGCCGACTTTGGAGTTTTCAAAGTGGACATCACCGCGCCGGAAAGGTTTGTCGTCGGCGCCACGGGCAAACGGATCGCCGAGAAAAAGAATGCGGACGGGACCAAAACCTACACCCAATACCAGGAAGACGTCCATGACTTTGCCTGGACGGCCTGCCCGGACTTCATCGAGTTCAAGGAAAAATACACCCTCGACGACCCGCGCGTCGAGACCGAGATGATCCTGCTCGTCCACCGCGCCCACATCAAGCAGAAGGACCGCTATGCCCAGGCGCTCCGCAACGGCCTCGAATTTTATAGCAAGAGCTATGGCGCCTATCCCTATGAGACGATCACGCTCGTCGACCCTGCGCCCGGGGCTATGGCCGCGGGCGGCATGGAATACCCGACGTTGTTTACGGCCGACACGATAACCTGGCTGCCGAAGGGTGTGCATCTACCTGAAATGGTCACGATCCATGAATTCGGCCACGGTTACTGGTACGGGATGGTCGGCTCGAACGAGTTCGAAGAAGCCTGGCTGGACGAGGGCATCAATACGTATTCCGAGATTAAGGCCATGACCAAATATTACGGCGAAGACCGTTCGATGCTCGACATCGGCGGAATTAAAGTCGGTAGCGTAGCTTACAACAGGCTAGCTGTCATCGGCTCAGGACGGTTCGATCCTATCGTGAAGAATTCTTGGCAGTATATCAGCGGAGGAAGTTACTCTTTGAACGTCTATTCCAAGGCCGGCCTGATGCTGTTGACCCTGGAGAGATGGCTCGGCGAGGATGTGATGTCCAGGATCATGAAGGCGTACTTCGAGAAATGGAAGTTCCGTCATCCGACGACGAAGGATTTCGTCCAAGTCGCTGAAGAGGTGAGCGGCAAGGACCTCGGCTGTTTTTTTAACCAGGTCCTCACCAGCCCGGATAAACTCGATTACGCAATTAGCAATCTAAAGGCTGTCGAGATCGAAGAGGAGGAGGGTATTTTTGACGGACAGACAAATGAGTCCAAGAAAGAAGCTAAGGCCGGCGACAAGTCAAAGCCTGCCCCGAAAATGTATCGCAATGAGGTCACGGTCGCCCGCTACGGCGAATGGGTTTTTCCCCAGGACATCCTGATCGTCTTCGAGAACGGCGAGAAGGTCCGCCAAACTTGGGATGGCAAAGACCGCTGGACGCGCTTCGTTTACACGAAGAATACGAAAGTCGTATCGGCGGAGGTCGATCCGGAGCACAAAATGGTGCTTGACGCGGACTACGCCAATAATTCCCGTATCCTCGGGTTGAAAAGGCCGGCCGTCGTCAAGGCTGCGCTCGGATTCATGAAATGGTTCCAGGGGCTTCTTTCGTTCGTTTCCCTCTGAGGGTGGAGGATGATATGAACATCTTCAAATGCTTTGGGAAGGGGATAAAGGAAGCGACGCTCCGGCCAAAAATGGTCTTCTTTCTTTGGCTGTTCAACGTCCTCTTTGCCGCCTTGACCTATTTTCTCTTCGCCGCTGCCTTTGGCGGCGCGCTCGGGACGAGCGCCATTGTTCGGGACTTAGTCCGGAAGGCGGACATGAACGCGGTCATTGAATTCTTGACCTCAGGGGGCGTGGTCTTGGGCGAGCTGGCCACGGCGGTTATCATTCTGAGCGTTCTTTATGTCTTCATGTCTATCTTCCTTTATGGCGGGATCCTGCACAGCCTGGTCCACAAGAACGATCAGGAACGGTTCGCCTCTGTCTTCTTTGCCGGGGGCGGCAAATTTTACGGCCGGTTTTTCCGGCTCACCCTCTATTCGCTGGTTCTTTGGATTCCGGCCGGGGTCATTTTCGTGATCTTCGATAATCTCCTGAAGGCCATTCATAAGGATCCTTCCCATGAGCAACTGACGGTCATCTTTAAGATTGGGGAGGTCCTTTTCGCCCTCTTTCTCATCTTCCTGGTCAAGATGATCATGGACTATGCCCGGATCAAGATTGCCGGACAGGATTCCCGGGAGGTTTTCCGGGCGCTTCTCGGCTCGGTCAAATTTGTCTTCGGAAAGCTCGGAAGAACGCTCGTCCTTTATTATTTTTTAGGCCTGATCGGATGGACGGCCTTTTTGATCTATAAGGTCCTCGACGCGACATTCGTTCAGAGCTCGATGGGAACCATACTCTTGGGATTCTTTTGGGCCCAGGTTTTTATCGCCAGCCGGGGCTGGTTGAAGATCGCCTACCTAGCGGCTCAGGGGAAAGCGATCGATCTTATTTAAAGCCTCTGAGCGCCCTCGCCGGCAGGGTGATGACGGCCTTGAAAAGGTCAAAGACCGCGGTGACGGTAATGCCGATAAGCCGGAACGGCAAAAGAAGCAGCCAGACGAAGGGGTAGAGGATGAGCGCCAGCAACGCCAGCGGCCAGCAGATTATAAGCAGAATCAACCACAGAAGAAATTTCATCGCTTTATGCTCTCCTCATATTCATACGAATATTCCTGAACAAAGGTTTATCCGCTTTAGAATTGACTTTATACCGAAAGCCAGATAAAAATCAAAGACAATAAAGGAGGCTGACGTGCCTGAAGAAAGAGAGCAAAAGGTCTACGAAGCGCTCGCCGCCTTGGGCATTTCCTATGTCCGTCACGAGCATCCTCCTGTCTTCACCGTCGAGCAGGCGCTCGTTCATTGGAAAGGGATTGAAGGCGCCCACTGCAAGAATCTCTTCCTCCGCAACAAGAAAGGAAACCATCACTATCTTGTCATCGCCGAACATCTCAAGAAAGTGGACCTTCAGGCCATCGCCAAAAAGCTCCATGACGACCGCCTGAGCTTTGCCTCGGACGAACGCCTGAAAAAGTATTTGGGACTCAGCGCCGGCGAAGTCTCGCCGTTCGGCCTTCTCCACGATGCCGGGAAAGAGGTCGTTGTCATCGTCGACGCCGACCTACAAAAAGAGCGGTTCATCAATTTCCATCCCAACGTGAACACGGCCACGCTGACGATCGCCCAGGCCGATTTCGAACGGTTTTTGGCGGCCTGCGGGAATCCTGTTCGCGTTCTTTCTTTCTGACGATCCGAGGAACAGCCCCTTCCCGGCAAGCTTGATGGAATCCTCAAAAAGAATCCTAGAAATATATAGCGAAAATCATTATGATGGAGAAAAAAAAGAATATGATTATCGGCCTATTGACCGAGGATCAGAAAGAAAGTTTCGAGCGCAATCCCGAATAAGGGAGATTCTCATGACTGTAAGACAAGTCCTGGCCAGAGTCCGAAAAGTCCATATTCCCGAGAACGGGCTGCCTGTCGAGGAAACCGTGGCCCGGGAATCGTTGGCCTATTTGAAAAGCGGCGCTTCAATCCAGAGGATGAGCGGCGGGCCGGCGAAAGCGGAAAAAAATTCGCTCTCTGTCGCCGTGGCCGGTAAGGTCTGGAGAGACCGGTTGTCCCGGGCCGGCGTCGAGGTCCCGCGCAGCAAAGAATGGATCTATTTCCATATTTATGCGAGCGGTGCGGCGATCCTCCTCAGCTCCCAGCCGTGTTTTCTCTATACGGCCTTTGCCCATCTTATCGAGAATCTCCTGGATAAAGACGCCTCGTCTTTCCGGCACTGGGTCCGGGAGATGAGCTTTTCCGTCGAGAAATCGACATTCGACCTAGCTCTGACCCAATATGCGCGGATCATGCGCGGGTTTGATCGGGAGCGCTACATCCGCGAATACGCCCGGCTCGGCTTCACCCATATCGAGGTCAATGCCCTGGCGACCCCGTTCCCCTGCGAACAGGGCGTCCCGCTTGAATTCTACCCGGATTTTTATACCTACGGCCCGGCCTTGGACCAGTTCGTGGAGAGCCGCCTTAATCGCGGGATTTATCCGCGAGAATATCTGGACGCAAACTTGGCCTGCCTGAAAGAGAATGCGCGGCTGGCCCTCCGATACGGCCTCGTCCCGGGACTCCTTTGTTTTGAGCCGCGCTCCGTTCCGGAAACTCTTTTTCAGAAATATCCGACGTTGCGGGGCGCGCGCGTGGATCATCCTTTCAGGAGCTTCAAGCCGCGCTTTACGCTTTCGCTTGTCCATCCCGTCGTTCAAAAACACTACGCGGAACTGATGACAAACCTGATGAGGGAAGTGCCCGAGCTCGAATTCATGGCGGTCTGGTCGAACGACAGCGGCTCGGGCTTCGAGCACACGAAGTCCCTCTACGTCGGCCGAAACGGCGGCGCCTATATGATCCGGGAGTGGAAGGACGACGACGAGATCGCCAGAGCGGCTGCGGCCAATATCGCGAATTACTTCCGCCTTCTGCGCGACGCGGCGGCAAAGTTCAATCCCCGGTTCCGGGTCATCACCAGGCTTGAATCTTTCTACGGAGAGCGGCGTCATCTCTGGCCCGAGCTCAAGGACCGGATCGACGTCGAGGTCAATTCCTTGCTTGTCAGCGGTTGGGAGAGTAATTACGCTCATCCTGCGTATCCGGATGTCCAGGTGCTGGGCTCCGCTTATCACAATACGTTGTGGGCCAAGGAGAAAAAGGCCGCGGCTGAATTGTGGAGCCGCGGAAGCCGAAGCTATTACTTCCATTTTTTTAGCGCCCATGGAAATCACGAACCTTTATTGGGCATACCTTTTCCCTGGCTGACGTTTGAGAAACTCAAAGCCTGCGCAAAGCTGGAAATTCAGACGCTGGCCCACATGGGCGGCCTCCAGCCCCCGGACAAAGTGCCGTATGCCGTGAACCAGGAGGTCTTCCGGGAATTTCAGTTTGATGCCGGCTTGGCCATCGATCGAACCGTCATGAAGATCGCCCGGGCCTATGCCGGAGATCATTTCGCCCCTGATCTCGTCAAAGGATGGCGGTTAATCGAGGGAGCCATCCGCCATTTCATGCCGATGTCCTTGTATTCCGGGTTCGGCACGGTTTGGAACAGGCTTTTAGTCCGGCCTCTCGTGCCCGACATTGACCGGATCCCTGACGAGGAGCGCGCCTATTACGAAAACGTCATGGTCAGCCCCGTCCATAACCCGAATAAAGTCGACCTGGCGCGTGATGTGCTGTTCGAACTCATCCCCAAAGATTATGCCCGGAAAGCCTATGAGCGGATTGATAGCCGGGCTATGAAACCGCTTCAGACCGCCATCGGTCTTTTCCGGAAAAACATGATCGAAGCGAAACGCGTCCGCGACGAAAAAGCGCTGGCCGTCTTCGAAGACCAGTATTTTCGGGCGCAAGCCCTGCAGAGCCTCTATGAAACCCTCCGGAACACGGCGGTCTGGATCTATGCCGTCCATGAATATTTGGAAACGCGCGAGGCCAAACAGAAAACCCGCTGCCGAAAACTCCTCGACGATATGATCGGACGGGAGATCGACAACAGCCGGAAGCTCATTCGGCTGTGGACAGAAGCGCCCGTCGAGTGGATGTATGTCTCGGATTTCGGCGAAACGCCCTTCATCTACGGCGCGAATTTCCCGGAGCTGCTCCAAAAGAGGATCGATCTGATGAAAAAACACTGGAAAGACGAGCCTTTCATCGATCCGGGCTACATGTTCCGGGTGGCCGAAGATCCGTATAAATAAACCAGTGATCAACCTTTTAATCCCCCTTTATTGATAAGGGGGGGAATTGATATCTCGTAAATTTAGGTGTTTATCCTTATATTGAAAATGGAAAAATTGCGGCGATATCTCCGTGCCAAGAGGCTCTCGATGGCAATTCGCTTCTGAAAAATAGCAAGATAAAGGCCGTCAGTTGGCGTAGTAGCCGAGGCGGTGGACGACCCGGTAATCTTTGTTTTTAATCCTGACCGAGATTTCCCGGAACTTCCCGTCTTTGACATAGGGGCGCGGTGAGTAATACAGCAGGTAATAATTTTCCGATGCTTCAACGGCGCTTTTCATCAGATAGACCGGGTTCGCGGAGCTTTCGGTGAAACCGCCCGTGGCCTCCGCCATTTGCGAGAAGGCACTATAGATATCCTCGGATTGTTCCTCGAACCGGACGCCTTCCGTGCTTTTGGGCGGATCGGAAATGAGCAGGAAATGGATGGCGACCGAGGAATCGGCAGAGGCCTTCTTGATGAGGTTGACGTCGAAAGGCGTCTCGCGTTTGTAGAATTCAAAGAGGCCCTGGACAGTTTGGGCGATGTCGGGCCTGTCCTGATAAGTCTCGATGTACTGATAAAGGATTTTTGGATCAATCTTGGGAACGAATTCTCTCTGGTAGAAAAGATAAACGTACTTCTGACCCTGCTCGTTTTTAAGGACTTTAGAAAAATTCACGAGCTGTTTTTGGTCGACAGACCTTAAGTTGTCCAGGCGGCCCAAAGCTTCGGCGTAGCGGTTGAGCATCTCGTCGAACCCGAAATCGCTGTATTGGGCGACATCCTCCGTGCCGACCACCCATTGGGTGAAGGCTGTGGCGGCCGTGGTCGTTCCGGTCGTGGTTCCGGCCCGTGTCCGGGTGGCGGTTTCCGGGGAGGTTCGTTGGTGGGTGATTCCGGCGGCCATGGCTTTCGCCATGTCTTCCAATTCGTGAATGATGTCCCTGTATTCCGAGCTGCCGATAAGGGAATCCATCCGGAGGATGCCTTTGATCTTCTCGACGATCTCTTCGCGGGAGCGGGCTTCAAAGGCCCGAGGCTTCAACCTGTACGTTTTCATGGGGGAGACGATGGTCAAGCCGTCGCCCGGCATGATGACGTTTTGGATGAAATAGTCCAGGGCTTCCCCGATTTTCGGCATGTAATCAGAGATCTCAAAAAAGAGGAAAAAATTCCTGTCTGTCCGGGGGGCGAATCGCTGGATCTCGTCGCGGCGCTCGACCGAGCGTTTCTTGACGTAATAGACGGCCTCGAGCTTCTGAGGCTTCCCGTTTTCCGTGATCTCGAAATCATTAATGGTCAGGTCGTCGATGAAGCGGCTTCCCTTGAAGACCCGGACCGGGACCTCGATATTAATGACGAAGGCTTCTTCGGCCAGTTGTTGGGCCAGGGCTAAGCCGGCCAGGAGGACTAAGGCGAGCGTCGGGAAAAACCTTTTCATGTTCCCCTATGATGAGTAGAGCAGAGTGGGTAGAAAAAGTCAAATTCGGAAAAATAGGGCGTGAGCATTTTCGTTCGTGTGATTCCACTCGGCGCTGGAGGCCGCCCTGAAGCCCCCGTAGCGGAGGGGGGTCCCGTCGGCTTCTCCGACGGGGGGAACCGACGGGACTGGTTCCCCGGGGTCCGGGGGCTAAGGGCGGCCTCCAGCGCCGAGTGAAGATCCTCTCTTTGGAAATGCTTCCAAATAAGGCGACAAAATTTGGGAAGGCAAGAGTCTAACGGGCGAGATTTCCGGCTATTTCAGCCTCACTTCGTCCCGCCAGTAGCGGAGCTTTCCCCGTTCGGCCGAGTCCGGGCTGCCGTCGAAAGCCAGGCCCGACAGCCAGGGCTTGCTTTCGATCAAAAGATTGTTTTTATAGAGCGCTTTGGTCAGGTTGACGACGGTGTAGCTGAGCTTCGAACCGTCGAGCACAGCGAAGAGGAAATCTCCGTTCGTTTCGAAGTCGCCATACCGGATTTTCCCCGCCTCATAAGTGTATTTCGGCCGCTTGTTGTCCCGGCTCATATCCTGGCGCAGGTCATTTTTCGCGCCGATGAAATATGTCTTTCCGGCAGCTTGAATTTGGACGCCCTGACCGTTCCGCGCTGAATCGACCGTGAGGAGTTTGACCTTAGCCGCAAGGGCTTTTGGATCAGCGCTACCCTGGTGGGGGACAAGGACGGTCACGAAGCCGACGGTTTCGCCGAGCTCGAAATGCTGGCCTGTCGTCTGGTGGATCGTCCATTCATCTTGATAGTGGCGTTTCTGAGGGTCAATCCCTTCGAGCTTGAACTGAGTCGCGGGGAAGACGATGAGCAGGCGTTTATCCTGGGGGAGAGGGGCGCCCGGCGTTCCTCCGGCGCCGGCGATGACGTCATAGGCCGTATCGTACCAGTGTTCGCCTTGGGCCAGGATTTTGCGCGTGTGCCAGAGGTTGGCCAGCGTGAAAAATTCTTCCTTGATCGATTTGAAAATATCGAAGACGACAAAAAGATCGGCCTCTTTGACGTAGGCCATGACCCGGTCCCAATTGTATCCCCAGTTGTCATCGATAAGCCGGCTGCGGCTGTAATCAATGTCAGGGAGGCTCAGAAAGTCCACTTTTTGCGTCCGGACTTTCCTGTAGGAGCCGGCATCGCGGAGAAATTCAAGGATTCCCTGTCCGGGAATAGCCTCGCGGAGGCTGTATCTCCATTCGTCGGCCTTCTGTCCCATCCAGATCTTTTCGGGGCGGACGCAGAGCCGGTTGTGGAAATAATCCTGCCGGTAGTTGCCATAGAGGCCGCTCGGCATGTAATCTCGATAGCCGCCGTCGTGGAGAAGGACCGATCCGCCGGACATGAGCAGGGGAATGCTGTTTTCATCGGCATGTCCGTGGGTCATTTTTTCTTCCTCGACGGGGATCGTATCACGCAAATAATCGCGAAAATTGAGCCCGCCGTCGCCCTCATCCCTGTAATTGAGCAGAAGATAGGTCGATGCGGGATCCCAGCCGTTGCGGAAGACGATCTTCTTGCCCTGGACGTCCTCCATGACTTCCTGGGAAAGCGTCTGCGGCTGGACGGGTGCGATCGCGTCCGATCCCCAGCGGACGCAGTCGAGGAGCATATAGCCGAGGCCGACGCTCGTCGGATTCTTGAAATCGATGTATTTCCGGACGATCGTCGCCGCAGCCCATTTCAGGTTCGGGTTCTTATAAAAATTGGCGGCCGCTTCGAAAAAAACCAGGAAATGGGTCCAGTTGGCTTCCCAGTGGGCATCGCCGTAATCGGGAACGATCCCCGCGGGGCAGATGAGATTCAAAAAATACTGGGCGTAATAATACATTTCGGGCGTTTTGAACAGTTCGTCCATTTTTTGAAGCGCTTCGGCGTATCCGAGGAGCGAATAGAGCCAGACGCCGTTGTAGATCGTCGCATCCTCGATCTCCCAGTTGCCCCAGTTGTCGTCGCCGAGCGCCCGCCGCTGCATTTCCCAGGTCTTGATGTTCTTGTGACCGGGAAGGACCCGGACGGCCCAGGCTAGATTTTCGGCCCGGAGCAGCCCTCGGTTCATTGCGCCCCATTCCTGAGTTCGGAGCATATAGGCTATGCTCTCGGCGATAATTGTTTCAGCTTTGGCGTTCTCTTCGGCAGAGAGTTGTTTCAGGCGGTGGAGGGTCTCGTAGGCCCGGATGTAGCGCATGACCGTAAAAAAGTCGGGAAGCGGAGGGACGCCCTCTTCGTAATCGAGCCGCAGCTTTTTAGCCGAATCAGGGAGAATGGAGCGGTAATCGCCGTAGGTCAGGAGAACTTTCTTGGCCCGCTGGCTGTATTCCGGCTTTTTCTCCTTCTCAAAGAAATAGGAATAGATGGCCGCCATTTCGAGAAGGCCGCCGGGCGCTCGATAGCCGAAGATGTTCTTAGGATCGAACGACTGCTTCCACTTATCGATAATCTCGTCGTAATGCTGCCAGGTCCAGTCTGCTGAGGCCCGGGCGTAGGCCAGATATTGGGCGTGGCTGCCAGGCTCCAGGCCGAAGGCCGGACTTGAAATGAACAGGGCCAAAAGCCCGCATGTCAAAAGGTAGAATACAGGAATAATTTGTTTTTTCGTCATGGGAGAATTCCCTCCTGGGAGATGAGAAAAATGCACAGTCCTATCATATGAAAAAGAATAAGGCCTTGCAACGGGGAATCCGGTAACACTCAACTGTGTGTCCCCGGAATTCAATCCAGAATTCCAAGATTCGTCTATTTTTTATGATGAGTTCTGACTTTAACTTTTCTCACCAAGGCGTCGAGCAGAATCTTGATGTCATCGAGTTGATGAACGCAGATGTCGCAAAGCTCTTCAGGCGTTATTTCATGATAGAAATGAACCATCCTGTTTCTGGTGCCAGCCATTCTTAAAGATTATCAAAAATCTGCCTTTGCGCCGTTTTCCATGGATTTTTCGAATTTTTTGGAGTCCGGAGAACAGCCTAAAAGGAAGGCTGTGGCTAAGAACAGCGCTATTTTTTTTAAAATCTCTTCTTTCACCATGATATACAACCGGGCGGGCAAAATATTACCTAGATTTTTTTCCCGCGTTCTCTTATCTCTGAAATCGCATTTTATTGTATGATATAAGCTAAGACCATGCGCTTGATCCCGAGCCCAAGATTCCTTAGTTTTATCGCGATTTTCTTTTTCGTCTCCATTCTCGGCCCCGATCATCTTTTCTCTCAAATCAGGGAAATCAGCGTCAAAGTCCTGGCCGACGAGGAACTCCGCAAAGAGCCGGGCTGGAAAATTCTTACGGAGAGCTGTTTGAGTCAGGTTTCGTCCGAGTTCGAGCGGTTGTTCGGGATCCGGTTTAGGGTAAAAGAATTCGAGGATTGGATGTCCAACGACGCAGCGCGTTCCGTGGAAACGCTGGCCGAGGAACTCGATGCTCAAGCCGATAAGGGTCGCTCGGATATCCTTTTGGCCTTCACCGCGCAAAAGAACCTGGACCAAGGTTTTTTCGGATATTCTCTCTTCAAAGAAGGCCTCATTCTGTCGCAGTACACGGAGGCTGCGCCCGTGCTCGTCAAAACCCTAAAGCACGAATTCGGGCATCTCTTCGGCGGCGTCCACGTGGCCGATGCCGCCTCTGTCATGGACTACTTCGTTCAGGGTGACCAATTCGACTCCCTGAACATCCAGGCGATGGATCTGGTCCGGGAGAGGTCGTTCCATACGATCGATTTCCCAGTTCCAAAAAAAAACAGGCCGAAAGCGATCGCCCTCTATGAAAAGATCTGCGGTGCCATCCGAATGTCGCAGAGGCAGGGAAGATCCGGGGAGGAGACCACGCCAGCCATCAGGGGATTTTGGGGAGAAAATTGGCGGCACTATACTTATTATCTCGACGACGCGTTTTTGATGTTGGCCCATCTCTATTTGGAAAACAAAGACCATGATAAGACGATCGCCACGTGCCAGGCCGCCCTGAAGATCAATCCCGACAATATCGAGACCCAGAACCTCCTGGGGATCGCGTTCAGAA
>Ga0315282_10011238_pt1 | contig 13905 bp, 13 predicted proteins | sample YL17G07_20_MG_FD_203693 | JGI IMG/M metagenome (GOLD analysis project Ga0315282, IMG submission 203693) | Sediment microbial communities from Yellowstone Lake, YNP, Wyoming, USA - YL17G07_20 | ecosystem: Environmental > Aquatic > Freshwater > Lake > Sediment | place: USA: Wyoming | collected... | reverse complement strand
TCTGGAACTTCATACACCCATTGAAATGCAAAAAGACCCCTGCAATGATAGAAGGACTGGCAGTTAAACCATGGACATGGAAAAACCTACTCACATACCGTTATACCATAGATTAACGGACACTGGGTAATTTTGCAGTTTGTGTTTTCATGAATCCTTCTATAAAATCCGTTCCAGCATATCCTATTGCGATTAAAGTCATCATAGATTCTTTAGTTATCTCGCTTCCTAAAAACCATGTACCACCTAAAACCCCTGCAATTCCTCCTATTGTAAAAGCTATAATTAAGCTTAATAATAATTGTTTCATTTCGAACCAATCTTCCCATTTTTTACCAGACGTGCTAGCTTCGTCCAGTTGCTTTTTTATGCCAACTATCACTCTTATTCCTTGGCCGACTGCGCCTAAAATGCCGCCTAAAATTACATATCCTAACGCTGCATAAACTTCCATTTTATTATTCTCCTTAGCTTTTGTTTACCCATTCCCTATAAAACAAATCGCTTCTCATTGATTATAGATAAAAGAAATTGAGGAAGACAATCTGGACGAAATCTTTAATTACCCTTTTATCCATTCTGTCGTTGCGGGCATTTTTAACGGAACCAGGCATCTTATAAATTTAATAACTATTTGCTCCAAACAGGGCCAAGTCCGCTCTTCGCCCCATTAGTAACTTTTTTTAATCCACTTCCGTCGGCGTTAATAAGATATATCTCACCATCATATTCAAATACCAGTTTTTTCCCATCAGGCGACCAAGAAGGAGTCCAGGCCTCACCAATATGGTTAAAAGTGTTCATAAGATTCTTTTCTCCACTTCCATTGGAATTAATAACCCAGAGTTTTAGACCATTGCCGTCGCGATCTGAAATGAAAGCAATTTTAGACCCATCAGGTGACCAAGAGGGATTAATTCCCTGTGTTAATCTTATAGCATTCGTTCCATCGCTATGCATAATATAAATCTCGGAGGTGGTTGTATAAGCATTATCGGTTTTAGATGTTACCCTTCGATAAAAGGCAATTTGACTGCCATCTGGGGACCAGACCGCATTATGGTCGTCTGATGAATGGGTTAATTGAGAATACATGCCATCGTTAACATTAAATATATAAATTCCTCCAGCATCATGTTGGGAGCCAGAAACCCACCCCCAATGTGTTTCAGCAACAATGAAATTTCCATCGGGCGACCAACTTGGGGATTCAAAACTATATGTGTCTACTTTTGTTAGTATTCTTTGATTACTACCATCTGCATTCATTATGTAAATTTGTCTGCTTAGTGATTCACCATACCTTTCTGATTCAAATGCAATTTTACTACCGTCAGGCGACCAAGAAGGATCTGAACTCCCTGTTCCTTTACCTGGAGTATCTGCTGTTAAACGAGTTTCACCTGTTCCATCGATATTGACAACAAACAGCTCGGTTCCATATCGCCAGGAAGTAAAAACAATTTTGCTGCCATCAGGCGACCAAACAGGAAATTGATCATTATCAGTCCATCCCCCTCCTGTGCATGACGAAACTCGATGTTGATTATTTCCATTTGGATCCATTATGTATATTTCATCGCTTCCATCGCGAAAAGAAAGAAAAGCAATTTTACCAGTAAGAATTTCAGAAGGGATAGATCCGCCGCCACTGGCTGACGTCGGCGTTTTTTGCTGATTATTACTTGGAGGAACAATCGAACAGCATCCGCATATCAATTCGAGAGCAATGATACATATCATAAATAAGATACATATCTTTACTTTTACCATTAAACCTCCAAAGCTAATTTTTAAATAATATAGAAGAGTTTGATTATTTAAGGGTTTCTGTGTATTTGGTCTGTGATAATGCATTTTTAGAGTATATCTCCCGATGAAGTTCATGAAACAAGTGTTCGTCTTCAACTGCGCTTCCAAACCAGGATCGCTCAACCCGTACCATGCCTGCAGTACAAGGCACCGATACATGACCACCACGTCGTTATGAGGCCTCCCCGCCCTGCCAGGCCCATCATCATACACCCCTGCGATGATAGGCAGGAAGGCCTCCCAATCGATGACACTCTTCACAAGATCAAGCCTATCATCCTGTTTTAAAAACTCTTCATAATACTGCTTGAACCCCTGATTAAACAAGAAAGACATACCAGTAGTCTGGTGTCCTCGTCTTCTTTGTGCCTCAGGTAGACCAATAAACCTAGTACTGTGCCCTTTGTGCCTCCATTTAAAAATTTCTTGGTGCCATCCTCGTGCCTTGGTGCCTTTGTGCTTCTGACACTCTAAGAAGGTAAAAGGATGAGTAACGGATACTCACCGCGGAGTAAAAGTAAAAAAGGTGATGGGCACAGTCGAACCATGCCCTTTTTCGATTACTTTCTTCCCTCTTTCAGGACATCCGTCGGCTTCTCGACGCCGGCAATCTTCTTAAGGTCCTTCGTCGTCTTCGCAGTATCCTCGAGGTCTTTCTTTAGCTGTGACTCGATGTACTGGACTTCGGCTCTGAGCTCATCGGGGTTGGGTATCTTGCCCAGTACGTCCTCGGGCTTCCCGACAATCCGCTCCACGTCAGTTGCCGCTCCCACCTCGGGCACTTTCTCCTCGGACGCGCCCAGGTACTTAGCCGACTGCTCGATGAGCTTCGATATCTCGAACGGGAATATGATCTTCGTGGCCTGGCCGCTCGCCATCTTTGCCAGCGTGTCCAGCGAGAGCACGGTAAGCGCCTTCTTATCCAGTGGCACCGCGCCCAGCGAGACCAGCCTCAGCGACTGTGCCTGGCCCTGGGCCTGCAATATACTGGAAACCCTGGTACCCTCGGCCTCCAGTATCTTCGACTGCCGCGACCCTTCCGCCTTCAGGATCATAGACTGCTTTGCTCCCTCAGCCTCAAGAATCGCAGAGCGTTTATTACCATCGGCAAGCAAAATGGCGGCCCTCCTGCGTCGTTCGGCGGAGGTCTGCTCCTCCATGGCCGCCTTAACGGGCCCGACTGGGTCCACCTCACGGATCTCCACGGCCTCCACGCGCACGCCCCATGCATCCGTGGCCTTATCCAGGATATCCCTCAGGCGACTATTGATCAAATCACGATTATAAAGGACCTCATCGAGCTCCATGTCGCCGATGACGCTCCTCAGCGTGGTCTGCGCAAGCGCTATAGTAGCCATACGGTAATTGGTGACCTCGAAGTAAGCTTTCTCCGGGTCAACGACTTTAATGTAGATAACGGCGTCCACGTTCGTGGGCGAGTTATCCTTGGTGATGACCTCTTGCTTGGGGATCTCGAGCACCTGCGTACGCAAATCCAGTTTAATCACGTTACTCACGAGGGGGAAAACCCAGTTAAAACCGGGGTTCAATCGGCCCCTGTACTGGCCCAGCAAGATCCACAGGCCCTGCTGATAGGGCTGTATGATGCGGATACCCGACACCAGTATGAGGATTATGGCGCCGATGACGAACAACAATACAAGTCCAAAGAACAAACTCGTCCCTAGATCAATTTGCAATAGCATTAACATCATTCCACCTTCTTGACGAATAAGTGCACGCCGGATACTCTTACCACGGTGACCTTTTCGCACTCGTTTATGCACTCGTCTGACGTGGCGCTCCAGATCGTGGAATCGATCTGGACCTTACCGTCGATCGAATTCGGCGCTACCTGCTTGACGACCTCCCCATTCTTCCCCACCAGCGAGTCCATGCTCGTGGTGAACGGCTTTTGCGCCGGGGCCAGCCGCTTATAAAAAGCGATGGTAAGCGCGCTCACCACGACGGTGATGACGGCGAACAGCAGCAGGCTCCATGGAGACGAGAGCAGATTGGGAATGAATATCATTAAAACCCCAATAATGATCAGAATGGTCCCCGGCACGACCGCAAAGAACCCGGGTATCGCGATCTCCACGAGGAGAAACAGCGCCCCTACGAGTAACAATATCCAGCCCAGTTCCATGATAATCAAGCAATTATAGCATGTCGCAGTATATTTATTCTTCCGAGGCTTTATATCCTTAAACGTATCATTAGGTGATTGGACAAGCATATGAGGCAACGGCGCTCCCTTATAAAAACAATGCTTATCGTGAGCTTATTTCTATTTTTAGCGGCCATAGCTGTCCCTTCTTTTGCGCAGAGGGCGGCGGATAACGATACCGGGGCCCTGCCCGTATCGTTCATACTGGACAGCGCGCTCGAGGCCCATGAGCAGGATATCAAGGAGAAGATGTTCGAGTATAAGTTCGAGGCGGCCAGCAATGACCCGGCCGCACAGGTGGACCTGGTCAAAGAGAGGAGCGACGAGCTGAAGAAAGATATCGCCTCAAAAAAGGGCATCCTCATGGCGCTCATGGCGAGGAACGATTCGGTCCCCGACTATCAGTTCGCCGCGCTAACGGATGAGATGAGCGCCAGCATCGAAAAGCTCAACGGATGGTCGAAAAAGCTCCAGGACCATGCGGCGGGGCTCACGATGTTGAACGGCCACAAGGCTTACACGGATTCGGTCGTGCCGCTAATAGACGACCTAAATGACGCCAGGGAGCTTGCGTCGAGGGCATCGCAGGTGGCAAAGGATAAAAAGAACGTTAACGCCGGCCAAAAGAAATGATCATGCTCTCTTTTTAAAGAGGCTGTCGAGCAGCGTGACCTTCACATTGCACGTATCGTAATGCCCGCATCGCCCGCACCATTTTCCCCTCACTGCATCGGGCATCGTTCCGCCGTTAAATTCGAGTACGCGGTTCCTGGCATACAGCGCCTTCCTCTTATCCTCATGCCTGACCTCCGTATGTCTCAGGCACCAGCCCCGGACGTATTCGACGGCACCTGAAGGGCAATCCGTATCATATTTTTCGGCCAGCAGCATGGCATAGGCGGCAAGCCGGACGCGGTCGGAGGCGAAAATGCCGGCCGGAGGCGGCAGGGAGGCCGAGATAATAACGGGCACGGGCGCATTACCATTAAAGACGATCTTATCCACGGCCCCCGACATACGCAGCCTCTCAGAATAGACGGTCAGCGAGATAGAGGCCGGCGATAGCCAGCGGGCGAGACCTTGCTCCCCGACGCGCTCTCTTTCACTTAAAAGCCCTGATACCACTTCGTTCGCCCTTCCACGCGCTTCCTGCCCCGCCAGTAAGATGGCCTGCTCGTGGGCCGGGCCATATACCAGGAGGGCGTCGGAGCAGGCGAGACGAATGGCCTCTTCGAGCGCCGCACCGGGCTGTAAGGATGACGCCACGGGCAGGAGCCCGAGCGAGATAGACTTAAAGACGCCCGCCCTTATCTCCGCATCCGCCAGCTCAGGTACCCGGCGCCGCCCGAAAAAAGCCAGCCTCGGACAAAGGTAATAAGAGGCAACCTCCGATGCCCTGACGTACTTATTTACATTATATTGCATATTAACCGGTAGTGCTACGACCATAAAAACATTACCGTCAACACGTGAATACCGTGAATATTATTTTTAGCCGCGCAAACGAATCAAGCACTGGATGATTAGTGAGATAACCGACGCCATCTGCGTGGTTGACCACGAAGGCCGGGTAGTCTGGGCGAACGGCACGTTCCATGACTGGTTCTCTCACCACGGCCACATGCTCGGCAAGAAGATCACAGCTCTATCATGCCAGGCCTGTCTGACGCCTGCCTTGTGGGAAAAGTGCTGTCCGACGTCGACGCGGACAACATGAAGCGCTACTTCGAGGTCGAATGCGTCCCGACCTTCGACGAGAATAACGTAAAGGTTAGCGACCTCATCGCCTTCCGTGACGTAACGGTACTCCAGACGCTGCTGGATATCTCCGACCTGACCGTCTCTACTTCTTCGCCCGGGGAGCCCCTGGATAAAGCCATAACTTCCGGTGGTACCGTGCCCGCATTGACCTCTCCTGTCCTTTTCACCCCCGCTCACAACAATCCAGTTAGTTCGTTTTTTCTCGCGCACGCCAGTTTCGGTTTGTGTAATAGTGCATGTGGAGCTGGACGGTTTCGGTTGGTAGCACGAAGTCACAAAACTATTTTTTAGAGTTTCTTCCACTAAAAGGCAAAGGCACTGGGGCTCACAGTTAAACCACTAACCGCACTGGGCAAATCATGAAGGCGCCAAATCACGGTTAATAAGTCCCGAACAAGTTCCACGAAAGAACGAATCGAATTAAATTAATTCAAGCAACCATACGATAAGTTCAGCTAACCGGCCGCAAGCCAAATCCCGAGGGTAAATCATCATAGCTCCTATACTTCCTTTTTTTAGCTTATTACTCTGGTTATTCCGTCTCCTATGTTGGTGTCGTTGAAGTTTATGAGCAGTCCCAGTATTAGCCCGCTAAGCTTGAGGTATGCTAGTAATTGGTATTTATGTAATGGCAATACGTTTTCTACTGCTTTGAGTTCTAGTATGAGGCAGTCGTTCACAAGCATGTCTATGGTGTAGTACTCGTCGTACTCTATTCCCTCGTATTTGATGGGTAGTCTAACCTGTCTTTTCACCGTGCGGCCTCTTCTGTTTAGTTCCACCTCCATGAAGCGCTCGTATGCCCTTTCGAGGAGTCCTGCGCCGAGGTTTCTGTGCACGTGGAATGCCGAGTCCACCGCGCTGCTCGCCGCGTCTTCGATGTGCCGGGGCATCTTCTCGTACGTCTTTTTAGCCTTGCCTTCCATAAACACCACTCGACCATGTACCAATATGTACTAATAATAAATAATACTTAATTGCACTATGTTGTAATTTATTAATGGTATTTTTATCTTGCGACCGGTTAGCTGAACTTATCGTCCTGTTGCTTGAATTAATTTAGTTCGCTTCGTCTTTTAGGGGAACTTGTTCGGGACTTATTAACCGTGACTTGGCGCCTTCGTTATTTGCCCAGTGCTTTAGGGAAGTTAGTCCTTTAGCCGTGAGCCCCAGTGCTTTTGTCTTTTAGTGGAAGAAACTCTAAAAAATAGTTTTGTGACTTCGTGCTACCAACCGAACAGATGTGCGCAGCGATATAAAACACAATAATACAAACCGAACAGATGTGCGCGCGAGAGGTAACACATTAGCACGGAACTATTAGATACGCTATCGCTTAAAAAATCAAAACGCAACAAACAAAGACGTTGCATAAAATTAAGAATATCCAAACCTGAAATAATCCGTTTTGCCATGGTCATGAAAATATTTTTTTTAAATTTTTTTTTCGTGTGGCTTTGTCCATGCCTTCGTAGGGACCGCTGGAAGCGGTCCTTCGTGCTATAAAACCGATTGGTGTACGTGTGTCATGCCAGACTAGATCGGGCATCCCATCGCTAACAGGACATTTATTAATCATATAATAACGCCACTTATAAATAAAATCAAAACAAACTTTCAATCCTATGACCGTGAACGTTTCCAGTGCTGTCGAAGCCGAAGCGTACGCGAAAAAGGACCTGGCGGCCAGGCTTGCCATCCCGGCAGGTAACATTAAGGTGATGGAGTGCGGCGAGGCGACGTGGCCCGACGCCAGCCTGGGGATGCCTGAGCCGGGCCAGATGTACGCGCAAATGCTCACGGAGGGCTTTATCGTCGTCCTGGAAGCGGCAGGAAAAACGTACGAGTATCACTTTGGGAGCGGCACCGTAAAAACCCGGCGGACGACACGATAATACGTGTGCTATTTTATCCGGGAAGCCAGTTACATTCGACGATTGTCGTGGAATAGCTATATATATCATAAATCCAATTAGTGTTGCTAAAAAATCTATAACGATTAATTATAGAAAAATGCTCGTTCTACGGAGACCTGACATGAGTAGGCCACATGTGAAGCTGACTAACACCATTCTGGAAGGGAAAGCGAGAGAGACGGCGCTCGAGGAAGCAAAAGAAAGCCTGTCCAGGAACGTCAATACCATCATGATCGACGACGAGGCCTGGATCACCGCCGAGATGATAGCCACGGGCGCGCTCAGCCCATGCACCGGCTTCATGAACGCCGAAGATTATACATCAGTTTTGCATACCGGCAGGCTGGCCGATAGCACGCCCTGGCCGACGCCATTATCGTTCGCCGTGGCCGGCGAGCGGAACCAGGACGTGCTCAAAGGCCTGCAAAAGGGCGACGTCGTCACGCTCATCGGCCGTAACAAGCAGCCTGTGGCCAGGATCACCGCCGACGAAGTATTCGAGTATGACCGGGAGGAGCGCGCCCAGTGCGTGTTCGGCACCACGGATAAGCGCCACCCGGGAGTGAGGAGCATCTACGAGCGCATGGGCGACAGGTCCCTTGCCGGCAAGGTCGAAGTTATCAACCGCCCCCACTGGGGGGCATTTGAGAAGTACAGGCTCACGCCCGAGCAGTGCATCGATTATTTCTACAACAAGAAGGGCGCCCGCACTGTGGTCGGCTTTATTACGGGCGCTAACCCCGTCCACCGGGGCCACGAGCACATCCACAGGACCGCCCTCGAGAACAACGACATGCTGCTCATCCAGCCGCTGGTGCAGCTTGCCAAGCCCGAGTACATCCGGTCGGAGTACCGCATCCAGGCCTATGAGACGCTGCTCAATAAATATTACCAGCGCGAGCGCACTCTCATGAGCCCCCTCCGGGTCACGTATATCTTCGCGGGCCCCCGGGAGGCCATTTTGCATGCCATCGTCGCCCGCAACTTCGGCGCCACGCATTTCGCCATCGGCAGGGATCATGCGGGGGTCGGGAGCTACTATGGCGACTACGAGTGCCAGACGATATTCGACCGCCTCTACGAGGGCGGCTCCAAGGAGCTAGGCATCGAGCTGCTGTCGTTCAGCGAGGTCTTCTATTGTGCCCGCTGTGGCACGACCGCGACCGAAAATACGTGCCCGCACGGTAAGCAGTACCGGGTAGCCATCAGTGGCACCGCCATCCGCGAGCTGATGCGCTATGGCTACATGCCGCCAAAGGAGATCGTGAGGCCCGAGGTGGCCAGCATCGCGATGCAGGGCATCCAGCCGAAAGGGCTGGACGAGAACGGCACCTCGATATATCCCGTGGGCTCTATCGTCAAGAAGATGTTTCCATTTTATCTGGTGGCCAAGAGGCTCGGCGGTAAGCTCAGGGAAAAGCCGCTCAGCTGGGAGGACCTCAAGCTGGAGGACGTGGAGCGTGCCCTCATGGACGTGAGGGATAACTCGGACCGCATCCTGAGGGATATCGCCCACGATACGGAGCAGCACTACGACGTCAACCGGGACATGTCCGCCCAGTGGGTCAGCGAGGCCGCAAATTATGGCAGGGAGCGCCAGGCTCACGTGATCAAGGCGCTCGAGGAAAAGGTCGCATCGGCGGACCCGAACGCGGACAACAGGATGTTCCAGAGCAAGTCCGAGGCCGAAAGGGAGCTCAAGGCGGCGAGGCACGTCCTCGAGAGCCTGGACTCGGAAGGCCTGGACCATAAGAAAATCCTGTGGAACCCGCTCAAGTACGACGACTATCGCTAAAAAGGCATGCCCGGGCATGCCTCCCGTTTTTTATGACGGGCTCTCGGCGAGCTTCATGGATATCTCGCCAGTTTGTGGTCCCCTCTGTATGGTGACCGACAGGTCATCGCCTACTTTTTTGGACTGCAGCTCCTTGGTCAGCTCGCCCATGTCCTTGACGTCCTTGTGGTCGGCCTCGATGATCATGTCCCCGGGTGCTATGCCCGCCTGGGATGCCGGGCTATTCTCGAAGACCCTCGTAACAAGTATGCCCCTGTCCGACGGCAGGCGGTAATACTGGGCGATCTGCTCGTTCACGCCCACGCCGAGGATGCCGAGCCAGGGGCGGATGACCTTGCCGTGCGCGATGAGCTCATCCGCTATGCGCTTTGCCGTGGAGATGGGGATGGAGAACCCGATGCCCTGGGCGAACGGTATGTTGGCCGAGTTGATGCCGATAACCTCGCCTTTGACGTTCACCAGCGGGCCGCCGCTGTTCCCGGGGTTGATGTGAGCGTCCGTCTGCAGCAGGTTCTCGAACACGCCCTGCTCCGCCCTTATGGTCCTGTGCATGGCGCTGATGACGCCCACGGTCACCGTCGGGCCCTGGAGGAAGAAGCCGAACGGGTTTCCTATAGCTATGGCCATCTGCCCCACTTTTAGCGTGGACGAGTCGCCCAGCGGGGCGGGCGGCAGATTTTCGCCTTCGACCTTGACGACGGCAATGTCGGAAAGGCGGTCGGTGCCGACGAGCTTTCCGTCGTATTTTCTCCCGTCGAATAGCGTTACCTCGATCTTCTCAGAAGCTTCCACGATGTGGTTATTGGTCATGATGTGGCCGTCTGTATCGAATATGACCCCGGAGCCCATTCCCCTGAGCGGTACTATGTTCATGTAATAATCGTGCACCAGCCTCAAGGTGTTAATGTTGACCACCGATGGGCTTATTTTCTCAATTGTCTCTATCAGTTCTCCATCGCATACGGGAATCATCCGCATCACCTAGATATTATAATATAAATAAATGTATAATATATTTAGGCATACATTGTGCAGCGGCCGATAATCATTTTATAATAATAGAGAGTAGTTTTGTTGATACTTAATGCCGGGATTAGCCTGTCCTGAATTCGCGTGTAAGTGCTGCGGCCTGTGCTGTAAGCGCGACCCCTACTATGCCGTTTCCCTTCTGGATATTGAGAGGATAAGCGATGGCCTGGGGATGCGCCCTATTGAATTTTTCGGGCGCTATTGTGGCGTGGTCGTGACGCCGGGCGGCTTTCGATACCCTGCCATCCTTGCCCCGGAGGGCTGCCCGTTCTTAAAGGATAAGCTATGTGGCATCCACCTTATTAAGCCGATAGGTTGCCTGGTATTCCCTGAATCTTCGCTGCTGCCCGTTAGGGAGCTGAAGCGGAGCGTAAGGGCCATCGCGACCTGCGCCATACTGGACATGCCCGACTCGGATATGCAGCTGGCGACTGATTATACATTGATGGCCATGCGTGACGTGCACTTCGAGCACACGAAGGCATATTTTGAGGAGCACGAGGATTTCGACGAGCCTTCGTGGGCCGAAGCGACAGTGCGGCTAAAGAGGGCGCTCTCGGATACCGATGCGCTCGAAAAAAGGTCGAAAGAAATGATGGCCAGCTATGGCCTGTAGTGCTTACGCCGCCTGTATTTCCTCGGCTTATCCGTAGGCACCCTGTACTTTTCCCGGGAATACTTCCGAAGGTTGTCTATGGTGCCCATGAACGTGCCGTCCAGTAAATACGCCTGGGCGTCCTCCAGGCGGATGGCATGCGAGGTGAAAAGCGGCCCCAGCAGGTCGTCGTGCCAGGACTCATTAAAGGCGATGCCTCCGCACAACTCGTTGAACGATGGCACGATGATGACCTCGGGGTCGGACCACTCGAACTCTTCGGGCTTATAGTTAGCCTTCACGGCGCTCTCGTCGAGCCTGGCCCGTATCCAGGCCTGCCGGGTGATGGTGTGGCCCACAGCATCAGTAAGCTTGATTGTCGGGTGGTTATGGGAGACGATCCAGTGCTTAAGCTTTAAAAGTGACGGGTCTGGCCAGGTGTGGCCGTGGAAATACGCCACGCCGTCGATGACGGCGCCCCTCGTGCCGTGGAGGTTGATATCGGGATTCCGCGGGATGAGGGCTTCGATGCCCCCGTCGTGGTTGCCTGGTATGATATCCACGATGGCGTGCTTCGCCAGCTCGTCCAGGAACATGGGGACCTCGTCGGCCTCCTGGTATGAGGTGCGAGGCACGTTATGTTTGATGTCACCTGATAGGATAATGCGGTCGGGGTCCACTTCGTCTATGTAGCGCCTGACGCGCTCGATGCGCCCGGCTATCTGGGACGGTATGTTGATGCCGCTGTAATAAAGGTCATACTCGATGCCCAGGTGGATGTCGGCGATCACCAGCGACACATCCTCGTTTTTTACCACAAGCGCCGGCGAGTCGAGCAAAGGTGAAATCTCTACCATTAAAACGAAAGCTCCGCCACTTAATTTCATTTACTGGTAGATATCCTTTGTCGTTTATGCTGATGCACATTTAAGTAAAAAATAAGGCAATTGGTAAATATTATTAAGTGTTAATTATTATGAATCAATATCATGCATATAATTTTATTTTAAACGTAAAATGTCGTGAAAAAAGGTGTATTTATACTTTTCACTTCTGTTTACTATAAGGTGAACGCTTTCAGAAATTTAATGTTACAGAAATTTAATGTTATGAAATTAGTAGTTTCAAAATTTTGGGAGGGAACGAAATGAGAAGAATCAGTATAATGCTGGTAGCATTTTTTCTGGTTAGTACATTAGTCGTTGGTTTATTGCATATACAACAACAGGCAATTGCTTTGAATCCAAAGAAATTACCTACTCCATATACGCCTTCAAAGGAGTTTTTAGATTACATTAATGCTCCAGCGATTACACAAGAGCAAAAAGATAATGCATTAAAGATAGCTTCAACGTCGGATGTATTTAAACAATATATAAAATATCCACACGGACCGATTAATGTTGTATGGAGTTATCCTTACACAGGTGCAATACACATGTCAACGATAATAGATTCCGAAACTTCACAAGTTTATGGGCTATTATCACTTAATATAGATAATGGTATGGTTAAGAATGCAGGTTTTTCAAACTGGCGGAATTATTGGTAGGTGAAAAAAAATGCTAAATAAAAAATTAATCAATAAATTAATCAATATTACAATGCTACTAATGATAACCGGCACATTTATAATCGGTATTGCTAGTGCATCACCGACAGATGAATCGATGGCATCCGCTCCGCAAAATCAAGGTAACGCTTTGACAGACACTGATAAGATCGTATCTTATTGGCAACAAACGGGATATACGCCAACCATCGCTCTAAAAACTTCAGCTGCGACAAGGTCAAATATATTAAACTATTGGCAGAATGACTATAATTTGTTATTCTACAATAACATAGGGCATTCAGATACTCTCAGTTATAATGGTGCTCCATGTTACGGTTTGATATACTATGATGGAGAAATTACGGCTAATGATATATCAAATCTAAGTCCAAACCATGGGATTATTGGCACACGGGACTTTATAAATAGTTGTAATAGTTTTATGAATCCGTTGCACGATGCATTTCTAAGTCACTCCTTGTATATGTACATAGGAGGTTTAGTCTTATTACCTATGTACTCATCAGAAGATACAGCTGCAGACTTTTGGTATAATTACAAAGTACAAGGACAGACTGCAAATACTGCGTTAACAAATGCAGAAAATTCTCATGGAACACAAGGTATGTATGGCTTGTACGGTGGTTAAACTAGATGAAGGAGAAAAAATTTTCTTTCATCTATTTTTTCATTTTTTCTGTACTACTATACTTTACTATTCCTAATGTATATTGTGAGAATGGTTATAAGAGCTCACCAAATGCAGCGGAGGTCGAATATGGATTTAATAATTCTTTAGTAATAGCAGAGCGCGATATCTTGTCATTTTATCTTACGCCTAATATTAATACAACGGCTAATCTGACTTTAATAATATATCATGAAGCATGGATAATAAATTATGATAATGTATCTAAATGTATTAATATAAGTAATCCTATCCCTAGAGAAAAATATAAAAAAGTATTTATATATCCAGTAATTGGTAAAAAAGCGATTATACAGCAGAGCATGATTCCAAATTATTTTAATCCTAAAAATGCCACGATTCTTAATAATCCGATAATCCAGGAAAGTCATAATTATATAAACTATACATGGAATGAAATAAATATTGACCCAATGGAAGCTGTAATTATAACATATGCTAACTTTTATGATGATGGCTCGAAAATTTATGATATGAATAATATTTATCTGCCAGATATAAAAATTACGAGGTCTTATAATAATTACGATTCTCTATTTTTAATGAATTATTCTGTAGAAAAT
>Ga0315282_10011237_pt1 | contig 13907 bp, 8 predicted proteins | sample YL17G07_20_MG_FD_203693 | JGI IMG/M metagenome (GOLD analysis project Ga0315282, IMG submission 203693) | Sediment microbial communities from Yellowstone Lake, YNP, Wyoming, USA - YL17G07_20 | ecosystem: Environmental > Aquatic > Freshwater > Lake > Sediment | place: USA: Wyoming | collected... | reverse complement strand
GTACCCCTCAGTATACAATTATACTGGTACTAGTCAAGCAGAAAATCGGCTCCGGCCATAAAGCCGCGGCCGCTGTCAGCTAACCAGTTGAGATACGCTCAGATGCAGAGCTTTCGATTCTTCTGGCGCGGCAAGCGCTGCTCGGGCTTGTTTGACTGGCCGGCTCGGGCCGGTATCATCGGTTTCGCCCTGCCGAGGTAATCGTCGTTCTTAGAAAGGAGTCTGTCCGTCATGCGCAAGATTGTCGAGTACGTGCCCAACTTCAGCGAAGGCCGCAGGCCCCCCCGGCCGATGAGGAACGTCGAGATTCGCCCGTTCCGCATCGAGGACACCGATGCCGTCCTCGAGTTGTGGCGGTCGGTCGGAATGGCAGGGCCCGGCCGGAGTCCGCGCGCGGACATCCGGAAGAAACTGCGCCACAGCCCGGAGTCTTTCTTCGTCGGCCTGCAAGAAGGCCGCGTCGTTGCCACGGTGATGGCCGGATACGACGGACATCGGGGCTGGATTTACTCGCTGGCGGTGCGACCAGGGCTGCAGCGTCGCGGCATCGGCCGGGCCATGGTCGAGGCCGCGGAAACCTGGCTGCGCGGGCAGGGCTGCCGCAGGGTCAAACTCCAGGTTGACCCGGACCGAAAAGAGGCGGTCGGCTTCTACCGGAGACTCGGGTACGAAGTCCAGGACCTCGTCAGCATGCGCAAGACGTTCAAGATCACCGATTCTTGACTTGGCCCACCCGCCTCCTAGAATAGGCATGAAGATTGTCGCGCCCGTAGCTCAATTGGATAGAGTGCCGGACTACGAATCCGTAGGTTGCGCGTTCAAGTCGCGCCGGGCGCGCTGTTTGATTTCCAGCACGATGAACCGGCCTGACCTCGATGTCGCACGCAGAACGGACGAGCACTGGATGAACCTCGCGCTGAAAGAAGCCGAGGCGGCAGCAGTTGAGGGCGAGGTGCCGGTAGGCTGTGTCGTGGTCCACGGCGAGCGCGTCGTCGGCCGCGGGCGCAACCGGACCGAGGCGCTGCAGGACCCCACCGCCCATGCCGAGGTGCTGGCGCTGGGCGCGGCCTCAACCGCAATCGGCAACTGGCGTCTGACCGGAGCGACGGTCTACGTCACGATTGAGCCGTGTCTGATGTGCGCGGGCGCGCTGATTCTGGCCCGGCCCGACCGCGTGGTCTTCGGAACGCGCGACCCGAAGTTCGGGTGCCTGGGGTCCCGATACGACGTCGCCGCCGACAACCGGTTCAACCACCGATTCACCGTCACGGAGGGCGTGCAGGCGGACGAATCGGCCGCGCTGATGCAACGCTTCTTCCGAAAGAAGCGGAAAGCCACCTGAGAGGACAAGGAGAGATGGCCGAGTGGACGATGGCGCGTGACTCGAAATCACGTATACCCGCAAGGGTATCGGGGGTTCAAATCCCTCTCTCTCCGTTCACGCGCGGGTCAGGGGCTCAGAGGCTCAGGCGTTCCAAAGGCCGGAGAACGACCGTCGGGCTTGCCTTACTGATTGCCGGCGCTCTGCTCGTGCCGTCCGCGCGGGCCGAGCGCTTGCAACTGACGCACACCCCGCGGCGCTCCCTGCCGGGCGCTGTGCAACAGGCCAACCGGTTCGTTCAGTCCTATACGACCATTGAGAAGACAACAAGGCCGTTCGACCGGTTCCGGCACAAGCTGGACCCCGACGACGTCGCCCGCATCCGCCGGCTCCAGAGCGGACACGTAGACACGGTGAAGGTACTCTGCCTCAGGGTCGAATTCGTCGAAGACACGACGCCGCTGACGACCGGCAACGGCAAGATGGACACGTTCGGATTCCTCTGCCCCGACTCGGGCCTGTTCTATGACCCGCCCCACTTCAAGCGCTACTTCGAACGCCAGATGGAGGGCCTGCGCAACTACTACCGGGCCCAGTCTCTGGGCAGGCTCTACGTCGAGTATACGGTGATGCCCGAAGGCGAGAAGGAAGCCTACGAACTGCCGCGCGACATGCAGTTCTACGGCGACACGGTTTCGTTTGACGCGGTCGAGATGGGACTCGTGCGACTGATGCGCGACGCGTTCAAGGTGGCGGACGCCGACCCGGCCATACATTTCGGCGACTACAAAAAGTTCATCATCTTCCACGCCGGTTCCGGACTCCAGGCGGACTACGGACTCAGGCGTGACAGCCCTTACGACCTCCTGGCCGGCGAAATCCCGGCCGGGGCCATTCAGGCGTACCTGGGCGAGCCCTACATATCGGTAGACTCAGGACGAACCCACATCGAGCGCGCGACCGTGCTGCCCGAGATGATGCGCCAGGACACGATGCTCGATGGGGAAACCAATATCCTCGGCATGACCGGGCTTGCCGGCACGCTCTTTCACGAGTTCGCGCACCTGCTCGGCGCTTACGACCTGTACGACGTGACCGGCGTGACTATGGGCGTCGGCTCGTGGAGCCTGATGGGCTACGGCGGCTGGCTCGGCGACTACGGCGCTGGCGCTCCGCCCGGCGTCATCCCGGGTTTCCTTGATGCCTACCATCGCGTCGCGCTCGGCTTCATCCGGCCGCTGGTGGTGAACGTGCCGCGCGACTCTATCCTCATCTTCGCCGCGGAAATGGACACCGGGCTCTTCGCCGCACGATTCGACACGACGACGCCCACGGTTGTCAAGGTACCCATCACCCGGGATGAGTACTTCCTCTTAGAGAACCGGCAGATAGACGTGAAGACTCCCGACGTCTGCTCGGTAGACGTCGAGGACGGCGTGGTCATCGCCGTGGACGACAATGAGTACGACTTCTTCCAGCCTTCGGACACGCTCTATCCGCGCGGCGGCTCCGGCATCCTCATCTGGCACGTCGACCAGCGCATCCTGGCCGACTACGGGCCCTACAACGCCGTAAACATCGACCCAAGCCACAAAGGCGTGGACCTTGAGGAAGGCGACGGCATCCAGGACTATGACGTGCCCTACTGGGAGTCAACCAACCCGGACTACGAAATCTACGGCTACAAGTTCGACCCCTTTTTCAAGGGCGGCTACAACGACAAGTTCACCGCGGAGACGAATCCCAACTCGGACGGCTACACCGGCAAGACCTACTTGAGCGTGGTTCTCCTGGGTCAGGAAGACTCTGCGTCCCGGCTCAAGGACACGGTGATTCCTGTGCGCGTCAACTGGGACCTGTACCAGAAAGGGTTCCCAAAGACCGTTGCCGGTTCGCCGCTCTTGTCTGCGTTTGCTGCCGACATTGACTTGAACGACACGATGGACATAGCGGTGATGGACACGGCCGGAGGATTGAGAATCTGGCGTGCCGACGGCTCCCTGCTCCGCTCGCTGGGAATCGGGACTACGACCAGGGCCGACCTGGCGCTCGGAGACGTCTCAGGCGACTCCCGGCTCGAGGTGGTCGCGGCCGGCAACGACGGGAAGGTCAGGGTAATCCCGCTGTCCGGCTCGCCGGTCCAGATGAGCACCGGCGACCGCATCGTCGCCGCGCCCGTGCTCGCAGACCTGGACGGAGACGGCAAGAAGGAAATCATCGTCGGGTCAACTGACATGATGCTGTACGCATGGAAGGGCACGGGCGAGTTGATGCCCGGGTTTCCCGTGCCCATCGGCACCGAAGTGCGCGCACCCGTTGCGGTCACTGATACGGTGAGACCGCAGATTGTGCTCCTCAGCGCAGACAGCAGGTTGTTCCTGTTCAACCCTGACGGCTCGCTCGCCCCGGGATTCCCCGTCACCCTCGGCAACTCGCCCTACTACTCCGCAGCCCAACCGCTCGTCGGTGACTTCGACCGCGACGGCGCGAAGGAAATCATGGCCGTGGCCTGCGGCGCGCACGACTATCGGCTGTTCGTCGTCGGGCTCGACGGCACCGTGAAGTTCCGCTCCCAGGAGCTCGTCCGTTTCCCGCTCTACGGCACGCCCGCGGCCGCGGACGTGAACGGCGACGGCTACCCCGACGTGCTGACGGCGTCCGTGAACGACCTCTTCGCCTTCAACCACAACGCCACGCTGGTAACGAACTACCCGTTCAAGCAGGACTCGACCTACGTCACGACCGAGTTGGCCGGCAACTGGATAATCAGCTTCGATGCCTACTTCCAGTATCTCTCCTCTCCGGTCGCGGCTGACGTGGACGGCGACAGCATCACCGATGTCGTCATCGGCTCGCCCCGCCAGGGCCTGCTGGGATTCAACGGCAAGACCGGCAAGCCGTTGTCCCTGTTCCCCCTCATGACGACGGCCAGCATCAGCACGGTTCCGCTGGCAGTTGACCTCGACAAAGACGGCAGGACGGAACTCGCGGTCGGTTCCGACTCAGGTATTTTCTACGTCTGGAAGCTGCCCGGCCCGGCCTCGGGCATCAGGTGGCACTGCGCCTATCACGACGCCTGTCACACCGGCCTTCTGCTCGACTCCGACCTGCCCCCGGTGCCGGAGCCGCTCGCGAAGCTCGTTGACGCGTACTATGTCTACCCGAATCCGGCCGCGGACTCGGCCAACGTTCGCTACCGGCTGGGCGCGGGCCGGAGCGCGGTGCGCGTCAGGCTGCTCGACATGGCCGGGGACCCGGCCGGCAAGGAAATGGACGGCCAGGCGATTCCGAACATCGACAACGAGACTCACCTCGACCTGACCGGCACGCCACCCGGTCTGTACGTGGTCCGGCTCGCAGTCACGAACGCCGGCCGAACGGAAGTGAAGTTCACCAAGCTGGCGATAGTGAGGTAGCCATGCGTATTGCGGCGACGACGATGCTCATCTGTTCCATCGCCCTTGCCTCCGCGGTCAGGAACGAGGACTTTCTCCGCCTGATACAAGCCCGGACTGCTGACAACCCCAGGCCGCTGCCGGTCGGCCAGGCGCCGCCAAAGCCAGGCCGGCGCCTGGGGGCCCGGCCCGGCACCGACAGCGTCATCCAGGACGATTTTGCCTGCAACGACGACACGACCGGCGGCAATCCGCAGCAGGGCGCGGCCATCGCGGTGGACGGCCGGGGCTGTTTTGTCGTCTCGTGGTACGAATTCAGGGACGGCGACGCCGACGCCTGGTTTCAGCGCTTCGACTCGGTGGGAACCAGGCTCGGCGAGAACGAACGGCTGAACACCGACGTCACGATGGGCTGGCAGGGCGACCCGGCGAGCGCGATGGCGCCGGACGGCGGATTCGCCTTCTCCTGGGAAGACCGCCGCGACATCGGCAACTCGGACGTGTTCAGCCAGCGCTTCGACCCCGCGGGCGACCGGCTCGGCGACAACTTCCGAGTGAGCGACTCGGCCGCCGACGGCGACCAGGACATCTCCGGACTGCACATCGCTCAGGACGGAACCGCGCTCGTCGCGTGGGACGACCGCAGGCTCGGCATCACCGGCGACATATTCGCCCAGTTCTATGACTCGTCCGGCGCACGGCTCGACACGAACTTCCGGGTGAATGACGACCCGGTCGGACTGGCCAACCAGTACGAACCGTCGGTCGGCGGCGACGACTCGGGCCGGTTCGTCGTTGTGTGGATGGATGGACGGGGCCACAACGCCTACGACTGGAACATCTTCATGCAGCGCTTTGACGCCGAGCGCCGTCGCCTGGGAGCGAACGTCCAGGTGACCACGGACGACAGCATTCAGTGGTCGCCCGGCGTCGGCGCGGGCCGGTCAGGCAGATTCGTCGTCTCCTGGGACGACCGCAGGCGGGCCCAGTACGACGTCTACGCCCAGCTCTACGACGCGCAGGGCAACCCGGTCGGCTCGAACTTCCGCGTGAACGACGATGCCGGCAGCACCGACCAGTACGGCTCCTCCGCGGCCATGAACTTTGCCGACGAATTCATCATCGCCTGGACCGACAAGCGGAATGGCGACGAGGACGTGTACGCGCGGCGCTTCGCCCCGGACGGCACGCCGCTCGGGCCCGGCTTCCGCGTCAACGACGCCAGCACCGCCAACCAGGCCATACCCAGCGTCGGCGCGCGGCCGGACGGCGGCTACTGGGTCGCGTGGGCCGATGCACGCTCGGGCGACCTTGACATCTACGCCCAGCGGTTGGACCGCACCGGCAACCCCGTAGGCGGCAACTTCCGGGTCAACGACGACCACGCGAGTTCATTGCAGCGGGTATCCTCCATCGGCATGGACGCGCGCGGCTACATCTGCACGGCCTGGGAAGACGAACGCAACGGCAGCACCGACATCTACCGCTGCCTGACCGACCCCGAGGGACGCGCCGTCGGCTCGAACCTGCGCCTGAACGACGACGGCCCGGGCGGCGCCCCTCAGTATTACACCGCGGTGGCAGGCGGCAACAACCGTTTTCTCGCCGCCTGGAACGATGACCGCGACGACTGGAACATCTACGCTCAGTTCATGGACGGCAACGGCCAGCCGGTGAACGCCAATTTCCTTGTGAACAGCGATGCGACCGGCGCATTCCAGTGGTACCCGTACTGCGCGATGGACTCAGGCAACAATGCCGCCATCATCTGGATGGACACGCGCCTGGGCGGCGACCAGACATTCCTCCGGCGCTACGACCCGGCCGGCAACCCTCTGGCCCCGGAGTCCCCGGTTTCCGACGACACGACCGCTGAAGCGGTCTACGCCAGCGTGGCGATGAGCCGGGCCGGTTGGTGCGTCGTGGCGTGGATGGACAACCGGCTCGGTCAGTACAATGCCTATTGCCAGTTGTTCCGGCCCGACGGCAGCCGGGTGGGCAACAACATCCGCTGCAACACCGACACCTCCAGCAATTACCATGGCTACCCGGCCTGCGCCGTCACTGACCAGGGCGAGTTTGTCGTGGCCTGGGAGGACACGCGCAATACGTACTACAACGTGTATCTCCAGTGGTTCGATTCGACCGGCGCGCGCCTGGGCGGGAACGTGAAGGTCAACGAAGGCGCCTGGAACACCGACGCCTATTCGCCGAGCTGCGCTTTTGCCCCGGACGGACGCCTTGCGGTCGAGTTCAACGACGAGCGCGACCTTCCGGGCTGCCCGCAGATCTACTGCCAGCGCTTCGCCGCCGACCGCACGCGCTGGGGCTTGAACCGCATGGTCAACGACCCCAACCTTTATCCCAAGAACCACCATTGGACCGTTGCCCAGAGTGTCGCGGCCGGCGACCAGGCTCTCGCCTTTGCCTGGACCGACAACCGCCGGCATCAGGGCTGGGACATCTTCGCCAAAGTCACGGACTGGGAGGTTGTGGGCATGGCCGGAGCCGACCTCTCCGGCCCGGGCCGGGCGGTCGTGCAGCCGACCGTCACGCACGGACCGGTGCGGGTCGCAGCCGCGGGCCTGACGCCGGGCGAATGGTGCGTGTCGGTCTTTGACGTCTCAGGACGGCTCGTGGTGAATCAGAAGACCGAGCGCGGGACCGCAGAACTCAACCTGAACCATCTGGCTTCGGGCGCGTACTTTGTCGTCCTTCGCCAGGGCAAGGTCGCCGAACAGCACAAGGTCATCCTGGAATAGGGGAAGAACGCGATGCTCAGCCTCCTGCTCATTCCGCTCCTTGCCGGGGCGCAGGCAACGTCCGACGTCGGCACGCCCGCGCCGCAGTCGAAACGCGGGGTCGCGATACTCGCCTCCGCGGTCCTGCCCGGCTCCGGCCAGCTCATGCTCGGCGCCAGGAACCGGGGAGAAGCCCTGTTGTGGCTCGACGGCTCGATCTGGGCCTTGTGGGCCGGGTTCTCGTGGTACGCCGGCTCGCGCGAGCACGATGCTCGCCTGTTCGCCGGCCGGGAGGCCGGCGCCGATATCGCAACCGGCGACGCGGCCTACTACAAAGCGCTCGAGCGTTACGACAACTCGGACGAGTATAACGAAGACGTGCGCCGCGAAGCGCGCGACCTGTACCCCGACGACCCATCGGCGCAGCATACCTACTACGAGAGCCACGGCTACTTCGGTTCGTCGGCCTGGAACTGGAGCTCGGATTCAGCCCGGTACGACTACTGGCGCACGCGCCGGTCCGGCCGCGCCGCCGCGCTCAAGGCCCAGTTCACGGTCGGCGCTCTGCTGCTGAACCGCATCGGCAGCATCATCGACTGCGCGTTCCTCGCCCGCGAGACCGGCATCACGTCGCGCGTCGAGTTCCGGCCCGGAGAAGACGAACCCGGCATCGAGCTGTGCTACCGGTTCTAGCGGGCCCGCCGCTTCCGGCAGCGCCTTAACTCACGAATGAACGACCTCCAGGCCGACTACCTCGTCATCGGCTCAGGCATCGCCGGTCTCTGGTTCTCATACCGCTGCGCCGGTCACGGCTCGGTTCTCGTCATCACCAAGAAAGAGGATACGGAATCGAACACCAACTACGCGCAGGGCGGCATCGCTGCGGCAGTCGACGACGACGACGACGCCCGACTCCATTACGAAGACACGCTGCGCGCGGGCGCCGGCATCGCCCGTCCCGAGGCGGTCAAACTCGTCACCGAATCCGGTCCCGCGCTCGTGCGCGAGTTGTTCGACCTGGGCGTTCCTTTCACAACCTACACCGACGCGGCCGGCCGGCGCCGCTTCGACCTCGGCCAGGAGGGCGGCCATCGCCGCCGCCGCATCGTCCATGCCCGCGACTTCACCGGCATCGAAATCGAGCGCGGCCTGCTAAAGACGGTCCGCTCCCGCTCCAGCGTCCGCGTGCTCGAAGAGCACCTCGTGCTCGACCTCGCTCTCGACGGCAGCGGTCGCTGCTGCGGCGTCCACGTCCTTGACACCGAGACCGGCCGGGTCCGGTCAGTCGCGGCCCGGGTCTGCCTGCTTGCGACCGGCGGCATCGGCCAGGCCTATCGTTACACCACGAACCCGCGCATCGCCACCGGCGACGGCATCGCCATGGCCTATCGCGCGGGCGCGCGCATCGCCGACATGGAGTTCATCCAGTTCCACCCGACGTCGCTCCACGGCCACCGGCTGGACGACCGCGCGTTCCTCATTTCCGAGGCCGTGCGCGGCGAGGGGGCCGTCCTCAGGACCAAGGACGGCCACGCGTTCATGCCTGAATACCACCCCGACGCCGAGCTCGCGCCGCGCGACGTGGTCGCCCGGGCCATCGCCACCGAGATGAAGCGCCACGGCGACGAGTACGTCCTCCTCGACGCCACCCACCTCGACCCGGTCCGCCTGCGCGAGCGGTTCCCCAACATCAGCGAAACCTGTCTTGAGCTCGGCATCGACATCACGCGCCGGCCGATACCGGTCGTGCCGGCCGCGCACTACGTCTGCGGCGGCGTCGCCACCAGCATCTGGGCCGAGACCTCGGTTCCCGGACTGTTTGCCGCGGGTGAGTGCGCCTGCTCCGGCCTGCACGGCGCGAACCGCCTCGCATCCAACTCGCTGCTCGAAGCGCTCGTCTTCGCCGACCGGGCCGCGCTCCGCGCCCGGGCGATCCCGGCCGGTCTCAAGACCTGCATGCCGGCCCAGCCCCCGTCCCTGACCCGTTCATCCGCGGCGGACGATGATTCGGCCGCGGGCATCCTCGTGCGTCTGCAAACCCTGATGTGGAACAACGCCGGCATCGTGCGCAGCGATGCCGGGCTGGCCCGGGCCAAGTCGGAACTCTCCGAACTGGCTGAAATGGCAAAGCCCCTGGCCGGCAAAGCCTCGGTGAACTGCCTTGAACTGCGCAACCTGCTTCACGTGTCGCGGCTCATCGTCGAGTGCGCCCTGCGCCGGCCCGAGTCCCGCGGCCTCCACTACAATGAAGACCATCCGGAAACCGACGACCACCTCAGTCAGGACACGACGCTCACGCGCGCCGACGTCGAGCCTGCCGCCTGAGGCGGAGCGGCTGCTCGGACGGTTCGACAGCTATCTTCTGGTTGAGCGCAGCGTGGTCAAGACCTCGGCCGAATGCTACCGCTCCGATGTCCGCCAGTTCCTTGAATCCGTGCCGCTGGCCGCCACGAGCCCGGCCCAGGTGACCCGCCAGACCGTGCAGGGCTATGTCCGGCGCCTCTCGTCGCTCGGTCTTGCTTCGACAACGATGGCCCGTAAGTTGACCTCTATCAGGCTCTTCTACCGCTTTCTTGCATCGGATATGAAGTTGGAGGGCAACCCGGCCGATGACCTGGACCTGCCCAGACAGCGCCGCCGCCTGCCCCAGGTCCTGACCCAGGACGAGGTCCTGCGGCTCATCACGGCCGGCGCCTCCGCTCCCCGCAAGCCCTGGGCCCTGCGCAGTCGGGCAATGCTTGAACTCATGTACGGCAGCGGCCTGCGCGTGTCCGAACTGTTGAACCTGACTGCCTCGGACGTGGCGCTCTCCGACCGCTTTGTCCGGGTCATGGGCAAACGCAGCAAGGAACGGGTCGTGCCGCTGGGCCAGTACGCGATAGACGCAATCCACGACTACCTGAACTTATCCCGGCCCCTTTACGCGGGCAAGCGCACCAGCCCGTATCTCTTCCTGAACCACCGCGGCGGCAGATTGTCCCGGATGGGTTTCCTGAAGATTCTGAGACAGTGTGTAGCCCTGTCCGGAATCAAGCGCCGGGTCACCCCCCACACGCTCCGGCACTCCTTTGCCACGCACCTGCTCGAAGGCGGCGCTGACCTCCGCTCGGTCCAGGAGATGCTCGGCCACGCCAGCATCGTCACGACCCAGATATATACCCACGTGGACCGCGAATACCTGCGCGAAGTTCACCGCACCTTCCACCCCAGAGGCTAGCGCGGCACAGCCGCGCTTGTGCTTGAGCTAGTCTTGTGCTAGATGACTATCGCGCCGTACGTCCCGCGCACGACCTTGCCGATGACGCGCGAACCTCTGACGGCCTTGAGCACGGCCCGCGCCCGGCCCGGTGCCACGAACAGCACCATCCCCATCCCCATGTTGAACGTCCGGTACATCTCCTCGTCGGGCACGCTGCCAAGCTCCTGTATCAACCTGAAGATGCGCGGCGGCCGCCAAGCCTTCTTCTTGATGATGCAGGAAGTCTCGAACGGCAGCAGCCGCCTGATGTTGTCATAGAACCCGCCCCCGGTGATGTGCGCGATTGCCTTCACGCGGGCGAGCAACGGACAGACCTCGCGCAGATATGACCGGTGCGGCTTGAGCAGCACGTCGCCCAGGGTCCCGGCCAGGCCCTTCACCCTTGACTTCACGGTCAGCCCGGCCTTCTTGAACAGCACCCGCCGCGCCAGGGAATAGCCGTTCGTGTGCAGACCGGTTGACGGTATGCCGATGCAGACGTCTCCGGGCGCAAGCCGCTTCGCGTCGACAATCCTCGCGCGCTCGACCGCGCCGACAATGAAACCCGCCAGCTCAAAGTCCCCCGGCTTGTACACGCCCGGCATCATCGCGGTCTCCCCTCCCACGAGCGCGCAGCCGTTGGCCCGGCACGCCCTGCCCAACCCTTTCACGACCTCGACCAGCGCTGCCGGCTTCATGCCCGAGTGCGCGATGTAGTCGAGAAAGAACAGAGGCTTCGCGCCCAGGGTCAGGATGTCGTTCACTGAATGGTTCACAATGTCCACGCCCACCGTGTCGTACCGGTGCATCATCCGGGCAATCGCGGTCTTGGTCCCTACGCCGTCACAACTCGCCACCAGCACCGGCTCGCGCATCGCCGGCACTCGGAACAGCGAACCGAACAGCCCGACGTCGGAAAGCACCTGCGGCGTGTAGGTCGAGCGGCACAGCCTGCCGATGACCCGCTTCACCGCATCCATCGCGTCAATATCTACGCCGGCATCTTTGTACAGCACGCGGTAATCTAATCCCCTTCTCCGCCCCTGTCAAGCAACGGGACTGCCATCCAATTCCCTGGGGACTGCCACCCAATTTCGCCCAACGAAACTGGTGGCTGTACCCGCCCGGAGGCCGTGAATCGGAAGCAACGCGGGAACGTTGCGGTGGCTGCCCCGTTCCGCTCCCGGCCTCTATCGAGTGATAACGACCTTGCGGACGGCTGCCGGCTGACGGCTTACGGCTGACGGCTCGGAATGGACGAAATAGACGCCGGGCGCGAGGCGCGAGACGTCGTTCGGGCCGGGCACAAGCTCCATCACCTTCCGGCCTGCCGCGTCGAGCAGGACGGGCTTGGGACACAATCCCAATTCCCCGGGCGGAATTGGGTTATGTCCCGCGCCCAGGAACAGCACCCCGCGGACGATAGTCGGGCCGACGTTCAGCGTTCCTCGTTCATCGTTCATCATTTCCTCGACCCCTGCCCCGTAGAACTCGATAATGCGCAGGCCCGCGGAGCCGTCCGCCACGTAGGCGTAGCTCCCGGACAGGGCAACGCCACAGGCATAGCCCGGCGTGTCAAAGTACCCGGCCTCATACGGGCTTTGAGGGTTCGAGACGTTGATGATGCGCAGGCCCGCATCCTCGTCCGCCACGTAGGCGTAGCTCCCGGACACGGCAACGCCATAGGCTCCGCCCGGCGTGTCGCAGTACCCGGCTTCATACGGGCTCTGAGGGTTCGAGACGTTGATGATGCGCAGGCCGGCACTGCCGTCCGCCACGTAGGCGTAGCTCCCGGACACGGCAACGCCGCAGGCATAGCCCGGCGTGGCGCAGTACCCGGCTTCATACGGGCTCTGAGGGTTCGAGACGTTGATGATGCGCAGGCCGGAATCTTCGTCCGCCACGTAGGCGTAGTTCCCGGACACGGCAACGTCAAAGGCATAGTCCAGCGTGTCAAAGTACCCGGCTTCATACGGGCTTTGAGGGTTCGAGACGTTGATGATGCGCAGCGCAGAGCCGTCCGCCACGTAGGCGTAGCTCCCGGACACGGCAACGCCCCAGGCATCGCCCGGCGTGTCAAAGTACCCGGCCTCGTACGGGCTTTGAGGGTTCGAGACGTTGATGATGCGCAGGCCGGCACTGCCGTCCGCCACGTAGGCGTAGTTCCCGGACACGGCAACGCCCCAGGCCCGGCCCGGCGTGTCAAAGTACCCGGCCTCGTACGGGCTTTGAGGGTTCGAGACGTTGATGATGCGCAGGCCGGCACTGCCGTCCGCCACGTAGGCAAAGCTCCCGGACACGGCAACGCCATAGGCCCAGTCCGGCGTGACGTAGTACCCGGCCTCATACGGGCTCTGAGGGTTCGAGACGTTGATGATGCGCAGGCCGGCACTGTCGTCCGCCACGTAGGCAAAGCTCCCGGACACGGCAACGCCACAGGCATAGTCCGGCGTGTCAAAGTACCCGGCTTCATACGGGCTTTGAGGGTTCGAGACGTTGATGATGCGCAGGCCGGCACCCTCGTCCGCCACGTAAGCAAAGCTCTCGGACACGGCAACGCCACAGGCATAGTCCGGCGTGTCAAAGTACCCGGCTTCATACGGGCTTTGAGGGTTCGAGACGTTGATGATGCGCAGGCCGGCACCCTCGTCCGCCACGTAAGCAAAGCTCCCGGACACGGCAACGCCAAGGGCCTCGCCCGGCGTGTCGTAGTAGCCCGCTTCATACGGGCCTTGGGGGTTGCTCACGTTGATGATGCGCAGGCCGGAATCGCCGTCCGCCACGTAGGCAAAGCTCCCGGACACGGCAACGCCCCAGGCCCGGCCCGGCGTGTCAAAGTACCCGGCCTCGTACGGGCTTTGAGGGTTCGAGACGTTGATGATGCGCAGGCCGGCATAGTAGTCCGCCACGTAGGCGTAGCTCCCGGACAGGGCAACGCCCAAGGCATAGCCCGGCGTGTCGCAATGCCCGAGCCTGGCCGGAGCCGCGGGGTTCGTCACGTCCCAGATTTCCAGGCCTGCCTGCCCGGCCGCCACATAGAGCCGGTTCGCAAGATATGCAAGGCCATAGACCACGCCGCGCGTGCGAATCGCCTCTGAGAGTTTCACCGGCTGGGCCGGGTTCGCGACGTCGAGCACATATACCCCGCCGCCTGAACCCATGAACGCCAGATTCCGTACCGGGTCAAGCGCAACCGCATCGCTCGGCCCGAA
>Ga0315282_10011236_pt1 | contig 13907 bp, 14 predicted proteins | sample YL17G07_20_MG_FD_203693 | JGI IMG/M metagenome (GOLD analysis project Ga0315282, IMG submission 203693) | Sediment microbial communities from Yellowstone Lake, YNP, Wyoming, USA - YL17G07_20 | ecosystem: Environmental > Aquatic > Freshwater > Lake > Sediment | place: USA: Wyoming | collected... | reverse complement strand
TTTTCGTCGTGGGTCCCCAGCTCGGCCTTGGTGGACGGGGTGAAGACGGGCTCCGGCAACTGCTGGGACTCCACCAGGCCCGGAGGTAAGGGCAGGCCGCCGATGGCGCCCGTCTTTTGATACTCTGCCCAGCCGGAACCTGACAAAAAACCGCGCACGATGCACTCCACCGGCAGGGGCTTACACTTGCGCACCAGCATGGTGCGGCCGGCCAGCATCTCTTTATAGGAGTGCAAGGCCGCGGGGAAATCATCGACCTTAAGAGACAGCAGGTGGTTGGGCACGAGGTCTTTAAGATGCCGGAACCAGAAGGCGGAGAGGGCCGTGAGGATGCGGCCCTTGTCCGGGATGGGCTCGCGCATCACCACGTCAAAGGCGGAGATGCGGTCGGAGGCCACCAGCAGGAGGCGGTCCCCCAGGTCGTAGATGTCCCGCACCTTGCCCTGGTGCCTGGGAAAGCCGGGGAGATTAGTGGTCAGCACCGGGGCGCTCATCTGGCTGTCCTCGGGGCCGCAGTATTGGTCGTGGGTTTGGTCGTTTTGGTCTTGGCAGTCATATTTATGATCCTGGGAGTGACTTTTTCCTGGGATTTGAGACGCCGGGCCAGGTCTTCGGCGGCCTTGGTCCCGATAACGGGCCCTAGCTGGACCTGGTATTGGGTCTTGCCATTGGCGGTCCGGGAGACGATCTTAGCCTTAAAATTGTCCTTTTTGAGCTTTTGCAGCAGGGCCTGGGCCTGTTTCTGGTTGGCATAGGTGGCGGCCACCAGGATGAAGCGCTCCTCCTTGGCCTTAGCCGCCTCCGGGGTCGCAGCCGGAGCCGTAGTGGGGGCCATGGCGGAGGGCGGGCCGGGAGTAGGTCTGGCGCCCGGCTGCTCCCGGGAGGAGGCCGGTCCTTCAGTTTCCGTCAGGGGCGGGCCGCTCCCGGCCACCGCGGGCAGTTTTACCGCGGCCGCCGGGGCTGGTTTAGTCGCCTCCAGAGCCGGGCGGTTCAGCCTGACCCCGAGGGTGATCAGGACCACAGCCAGCGCCGCCAGCCCCAGTCCCCACAAGAGGCGCCGGGGCGAAGACAGATAAGCGCCGCCGACCCGCAGAGCGGTCTCCTTCACCTTCTGGGCCAGGGGTCGGCTCACCTGCCAAAATCTTCCCAGGAGCGCCCCGGCCCAGGCCGCAGCGGGCTTCCAGGACCGGGCTTTCCCCGGTTCCCAGGCCTGATACTCCGGCTGTCGGCCACCACGCTTCAACTCCCGGACCTGGCGCAACTGTGCCAAAAAGGCGGCCATGTCGGGAAAACGCTCTTCCGGGTCCACCGCCAGGCAGCGGAGCAGCAGGTTCTGCAAGGGGATGGGGATCTCTCCCAGGTCCGCCGGCAAGGCCTCCAGCCGATAGGGAAAGGGCTCATCGAAGGTGAGAGGATAAGGCAGGCTGCCGGCCACCAGGCGGAACCCCAGAACCCCAAGGGAAAAGAGGTTGCTGGCGATGGTGGGGGCATCTCCATAAATCACTTCCGGCGCGTCGTAGGCCTTGAGTTCCAGGGTGATCACCTGGCTCCCGTTTTCGCCGGGAAAGGTGAAATTGGCCACCCGGATTTCATCGCCTGCCACCAGGATATTGGCGGGATTGAGGGCGCGATGAATCCCGCCCCGTCGGTGGGCAAAGTCCAGGGCCAGGCTGAGTTGTTCCATTAGGTGCAGGGCCTGGGGCAGGCTGAAGCGCTGCTGTCGGGCGAACTGCGCCAGCAGGCTCTCGCCGGTAAAGGGTTCCTGCACCAGGAACAAGCAGCCTTCGGCACGTTCCAGGTGGAAGACCCCCAGAATTTCCGGATGGCGCAACTGCAAGGCCAGGGCGGCTTCCTGCTCGTAATACCTCTGGGCCGCCGACCATTCCGGGGCCTCCCGGGGGAGCACCTTGAGACCAACTTCCACCCCCAGGAGACGATCCCGAGCCAGCCACACCTCTCCCCAGGGCTCTTCCCGGAGGCGGCGGCTGATCTCATATCGTTGCCCAGTATCGGGGGCCTTGGGAAGATCCGGGTTATCATGCATCATCTCGGCGCCTGCCTTGACTTTCAGGGATGGGCCGCTGACTCCGGCCAGATTCAACATAACACAAAAGCCCCGGCCAAAACAGCCCTTTTGCTTTGCTCAAAGGAGTGATTATCTTTAAAAAAAAGAGCCTGTCCCGGTGGCTGGAGGGGCCGCTAACCCTATAATAAAATAGAAATATCTTAACTTTTCTGGTAATTTTGCTTCTAACTCTCATAAAGCACCATGAGCGCATCCTTGTCTCTGGCCAATCTCATCACCCTGGCGCGGCTACCGTTGCTCCTGCTCCTGGTGGCCTTGCTGTTCGTGCCCAGCTTCGGGGTGCAGCTCACCGGGCTGGCGCTGCTCATCGTCCTGTTTCTGCTGGATTGGTTCGACGGCTACGTGGCCCGGGCGCGCCAAGAGGTTACCGAGATGGGCGCGGTGCTGGACGTGGCCCTGGACCGCGCGGTGGAAAACATCCTGTGGCTCACCTTTATGTATCTGGCCCTGGTGCCCTTATGGGTGCCCATTGTCTTCCTCATCCGCTCCTTCGTGGTGGATGGGATCAGGGGGGTGGCCCTGGCCCGGGGGAAATCCGGCTTCGGTATGATGCACTCACCCGTAGGCAGGTTCCTGGTGGCTTCCCGGTTCATGCGGGCCTTTTACGGTCTGGCCAAGGCCGTGGTCTTTGGCCTCCTTTACCTGACTCACGCCCTGGCCCTGAAATATCCCGGGGCGCCGTTGGCCTTGCATTCTCTCAATCAAGCTCTTATTTTTCTGTCAGTGGGGCTGTGCGTGGTGCGGGGCATCCCCGTGCTCCTGGATGGCCGTATCTATTTCGGGGCTCAGAAAACTTGAGCCTGCCAGGGGAAAATCCTTTGCCTTTCAGGGAATCCGCATGAGTCGGGTGGCTGCTATTTTTGACGTGGACCAGACCCTGGTGCAAGGTTACACGGAGAGGCTTTTTTTCAGATATTTGCTCCGGCAGGGCTGCCTCAGACTGCCCCAGGCCTTAACCTATCTGAGCAGCCTCGCCATCAACCCTCTGGTCCGGTTCGAGGACAAGAGTTATCTGGAAGGGCTGACGGTGGCCGAAGTCAAGAGCCTGGCCCATAGGTGCTACCAGGAGGAAATCTCTCCCCGGGTGAGCCGGCCGGGCCTCGCCTGCGTCTTGGAGCATCAGGACCGGGGGCATACCGTCGTGCTGCTCACCGGGTCCCTGTCTTTCTTGCTGCTGCCCTTGAAAGAGGAGCTGGGGGCCGACTGGCTTATCGCCACCGAGGTGGGCCGGGAGAGCGGGAAATTTACCGGCAAGATCCAGGGCCTCCATCCCCGGGGGGTCAATAAGCTGCGTCTCCTGCTGAATCTGGCCCTGGCCCAGGGGCTGGATCTGCCCCGCTCTTATGCTTACGGGGACCATATTCAAGATCTGCACCTCTTTCACCACATCGGCCATCCGGTGGTGGTGAATCCTTCCTGGCGCCTGAGGCGCCAGGCCCGACGCCACCAGTGGCCAGTCCGCTATTTTTAATCGTGCTTGCCCGCGGGGGAAGTTAGGGGCGGCTCGCCAGCCGCCCCTAACTCTGTGCGATTGACACCGGCCACCTTTTAGGGTAGCAATAAGCAGGGGTGTGCCATGGACGAAGCGCTCATCAGGCAGTTGAAGCAAAAGGTGGAAGAGGAACTACGCCAGCGGGAGTTGGCTCTCCTGGAGTTTTGGCTGCAGGAGTTGAAAACTATGGACGCCAAACGCCACAAGGAACTGGCGGCGCTGCAGAGCGACCTGAGAAATTTCCTCGCCCGGATGGAGACCCGGTTGCGCACCCTCAAAGGAAGCCCCAGATAAGATGTATGAATTAAAGATCATTACCCAGTTTGCCGCGGCCCACCGCCTGGATAACTTTTACGGCAAATGTGAGGCCCTGCACGGCCACAACTGGAAGGTGGAGGTCTTGCTGGCGGGGGAGCGACTGGATGAGGCCGGCCTGCTCATGGATTTCGGCCAGATCAAGGCCAGGACCAATGCCCTGCTGGAGGAAATCGACCATAAGTATTTAAATGAACTGGAGGCCTTCCGGGAGCAGAATCCATCCTCCGAGAACCTGGCCCGCTATCTGTTCGAGCGCCTGGCGGCCGCTTTGAACCATGACGGCGTCCGGGTTTGCCGGGTCAACGTCTGGGAATCGGACAGCTCCTGCGCCTCTTATTTCCAGGATTGAAGGGTTTGGGCTCCGCCGCCGTATTCTCTTTTATGCGCTTCATTTATCCCTGATTTTTTTGTATTATTCTAAATTGACAGACTGAGGAGCAGCGGCTGGCCGTCCAGCCTACAGGGCCGTGGTCAAAGAATACCTTGCCACCTTAATCCGGACCCTGCACCGGGAAAGGGTCTTTGCCCTGATCCTGGCGGTTGTCACCCTCATTTTCCTGGGAGCCGTAGGCTTCTCCCTCACCGAGCCGGGTGAGGGAACCTGGCTGGAGGGCTTTGGCCGGGGCGCCTGGTGGGCCCTGGTCACCCTGACCACCGTCGGCTACGGGGATGTGGTCCCCATTACGGCGCTGGGACGGCTGGTGGCATCCGGCATCATCTTGGGCGGGGTTCTGAGCCTCTCCCTGATTACCGCCACCGTGGCTTCGGTCTTCATCGAACGCAAGTTTCGCCGGGAGCGAGGTTTGGAAGAGGTTAAAATCACCCAGCACATCCTGCTCTTGGGCTGGAATGAAGACGGGGAAGCCCTGCTGGACCAGCTGCTCAAGCGGCTGCCCCCGGACATTCCCCTGGTTCTGGTCAATAAACAGCCTCCGGAGCAGATGGAGGCCCTGTTAAATCTCTACCCCCTCCACCCGCCCATTTTTCTCCGGGGTGATTATTCCCGGGAAGAGGTCCTGCTGAAGGCCAATGTGCTTCAGGCCTTTAAAGCCATCATTCTGGCCGACCGGCAACCGGAGGAGACCGCGGTCCAGGTGGATCAACGCACCCTGTTCACCGCCCTCACCCTCAAGGCCATGCATCCCAAGATCCGCATCCTGGCGGAACTGCTGCGCCAGGAAAACCGCACCTACCTAGAGCGGGCCGGAGCCGAGGATGTCCTCATCCGCGGCCAATACGACAGCTCCCTGTTGGCCGGGGCCATCGCCTCTCCCGGCATCTTCCGCATCTTTACCGCCCTGCTCACCGGCGAGGGCCAGGGTCTGTGGTCCGTGGAAATCCCCGGCCGCTTCCAGGGCCGGCCCCTGACCGAACTGGCGGCCCATTTGCGGGACTATCATCAGAGCCTGCTCATCGCCATTTATACCGAGGCCAAGGCCCTGAGCCTGGAGGACCTGCTGGCCGAGGAGCCGTCGGCTATTGACGATTTCATCCGCCGTAAATTCGCCGAAACCAAGATGACCCATCTCTTGGGCCGCACTAAGGTGGAATACCAGGTCAATCCTCCCGGCAGCACCATTATAGGGCCCCATCAAGTCGCCGTGGTCATCGCCCCGCAAAGGCCGGAGCTGTGAAGAAAACCGACAAAGACACGGCTTTTTTCCGGAAAATCTTTCTCTTCCAGGACCTGGAGGACCGGGAGATCGAGCAGGTCCTGGACCGCACCAGCCCCCGGGAATTCCCCGCCGGCAGTGAAATCATCCGGGAAGGCGAGCCGGGGGATTCCATGTACATCATGGTAAGCGGCGAAGTGGAGATCACCAAGCAGCTCACCCTGGTGCTGGACGAAGACACCCCCAAGGAACGGGTGATGATCCGGCTCAAGGCCGAAGACGGGGTCTATTTCGGCGAAATGAGCCTGCTGGAGCAAGATACCCGCTCGGCCACGGTCACCGCCTTAACCGACTGCCGCCTGCTGGAACTCTATCGGAAGGATTTCCTGGAACTGATCCGACTCGATACCGCCATGGGGGTGAAACTTATGTTGCACCTGGCCCAGCTCCTGTCCCGGCATTTGCGCAAGACCAACCAGGATGTGGTGAAGCTCACCACCGCCCTGGCCATCTCCCTGGGGGGTTAGAGGCGGTTTTCTGTTTTTTGTTTTCTGTAGGGGCGGTTCTCGAACCGCCCTTTGTTGGTAGGGCGGGCGTCCCCGCCCGCCACACATGTATTAATAGTGCGTAGAACGCAGCCTACGTGAACCGTAGGGGCACAGCTTGCTGTGCCCTTTGGCTATTTAATTAGAAGGAGCACATCATGCCGAAAATCCTCGACCTCTCCGGCCTGGCCTGCCCGATGCCGGTGATTCGCACCAAGGAGGCCCTGGAAGGCGGCGAACCCCAGGAATTCATCGTGGTGGTGGATAACGACGCCGCCCGGGACAACGTCAGCCGCTTCGCCCAGAGCCGGGGCTGCACCGTGTCCGTGGCCGCGACGGGCTCCTGCTACCACCTCACCATTCGGCCCCCCTTGGGCCAGCCCGGCGAAGGTTGTGTCTTTCCCGGGGCCGCCCCGGCGCCCCAGAGCACCGTGGTGGTCTTCGCCTCGGACCGCATGGGCGAGGGCGACCCGGAGCTGGGGGCCATCCTGATGCGGGCCTTCTGCCAGACCGTCGTGCAACTGCCGGCGCCCCAGAAGCTGATCTTCTACAACCGGGGCGTCTTCCTGACCCTGAACGACTCCCCGGTGCTCAGCGAACTCAAAGGCCTGGAAGAGATGGGCGTGGACCTCCTGGTCTGCGGCACCTGCCTGGACTATTACAAGGTCCGGGACCGCCTGGCCGCGGGCCAGGTCTCAAACATGTTCAGTATCCTGGAAGCCCAGATGCAGGCGGGGCGCATCATCAGACCGTAGCAAGCGCGACCTGCGTGTCCGCCCCCGCAGAAGGAGTGGTTAATTTATCGCCAATCCCCATAAGCCTTAACCCATTCCCGTCCTTTATCCCTGACAAATAAGCCGATCTCCTGAAAGCCTTTCGTCAGCACGGCCTGGGCCGGGGCGCTGCGGGCTGCGACGTCGGCCGGGGTGTCGCCCAACCAGAGGCGGGCCTGGATTTCCTGCGGGGATTCCTCCCAGGTCTTGAGGGCTAGCAACAAGGCCCGCAGGTCCCGGCCGCGGGTGCGATGGCGCAGGGCTTCCGGGCTCGCCAGCACGTCCAGCAGGTAGTCGCCGCCGTCATCCCAGCCCAGGCGATGCAGGGCCGCCCGGCGCATCAGGCAGGGGTAGCAGTAGCCGCAGGGACCGGCCGGCCGCCGCTGCCAGCGGGACACCACCGGCCGGGAGCAGGAGACCGTGTGTGGGAACAACTTTTTAAGCAATTCCGGGTTCCGGCACTGAGCCACCATCTCCCCTTTGGTCCGGTCCTGGTAAGGATTGCTCAGCGGCTGTTCCAAACCGGCTTGCTGCCACAGGGAGTTGAGCTGCGCCAGGAAATGGGGATGGGTGGTGCGGGTGCTATAGGCTCCCAGCCGGTTTAAGGTGAGGGGCGGGTTGAGGCTGACCCAGCCGTTTTCCGGGACGATCAGGGGGGTGCCGCCCCCGAAGGCCGCGGCGGTGGCCGCCCCCAGGGCCAGATAAAGCAGCGAGCGGCTCCGCAGGGTGAGCTCCGGCGCCTCGGGGAACTGCACCCTGATCCCCAGGTGCTGCACCATTTCGGGACCGTAGTGCGCCGTCAGGGCTGCGGCCAGGCCCTGCTGGACGGAGGCCAACTGCCCGAAATCATAGTGGCTCACCAGGATCAGACTTTGGCCGGCCTCGAGCCGGTCGATGGCCCCCACCAGGGAATCCAGGCCACCGGAAAAGAGCAGCACCGCCCCGGGCCGCCAGGGGTGGGGCCAGGCCCCTTTGCAACCCAGGTCAATCCGGGCCGGGCGGAGCTCCAAATCCCAGTCGTCTCCGGTGAGGAAGTTCAAAAGGCGGGTTAAATCAGGCGCCAAAGGACGCCAGGCGTCGGGGGCGGGCAAATGGAGGACGATCTCGCGGGTCCAGGCGTCTGCCGCCTGCCGCCGGTCCAGCAGCTTGTCCGCCGCCCACACCCCCAGGGCCATCAGGAGAAACCCCTGCGCCGCCTCACCCGGCCGATAAGGGGCGGCCAGCAGTTGCGCCAGATCGTGGTGCAAGGGGTAACCGCCCACCCCCGGCTCATCCAGGTGGATGGGCGGGTCCGATCCTGGGGGCGGGCGGCGTTTCTCTCCCGGAGCCCGCAAGTAGAGGTTAGCGCCCATGAGCCGACTTTTGGGAAGCGGATAAGTTTGACATCAAGGCTTCCGTCAGCTTCGTGACCCAGGTCCAGCCCGGCAGGCCCAGCCACTCCTCCGGAGTGAGCGGCGCCTGGACAACCTGCGGCCTGCCAGTCTCCACGGCCAGGCCGATGCAGGTGGCAATTGCTCCTAAGCCCTGCCGCAGGGGAGAAAATCCCGATGCCGCCGCTTCCAGGGATTCTCCCAGGTCCAGGGTTAGCCTGGCGTAGAAGGCGGCGGCCAAAAAGTTCTGCACCAACTGAGCCGCCTCCGGCCCTGAGGCGGACGAACCCGGCTCCGGCAGCTTGAGCAAGACCCCCATCAGGGCCGTATGGGCCACGGCCTGCTCCAGCCCGCCTCCGGCAGTCTCCAGAACGGCAGCCAATGACTGGGCCATGGTCTCCGGCGCTGCGGGCAAATCCTTGAAACCCCAGGTGCTCAGGGCCGCCGGCCAACCCTGGGAATCGACTTGGCAACAGAAAGCCCCCAGATTCTGGGCCGCCTTCCGGGTCCGGCGCCAGGCCGCCAAAGCGCCGGCGAGGCCCGACTCAGCTTCTGCTCCCAGGGCCGCCACATAGCGGGCCGCCACCTCCTGGGCCGCCACCGCTCCGGCATTTGCCGGGGAGAGATACCGGGTCGCGGCCCCCTTGGCCAGCCGCCATAACCGTCCTGTCGGGCCCCGCCGGGCACTGGAGGTTCCCATAAATTTCTCCCAGCATACGAATCTTTCGTAGGGGCGAACCTTGTGTTCGCCCTAACATCGGGGGCGAATACAAGATTCGCCCCTACTGTTCCCCCAACTACCCTACCACAACTTTTACGCCGCCGCCAAGCGTTTCAGACGGGTGTAGTAGGACCAGGAGAATTGGGGCCGGCAGGGTAAAACCGAATTATTGTGGCACAGGGGTTCGTTTTCCAGGTCGTAGCGAGAGCAGGCCCGGGCCCGGGGCCAGAGGGCGGTGCCGGGGATGGGGGAGTATTGGGCCAGGATCGGGGTGGCTCCCAATATTTTCACCCGGCGGATGGAGGCCGCCACCTCCTGTTCGTCCTGGTCCGGCAGGCCCACCAGGAGGTAGACGCCGATTTCTTTGGGGCCAAAGCCGGCTTCATGCAGATGGGTCAGGGCCGACTCCAGTTCGCCTTCCCCGAGTTTCCGGTCCGGACGTCCCGGACCCAGGGTAGCAGTTTCCACCCCCAGGCGCAGGGTGGCGAACCCGGCCCGCTTGAGCCAGCCGGCCACCTCGCGGTTGATCAGGCGCGCCTGCAGGCCGTTGGGGGTATGGAAGCGGAAGGTCCGGCCTCGCCGGGCCAGCTCCTCCAGGATGACCAGCAGATGGTCTTGGAACTGCAACAGGAGGGCGTCATCATAGAAGGCCGCCTCCTTCAGGCCCAGGCGCTCCTGCCAGTGGACCAGTTCCGCCGCCACCGCGGCCGGGCGGCGCCGGCGGTAGTCAGGCTGGAGCAGGCGGGAGGCGCAGTAGTCGCAGTCCAGGGGGCAGCCCCGGGAGGTGAGGATGGGGATGTAAGAGAGATGCGTCAGCAGGTCCAGGGCCGGATAGGGCAGCTCGTCCAGGTCGGCCGGGACCGGGGCAGAAAGTTGACTGATTCCCAGATCGGCCAGGCGGGGCAGCAGCCCGGTTTCCCAGGGGCCGGCCAGCACCAGGTCTGCCCCGCTGTGGACCCGGGCATGGTCCGGGCACAGGCTGGCATAAATCCCCCCCAGGAGCACCGGGACCCCGGGGAAGTACTCCCGGACCAGCCGGATGGCCGCGGTCACTCCGGGATACCAGTAAGTCATGAGGGAGGTGACCAGGACGGCGTCGGGCCGCGGCATCCGGGCCAGGCGGGCCCGGAAGTCTGCCTCGTTGAGGCCGTAACGCCCAAAGCGTCTGGGAATGTCGGAGAGGACCGCCGGGGTGGGGACGATCTCCTTGGGGTAGCGGCCGGTGCCGAAGGGCCCGGGCCGGGAGTGGGGGACATCCAGGCAGTCCAGAAGCTGAACTTGCGCGCCCTGGGCCCCAAGCCAGCCGGCCAGATAGAGCAGCCCCAGGGGCCGGGCAAAGAAGTCATAGGCCGCGCAATCGTAGATCCAGGGGTTGATGAGGAGCAGCCGGGGGCGAGATTCTGGCAATTGTACGCCTATTTAACCTGTTGCCCAAGCAGAGCTTGGGCCAAAATCTGCGTTCCCAAGCAGGAGCTTGGGAACGAGATGAAAACAGACCTTTTTGGCAGCGCGGGCCTCCGTGCCCGCCTGCCGGTGGGCGCCCAGGGCGGCCGCCTTACCTGCTCCTCCCGCGGCAGGCCAGCAGCATCTCCCAGATGCGCCTGGTTTCAGGTCTGGTGGGACGGAACTCCAGGGTCAGGAGGGTACGGCTGGCCTCGGTCACCTTCACCGGTTCGGCCGGGCGCACGCCAGCCACCCAGACGATCTGCCCGCCGCTAATCACCAGGGGGATATGGGGCCGCAGCCAGCGGGGCACCTTGGCGTCCACCAGGAAGTCCTGGAGCTTTTTGGGGCCCGGCGCGCCCAGGGGCCAGAAGCGGTCTCCGGCCCGGTAATAACGGACCTCCAGGGGGAAGGTGAGCCGCTCCCCGTCCAGCACGGCCACGTGGGACTCCAGGGAGACGAAGCCCCCGGCCTGACGGGTCCGGCTGCTCCAGGTCCAGTTCCAGCCCTCCGGCGTCTCCAGGCGGCCCGGGGGGGCCGTCAGCAGGGTCACTCCGGCCGGGGGCGCCGGCAGGCGCCGGAATAAGTGCAGCTCCGGGCCGGCCCGGGCCACCCGGGCTGCCCCCAGGGAGATGAGGCCGCCGCTTTTTCCCGCCGCGGCCAGGTCCAGGAGGGCGGCTGTTTGCGCCGCGCTGAGGCTCTGCTCACCCGAGAAGCGGCCCAGCGCGGCCCTAAGCAGACGCAACTGCCAGCCGGGGTCCAGGGCCAGAAACCGGGGCAGGTCCAGCCGGTAAAATTCCGGGGCCGGAGATTGGCTCACCTGGGCCAGGAGGCGGTCGCTCTCCCGGGCCAGGAGGCGCTCATCCTCCTGCAGCAAGGCCTGAGTGCGCCAGATGGCTTCCTTAAGGCGGGGGTTATAAAGGCGCAGCAGCTCCGGCAGCAGGTCCAGGCGGACGCGGTTGCGCCGATAGGCGCGGCTCAGGTTGCTGGAGTCCCGGCGGTATGGGATGGCTTGCTGCTCCAGCCAGGCCAGCAAGGGGGCCTTGCCCACCGACAACAGGGGCCGCACTGTGCCTTTCGGGGTGGCGGGCCACATGCCCTTCAAGCCCTCGGGGCCGGCGCCCCGGAGCAACCGGAGCAGGAAGAGCTCCACCTGGTCGTCGGCGGTGTGCCCCAGGGCCAGCTTGCCGTAGCCCTGGGACCGGCAGGTGTCTTGTAAGAACTCGAGGCGCAGCCGCCGGGCCGCCATTTGCCGGGAGAGCCGGTGAGTGCGGGCCAGTTCCTTGACGTCGCCCCGGCCCTGGTGATAGGGCAGGTGAAGACCCTGGGCTAGTTCCGCCACAAAGGCGGCGTCCTCTGCGGATTCACGGCCCCGGAGGCCGTGGTCGAAATGGCCCACCCCCAGCTCCAGCCCCAACTCCTGACGCCAGCCCGCCAGCAGGTGCAGCAAGGCCACCGAGTCCGGGCCGCCGGAGACCGCCACCAGGACCCGGTCGCCGGGTCGGAACATTTCTTCCCGGCGCACCAAGTCAAGGACCCACTCGGTCAGGCGCGCCGCCGGGAGGGCGGCAGCAAAGAGGGCTTGGATTAGGCGGCCGTGGTGGGACAAAGTTGGGCGATGACCTCGAGAATGGCGTCCTTGGAGAAAGGCTTGGCCAGGAAGCGGTCCACTATCTGATCCTGGCCGACGAGGTCGGGGAGATCAGGCAGTTCCGAGGAGATCATGATGACGCGGCACTCCGGCTGCAGCTCTTTGAGCCGCCGGGCCACCTCCAGACCATTGAGGTTGGGGAGGTGGAAATCCACCACCGCCACCTGGTAGCTGGGCGAATCAGAGGCGCCGGCCAGCTCCGGGTCGAACCCCGCCGCCGTGGTGACCTGGTAGCCGGCCCGGCGCAGGATGGCCACCAGGGCTTCCCGGGTCCAGGGGTCGTCGTCGATCACCAAAATCCAGGGGCTCATCAGGGTCATGGTCTCCGGGTACGAGGCCGGGGAAGATCTCAAGCAAAGCTTGCAGTCCATTTAGGTCCCAGGCTCAGATGGGGAACCAAAATCGTATCCATCTCAACTACCCATTTATTATTTTATGGTGCATATACAATGCATACACAGTTTACTTAGTTTTATCTTTCAGCCTTCAACATATTTACAATGTTATTATAACCATAAGATTTTGCAACAATTATTGCTGTTTCACCACTTTTTGAGACAGCATTTATTTCCGCTCCATTATCGATTAGGGTTTTAACAATATATGCATTACCTTTTATACAGGCGTACATTAAAGCAGTGCGCCCTGCGATGTCCTTTTGGTTTATTGATGCTTTATTTTCGATTAAATATTTAACAGTTGATTCAGCACCATTATAGGCAGCAATCATCAAGGCCGATGAACCGTTCTTATTCACTGCATTTATATTAATTCCTTTTTCTTTAAAGAATTTAACTGTATCGGTTCGCCCATTAAAACTAGCAGCAGCTAAGAAAAGAGCTTCTTTAAACTCGTTGTCAATCCCTAAAATATTAATTAGGGCAATTAATATTTTAGGGGTTTCCCTATTGACGGCAAGCAATATTCCAGAATATAAAGCATCCTTGTCGAGGTTGCCCTCTTTAAGAAAATAATTTGCAATTTCATCATTACCATTAAGTAAAGCCGTTGTCCAAGCAGTATTACCATCCCAAGTCGTTTTGAAATTTTTCCCGGCAGCTACAAATAATTTTACCGCCAAGATATCACTTCGCTTAATACATTCAATAAATGATTCATCGCTGTATGTAATATTCATTTTCCCTAATTCCCGGCGTGCATCTTCCGGGGTTTGGCCACAAGCTGCAATAATTAAAAGAATAACAACTAATATAGAAATCTCTGAATGCCATTTAGTCCCCTTCATTTTTTTACCTCCATTTTTCAATTTTATCCAGACGCTGGTTTCGTTTGCCCTTAAAACTCTACTTCTTGCTGAATCCTCAGCTTTTCAGTTCGCCTTTGGGCTTAGCAAATGGCTCGAGCAGCTATGAAAGTTATGTAGAAATAGCGTACAGTTTGCCAACCAGAATTTTTTAAAAAAATCAATTAATTACAGCTATGATCTTTATAACGAAAATATGCCCTTTTTGTGCGAAGATCTCTATAATCCTTTTTTGTCCGATCATATTATTCCTTGCTTGAGTGGTTATCTGATTAAATCTTGACCACTAAAAATAAACAGCCCCTTCTCCAAGTTAACTTGGAGAAGGGTCTGCGAAGCGTTGCACTTACTCCCAACCAACGCTTTTTCTTTGCGCTTCAAAAGTCGTGTCCCGGATTAACCTACGGTCTTCATTCCTCGGGCTTTTGTCCGGCCCTCGAAATAAAAACTTTTTTTTGTAGATGGTAACCGGGTGAAGCAAGGGCTGTTCAATTAAATCTTACCACAAAGTCAGTTCCCTACTCCAAGGAAATACGGCGGGCACGGAAGCCCGCGTTACCAAGGCATTTAATGCTTTAACCCTCAGGCGCTTCCGCCTCGCCGCCGGCCGCCGGGAAGGCCAGATGAAAGG
>Ga0315282_10011235_pt1 | contig 13907 bp, 14 predicted proteins | sample YL17G07_20_MG_FD_203693 | JGI IMG/M metagenome (GOLD analysis project Ga0315282, IMG submission 203693) | Sediment microbial communities from Yellowstone Lake, YNP, Wyoming, USA - YL17G07_20 | ecosystem: Environmental > Aquatic > Freshwater > Lake > Sediment | place: USA: Wyoming | collected... | reverse complement strand
ACCGGAGGAATGATGATCGAGATCACCTCCGGCCTGTCAGAAAATCAGGAGATCGTGACCGGCCCCTACTCGGCGCTCCGGGAGCTCAAGGATGGAGTCCTGGTCAGGCCCGAAGAAAAGAAGGCTGCTCCGCGATGAGCCCGGAAGATCACCTCGTTATCTCCACCGAGAATCTCACCAAGACCTATGTGCTCGGAAAGCAGGTTGTCGAGGCTCTCCGCGGAGTCACCTTCGACATCAAGAGGAACGAATTTGTCGCCATCATGGGTCCTTCGGGGTCGGGAAAATCAACCCTGATGAACCTCATCGGCTGCCTGGACAGTCCGACCGAGGGACGCTACGACCTCAACGGTAAGCTGGTCAGCTCGATGAGCGAAAACGAGCTGGCCTTCATCCGAAACCGTGAGATCGGGTTCGTCTTCCAGGTTTTCAACCTGCTCTCCCGGGCCACGGCTTTCCGGAATGTGGAGCTTCCTCTCATCTACCGCGGAACTCGGCGAAAGGAGAGGGAGGAGAAGACCACCAGAGCCCTGAAGATGGTCGAAATGGCCGACCGGATGAATCACCGGCCGGCGGAACTTTCGGGCGGAGAACGCCAACGGGTTGCCATCGCCAGAGCCCTTGTCAACGAGCCTTCGATCCTGCTGGCCGACGAGCCGACCGGCAACCTGGATTCCAAAACGGGTCAGGAAATCCTCAACCTGTTCCATAAGATCCATTCCCAGGGGAACACCATCATAATAGTAACCCATGACAAGGACGTGGCCTACCAGGCTCAGAGGATCATCTACCTTCGGGATGGAAGGATCGAGAAGGACGTGCGCAAGGGAGGCTAGGATGAACTTATTCAACCGTTTACAGGGAGTGTTCTTCAGCCCCCAGAAAACGTTCGCGGCTCTCGCAGAAAGACCGGTCTGGGTCGATATTTTCATCGTCGTCTTTGTCGCCATCGGCCTCTTTTCCTACCTGACCGCTCCCTATTTCCAGAAGGATACTCTCCAGATCTGGAAAGACAACGTCAAGATGCAGGAAAAGATCGGGAAAGAGAGATTCCAGCGGCAATTGGACAGGCTGGCCAACCCTTCACCGGCCGGAACGATGGTCAGGGCACTCGTGATAACGCCATTGACCTTTCTTCTCGGCTTTCTTTTTTCCGGGCTGATCATCCTTGTCCTGAGTCGTCTTTTTTCTCAACAAGGCAGTTACCGGCAGGTCTGGGCGGCTCTCCTCCATGCCAACCTCATCGACAAGACTCTCGGCAATGCCGTCCGCCTGGCTCTCATCCTGACCCGGAAATCTTTCATGCAGACCTCCACCGGCCTGGGCCTCTTCTTTCCCAAGATGGATATGGCGACGCCGGGTTATATCATTCTGTCCCAGTTCGATTTTTTCCAGCTCTGGATGTTCGGGGTCCTGGCTTACGGAATCTCGGCGATCTTCAAAATCGAGCTCAAGAAGGCGCTCATCATCTCCTACGGCTTCTGGCTGCTCAAGGCGATTTTTTCAGCCGCGCTGGGAATCATAGGCCTCAGCTTCATGAGATGAGCTCGGCCAATTTCTGTTTGACTTAGGGTTCCATCCTTTATAAATTAATCCTATGGAAGAGACTCCTCGCCGCGGAAATCTCTCGGAGCTCCCGATCGCAGCCCTGCTTTTTCAGATCTGGAAGAAAGAGAAAACGGGCACCTTGAAGTTGAAGCGGGAGGAGAGCGAAGTCAGCCTCTATTTCGAGAAAGGCGACCTGACCATTGAGCGACACTCCTTCCCCGAAAAAGATTTCCTCAAAGATCTTTTCGAGAATAATATCCTCGAACTTCAGGATCTCGAGCAGTGCGAGGCCTACTCTCAGAAAAACCGGCTGAGCTCCCTCCGGAGTCTGCTTGAGCTCAGAATCCTCGAACCGTCTCGTCTCTGGCAGCTCGTGGAAGACTTCTGGAAGCAAGTCACCCTTCCCCTTTTTGATTGGGAATCCGGCGAGTTCGGGTTCGACCTCATCCAGATTCCGAAGGAGGCACAGCTCGTCCGGAGAATCATGACTCCGTCCTTCATCCTCTCCGGCGTGCGGCGGATGGGAAACGACGATTACATCCGGGCCCATCTGCCTCCCGAAACCGAGATTCTCCTGCCCTTGCCTCCGGTCCACCTGGAACAGCTCGGGCTCGAGCCTCCAGAAAAATATCTTCTCAATCTCATTGACGGGTCTCGAAGTCTAAAACAAATCCTGGAATCGAGCGAACTGGGAAAGCAGGGCTCCGCCAAATCCCTTTATGCTTTCTTGACTCTGGGACTCGTCGGCACCTCCCAGCCGAAAAACAGAGCCAGGCCCGCGCCCGAAAATTCATACGCCGAGCTGAACAGGATCTTCGAGGCCTTCAACGAGAAGTGTTCCTATATCTTCAAGTACATGGGCAAAGAGCTCGGCCCCCTGGCTCAGAATATCCTGGACAAATGCCTGGACGAGATCAGGGTCCGGCTGGACCCGATCTTCCAGAGCAGCGAGTTGAGCCCGGAAGGAAAGATATTGCTCGGCCAGGGAAGAGGGTCCCTCCAACTCGCCGGGGAAGAGGGTCGCAGGAGCTTTTTGCGGAGTCTGGATGAGATCTTGACCGCCGAGGTCCTGGCCGTCAAGAGGACCCTGGGCCCCGATCACGAATCGGCCGTCGTCAAGAATCTGGAAAAAGTCGGGGACCTCAGTTGAAGCGGAAACAGGTTCTGGCACTACTCCTTTTCGTCACTATCCTGGCGATTTTCATCTTGATCAAAATTGCAACTTAAAGAAAAAAACCTGGTCATCCTCTGTGGCCCCACGGCAGTGGGGAAAAGCGCAACGGCCACGAGACTCGCCCGCGCCCTCGATGGGGAAATCATCAGCTGCGATTCGATGCAGGTCTATCGAGGCTTCGATATCGGAACCGACAAGCCTTCCCTGGAGGAAAGAGAAGGGATCCCCCACTACCTGCTGGATATCGTGACCGCCTCGGAGCAGTTCACCGCGGCCGATTTTGTCGCCGCAGCCTTGGAGGCGACCGAAGAGATTCTGGCCAGGGAGAAGATCCCTCTCGTCGTTGGCGGGACCGGGCTCTATCTGAAGGCTCTCTGCGATGGACTTTTCCCCGGGCCGGGAGAGGTCCCTGAAGTGCGCAGGCGCCTGGAGGAAGAATGCCGGGCCAAGGGCCTGGAGGCACTCTACCAGAGGCTCCGGGAGGTCGATCCTGATTACGCCAAGAAAATCGGGGCTCATGACAGGATCAGGACGATCCGGGCTCTCGAAGTCTTTTTGACCACCGGGAAGTCTATGACCGAACACTTCCTGGAAACGAAATCCAACGTGGCCGGTTTTCTTCTGGTGCTGATTGGTTTAAAATTGGAGAGATCTCTTTTGTACAAGAGGATCGAGGAACGCGTCGAGCGGATGTTTGCGCGAGGACTCGTCAGGGAAGTCGAAGGACTCCTGGCCCGTGGAATCAGCGAAGACTCGCCTCCCTTCCGGGCACTCGGCTACAAGCATGTCCTTCGCTGCCTCAAACAGGAGATCTCTCTCGAGGAAGCCGTGGCCTTGACCAAAATCGACACCCGCCACTATGCCAAACGTCAGATGACCTGGTTCCAGAAGATGAAGAACATCAACTGGTTCTCGGCGGACGACTTCCCTTCCATTCTGGCCTTTGCCGAAAAGAGCCTCAGGTGAATCATGGAAAAAGCGATCCTGGTCAACCTGGCCATCAACAAGAGAGAAAAAACCGAAGCCGAAGAATCCATGGAGGAGCTGGCCGGGCTTGCCCACGCGGCCGGAGCCCAGGTCGTCAAAAAAATATTCCAGAACCGGCCTTCGATCAGCCCAAGATATTTCATCGGCCAGGGGAAGGTGGAGGAAATCAAGCAGATCAAAGGAGAGCTCGACGCCGACCTCGTCATCTTTGACCATAACCTGAGCCCGATCCAGCAACGAAGCCTCGAGGATGAACTTCAGGTCAAGGTCATTGACCGGACCCAACTCATCCTGGATATCTTCGCCCAGAGGGCGCGGAGTAATGAAGGCAAACTGCAGGTGGAGCTCGCCCAGCTCAGCTACCTTCTGCCGCGCCTGGTCGGCAAGGGTATCGCCCTCTCGCGGCTCGGGGCCGGCATCGGAACCCGAGGCCCGGGAGAAAAGAAGCTCGAGGAAGACCGCCGCCGGATCGCCGACCGTATCTCCAGGATCAAAAAAGAAATTGAAGCCGTCGGGAAGAGACGGGCCAGCCAGCGCGAGAGCCGGAAAAAGGGTCCGGTTCCCAACGTCTCCCTCGTCGGCTATACCAGTGCCGGAAAAACGACCCTCTTCAACCTCCTTTCCCAGGAAAGGATGTTCACTTCGCCTCAGCTGTTCGCCACCCTGGACCCGGTCCTTCGGCGTGTCACCTTAGCCGGCGGAGCCTATTTTTTCCTCAGCGACACGGTTGGCTTCATCAAGAAGCTTCCCGTGGAACTCATCACCTCTTTCAAAGCCACTCTGGAAGAGGTGAGAGAAGCCGATTGCATCTGCCACGTCATCGACATAACCTCTCCGTACTCTATGAGCCATGAAGAGGCCGTGGTGGCGATCCTGGCCGAGATCGGAATTCGCGATGTCCCGATCCTCAAGGTCTACAACAAGATCGACCTTCTCGCCGAGAAGAGGGATCTGCTGGCCAGGAATGCTTCCTCGACCCAGGGTCACTCCTTCTATATCTCGGCCAAGAGCGGCGAGGGCGTTGACGACCTGAGGGAGAGGCTCCTGGCCATTCTGTACCGCGATCTCAAGATTTTTTTTCTTCACATCCCCAAGGCCGCGGATGAGGCGGTGAGGTCTCTCTCCAAATGGTCGCTGGTCTTGAAAAAAAGAGAAAATGGTGATTATCTAGATATGAAGATCATGGCCCACGCCCAGGCTATGGCCCATTATGCGGCCTATCTCTCGGAAGGAGAGGAAAATTGGTGAAAAATGGGACTCTGGCGACAGTTGGTCTGTTGGCCGTCATCGGATTCTGGTCCTGCGCCACCGTGGCTCCGCCTCCCCCCTCGCTTTACCTGGAAAGCCTTCCCCCCACGCTTGTGGCCAGCCTATCCCTGGAAGAGCGCATCGCCGTCGAAGAGGCCTGGAGTGCACTCAGGGAAGGACGGGTCGCCAAAGCGGAAAAAATGTTCATCAAGATCGGCTCCGAGAGCCCGGCTTCCGGCCTCGGCCTGGGCTATGTCTATCTCCTCCTCAATGACCTCCCCTCGGCCGAGACCAGCTTCCGCAGGGCCCTTGAAAAAAATCTTGATCTGACCGCCGCGCACCTCGGCCTGGCCCAGCTCTATCAGAAGTCCGGCGACGAGGGAAAAACCTTCATCGAGCTCCGCGAGGTCATCAAGAGTGAGCCGGATCACCCCTGGGCCAAAAAAGAATATGAAAATCTTCAGGCGAAGATAACCGAGGAGCTTTCGGCCGAGGCCGAATCTTATCTCAAGCAGGGTCTGACCGAGAAAAGCAAAGAGGCTTTTCTCAAGATTCTCATCTATGACCCGGAATCGGTTTCGGCCAACGTCTCCCTGGCCGGCGTCTATAAAAAAGAAAACAGGCTCCCGGATGCCCTGCTCCACCTCAAGGCGGCCGCGTCTCTTGCGCCGAAGAACAGGAAAATCCTCGGGGACTACGCGGAGACTCTCTACGAATCCGGACAAGCGGGAAAGAGTCTGGAGGTTTATCAACAACTGCTCGATCAGGATCCGGCCAACAAAGAAGCCCAGGCCAGGATCGAGGAGTTAAAAAACAAGCTGGGTATCTATGAACTCCCGAGCCAGTACAATGAGGTCGCCTCGGCCGAGGCTATCTCCCGGGAGGCCGTCGCCGCCCTGATCGCCGTCAAGATCAAGGAGGTCATGACCGAAGCGCCGGCCAAGCCGCCGATCATCGTCGACATCGCCACGTCCTGGGCCTCGAGATTTATCCTCAAGGTGACGGGGCTCGGAATTCTGGATGTTTACGACAACCACACCTTCCTGCCCAAGAAGATGGTCACCCGGGCCGAGATGGCTGAGATCTTGATGCGGCTCATCAACTACCTGAAACAGAAAGGTTTCAAGCTCATCCAGCAATTCGACCCGGAGAAGATCCAGATCAGCGATGTCTCTCCGGACAATTATCATTATCAGCCGATCACCCAAGTCATCGCCTACGGGATCATGACTCTTCCCGCCCAAAAAACTTTCCAGCCAGAGGAAGGCCTGAGTGGACAGGAGGCTATCAGGATTATGGATATTATCCAGGCATTGATAAAATGAGGCCGATGCCAGACCAGCCGGCCGCGAACGAGTCCGCGAGAATTCGGAATCAGGGGTCCGGATTTTTCAACGTCCCCAATGTGCTTACCTGTTTGCGAGTCCTTCTGATTCCTTTCTTTGTCGCCATGATGGTCCAGAGGAAGGCGTTTGAGGCCCTCCTCATCATCCTCGTCGCCGGGGCCACCGACGTTCTCGACGGGTTGGCCGCCCGGGCGACCCGACAAAAGACGAGAGCCGGCGCGTTTCTCGACCCGGCGGCCGACAAACTCATGATGACCACCTGTTTCATTGTTCTCGCCCTGCCCAAGTTGAGCACGCCGAACCATATCCCACTTTGGCTGACCGTGGTTGTCATCGGGCGAGACGTGGTCATCGCCCTGGGGACCCTGGTTCTCATCTGGCTCAAGAGAGTGCGGCGGGTCAGTCCGACGATCCTGGGGAAAACAAGCACCGTTTGCCAGGTGGGGACGGTTTGGGCGGTGGTCTTATTCAATTACCTTCAGCGCGCCCCCAGCCTCATGAATTGGGCTTATTATCTGACTCTTGTTGTGACCGGTCTCTCCGGAATCCAGTACGTCTTCATCGGCGTCCGGAGCCTGAAGTCAAATCAATCTTGTTGGAGAGCTCGTTGACGTCGGTCTCGGGATTATAGGGAAAATGAGTCGCCAGCATTTTGCCGGCCTCCTCGATGCCGAGGACCAGGCCCTCGCTGAATTCCCTGTTCTTGAATTTTTGCGACATGATCGTCGAAAGACATTCCCAGAATTCCTGTCCCACTTTGGCATGGATCCCTTCGTCTCCGAGGATAACGAACCGCCGCCTCGAGGGGACGATGAAAAAGAGAATCCCGTTTCTTTCTTTGGTTTGACACATGCCCAATCGGGCAAAGGCCTTTTCCGCCACCTTCCTGACATCTCCGCGAAAGAAAGTGGAGACCGAAACCCGAACCTCGCCCGAGGTCAGGCGTTCCACGTCCTCAATCGCTTTTTTTATCCGCTCCTGGTCGATTTTCTTTAAAAGCTTTCGACGACTCAAAACCCACATTGGACGACCCCCTTACCAGGAACCCGAGGCTCCTCCTCCTCCCGAACGCCCGCCGCCCCCGCTGAACCCTCCTCCCCCTCCTCCCCGTAGGAGTGAGAACAGCAGCCAGAGGGCCAGGGAAGGATGGGTGATAAAGAGGACCAGAAAGAACAATCCGGCCAGCCCAATCAATACGATCTCAAAGATCGAGATCTGCGGCCGGCCGGGTCGCTCTCTGCCGGATGGCGGCGGCTCTTCCTCCGGCTTTCCGGAAATCGTTGCCAGGAGGCTCGATACGGCCTCCCGGAGGGCTCGATCGCGTTCGCCGCTCTGGATGCCCGGAACCAAAATGTCCCTGATCACTCGCGAGGCGATCGCGTCCGGGACGACACCCTCCAGCCCGTAGCCAACTTCGATCCGGATCTTGCGGTCTTCGGCCAGGATGAAAAGAACCAAGCCGTCATCGATGCCCTTGCGGCCGACACGCCAGGCCTCAAAGGTCTTGGCCGCCCACTCTTCGAGAGGCTCCCCTCCAATTGTCTTGCCGATATAAACGAGAACCTGATGGCCGGTCGTATTCTCGTAGGACTTCAGCCTCTCGTCCAGCTCGTCTCGGGTCTCCGGAGAAAGGAAATCGGCCTTGTCGGTCACCCACCGGGTGGGAACGGAGGGAATGGTCGCTTGGGCCTTGATTCGGGCAGAAATCGGGAATAGGAGAGTGCCGGCAAAAAAGAGAACGAAAAGACGATTTCTCAGCAAGGCCTAAAATTTCACTTTGGGAGCTGTCTCCGCGCCCGGCTGGGATTTGAAATAGGGCTTTTCTTTGAACCGCTCTCCGAAGATTCCGGCGAAGAGCACGGTCGGAAAACTCATCCGCTTGGTGTTGAAGGCCTGAGCCGCTTCGTTGAAGCGCATCCGCTCGACAGCGATGCGGTTCTCGGTGCCTTCGAGCTGGACCTGGAGGTCGCGGAAATTCTGTGTCGCCGTGAGGTCGGGGTATTTCTCCATCACAACCAGGAGGCGCGAAAGGGCCGAGGAGAGGCCGTCCTGGGCCTGCTGAAATTTGGCGAAAGCCTCCGGATTATTGACCACGTTTTGGAGGGCGCCTGCGGTCAGCTGGCCGACCTTGGAGCGCGCTTCCGTCACCGCGATAAAGGTATCTTTCTCAAAGTTGGCCGCTCCCTTGACCGTTTCGACCAGGTTCGGAACCAGGTCGGCGCGTCTCTGGTAGACGTTTTCGACCTGGCCCCATTGGGCCCGGACTTTCTGGTCGAGGCTGACAAGGGAATTGTAGGCTCCGATTCCCGAGAACAAGAATATCAGCACAACCAGGATCAGGACTCCCAGGCAACCGATGGTGAGACTCTTTTTACCCATGGGCATTCATCCTTTTAAAAAAATATATAGACTAGACATTCCTGTCGATAAAGCCGCGGCGCAGAGTCATCCATAGGATCTTGATATCCAGAGCAAAAGACCAGTTCTGGATGTAATAGAAGTCGAATTCGAGACGCTTTTCGATGGAGGTGTCCTGCCTGAGTCCGTGCACCTGCGCCCAGCCGGTCAGGCCCGACTTGACCTTGTGCCGGAGCATGTATTTCGGGATCTTGTCGACAAAGTCCCGGACGAACTCGGGGCGCTCAGGTCTGGGACCAATCAGGCTCATCTCCCCCTTGAAGATGTTGATCAGCTGGGGGATTTCGTCCAAACTGAATTTCCGAAGGAAACGCCCCAGCTTGGTGATCCGAGGGTCGTCCGGCGTGCACATCACCGGTCCGGTCTGTTTCTCCGCATCGCAGACCATGGTCCTGAGCTTGTGGATGACAAACCTCTTGCCGTCGAGCCCCAACCGCTCCTGGTGATAAAAAACCGGACCGCGGGAGGTGAGCTTGACCAACAGAACCACAACCCCAATGATCGGCGAGAGGATAAGCAGCGCCAGGCCGGAGATCAAGATGTCGGCGAGCCTTTTCATAGCCCGCTTCATCCCCTTGAGCGAAACCTCGTCAATCGAGATGACGGGGAAACCGTCGAGGTCCTGGATATTGGCTTTGAGCGTAAGGAGCTGAAAGAGGTCGGGGATCAGTCGGACATTGACCGGATATTTGTTCACGATCTGGAAGGCTTGGAGGATTTTGGGGTAATTGGTCAGATCAAGAGCCACATAGACTTCGTTGATGTTCTGTTCTTCGATGACCCTGCCCAGGTCCGCGAGGCCGCCCAACACCCGGGAGCCGCCGTTGACATCGATCTCCTCCCCCGCTTTCCGGTCATCATCCAGAAAGCCCTTGACCACAAACCCGAGGTCCTTGTATTGAAAGAGCTTCTGGGCCACAGACCGGCCCATCTCGCCGGCCCCGACGATGATGACGTTCTGGAGATTCAGCCCCCTCCGGTAACGCCGCTTCATAAAATAGTAAATCTGGGTCCGGAAGATGGAGATGACAAAGATCACGACCACGAAATAGACGATCAAGAAAGCGTGGGAGGGCTTGAAAGTGACATGAAAGAGAGGGGCCTTTCCCTGGCTGTAGGCATTGAGGTAGCCGACGATGGCGAAAACGGCCAGAATCGTCAGAAGCGCGTTGATCGAGATGAAAAGAAAATCATCGAACCGCGTCCGCTTGAGCCGGCTTCTGTAAAAACCCTGAAAATAAAAAATGGCCAGATGGATGAGCAGGAAGAGCCAAAAGGCGGCGAAGTAGGATCCCACCGAGGGGATCCCCTTGACCGGGTCCACGGGAATGATGTGGGAATAGAAACGGAAAAGATAAGAATAGATATAGGAGATCAGGATAGCCAGGACGTCGCTCAGGATAAACCAGCAGACGAGTCGTGCCCGGTGTTTCGCGATCATGACTTTGCTTTAAATTCGCACCATTTCGCTTCGAGATAAGCGGAGATCTTATCCTTAAAGACCTCCCTGGAAAAATTCAAAGCATTGGCCCGGATGGTGTTTTTATTAAATTCAAAGCTCTCCAGCTTGTCAAGTGCGGCTATCAGGCTCGCCTCAGTCAGTTCGGGGAAGAAGAAACCGGTGACCCCGGGGACGACTGTCTCGAGCGCGCCGCCTCGGCCGAAGGCAACGACCGGAAGGCCGCAGGCCTGGGCCTCAAGGGAAGCGATGCCGAAGTCTTCCTCCCCCGGCAGGAGATAAACCCTGGCCTCCTGGAAGCGACGAAGAAGGTCGGGGCCGGAGAGCGGGCCAAGAAACTCGACGTTGGATTTGGCCGATTTTTTGAGCTTGGCATAGTCGGGACCGTCGCCAACGATTTTGAGAGGCGTCCCCCGCCGGTTGAAAGCGGCGATGGCCAAGTCGATGCGTTTATATGGAACCAGGGCAGAGACGATCAGACAATAGTCCTCCCGACCGTTGCCGGAAGACGGCTGGAAAAAACGAGTATCAACCGGGGGGTGGATAACATCGGCCGGTCGCCGATAATACTTTTCGATTCTCCGAGCCACATTCCTGGAGTTGGCCACAAAATGGTCGACCCGGCTGGAGGAAGACTCATCCCAAACCCTCAAGCGGTGAATCACCGGGGGGATCAAGAGCCGCGGAAAAAATGAGAGCTGCGCCGGCGAAAAATAAGAAAAATACTGGTTCCAGGCGTATCGGATCGGGCTGTGAATGTAGGAGATGTTCAGGCCCCCGGGAGGAGGGATGACTCCTTTCACGACACAATGCGAAGATGAGATGATCAGGTCAAACTCGCCCAGGTCGAAGAGCTCGGCCGCTAGGGGGAAAAGGGGCAGGTACCAGCGATAGTGCTTCTTCAGAGAGGGAAAGCGCTGCAGAAAACTCGTCCGGATCGTTTTTCCCTCGATGTCGGCGATCTGGCTTCCCTTGAAATGAAACAGGGTGAAAATGGGAGCGGCTGGGAACATCTCGGACAGAACCTCCAGGACCTTTTCTCCTCCCCGCTGACCGGTCAGCCAGTCGTGAACGAGAGCGACCTTGATTTTCTCCAGCATTGAAACTGATTATAAGAAGGGGGAGAGGCAAAGTCAATGAACACCGCCGGAAGTGAGCAGTGAGCGGTGAGCAGTGAGCAGCGAAAAGAACAGCCAAACGTCTATCTCGTCATAAAAATCTTACCGATTTGGCCTGTTTGGTGCGCATATACAGGCTCTGGGTTTCGGAGATCATTCTGGAAAGCTCGTACTGGGGAGGGATAATTTCTTTGGCTTTCGTCCCCAATCTCAGGGCCTTTTCTTTGTCTTGCAGGAGCCTAATAATCGCCTCTGCCAGGCCGGACGAGTCTCCGGCCGGAACCAGCAGCCCTGTCTCTCCGTCTCGAATGACTTCTCTAACACCATCGATGTCCGTAGCCACGACCGGCCTGGCCAGGGCCGCAGCTTCAACAAGGGAGTAGGGGAGCCCCTCCCAGAGCGAGGGGAGGGCGAAGATATCAAAGATCGACAGAAGATCAGGGATATCATCCCGTTCGCCAAGTAAAACGACGATGTCCTCGATCCCCAGGCGTCGGGCTTGTCTTGCCAAATGACTTCGCAGGGGCCCGCCGCCCGCGATCAACACCTTGATCTGAGGGAATTCTTGCCGGACGAGTTTTGACGCTCGGAGGAGATAGATCAGGCCTTTCTGCAGGTGAAGCCGGGCGACGGTTCCGATCACGAGTTGCTTTGTGTCGAGCCCGAGTTCGCGTCTCTTTTTTTCCGGCGCCTGGAGGGGCACCTGCCTCGAAAAATCCACTCCGTTCTTGATAAGGACTATCTTTGAAGGCGGCGCCAGCTTGTTTCGAAGCGCGGTCTCTTTGTCAGCTTCCGAAACAACAATGACCGCATCGGTGACCTTCGAACAATAGCGCTCCAGGAGCGTGTAGGCCCGGACGAGAAGCGGATTCCGATAGTGGAGATAATGAATGCCGTGGAGAGTGTGGATGACGACCTGGGTCCCGGCCTTGCGAGCCGCGCGCCGGCCGTAAAATCCGGCCACCCCACCGTGGGTGTGGAGGATATCGATCTGGTTGGTTTGGAGAAGAGAGGCGATTCTCTTGAGGCTCTTCCCTCCTAGAGGATTGTTGAAGGACGTGGCGAAATGGGGGATGCCTGATCTCTTTGCCTCTTCGATGAGCGGGCCTCCCTCGGCTGAACAGATAGCTACCCTAAACTTCTCCCGATCGAGATTCTTGGCCAAGGCCAGGACGGTCATCTGGCCTCCACCCAGGAAGGGCCGGTCGATCATTTCCAGGACAGCGATGGGCGACATCTTATTTCAGGGCCTTGAGAAGCTCGAGATATCCCGATCGGAGGGTCTTGTTCTCCGCGCTCCCGAACGTTCCCCGGGCCGATAATAGCCAGAAATTCAGCCGGAGGTAAAGTCCGAGAAGAATCAAAGAAACGGCTGAACTGTGTTTGCGGTAAAAATAGACCTGGCTCCTCCTGTATTCTAGGCGGCTGCGGGCCTTTTGAGCCGAAGTTGTGCTTGCGCCTTTGTGCAAAACCCGAGCCCGAGGGTCATAGACGACCTTCCAGCCAAGGTCTCTGATTCGAAAACAGAGGTCGATGTCCTCAAAAAAGAGAAAGAAATTCTCGTCAAATCCACCGGCCTCCTCGAGGGCCTTTCTTCGGGCGAGCAGGCAGGCTGCACTCACCCAGCGAACACTTTTGCGCCTTGGCCGGAGCTTGAGCTCGAATTTTCGAAAAGCATTCCAGAAACACTTTTTCGCCAGTTCGGAGAAGAAATTCACGCGCCTCCCGAAGGAGACCTGATAACGGTTCTCGCCGCTCAGGAGCGCCGGGCCCACGACTCCGATAGAAGAATCCTCTTTCAGATCGAGGAGCAGAAGATCCGGCGACCCTGGACACACGACCGTATCCGTGTTCAAGAAAAGGACGAATTGTCCGCGGCTCTCTTTGAGGCCCAGGTTGTTGGCCCGGCCAAAACCCACGTTTTGGACGTTTCTGATGAGCTTAACCCAGGGAAAATTGAGAGTGACGAATTCCGCGCTCCCGTCGCTCGAGGCATTATCCACGACCACGGCTTCTAAATCCGTCTCCTTGGCTTTCTCCTGGACCGAAGAGAGACATGCGCCTAGATTCTTCCGATCATTGTAGTTCACGATGATGACCGATAGTTCAGGCATTGTCCCTGATGAGGGAGGCAAACTCCCCGGCCGCTCTCTCCCAGGAAAAGTGCTCCCTCTTCCGGGCGAACTCGCCGAGGCACGATTCTTTGAGATTTCTGTCCATCAGCGCGTTTTTGAGGGCCAGCTTGACTTCCTCCGGGTCGGCGGACTCGACCATGATCGCCATTCCTTGGAAAACCTCCTTAAGCGAAGATGTCGCCGTGACCACCGGGACCGTCCCGCAGGCCAGGGCTTCCAGCGGCGGAAGTCCAAATCCTTCGTAATCAGAAAGATAAGCGAAGGCATCGAGGGCCGAATAGAAGAGCGGAATCTCCTGCTCTTCGAGGGATTTTTCCCAGCGGATGCAGTCCTGGAGCAGAAGGCAGCCTATTCTCTGAGGCGGATAGGTCATGTCCCGGCCGATGATCTGCAGAATCGTGCCGGGGAACTCCGTTCTCAGTTTATCGACGGCCTCGACCAGGGCGGGCAAATTTCTCCGGCGGAAGATCGAAC
>Ga0315282_10011234_pt1 | contig 13908 bp, 7 predicted proteins | sample YL17G07_20_MG_FD_203693 | JGI IMG/M metagenome (GOLD analysis project Ga0315282, IMG submission 203693) | Sediment microbial communities from Yellowstone Lake, YNP, Wyoming, USA - YL17G07_20 | ecosystem: Environmental > Aquatic > Freshwater > Lake > Sediment | place: USA: Wyoming | collected... | reverse complement strand
CGGCCCGGCCAGGTCCAGGCGGTACTCGTCCGGCGCGATGCGACGAATGTCCAGAAGCAGGCGCGCCAGCTTGGCGTAGCGCAGTATCCGCTTGAAGTCCTGCCTCGCCCACACGGTCATCGCCTTGGCCCGGTACAAGGCCACCTGCACCTGCGCGACGTTGTACCGCGATAGCAGCGCCTCGGCAGTCGCGTAACCGTCAAAGCGCACGAGGCGCTGCCAGTCCATTACATCGGCATAGAGCCCGCTTTCCACGTCCGGCCACGCCATGCCCAGGCTCTCGGCGATGCGCCGCTTCACCTCGGCCTCGGAGTTGGTGAAGAGTTGGTCGGACACGCGCACCAGCGGGTGAAACGCGGCCGCTTCCTGGAAGACGCGCAGCCGCAACGCGGCGGCGGCGTCCTTCGGATCGGATGCAAACTCGCCGGCGTCGTCCAGCAGTTTGATGAACGACTGAATGCGGCGGCTGGGGCACTCCGGCTCGTCAGCGAAGATGCCTTCGATGGAGCGGTGCAGTTCCCGCCGCGGCCTGCCGACCCCCGCCCGGTAGACGGCCAGCATGCGCTCCGCAAGCTGAAGATAATGGGCGTGGGAGTCCCTCACGAGGCGGTCAGGGACGGCTCGGCCCTGCTCAAAACGCAAAACGGCGTGTTCGCTCGTAAGCATCGCTGCGCCGGCGCTGGCGGCTGCGCTCCTCTTCCTTCGTGTCCTGACAGACTACCTCGTACAACGTCGCGCGCGCCGTTCCCGTCCGGCGCAGAACCCGTCCCAGCCGCTGTTGCGCCTGGCGCGTCGAAGCTTGGCCGCCAATCACTATGGCAATCTTCGCGGCGGGGACGTCCACGCCCTCATCGAGCACCTGATTCGCCACGAGGACGGAAAACCGGCCGGCGACGAAACCCTCCAGCACCGCGAGCCGCTCCTTCTTGCGCGTGTGACTCAGGATCGTGGGAACCAGGAAGCGCCGCGAGACATCGAGCGCCATCGCGTTCGTGCCTGTGAACACGATGGTCCGCTCACCCGTGTGCAGACGGAACAGGTCCTCCAGCACGCGCAGCTTCTCCTCGGCCCGGTCCTCGATGGACTTCCGCAGCGCATACGCTTTCTGCGCCTTGCGCGCCTCCGGGTCCTGTCCGCACTCGGCGCAGAGGTCCTGCCACGAATAGCCGGGACATTCCTGCCGCTTCTTGAGAATATACGCGCGCACCAGCCGCCCGGCCTGATCGTAGCGCCGCTGCTCTTCCGGGTTGAGCGCCACGGGAATACGCCGCACGTCGTACTCGGCCAGCGTCTTCCCGCGCGCCTCTGAAACCGACTGCCGATACACAACCGGCCCGATAAGCAGGTCCAGGTCCGCATGCCGGCCGTCTGCCCTTTCGGGCGTGGCCGTCAACCCCAGCCGCAGCGGCGCCGCACAGTGGAGCGCCGCCTCCCGGTAGGCCGGCCCCGGCAGGTGGTGTTCTTCATCAAAAATCACCAGCCCGAACCGCGCGCCCAGCGTGTCCATGTGGATGTACGCGCTGTCGTAGGTGGTCACAGTCACCGGACGGCAGTCGTGGGTGTTGTCGCCCACGATGCCCGCGTCAAAGCCGAGGCGGCGCAGAATCCGATGCTGCCACTGGTACATGAGGTCCCGCACGGGCGCGACCACCAGCGTGGCCACGCCGCACTCCCGCATCGCCGCCAGCGCCACTTCCGTCTTGCCCGTTCCAGTAGGCATGATGATCTGTCCGCGGCCACCGGAATCTCGCCAGGCAACCAGCGCCTCCTGCTGATCCGGGCGCAACGGCGGCAACTGGGCGTTGGGCCAGCCGAGCTTCACCGGCCGAGGCACATCATCCTGAAACCGCGCGCCAAGGCAGTCCGCCAGTTCGCGTCGGACGTCGGCGTAATGGACGGCATCGCAACGCCACGCGGTAACGCGGTGGTCCCAAGCCCAGACGGACCGGGACGGCACCCCGCTCTCGCCCGGAGTCAACCCGTCAAGCCGCAGCGTCCCGCAATCGAAACACAGACGCACCGTCGTCGCCATTCCGCCCAAGCTACGCGGCACCACAGGCACTGCAAGCGTGATCAGCGTGGAGTCGCCGGCTTCGAGTGCGACCTCGAACAGAAACTCTTTCGGCTTCAACGCGAGTTGGCGGACCGATCATACCAGCCCGGCCTGTAGCGGCCTCACAGCCGCGAGGACATGGAACTGCTGCTGGGAGAACGCCGGCGCTGCCCCCTCAGGCCGCCTGCTCGGGATCGCTCTTCTTCGCGTGGCCATGGCCATAGCCATAGCCATAACCGTAGCCGTATCCATAGCCATAGCCGTACCCCGACGCCTCGGCGTCCGCGGCGTTCAGAGCGTTGACGACAAACGCCGTGGCCTTGGCTCGTGCCCGCCCCAGGGCGGCGACGAGCTGGTGCACATGGCCCAGGCGCGTGATGCGCGCACGCAGCACCACGAGCGTCACATCGCATTTCTCGGCCAACAGCGAGGCTGCGGCAACAACCAGGACCGGCGGCGAGTCAACCACGACCAGGTCGTATGCCGCGCGCGCCTCCTCAAGCAGCGCCGCGAAGTGCGGCGACTCGATCACGTCCTGCGGGCTGGCAACCTTCCTGCGAAGCGGGAGGAGGAACAGGCCCGGCTGCCGCGTCGGCCGGACCAGCGAGGCGAGCGGCTGCGGACCGGACAGGATGTCAGCGAGGTCCTTGCCTTCCTGGATCCCAAACGAGGTTGACGCCGTTCGTTTGAACAGATCGGCGTCTACCAGCAACACCTTCTTGTCGGGTCCGGCGGAAAGCGCGGCCAGGTTCATGGCCGCGAACGACTTGCCCTCGCCAATGCCCGGGCTGGTGACCAGGACCAGGGTCCCCCGCCCCTCCCCGTGCCCGTCCGCCTTGCAGTACGCCAACGACAACGCGGTGCGCAACGAGCGCAGGCTCTCCACGGGGGCCGCGTTGGGATGGTCCAGAGCCAGCATGTACGCGTGCTGCGCCAGCCTCCGATCCAGCAGCGGGATCGTGCCCAGGACGCTCACGCCCAACTGTTCCTCCAGGATTGTGGACCTGGCCTGGTAGAGCGGTGTCAGCAGCGCAGTGATGGCCGCCGCGCCACAGACGACCAGACCAACCACGACGAGCGCGACAGTCCAGTGCCGGACCAGCGCCTGCTTGGCAGCGCGCAGGTCCTTACTAGGGTTGTCCACTCGACCGCGGTCTGGCATGAACGTCTGGCCGCCCTGGAGCGCCGTGGACGGCGCCCAACGAGCCCGCCCGCAGTGCGCCCACCCATTACGGTCTGTTCTGGTCGCCCGCCCATCATCCGGAATCCTGTGCTTGATTCAAGTCGTTTATGGGGTGTGGCGGGCAAGCGGACAAGGCTTACGCGAGCGCGGTCTGACGTGCAGTCGGGCACGGTCGGCGACGCCGGAGTCGTAGTCGCTTTATATCGGGCAGGCTGCCGCGCAAGCCGTCCGTGGCCGACACTTCCAGCACGGCCTCTCGCTTCCACGGCGTCATCAGCACCGCGCGCATGTGCCAGCCGTGACAACTGAGAACCGATATACTCCTGCCCCTTCGCGCCGCTCATGCCGTGCGATACTCTTGACGCCGGAAGTTTCTCGCGTGAAGCTTCTGGCGGGAGGGGCACATATGTCAGCGCAGTCCACTCGCAAGCAGTCGCCGTGGCCGGCGAGCCCCGGGGCTCCGATGCAAGAAGTGGCTGGGCGGGCGCACTGCCGGAGAGCCTTTGTCGCACTCTTCGCACCGCTGCTCGTCGTGTGCTGCGCGACGTGCCGGAGCGCGGAGCCGCCTGTGCCGGCAACGTGGCTCGATGCCGACATCGGCGCCCCAGCGACCGCGGGCAGCCACACAAGCGCCAACGGCGAACTGACCGTCATCGGCGCGGGCAAGGGCGACAAGACTACCGGCCCCGACCAACTGCATTACACGTACACGGCTCATCCTGGCGGCGACATTGACGTCAGCGCGCGCATCGTCTCCATAAAAGGTGAGCGGAACGCCCGCGCAGGCATCATGCTGCGCGATGGCAACAGTCCCACCGACGCGTCCACGGCGCAGGTCGTGTTCTGCAATCAGGCCGCGACTGACGGGAAGCACAACCTTTCTCTTGCCGCCCGCGATCACGCCAGCAAGAGCAGCTCAAGCAGCGGCATTACGACGCGGATGCAGGTGCCTCTCTGGCTACGACTGGTCCGCATTGGCAAGAACTTCGGAGCATACAAGTCGCCGGACGGCAAAATCTGGTCAATGCTCGGCAACACCAGCGGGTGGCAGTTCACGCCTGAAGGCCCCATCGAGGTTGGCTTCTTCGCCTGTAGCGGCGACCCGGCGAAGACGGCGAGCGTCACCTTCGACAGCATTGTCATCGGCAAGCCAAACCTGGGATACAGCACGAGCTGGATTGGAAACACCTTCAGCGGCAATGTCGCCGACGGGCACGTTTCGAATGGCATCAGCGCTCTGTGGGTGGCGCCGGACGGCACGTGCTACACGAATTCCTATTGGGACGAAGGCGCCGAATCGTCGAAGATCTACAAGGACGGCAAGGTCGTCACGAGCTTCCGCAAGGAGAACGAGTGCTTCGGCAACGATAGCTGCGGCGAAGGCACGATCACCAGCGACGGCACGCGCATGTTCCTGGCGGCCGGGCGCCATCTGTACCTGACCGACATGCTCGGGCACGGCTCAGCCACGCGTCCGATCTACTTCGCCACCGACCTCTGGCACAAGCAGAAGAATATCAACGTCACCGGCGGGCTGGCGGTCATCGGCGGCAAGCTTTATGTCGGCAACGCGCGCGATAACAAGATTATGGTCGCGCGCACCGATCTGCCGGTCTACTACACGGCCGGCAACAGTTCCGTGAACATCACCGCTCAGGAAATCGAGACGAAAGGCGTGGCAAACGCCGCGCCGCCGATCGTCTATCAGTCGCAACGCGAATGCGACTACCTGCCGTACGTGATCCCCGGCCTCGAGGCCGGCGCGAGCTATACCGTGCGCTGCCACTTTGCCGAATACACGGATGACAAGCCCGGCAGGCGCTTGATCAACATCGGCGTCTCGGGGGCGCAGGGGGTCCGCGGCTACGACGTGGTCGCGGCGGCGGGCGGCAAGTTCAAGCCGGCGGTGAAGGACGTTGAGAATGCGAAGGCCGACCAGGCGGGAAAGCTCACCGTCGTTTTCGAACGCGGGCAGGGCGGCAACGGGCACATCGTCATCTGCGGGTTCGAGATACTCAAAGCCGATGGCACGCCGGCCTTCGCCGTCAACTGCGGCGGCCTTGAGAGCGGACAGTTCAAGCCGGAGGCAAGCGAACTGCCCAACCTCGCCTTTGCGTTCACGCGGCCAGGCCCGATGACCGCGGACAAGCGCGACGAACTCTGGATCATACAGGAAGCCAACGACTTTCCAATCGGCACGGCGCTGACCACGAAGTATCCCGGCGCCGTGAAGTGCTGCCGCACCGACGGCACATTTACCGGACGCGAGCTCACGGACGTCGTGAACCCGACCGCGCTCGCGTACGATTCGGTCAATGATCGCTTACTCGTTGCTGAGAACGGGCCTGATCAGAATGTCCGCATCTACAGCGACCTCGCGGGCAAGCCAACGTGTTCGAGCAGCTTCGGCGTGAAGGGCGGGCTTTACGCCGGCGCCACGCCGGGGCGCATCTTCGACGCCGCGGCCGGCGGCCACGCCCGTTTCTACGGCCTGACCGGCGTGGGAGTTGACGCGCAGGGCAACATCTACGTTGCGTCCTCGCTGCAAGGCACCGACCTGCGGAAGCTCTCGCCCGAAGGCACACTGGTCTGGGCGGTCAACAGCTTGTTCTTCTGCAACACGGCCGACGTTGATCCCGATAGCGACGGCACCGAACTGTACAGCCCGTACGTCCACTTGACGCTGGATTACACGAAGACGGCTCCTGGAAGCGAATGGAGTTACGCGGGGTACAACTGGAATCCGTCGAAGCACGGCCCGGCGCCGCGCGCAGGAAACTCGCAGGCCATCGTGCGCAGAGTCGGGCCGAAGCGGGCCTTGGCGATGTACACCAGCGGCCAGGGCGTGGTCGAGTACGTTGGCATCTTCCGCTTCGAAGGCGAGATCGCGGTGCCATGCGGGCAGATCCGAGAGAAGAGCATCTGGAGCGACAACAACGGCGACGGCAAGGAATCGCCCGATGAAGTGACAACGTGGAAGTGCCCCGGCGGCCTTCAGAGTTTCTGTGTTGATCAGAAAAGCGACGTCTGGCTGGCGCTGATCGCAAGTCCTCCCGTGGTGCGTCGCGTCAAGCTCAAGGGGTTGAACGCGCAGGGCGCGCCGATCTACGGCGCCACCGCCGGAGACTACGAGGATGCCCCATATCCAGGTATCGGCGCGCCCGTCAATCCGTGGGGGCAGGGCGTCAAGGTCAACTACGACTGCGAGCGCGACGTCATGTATCTGTTCGGTCCGGCGAAGGACCGCAAAGGCGACAAGGAGGATCCCATCTCCTATCTGGCCCGCTATGACGATTGGGGCAAAGGCAACAGGACGGCGCGCTGGCTGATCACGCTGCCGAACCCTGACACCGATCCCAACTTCATGTACGAGGTCGGCCGCCCGTGGGGCTGCGCGTTTCATTGGATGGGGCTCGACGTCGCCGACGACAAGGTTTTCCTTGCCGAACTCTGGGGGCCGATTCACATCTACGACGCGGCCTCGGGAAAACTGGTCATTATCTTGAACGCAGGCCCGGAAGTCTCAGGCTGCAACGCGTGGGAGGATGCGAATCTTGGCGTGCGCGCCTTCAAGCGCAAGAACGGCGAGTTCATCATCTTCTCGGAGAACAGCGGCTATAACGGAAAGGATAATATGTTCCGTTGGAAGCCGTAGCACCATCGAGCGCGTCTGCCGCAAGACGGGATGCGGCGGGGAGAGCGGGAGCATTCAGCACTCAGCCGCAGTGTCAAACAGCGCCAGAATGTTCTCCGGCGGCGTCCCGGCCTGGATCGCGTGTGACGGACCGAGGATATAGCCGCCGTTGCGCCCCAGCACGCGGACGCGCTCGCGCACCTCCCGCCGCACGTCCTCGGGAGCGCCGAACGGCAGCGTACTCTGCACACTCACCCCGCCCTCAAAGCACAGCCGGTCGCCGTACTTCTGCTTGAGTTCCACCGGGTCCATGCCCTTCGCATCGAACTGCAGCGCCTGCAGGACGTCAATGCCCATCTCAATCAACCCGGGCACGGCCGCCATCACTCCACCGTCGGAATGGTAGATGACTCTGGCGCCGTGTTCGTGGATGACCTTGTTCAGGCGCGCGTGATAGGGCTTGATGTGTTCGCCCCACATGCCCAACGACATCAGCAGGCCGTTCTGGCCGGCGATATCGTCGGCCGTGAAGACCAGATCAACCTGGCCCTGCGCCGCGGAGAGAATCTTGGTGAAGTGCGCGATGTAGAATTCCGTCACCGGCTCGAAGATGGCGTGCACCAACTCAGGGTTGAGCGCCAGGTCCATGAAGATCTGCTCGAAGCCCCGCATGTACCATGAAGTCTCGAAGATGTTGCCGTTCGCGGCCATCAGGCAGTACTCGCCCGAGGACTGCACGGCCCTGATGCGGTCCGGCAACACCGAGTAGTCAAACCACTCGGTGGAGGGCCAACGGTGCCGTCTGATCTGCGCAATATCCTGGACGGCCCTCAAGGGGTGATGGACGATCTCGTCGTAGGCGCCGGCGCCGAAACTGACGCTCGCGCGGCGCACGCCCCACATGTCTTCGCCCGGCTCCAGCGCCGGCCCGATGTACTCCGGACCGACCGGCTTGATATCAATGATGGGCGCGAGGTATTCCGCGACCGACAAGGACCGCTGCGCTCGCAGCAGCGCCTCGAACTGGCCATACGCGGGCTGGTTGATGCCGGAGCAGACCATGGCGATTGGGACGCGGTCCGCCTCCTTGTGCTGCAACGCCAGGCGCACTCTTTCGCGATGGCTCAAAGCGGCGGTCATTGGTAAGCCCTCTGCACGGTTCCCGTAGACACCTCGGCCGTAGGTCCGGCTTTCCAGCCCGGCCTCATTCTCTCCATTTTCGGCCGGAGGGGAAGGCATTCTTCCAAGTGGCCGCGACGACTGATGATTGAATGAAAGACCAGGAACGTTACGATCATGGCGTCACGGGAAACCGGGGGCCGCCGGCGGCCTGCGCCAGCGCGGTGGCATGGGCAGCCTGCCCATGAGCCACGGGCGCGGGACGCCCGTGCCACGCGGCCGCAGCCCCGGTCCTCCCAGCGGACTCTCGCGACACGGGAGGCAGATGCCATGCGAACTGCGCCGATGTGTCTGCTGTGCCTTGTTGCTGCGCTCCCCTTGTGTGGGCAGGAAGCGATGCCCATCGAATTCGACAGGTCGGAAGCATGGAAGCCGCAACCCACCTGGCTGGCCAACCCCGCGACTGATCCCGGCGTCAAGGCCGCCGAGGGCGTGGCTACCTTCACAATCCGCGAACCCAGGCTCGGCATGAAGTGGCGCGCGGAGATCAAGCCGTTCCGTCCGCTGGAGGCCGGTTACCTCGTCGTCCGGTACAAGGCCGAGAGTGTCCTGGGCGGCGCCGACTACTTCCTCTGGGCGTTTGACGGCTCCAAGGACGGCCACCAGGTCGCCTCTCGCGATGCGCTCCGCAGCGACGGCCAGTGGCACGTGCTGGCCGCCGATGTCTGGGCTGCGGGAGTGACCGGTACCGTGACGGCCCTGGCCCTTCAGGTCCAGGCCGGCGAAAAGGTCCCGGCCGCCCTATCGCTCGATTACATCCGCCATGTCGAAGAACCGCCGCCCGATGCGGACCGCTACCCCAAGCAGACGCCGGCCGAGATGAACTGGCAGCAGGATTTGCGGGCAGTGGCGGACTGGCAGCAGCAGCCGTCATGGCTGGGCAATGGCGACGCGGCGGCGACACTCAAGCTGGACGACGGCGTTGTCACCATGGCAGTGCCGGCCGCGGGCAAGGGCATGAAGTGGTCACACCGCTACCCGCAGCCCGTTGACCTGGCCGGCGCGCGCTACGTGGCCATTCGCTACCGCGCGCGCCACGTCGCGCCCCACGGCGACTACTTCGTCTACGCCGGCGGCAAGGAGGGGCAGCAGGCCAAGTCCGTGAACCTGATGCCGCTCACAGCCGTGAACGCCGACGGCGCGTGGCACGTGTACATCGGCCCGATCCGTGAGACGATGAAGATGTCCGACATGGCCATCCAGTGCCAGGCCGCGGCCACCGAGGCGTGGGCGGCCATTGATTACGTCCGCTTCAGCAACCGTCCGCTGCTCGTGCCCATCGGCGACGCGATCGCTCACAGCAAGGGCCATGAGCAGGCAACGTTGAAACCGGACCGCGCACGGACCATTGATCTGTCGGCCGCCGCGAACGCGGCGATCAAGCCCTGCCTGCGCGCACTGTCGCTGGCGGGCTGGTTCGAGGGCGACGCGCTCACCATCGAGGGCGTGCCTTTCGCTCTCGCGACCGGTGCACAGAACGTCGTTGCGACGCCACCGGGCACGACCGATCCCGCCTGGACGGCCGTCGGGCAACGCGCCACGGAGGCATACCTGCTGATAGCCGCGCTGCTTCCGGCGGAGGACTACAGCGGCATGGAGGGCGCCCGGCCGTTGGCGCGGTTCGGCGAGCCGGAGCGTTTCGTCATCCGGGTGCGCTACGCCGACGGACAGGAGGACCTGTGCCTCCCCGTCCGCGTGCGGGCCAATGCGTACGAGGTGCTCGCCGGCGTTGACCTCTACGCCCTGCTCGAGCTGCGCGACGCCGTGATCGAGCGCATCGGCCTGGAATGCCGCATGGCCAGCGGGCGCATGCTCCTGGCCGGCCTGACGCTCAACACGGGAGACGCGCTGCTGCGGCCACCGGCCGTCGCGGCGCTTCCGCCGGAGATGCCCCCGCGGATGTTCAAGCCGCGAGAGCCCGAGTTCCGCCTGGAAGGGTGGACGATAGCCGTTGAGACGGCCACGCTGGCGGTGGAGTTCAGCACGAAGGAAGGTGTCACGCTGCACAGCCTCCGCAACCGCTGCGCTGCGGGCGCCGGCGCGCGGGAGGAAATCGTCGCACGCGGAGACTGCAGTCTCTTCGAGCTGGGCGCGGGCGGGACGGTGCTGACGTCGGACAAGGTGAAAGTGACCGACGTGCGCAAGCTCATGGACGCCGAAGGCGTCGTGCTGGACGTGGACGCGCGGCCGGCTGTGCCCATCGCCGGCAGCTTGCGCATTACGGCCGAGCGGTTCGGCCACGTGCGCCTGGAACTGACGGTGCGGAATGTTTCGGACCAGGTGCTGCGGCCCGTGGTGAATTTCCCAACCGTGGAGCGCATGACGTTCGGCGACATCGCGAACACCTGGTACTTCTACCCGCAGCAGGGAGGCGTCATCAACCGTGTGCCGGCAACGCTGCGCGAGGTGTACAGCGGACGCTTCCCCATGCAGCTCATGGGCCTCTTCAACCCCCAACTCGACGCCGGCGTGTACCTGCAGGTCTGCGACGACAACGACATCTACAAGTACTTCGTCTTGCGGAAGGACGACAAGCACGTTGCGTGGCGTGTCGAGTACTTTGCCAGCGACATCCAGCCGGGCCAGCAGATTCCCGTCGCCGCGGCCATGCTCAACGGCAACACAGGCGGCTGGCGTGCGCAACTCGACACCTGTCGCTCGCAAGCCAAGCCGCTCGTGCCTCGCAAGGACTGGTTCCGCGACATCTACAACTACCGCCAGCATCTGGTACGCGGCGGGCTGTACGACTTCACGGCGAAGCAGTACCGCATGTTGGAGGCCGTCGCCGCCGACCGGGAGTTCTTCGGCCGGGTTGACTACCTCCACATCTTCGATTTCGGCGAATCGCCCACGTTCGGGCGGGTGGGCGATTACTGCCACTACGACGAGATCGGCGGGCGCGAGAAGCTGGCGGCGGCCATTGCGCAGGTGAAAGCGGACGGCGTGCCCGTGGGGCTGTACATCGAGGGCTACCTGTGCGACGAGCGAGGCCAGTGGGGGCGCGAGCACGTGGCAGACGGGCACATCATCCAGCAGAACGGCCAGCCGCTGCTGTGGCCGGGCGCGCCGACGGAACACATGATGTGCGCCTGGTGGCCAACCTGGCAGGACTATCTGGCAAGCGTATACAAACGGGTCGCGGGCGAGCTGAGCCCCAGCGGGATGTACATTGATCAGCACGGTTTCGGCAACGAGTGGAAGATCTGCTGGTCCGGAAAGCACGGTCATCCAGTCCCCTGGCCGCCCATTGCAAGCGAGCGCGAACTGTGCCGCAAGGTCCGCCAGGCCGTGCCGCCGGAGATCGCGACACTCACCGAAGAGACTCCCACCGACGTCAACAGCCGCTTCCAGGACGGCGCGCTGGGCTACTCGGTGGCCTTCAACGACCCCGTGCTGGCGCCGCACCGCGCGGATCTGTTCCGCTTCGTCTTTCCGGACTTCAAAGTCTTCCAGCTCGTAAGCTATAACCCGTTCATCGAGGGCGGCTGGTCGCTCCTGAAGTTCCCGTTCTTCAACGGCGAAGGCACGTGGCTCTGCCAGAACGTGCCGGACGGCTTCGACGCGGCGGCGCGGGAGTTCCTGCGCAAGGCCTTCGCTATCCTGCACGAGCACCGCGAAGCGTTCCGCAGCGAAAGCCCCAGGCCGCTCGTGCCTACAGCCAGCGCGCAGGTTTTCGCCAACGAGTTTGGCGGCAAGGCGGAGACCGTGTGGACGCTCTACAACGGCGGTTACCGCACCCATCGCGGCGCGGTGCTGTCGGTCAGGCATGCCGCGGGCGCGGCCTATCGCGATCTGTGGAACGGCGTGGACCTGAAGCCGCGGATCGAGAACGGCCAGGCCGTGCTGGAGATCACGATTGGCCCGCGCGAGGTCGGCTGCGTCGTGCAGACGCGCCCGTAACGCAGGTTGCTCCCTTTGCATCCGAGGCGCTGGCCGTGAAGGCGCTGCGGTCAGGTGAGCTTTCCTTGGGGCGCTTCGCGGAGTATCTGGGGACCGGCCGACGCGAAGCCCAACGGCATGTCCAGCAGGAGCCGGTCAATGAAAAACAGTTCAGATTGCTCCTGCTTGACGCCGGCATCGTGAAGCGACTATGCTTATTCTCGGGATGTCTGCGGCTCAGGCTCTCACGCCCCGTCCCGACCACCCCTGCCGCAGCCGGGGTTCCGTCGTTCGCGGCCTTCCCCCTCCCACAACTTCACGTGCGCGCGGACTGCGCAGCCCTGCCGTCGCCAGGCCTCGCTCTTGCTGGTAAAGGCGACTTGACTAACCGACAACGCTAGGTAAGATGCCTTTACTAGCGGACGACACTGGTAAAGGAGGGTTGACTCGCCATGCGCCGCATCACGGGGTCCTTTCGCGTCACGACCACCGGCGAGGAGCAGGTGCGTGCTTTCATCCCTCTGCCTCTGCCGCCCAGCAAGCCGCCGCTGCAGATGGAGGGGAAGCTGGCTTTGCTCCATACGGAGGCTATGGCCGCGCTGGGGCGATTGGCGGTCGCCGGCGCTATGGTGCCCAGCGCCGGCTGGTTCCTGTACGGCTTCGTTCGCAAGGAGGCGGTCGTCTCCGCGCAGATCGAGGGCACGCAGGCAACGCTGGAAGATGTCGTCACCTATGAGGCCACGCGACAGGCGGAGCATCCGGCCGACGTCCTGGAGGCCTGCAACTGCGTCGCCGCCTTGCACTACGCTCGGTCGGAGATCAAGCGCGCCAAGGGCCGGCCCATCTGCACCAGGCTCTTGTGCGCCGTTCATGTGCGCTTGATGAAGGGAGTGCGCGGCGCTGACCGGCAGCCGGGGTGCATCCGCACATCGCAGAACTGGATCGGGGGAAGCAGACCGGGGAACGCCCGGTTCGTGCCGCCACCGCCTGAGGCCGTGCCGAAGGCACTCGCGGACCTGGAGCGCTGGATACACGGGGACGATCCCCTTCCGCCACTCGCCCGCGCGGGTCTGGCGCATGTCCAGTTCGAGACGATCCACCCGTTCCTCGATGGCAACGGGCGCGTTGGCCGACTGCTCATCATGCTGCTCGTGGAACACTGGCATCTGTTGACGTCGCCTCTGCTGTATCTGAGCTTGGCGTTCAAACGGCACCGCCAAGAGTATTACGACCGCCTCCTGGCAGTCCGCACGAACGGCGACTGGGAAGGCTGGACGGCATTCTTCCTTGAGTGCGTGCGGGAGACCGCCGACGATGGTGTGCGGGCGGCACAGCGGCTGTTCGCGCTGGTTGACGGCGACCGGCATGCGGTTGTCAGCCATCCGGCGGCGACCATTCCGACGGTGCGCCTGTTCGATCTCCTGCCTGAGCACCCCATGGTCACCTTGGCCAGCGCGGGCAAGCTTCTGAATACCACGAAGCCGACCGCGCTTAAGGCGCTTGACGCCCTCTGCAAAGCAGGGGTTTTGCATGAGATCACCGGCAAACGGCGCGACCGCGTGTACGCATACCGGCGGTATCTGGCCGTTCTCGCCGAGGACACTGATGTGCCAGCACGCTGGTACTGAAGCTGACATCGTACGGCCGCGACAGCAGGTAGACGCGTCACAGCAACTGACTCAGCCGCCACAACTCCTCGTCATGCCCTGCGTCCGAGTGCGCCAGCAACTGCGTAGGGCCGCTTGGGGACAGCGTGGGCGCTGTCGCGGGATCCACCGAGATGGTGGGCGTATCGGCCGAGGCGCTGGCGGACGACGCCGGCTTGTCGGCCTTGGGAATGGAGGAAGACTCGCCTTCGCCCGCCATGATCTCGTTTGAGAGCGGGCGGAATCTTACGACGGCCTGCGGGGCATGGCAATCGCGGCGGCGCAACGAAGCCCCGCATCCGCTCTCCTAGCCCGAATGGCACTTACTTAAGCG
>Ga0315282_10011233_pt1 | contig 13908 bp, 10 predicted proteins | sample YL17G07_20_MG_FD_203693 | JGI IMG/M metagenome (GOLD analysis project Ga0315282, IMG submission 203693) | Sediment microbial communities from Yellowstone Lake, YNP, Wyoming, USA - YL17G07_20 | ecosystem: Environmental > Aquatic > Freshwater > Lake > Sediment | place: USA: Wyoming | collected... | reverse complement strand
CTTGCGGGATTGAATCAGCGACGATTACCCCCTTCCCCGCCGCCAGCCCGTCGGCCTTAATCACCAGAGGCGGCTTCTGTCTCAGGACATAGGCTTTTGCCTTAGCATAGTCGGAAAAGCTGGTGCTCTGGGCGCAGGGGATTTTATATTTTTTCATCAGCTCCTTGGCAAAGACCTTGCTCGACTCAATCTCAGCGGCTTTTTTCGTCGGGCCAAAGATTTGAAAGCCCCGGATAAGAAACTGGTCAGTAATGCCCTCGGCTAAAGGCGCCTCGGGACCGACAACGGTGAGGTCAATCTTGAGGTCTCTGACTGTCTTAAGCAGTGCCTCAATATCGGTAGCATTTATATCCAGGTTCCGGGCGAGCTTATCCGTGCCGGCATTGCCCGGAGCCACGTATATCTCTTTTACTTTCGGGCTCTGGGCGAGCTTCCAGACCAGGGTATGCTCCCTGCCCCCGCCGCCAACAACTAAGATTTTTATCTAACTTACCTCCTTAGTCAACCTTCACAAAAATCCTGCCGTCCAGGGACGGGACCTCAAAACTCGTGCCCTCAATGCCGGTGGTTACATCCCTGCGGGGGGTAGCAAATTCTATCGTCGTCTTGCCTGCGGGATTAGCCACCACCGTGCCGTTTTCAAACTCCCTCACCCAGCTACCGCCGCTGCGCTTCTGGGCGTCTCCCAGGGGAAAGCCGAGGTAGGTATCGTACTCGGGGAACCACCAGAGCTCACCGTGAAAGTCGTTTCCCATATCAAAACCAAGATAGCCATCGTCAAGGAGGGTTATCGCCAGTCCGTAGCGCATCTTCTGCAGGTTTGCGGCGGGAAGTTTCGGATTAAAGGGGTCAAATTGTACGTCGTTGGTATCAACGCCTATCCAGTGTATCCTGGTGGGAGGCTCCGGTTTGTTCATGTTCCTCTGGTATATGTCCCAGACCTTGGCAAAGTCCTTGCTACTCCAGGTTTCTCCACCCAAGGCACACTCCTGCATATGACCATTAGCATATTCAAAAAAGGGTGAGTTCGCACTCCATTCAACCCCGGGATTGCCAAGTATTATCGCCTCCGGCCCGAGGAGCTCCCGCGTCACCTGCAGAAGCCGCGCCATGCCTTCTCTGTACTTCTGGTTGACCACAGTCGTACTGTCAGCAATACCATCGTTATCAATGTCTATATTATTCAACCATATGCTTTCCCAAAAGCAATCATAGAACACGCCGTCAAAGAGACCGGTGGACATCAGCTTGTCGTGAACAAACTGGGGCAAATAACTAGCCCAACCACTGTTCGGGTTCATGCCCGGCCACTGCTCTCCAGTGGTACCATTTGTCCACAGGACAGCGCGCTTTTGCGTACCTCCATAATGCAAGAAAAAACTCTCATAGGAATCCTGCGCGGTGATGCCAAAAGCGCCAGCCTGGTAGCGCAGAAAGTTGATGAAGCCAGGGGTCATCCAGGCAGGCTTACCGGGGGCTTCCAGGTCGTGGGTCAAAAGCCAGCGCCACCAGCCGCCTGTCCCGCCTTCTATATAGGCCAGAACCTTTGCCTGCGGGTTCAGCTCCTTTATTCGCCGGACAGTTTCCTTGGTGAAGCAGACGGTAGAATAGTTAACAACGATTATATCCCACCGGGCAAGCGTCTTTATCATTGCGTCCAGCTCGGCAGGGTCAAATTGCTGCAAGTTCCAGTAAAAGGCGTTAGTGCCGCAATACATATTAATTAAGCGGGGATAAGCACCAACCGGCTTCACCCTCAGGGTCTCGGTCATGCCGGAGACCTCAATGTTATAAATACCGGAGGCATCCGGTATCAGGGTAAAGGCTGCCGTCTGGGGCATATACGGTTTCACGGTGACATCCATTACCTCTTTGACAGCACCGTTGACGTTCAGGGTGAGGGTATGGGTGCCCTCTGTTCCTCCGATATTCTCTACCTTAACCTCAACGGTGACCGCCTGCCCGGGCTCGGCGACAATTGGTGTGACCACCAGGGAAGTGACCTCAAATTCAGCCGGAGGTCCCTCAGGGGGAGGAGGTGAAGGTGGAGATTCTGTTGCTGGCGCACACGCGCCAAGCACAAGCAGGAAGCAAAGAGCTATGACAGCTAAGCTTTTTAGAAACTTTACATTCCCCACGCATCACCTCCATTTGTGCTACTTAATCATACCTACCAATCACCCCAACCCCTCGCCCATTTCGACCAGTTAGCAAAGTACTCCAGCTTTGACCTCACGGTCTGAAGTTCTGCGGAGACTGCTTGCAGTCCATCTGTGTTGCCCGTGGTCTTAAGGTAACTCAGACGTTCGCTTAGCAGCACGAACCTTTCTACGTCAGTTAGTGTTGTCGCTAGTAGCTGCAAGCGTATCTTATCAGCACCGGCAAAATCCATCCGGTCTTTAGCAATTTCTAATAGGGCATATAATGCTTTCTGGCCCCATAAGCTATAAGGATTGTTGCTGGACTTGTCAGTAACGGCGGCAAAAGAGTCGGCGACCAGTTGCTCGAAGTCAGCTTTGGCACCATCCATATCGCCGTTGTTTAGCCTTGCCTCACCTACCTTATAGGCGGCTTCTTCCTGCATTACCTTGGCAATGTGCGGGCTGGGAGTAAAAACTGGGGGCGCCGCTTCTTCACCGATTACAACCAGCGATACTGAATTCGCGGGCATGGTTAATCTAAATGTGGCCTGACCATCTTTGGTTTCCAGATTATCAGTCTGCTCTATAATTTTGAGTCTGGAATTTCCTTCCCATTGCGCCAGTTGCGACTCCATCCAAAAAGAGGGGTCTATTAATGTAACGCCGGTCCAAGCGTTGCTATTCTGGCTATCAATCTGGTAGCGCTTCATCTTCGACCAATTAGCTGACAAATCTTTAACGGTAAGGTCTACTTCCTCAGTTTTGCCCGTGCTCTTCTTGTCTGCTTCATCGAAGTTGTATATCAGAATCTGAGTGCCAGCCGGGGTTCGAGCAGCAAAACCATGGACACGACCTCCAAATGAGCTACCGGTTAACTCCACCTGCTCGCCGCCCAGTTTTGCCAGGAGCAGGTAAGCATTGAGGACTGGCATAGGCGCAAAATGCTGGCCATAGGAAAGGGAAAAATATCTAAAATAGTCTGTCATTTTGGTGGTAGTGCCAGTGCGCAGGAAGCGGGAAGGTTGATTCTTGATTTTGTTTAAGGCGCCATCAACGTATTGGCAGAGATATGCCGCTTCATAGTTCGTATATTGGTCTTCGGCATTTGACACATCTACCAGCTTCCATTGCTCCATCTTCAATAAATCGCGTCCCCACTCGGTAACCAGAGTGGGGCAATCCTTGAATGAGGGGAATTGTTGAATTGTGTTCATCATGCCTTGGTTGTATGTCAACAGATGCTGCACAGTGCCATATTGATGCCAGGAGATAACATCAAGCGGGGCGCCCTTTCCCCCTGTGGCATAGTTAGTTCCATCGAGGCAATGCTGCAGGAAAGGTCTAAGCCAGTCTTTAAAGGCAATTTCTGTCCCACCTACCTTTACCTGGGGGTCGGCGGCTTTGGCGCCGTCGGCAAAGAAATCATACATCTTTAGATAGTTTGACAAAGAATAGCTGTTCTGAACGAAATAGGCGCCGTTAGACAGGTCAGGCTCATTCCAGAGGATAAAGTACCAGCTACGCACCTCTTCGGCGCCATAGCGCTCAACGCAGTGTTTAACGGTGTTATAGATAAGGTCACGCCATTTATTGTAGTCCTTGGGGGTATTAATCAAGCCGCCTTCTTTGGCACGCACCTTTTCGCCCTCGGCTAAAGCATCCGGCATAAGAGCACACTGGACAACGGGTTTAATTCCCGCCGACAACAAGGTATCCAGAACCTGGTCGAGATGCCAGAAATTATATTCAGGATTGCCCTCCTCGTCCTCGTTATACACCTGACAGCCCATATAAAAGGCTGCGGGGTACGGGTAAATCGGAGGCAAGCTACCCTGTTGTAACAACTTCTTTGCATCTTCTATCATCCAATAAGGTATGCCATCACAGAGTACCCCGAAAGGTCGGGCGTACTGGAAGGTCCCGCTGACACGATTCAATTCCCAGAAGGGCTGGTTGTATTCATATGCGGTGATTTTATAAGTGCTAGCACCATAGAGATTGGCATAGGAGTCATGGTTAAGTTCCCCCACCACCTTCTCCGTATCCACGGTAAGCTTGCAGGATGCCGCCGGCAAGCCTGTCAGGTCGGTCACTGGTGGTTTGCAATCAGTCGATGATATTCCTGTGTATAGCTCAGGCTTGAACCATGGTTCGGGTGCGGGGGTTGTTGGGGGCGGCGTCTCCTCAGCTGGTGGCGAAGGCGGCGGCTCAGAGGGTAGGGATTCTGTTGCCGGGGCACACGCGCCCATAAGCGAGATTACCAAGAGTAAAGTCCCTAAAATTATAAGTGTCTTGCGCATTATTTAACCTCCCCTTATTATTTCTACTCCCACTCAATAGTTGAGGGGGGTTTGGAGGTTATATCATAGACGACGCGGTTGACGCCGGCGACCTCGTTGACAATGCGGCTGGAGATGCGCGCCAGGACCTCGTAGGGCAGGCGCGACCAGTCGGCGGTCATGGCGTCCTCGCTGGTGACGGCGCGGATGGCGACCAGGTAGCCGTAGGTCCTGTGGTCACCCATCACCCCCACGCTCTTGACATCGGTGAGGATAGCAAAGCTCTGCCAGAGCTGGCGGTAGAGCCCCGCCTTCTTAATCTCGCTCATCACCACCCAGTCGGCGGCGCGGAGTATTTCAATCTTCTCTTTGGCCACCTCGCCGATAATGCGAATCGCCAGTCCAGGTCCGGGGAAGGGCTGGCGCCAGACCATCTCCTCGGGCAGTCCCAGTTCCAGCCCCACCTGGCGCACCTCGTCCTTAAACAGGTTGCGCAGGGGCTCAAGCAGTTGCAGGGTCATCTTGGCGGGCAGCCCACCGACATTGTGGTGGGTCTTGATTTTCGCCGAGGCGGTGCTCCCCGAGGAGGCGCTCTCAATAACATCAGGGTAGAGCGTCCCCTGCGCCAGGAAATCAACCCTGCCTATCTTCTTCGCCTCTTCCTCAAAGACCAGAATAAACTCCTCGCCTATTACCTTACGCTTCCTCTCCGGGTCGGTAATCCCCTTGAGGCGACCGAGAAAGCGCTCGCTGGCGTCAACATAGACGATGTTCATCCCCAGATTAAGGCGGAAGGTATTAAATGTCCTCTCCACCTCCTCGCGGCGTAGCAGGCCGTGGTTAACAAAGATGCAGGTGAGCTGGTCGCCTATGGCGCGGTGGACAAGGGTGGCCGCTACCGCCGAATCAACCCCCCCCGAGAGGGCACTGATGACCTTGCCTCCACCTACCTGCTGCTTGATTTTAGCGATGCTTTCACTGATGAAGTTGCTCGTTGTCCAGTTCCGCTGACAGCCGCATATCCGGTAGACGAAATTTTTTAACATGGTCTTCCCCTCCGGGGTGTGGACGACCTCGGGGTGAAACTGGAGACCGAACATATTTTTATCGTTGCCCATGACGGCAAAGGGCGAATTCTCGGTATAAGCGAGGGTGGTAAAACCGGGGGGCAGCTTTTCAATCCGGTCGCCGTGGCTCATCCAGACCGGGGTGGTGGGGGGTAAACCGTAAAACAGGGGGGAATCAACATCGCTCAGGTGAAGGATGGCATGGCCATACTCCTGCTTGGCGCCGGGCACAACCTGCCCGCCAAGCTGGTGGGCGAGGACCTGCATCCCGTAGCATATGCCCAGTATGGGCAGGCCGCTCTCATAGACATAGGACGGGGCCTGGGGGGCGCCGGGCTCATAGACGCTGGCCGGACCCCCGGACAAAATAAACCCCCGGGGGTTCAGGGCGGCTATCTTCTCCCGGGGGGCATCGTAGGGCACAAGCTCGCAATAGACCTCGCACTCGCGCACCCGCCGGGCGATGAGCAGGTTATACTGCGAGCCGAAGTCAATGACAACGATTGTCTCGCGCTCGGCGGGGGGTAAGGCCTCCCCTGCCGGCGCCGGCTGCTCCCCACCCATCTCCTTAGCGATTTCAAGATAGGTAGAGACCTCAATATCGCCGCTGGTGGCGACGCGGTGGCTTTTACCCGGGGTCGGCTTTGACTTACCCTTAGCCATAGATAGAACATAGCTTATCACTGTGCTATACTGTCGTCAAGGAATGCGCAATGGCAAACAAGCTGCTTTCACCCGTCCAAAAACAGGTTGCACAGGGCATATATATCCTGAAAGAGGGGGGCATCGTCGCCTTCCCCACCGACACCGTCTACGGACTGGGGGCAGCCGTAAACCTCCCGCAGGCGGTGGCGCGGGTCTACCAGATAAAGGAAAGGCCAAAAAATATGCCCCTCCCCCTGCTTTTAGCGGATAAATCGCAAATCAGCGAGGTCGCCGAGGCGGTGCCGCCAGTCGCCCGGCTTCTGGCAGATAAGTTCCTCCCCGGCGCCCTGACCATGGTGCTCTTAAAATCTAAATCTGTCCCCGATACCGTTACCGGGGGCGGTAGAACGGTAGCCATCAGAATCCCCGCCCACCCCGTCCCCCTCGCCCTTGCCCGTGGCCTGGGTACTCCGATTATCGGCACCAGCGCCAACCTCAGCGGACAGCCCAGCGCCCTGACCGCGGAGGAGGTCGAAACTCAGCTTGATGGTAAGGTAGATTTAATTATTGACGGCGGGCGGTGCCCGGGGGGTAAAGAATCAACCATCGTTGATTTGACCGGTGAGACCCCCGTTATCCTGCGGGAGGGGGCAATATCAAAAAAGGAGCTGGAAAATGCGTATCGCCATTGGCGCTGACCACCGTGGGCTGGAGCTCAAGCAATTTATCATAGAGCTCCTTGAGCAGATGGGGCATGATTACGAGGACTTCGGTACCTATACCGCGGAGGCGGTGGACTACCCCGATATCGCCCAGAAGGTGGCGGAAGGGGTGGCCGGGGGCGACTTTGACCTCGGCATCTTAATCTGCGATACCGGCATCGGGATGTGTATCGCCGCCAATAAGGTCAGGGGAATCAGGGCCGCCCTCGTCCATAACAGCTTCAGTGCCCGCCGCGCCCGCGAGCATAACGATGCCAATATCCTCTGCCTGGGGACAGAGGAAACGCCGGACATGGTGCGTGAAATCGTGGAGAACTTTCTCAACACCGGGTTTGAGGGCGGGAGACACCAGAGAAGGGTGGACAAGATAAAAGCGATGGAGAAGCTCACTTGACAATAAATATGAACTATGCTATCTTATCTTGTAATGAACGAGCAGAAGGTTATTCTGGTCCTTATTGTCATGAAGCAGAGCCCGTGAGGGACTTTTCTTGCAACATGAGCCGTCCCCGCGGGACGGCTTTTTTTATAAATAGAGGATTAATAGTATGAAAAGTATGAAAAGTGACACTGTTAAACGAGGTCTGGAGCGTGCCCCCCACCGGGCTTTATTGCATGCCCTGGGCTGGAGCAAGGCTGATATCGACAAGCCCCTCATCGGCGTGGTCAATAGCTTCAGCGAGATTGTCCCCGGGCATATGCACCTGAGAGAAATCGCCGAGGCGGTCAAAGAAGGGGTATATAGCGGCGGGGGTATCCCCTTTGAGGTCAATACCATCGCCGTCTGCGACGGTATCGCCATGAACCACCCCGGTATGAAATACAGCCTCCCCAGCCGAGAGCTAATCGCCGACTCGGTGGAGATAGTAGCTGAAGCCCACGGCTTTGACGGGCTGGTCTTTATCCCCAACTGCGACAAGATAATCCCCGGGATGCTCATGGCGGCGGTAAGGTTAAACCTGCCGGCTGTCTTCGTCAGCGGTGGCCCCATGCTCGCCGGGTGCTGGGAAAATAACGGCAAGATGGAAAAGATTGACCTTAACACCGTCTTTGAGGCCGTGGGCCGGGTAACCAGCGGCAAGATGAGCGAGGCGGAACTGGAGGAGCTTGAGGGGCTTGCCTGCCCCGGCTGCGGCAGCTGCGCCGGGATGTTCACCGCCAACACCATGAACTGCCTCACCGAAGCCCTGGGCATGGGGCTGCCCGGAAATGGCACCATCCCCGCCGTTGACTCAAGTCGGCTTTTGCTTGCGAAAAAAGCCGGCGAGCAGGTGACGAGGCTTATAGCTGGCAACATTCGCCCGCGGGATATCATAAACGCGGACTCAATTCACAACGCCTTTACCGTTGACATGGCGCTGGGCGGCAGCACCAATTCGGTCCTGCACCTGATGGCCATCGCCCACGAGGCAGGGGTTGATTTCCCCCTCTCCATGGTAAACGAGATAAGCCAGCGCACCCCCCACCTCTCCCGGCTGAGGCCAAGTGGCGAATACCACCTTGAAGATTTAGACCGTGCCGGCGGCATCGGGGCGGTGATGAAAGAGCTGAAGGGGTTACTAAAATTAAACTCAAAAACGGTATCCGGGAAAACGGTGGCCGAAATTATCGTCCAAAGCCGGAATAAGGATAAAGAGGTCATCCGGCCTGCCTCTCAAGCCCACTCTCCCACCGGGGGCATCGCTATCCTCTTCGGCAATATAGCGCCGGAGGGGGCAGTGGTGAAGAGGGCGGCGGTCGCCCCGGAGATGATGGTCCACCAGGGGAAAGCCCATGTCTTTGACTCCGAAGAGGAAGCCACCAGGGCGATTATGGACAAAAAAATAAAGCCGGGCGAGGTGCTCGTTATCCGCTACGAAGGGCCCAAAGGCGGGCCGGGGATGAGGGAGATGCTCACCCCCACCTCACTGCTGGCGGGCATGGGGATGGACAAAGAGGTCGCCCTTATCACCGACGGGCGCTTCTCCGGGGCCACCCGCGGGGCGGCTATCGGGCATGTCTCGCCGGAGGCGGCAAGCAGAGGACCTATTGCCACCCTGAAGAATGGCGATATAATCAAGATTGACATTCCGAATTACAAGCTTGATGTTGAGCTAAGTGATAAAGAAATAGCCGGGCGCTTAGCAAAACTGGCTGAGTTTGAGCCCAGAGTAAAGAGCGGCTACCTGAGGCGCTACGCCGAGAAGGTAGGCTCAGCCAGCACCGGGGCCGTGTTTAGTTAAGGAGACAACGATGAAGATGACTGGTGCGCAAATGGTATGTGAGAGCCTGGTAAGGGAGGAGGTGGAGGTTATCTTTGGCTTCCCCGGGGGGGCGGTCTTACCATTTTTTGATACCCTCCCCCACTACCCCCAGCTCCGCCATATACTGGTGCGCCATGAACAGGGGGCCGCCCATGCTGCCGATGGCTATGCCAGAGCCACGGGCAAGGTGGGGGTTTGCCTGGCGACCTCAGGTCCGGGGGCAGCTAACCTGGTAACCGGGATTGCCAATGCCCACCTTGATTCGGTACCGATAATCGCCATCACCGGCCAGGTAGCCCGGCCATTTATTGGCAAGGACGCCTTCCAAGAGATTGACATTACCGGCATCGCCCAGCCTATCACCAAGCATAACTATCTGGTCCTTGAAGCGGCGGCGCTGCCAAGGACATTTAAAGAAGCCTTTTTCCTGGCGAGGACGGGGCGGCCGGGGCCACTGCTCATTGATATACCCAGGGATGTCTTCATTGACCAGGCTGAATTTCACTACCCGAGCAAGGTTGACTTGCCCGGCTATAAACCAACGCTCCAGGGGCACCCCGCCCAGATTAATAAGGCGGCCAAGCTTATAAGTGAGTCCCAGCGTCCCGTTATCATCTCAGGGAGAGGGGTAATCATCTCCGCGGCCTATGCCGAGCTAAAGGAGCTGGTGGAGAAGGTGCAGATACCGGTGGTTACCACCCTGCTCGGTATCAGCTCCTTCCCCGAGTCCCACGCCCTGAGCTACGGGATGATAGGGATGCACGGCATGGCTTACGCCAACTTTGCCGTTGACGGCGCCGACCTTATTATTGCCATCGGCATGAGGTTTGATGACCGGGCGACGGCCAAGGTAAGCGCCTTTGCCCCTCATGCGAAGGTCATCCATATTGATATTGACCCGGCGGAGATTGGCAAGAACGTGCGCGTTGATGTGCCCATTGTCGGCGATGCCAAGGCCGTCCTGCAGAGGTTAAACAAGCAGGTAACTACTACCAAGCACATTGAGTGGGTGCACCAGCTTGACGACTGGCGGAAGGAACACCAGGCAATAAATATCAGGGATACCGACCACCTCCTCCCCCAGTACGTCATCCGCCAGATATACGAGATAACCAAGGGCGAGGCAATAATCGTTACCGGGGTGGGGCAGAACCAGATGTGGGCGGCGCAACACTACTTTTATGATAAGCCGAACAGCTTTATCTCCTCGGGCGGGCTGGGGACAATGGGCTTTGAGCTCCCCGCCGCGCTGGGGGCCAAGATTGGGCGCCCCAATGATACTGTCTGGTGCATCGCTGGCGACGGCGGTCTCCAGATGACAATCCAAGAGCTGGCAACGATTGTCCAGGAAAAGGCGGCGGTCAAGATTGCCGTGATGAATAACGGCTACCTGGGGATGGTAAGGCAGTGGCAGGAGCTTTTCTACGGGAAGCGCTATGTCGCCACGCCCATCTCCAGCCCTGACTTCGTCAAGATTGCCGAGGCGTATGGTCTGGGAGGGATAAGGGTCAAAAGAAAAGAAGAGGTGGTTCCGGCTATCAAAAAAGCGATGGCGGAGCCGGGCCCATACCTCATTGACTTTGAGATAGAACCGGAGGAGAATGTTTATCCCATGGTGCCGCCGGGGGCAGCCTTAAGCGAGGTTATTGAGGAACCCAAGCAAGAGGCAAAAAAGGCGAAGGTTGCCGCCGATTCGGCAAAGCTTCCAGTGAGCAACATCTAGCCGGGAAAGGGGGATAAGATGGCAAAACATACCCTGGTTGCTCTGGTAGAAGATAAACCCGGGGTGCTTAACGAGATGGCAAGCCTTTTCCGGAGGCGCGGCTTCAATATTGAAAGCATCGCCGTCGGGCACAGCGAGGTGCCCCACCTCTCGCGGGTGACCATCGTCGCCAATGGTGCTGACACCATGGTGGAACAGGTCAGGAAACAGCTGGACAAGCTCGTCGACGTGGTCAAGGTCTTTGATATTACCGGCGATAATATTGTTTCCCGCGAGCTGGCACTTATCAAGGTAAAGACCACCTCTTCCAGCCGGAGCGAGATTATTGAGGTCGCCGATATCTTCCGGGCCAATATCGTGGATGTCGGCACCGATTCACTGACCATCGAGATTACCGGCGATGAGGACAAGATTACCTCCCTCCTCAACCTGCTGCGCGGTTTTGGCATCAAGGAGATAGCCAGGACCGGCTGTATCGCCATGACCCGGGGTGGCCTGGCAGAGCCACCTCCAACCGAGAAAACAAAAACTAAAGAAAAATAAAGGGGGCAAATTATGGCTAAGATATACTACGATAAGGACTGTAATCCGAAACTGCTTGCGGGGAAGGTGGTGGGCATTATCGGCTATGGAAGCCAGGGGCATGCCCACGCCCAGAACCTCAGGGACAGCGGCGGCACGGTGATAGTTGCCGAGGTCAAGGGGACCCCGGGCTGGCAGAAGGCCCATGAGGCCGGCTTCAAGGTGATGACGGCGGCAGAAACAGCCAAGGAAGCCAACTTGCTGGTAATGCTTGCCCCGGATAACCTGCAGCGGGAAATCTACCACGAGGCAGTTGAAAGCGGCCTGGCCAAGGGCAAGATGCTGATGTTCGCCCACGGCTTTAATATCCACTTCGGGCAGATTATCCCCCCAGCCGAGGTTGATGTTACCATGATTGCCCCCAAGGGCCCCGGCCCCATGCTCCGCCAGCTTTACACCGAAGGCATCGGGCTGCCGGCGCTGGTGGCAGTCCACCAGGACGCCTCGGGGAAGGCGAGGGACATCGCCCTTGCCTATGCTCATGGTATCGGCTGCGCCCGGGCGGGGGTCATTGAGACCACCTTTGCCGAGGAGACGGAAACAGACCTCTTCGGTGAGCAGACGGTGCTCTGCGGCGGGGTTACCGCCCTGGTCAAGGCCGGCTTTGAGACCCTGGTTGCCGCCGGCTACCAGCCGGAGATAGCCTACTTTGAATGCTTCCACGAGCTCAAGCTCATTGTTGACCTGATGTATAACGGGGGGCTGACCCACATGAGAAAGTCGGTCAGCGATACCGCCGAGTACGGCGACTATACCCGTGGCCCGAGGGTGATTGACGAGCTGACCAGAGAAGAGATGAGGCAGATTCTGGCTGAGATTCAGGACGGTAGCTTTGCCAAGGAGTGGATTTTAGAAAACCAGGCGGGTCGCCCGGTATATAAGGCCCTGAAGCGCATGGATGAGGAGCACCCCATCGAGCTGGTGGGCAGGGAGCTGCGGGCGATGATGCCCTGGCTGAAGGGAAAGTAAGATGAGCAACGGTACAGATGAAATAGCCGAAATCCGCAAGCGGCTGGAGGCAATAGAAAAGGCAATTGAGGAACTGCGCGCGGGAAACCTCGCCATTATGCAGATAATGGCCGCCCTCGGGCGGACAATCCAGAGCAGAGAGACAACCGCGGATGTCGCTAAGACCGGCGATAAGCCGGTTAAGGAGACTACCGATTACGCCAGAGAGGAAAAGTTAGTCTCTGCCGCCGAGGCTGTAGAGAAGGCCGTAGAGCAAGTGAAAGATGATCTAGATGCTATGGATATTGCCAATGCCTTCATGAAGAAGGACAACCCGGTGGCTCTGCCCCTGAAGGCGGTGAGGCGGGACGATATCTGGCTGGTAGATGTGGATATCGGCGCGGTCAGGATGGAGATAGTCAGGGTCAAAATAGAGGCCAAGACGGGCAAGATTTTGAGCCACGAAGTAGTCGAGAGAAAATGAACACGGACAGGGTAATTATATTTGATACAACCTTGCGGGATGGGGAGCAGGCGGCTGGTGGGGCGTTAAATATCCAGGAGAAGCTGGAGATTGCCAAGCAACTGGAAAGGCTCAACGTGGATGTCATTGAGGCCGGCTTCCCCATCAGCTCCCCCGGCGACTTTGAGGCGGTGAGGCTTATCGCCAGGGAGGTCCGCAAACCGGTAATCTGCGGGCTGGCCCGTGCCCACCCCGATGATATTGACCGTGCCTGGGAGGCAATCAAAGAGGCTGAGCACCCGCGAATACATGTATTTTTATCGGCTTCGGATATACACCGCATTCATCAACTAAAAAAAACTCGCGAGGAAGTTTTAGAAGCCTCTCGTGCTATGACAGCGCGAGCTAAGAAGTATACCGAGGACATAGAATTTTCACCGATGGATGCCAGCCGAGCTGAGCCGGAGTATATCTATCAAATCCTGGAGGCGGTCATTGACGCCGGCGCCGCCACAGTCAATATCCCCGATACCGTGGGCTATGCCATCCCTGACGAGTTTGGCAACCTCATCGCGGGCATCATCAAGAATGTGCCCAACATCAAAAAGGCAATAATAAGCGTCCACTGCCACAATGACCTGGGGCTCGCCGTCGCCAACAGCCTGGAGGCAGTGAGGCGTGGTGCCCGGCAGGTGGAGTGCACCATTAACGGCATCGGGGAGAGGGCGGGCAATGCCTCCCAGGAAGAGATTGTCATGGCAATAAACACCAGAAAGGACTTCTTCAATCTGAAGACCAATATTAATACCGCCCAGATCTATAAGACTAGCCGCCTGGTAAGCGAGCTGACCTGCTTTGTCGTTCAGCCCAATAAAGCCATCGTTGGCGCCAACGCCTTCCGCCACGAGTCAGGCATCCACCAGGACGGCGTAATCAAGATGCCGATAACCTATGAGATAATGAACCCGAAAACGGTAGGCATACCGGCCTCAAGCCTGGTGCTGGGCAAGCTCAGCGGGCGGCACGCCTTTAAGGAGCGCCTGGCGGAGCTGGGCTACAGCCTGAACGAGGCGGAGTTTGACCGCGCCTTCGCCG
>Ga0315282_10011231_pt1 | contig 13909 bp, 11 predicted proteins | sample YL17G07_20_MG_FD_203693 | JGI IMG/M metagenome (GOLD analysis project Ga0315282, IMG submission 203693) | Sediment microbial communities from Yellowstone Lake, YNP, Wyoming, USA - YL17G07_20 | ecosystem: Environmental > Aquatic > Freshwater > Lake > Sediment | place: USA: Wyoming | collected... | reverse complement strand
ATGAACGCCGCCGAATGCGGCAGTGACTCCGGCATGTTTCTTGACGAAAGCGATGCCTTCGTCGAGATCGCTCGAGCCAAGAAGGATGTGATCGAGCACGGTGGGCACGTCACCGGCTCCCCAGGGAATGGCAGGCGAGGTGAGTGCGCCTCCGGTCATAGCGAGAAATGATCTGCGGGATAGCATAAACGTTCACCGCAGGCGGCAGCGAAACCGGGCGCAACTGACGCCGGAGATTTCAGTCGGTATCTTCTCGATGGGCATCCTGCCATTTCTGTTGGCCTCGAACCCTAACGAAATAGCCCTTAAGGATTTCCTTGTTCATGCCTGCTGTTCGCCCTGTTGACAGACGCGTTACAGACGGAAAGCCAAGTTTCTATGATTTCGGTCCATCGAGGAAAGTCTCCCTCGAGGGAGGCTACTTCTTCTTGGGAGGCACCACCGCGTCTTTGAAGGCCTTCGCCAGACGGAATTTCACCACCGTTTTGGCCGGAATCTTGATGGCCTCGCCGGTCTGAGGATTGCGCCCCGTGCGAGCCTTGCGATTCGCCTTGACGGCTTTACCGAGCCCCGGAATCACAAACTGTCCGCCGCTTTTGGCCTCCTTCGCGGCCAGAGTGACCAGTTCTTCGAGCACTGCGGCAACGGTTTTCTTCTGGATCTCTGTCTTCTCAGCTAAATGCGCAACGATCTGGGATTTTGTCATCATTGTTCCGCTCTTCCTCTCCCCGTTGGACGGTAAGGGTTGTCCTGTTGAAATTGGTGTTGAACCCCCAATCTATGTAATGGAGGGATGGCTGTCAAGGCAGTTTCCGAGAGGCCTCTCAATCACGCGCCACGAGATTTCTCTTCCGCGTTCGCTACCGGTCGCGTAGGTTTGAGGCCACGTGCGACCGCTACCGGCTCTCGAGCGCGAAAGAAGAAGTGGACGTTCTCTGAAGCAGAGGCGACGGAGGCACTTCATCCACCCCGTGGGGCGCGTGGACGGCGATTGAGGCCAGCGCCTGTTACTAATGGGGTTTGCCCCGGGAGTGCAAGTTCTTGAGTTTTTCTCCCGCCACCTGCCGGACGAGGGTGTCCATCAACGAGGCCGGCGCATCCATCTCTTTGGCGATGGAGCGCCCAACCTCTGTCTGTGCCAGCTTGCGTGGTTTCTTGCCCTGCAAGCGCTTGCGCTCCTTCGCGACTGTGGCACGGATGAGCGCCAGGTCGCGTGCGGTCGGTTGCGCAGCATCCCTCAGCCTGTCACTGTGGAGGAGCTCGTCGAGCAAGGGATAGGCTTTCTCGAAAATGACTTCTTCCACCACTTCGCCGAAACTGTGGAACTGCAGCTTGCCTTCCGCAGTAAGCTCGAAGTGCACCATGAAGTCGCTGATGGCTGTTAGTTGGGACCCGTCCGCATTTCCAATTTCGTCCAGGCATTGGATGGCCGCGTCTTTAGTGGGCGCTGCAACAAAAGAGCAGTCGCCGTTTTCCCAACGGCACATGAACAGTGGCATAAACCCTCCTTCTCAGTTGGACTCACGTAGTCTTGAGCTGCCGTTGGGCTAAACCATCGCCGCTGCCCCATCGCCCGCGGCTTGCCAGAGCGGTCAGTCTAGCCCTTGTCGGCAAGGCCCAAATCTAGCCCGAAGGCAACTAAGCCCTATTCAGGCTTGGCGTTCTCTGTTCTCCCCTACAAGAAATGCCACGCCTTCTTTTAGACGCCGGACAGCATCGAGCGATTGCGCCTCGGCCAGCGATTCGACCAGGGCGTTGAGGGCGACCATGTTCGAGTCGCATAGTTGCACGAACGTGACGGTTGGCCGTTTTGGCACTTCTTTCATTGTGGCACTCCAGGGGGCCTCCTCTGAGAAAGCCCGGCTTCTAATCTTAAATCCTTTTGCCATGACTTATCACAGACTTTCTTCGGCCGTGCCTTAACATGTGCCGCAGTAACTCGATTTCGACCGACCGGCGGGCGGCGACAGCGCCATAGCTCGGCAAGGTTCGCCTTAGCATCTTCGCGGTTGAAGGCCCCCTCTGTAGTAAGAAATGCACATGCCTGCCTTACGGGGTACACGCAGAAGCGTACTCAAGGCGGCCGCGATTTTCCCATGTGTCGAATGAAGGCGCTTCGTTCCTTGTTGTCATGCCTATCGAAGATAGACCAAAACGCACAACACAATCATGCCTCTCACGCCGCAGCATTGGAGCATGGGAAGGCACGTCCACTACCATCTTATGATTCAAATCTCAATCCTCAGAATCTGTTAAAGAAAAGGAGATTTCGATGCGCTGGTCCGGCCGTGTGCGCATGGGCTATTTCCCGCTGCCATTATCTGAAGCGCAGCGGATTCGCAAATTCCTTTTGTTCCCAGACCAGCCGTCGTCGGCGCTCGACCCGTGCGTCGGCGACGGTGGTGCTTTCGAGGCCATCACCGGGGCCCAAGTGCTTCGCTATGGCATTGAGCTTGATGCCTACCGCGCCGAGCAAGCCAGGCAGCGGATTCACAACGTAGTCCAAGGGAATGCACTGGAAGTGCAGTGCCCAGTCGAGTGCTTTGGCCTCCTGTATTTGAATCCACCCTATGATTGGACACTCGGGCCGGCTGACAGTCGTCGCACCGAGCAGTCATTCCTGAGCCACACCTATCGCTGGCTGAAACCCGGTGGCGTACTGCTATTCGTTATCCCCGGCGACCGGCTGGTCGAATGCAGTCAGATTCTCTCCGCGCACTTCCGCGACGTCCGGGTTTACCGGCTCGAAGCACCGGAGTGCGTGCGCTATAAGCAGGTGGTTGTCATCGGAGCACGACGAAGCCGACGTGAGAAAGAGCGTCTTACGGACAGTGACATCACCAGAGCACGACTTTACTACGCCGGTTTATCACGGAGCCCCTCGCAAATTCCCGCCTTGCCATCTGAGCCCGAAGCGCGATACAACGTGCCCGTGAGCGGACCTGCCCAACTGGTTTACCGTGGACTGCCCCTGGATGAGATCGAGGATCTGTTGCCGCAGTCAGCGGCCTATCGACAAGCAGGACGCATCCTCTTCGCTGAGCCCGTGTCGGCCACCGGCCGTCCCCTCACACCTTTGCACGCTGGCCACGTTGGCCTCCTGGCGTGTTCAGGACTTTTGAATGGCATCTTTGGATCCGAAGATCAGCGCCATATATCCTTCTGGCAGGCCGTCAAGTTGGTGGAAAAAACAGAGGAAGAAGACGAACAGGGCGTGATCACGGTGAGAGAAAAAGAACGCTTCTCCAACGAACTGACGGTCGTGTACAGCACCGGCCAGGTCGCGGTACTGAAGTAACGCTGCCACGCTACCCACTCAAGGTTCCCACCACAGACATATCTCACGACTCACAAGAGGAAACCATGAAGAACGCCCACGAGCGCTTCGGGGTGTTGGAATACACGAAGCGAATGAAGGACACCACCACGCGAATCCGGCTTCGGCTGGATCGGTTTATCGGAGAGGTTGAAGACGCACGGAGCGGCAAGGCCCACCTCATATCTGTTTTGGGTGGCGACTCCGACATTGGCGCCATCTGGGCAGCCGTCATTGAGCAGAACCCATTTACCGTGGAAGGTCCAGGAATCGATCCTCTAACCGTGACCTTGGGTGAAGGAGCGCAATGCTTCCGTGGGACTATCACTATCGCCGGCCGCAAACCAATCCGCCACCTGGTCGCGATCTCGGCGGAGCTGGCCAAGACACGTCCTGGAGCCGACCCGGGAGGCAGGCGAACCATTCTGTGTGATAACGCCCCGACGTTCGTGTTGTACCGCATCGCGCAACGGTTTGGGTTGCCGGTCGTGCCGGACTGGGCGGGCTGGTTCAACGAGGAACTCAACCGCCGTGGAGCGATCAAACCGCTCGTCGGCCTGGGATGCTCTCCGGTGCTGGTCAGCGGCACGAAGAAGTTGTTCCTGAAATGGATTCGACGCGCCCTGCGGCAGAAGCGGATTCAAGTTCCTGACCGCAATGGGCCGGTCCGCTGGAGCCTGGCCAACAGTTTCTTCCGAGTTGGCAAGGATGACCTGGGGGAGGCAACCCTTCAGGAGCTAGGCGAGGATAGTCCTGCCACCCTGGCGGAGGAGGACACACAGTCATGCGAATCTTCTTGAAGGTTTCAAGCAACAACGAGTATTGCGATGGGGGATGTGAATTCGCCCTCGTCGATTTGACGCCGGAACTTGCTGCGCTGGCCCTGCAGAGGATCGCCACACTCAGAGAACAGAAGAACCTCGACCCGGATATCATCGAGACGTATTACTGGGCCTACTTCGCGGAGTACTTCTCTCCCTGGGAAGATCTTGCCAGCTCTGGAAAGGAAGCTGAAGGCACGAGTGTGACGTTGGAGGGCATGCTGGATGAGCTTCCAATTGAAGAGAAGGAAATAGTCTGCGTTCCTGAGACTTTCCAGGTGTCAGCCCGCCACGTCGCCGCGGTGGAGTGCGAGCAAATGGTCGTTCGTGAAGACTCCATCGCGTTCATGGCCATTCCGAAACACGCCAGCTTTTACGTCCAGACGGTAGAGATTCCACTCACCATGCTCGAAGCAGCAGCTACCAGAGCTTCGACCACCCACGTCTGACCCACTAAGAATCACCCGCCTGTTGGCGCAGGTCCTGCGCCACACGAACCACATTTACTCGTTGCACTCAAAGCGAAAGGAGAAGACCGTGCCCATACCGGAGTCGATCGGTGATTACCTCAGGATGTGCTCGTCGGAACTGGGTGAGAGGATTCTTGAATCATACCCACCGTTGCATTCCATCGACGACCCACCGTCCCCCATGATTGGTAAGCTCCTTCGGAAACCTTATCCGGCTCAGACCCTCGCTATCATGGGCCTGGTCCGGCGCTGGCAGCAGGCCCGAGCAGGAGCAGTGATTGCGGAGTGCGGTACGGGCAAGACGCTGATCTCGCTGGCTGCCGTTCAAACCCACGCTGAGGACCGGCCCTTTACGGCTCTCGCAATGGTCCCACCTCAATTGGTCGAGAAGTGGTGCCGGGAAGCGATCCTCACGCTGCCGCGTGTTCGCCTCTTCATCATCGACGGGCTGCGGACGCCAACCAACTCCAATAGTCACCACGGCGTGAACGAAGTCAAGCTGCGAAACAAACGCATTGTGCGCGAGGGATTGCGGACCAGCTTGAGTGAGTTGCGCCTGCGCAGGACCTCACCTTCGGCTCGCAAGCGCTGGGATTCGCTTTGTCCTTCTCCGGCACTGTTCGTTGTCGGTCGGGACCGCGCCAAGCTCGGGTACTTCTGGCGGCACGCCTATCAGGTCGCCCGCTGTGGTCGTTATCAGGGCAGCGTAGTTAATCCGGACAGTGGGTCTCCGGTCTACCTCGGCACTGAAGGCGAGCGTCTGCTGGCGATGGACTTCAAAAAAGTGAAGCTCAGCGAAGTACTGGGTCAAAGTGAGGGAACCAATCACGCCCGCAGAACTCTTTACAGCCCGCTTTGGCAGGCAGATGGGAAGAAGATTCGACGCTTTGCACCGGTGGACTTCATCGGCCGGTACATGGATGGCTTCTTCGATTACGCCATAGCTGACGAAGTTCACGAGCTGAAGGGAGGGGATACGGCCCAGGGAAATGCTTTGGGCACACTGGCTGCGTCCGCCCGCCACATTGCCGTCCTCACCGGCACACTGCTCGGCGGCTACGCAGACGAACTTTTCAACATTCTGTTTCGCCTTGAATCCTCCAGAATGCTGGAAGAGGGCTTTGAATACGGGGAAGCCGGTGTTCGGGCCTTTACCGAAACCTATGGGCTGCTGGAGAAGATCACGGTGATTGAGCCCGCCGATAACGCCTGTTCCGAGGCGCGCGTCACCACCCGACTCCGCCATCGGCCAGGAGCCTCACCGCTGCTTTTCGGCCGCTTCCTGATGAGTCTGGGCGCCTTCGTGTCGCTGGAGGACATCTCCGATGCCCTCCCTCCCTACCGGGAGGAGGTCGTCAGCGTGGAGATGGACCAACCCCTACAGAAGGCGTATGAGGACATGGAGCAGGACATCAAGAAGGCCCTCCGCGAGCATCGAGGCAACCAGTCGATCGCAAGCGTCGCCTTGAATGCTCTGCTTGCTTATCCTGACCGGCCTTTCGGCTTCGGGGACTTGATCGGACGTGAATTCAATCCTGAAACCCAACGGCGTGAGCCATTCCTGATCGCAGCTACGCGTGACCTGGATGAGAACTTTGTCTATGCCAAGGAGCGACGGCTGGTGGAGGAAATCAAAGCCTCGCTTGAGCTTGGCAGGAAGGTGCAGGTCTACGCGGTATATACCCAGAAGCGCGACGTGACACATCGGCTGGAGAGCATCCTGGCGAAAGAAGGGATCCGGGTAGCCGTGCTCACGACCCAAGTGGCACCGGAAGAACGCGAAGCCTGGTACGAACGCCAGTTGCGCTCCGGCGTTCAGGTGGTCGTGGGTCATCCACGTCTCACGCAAACTGGGCTAGACCTCTTGTCCTTCCAAGATATATTTTTCTATGAAACCGGCTATTCCATCTATACCCTGCGGCAGGCCAGCCGGCGCTCATGGAGAATCGGGCAGCGGAATAACGTAAACGTGAAATTCTTCTATTACGCCGGCACCATGCAGGAAGCGTGCGTGCGGTTGATGGGCAAAAAACTGCTGGTTTCGCTGGCAATGGAAGGCAAATTCGCAAGCGAAGGCCTGCAAGCGACCGACGAAGGTGATGACATCCTGATGGCGATGGCGCGGGAGCTTGTTACAGAAAAAGGGATCGGCGAGTCTGCCGATTTGGTCTGGAAACAGTTGCAAAAGCAGCAGGCGGAAGTGTTTGGAGTCCGCACTGTAGAAAACTTACCACCGGGAGTTGAAGCAGAACCCTCGACTGAAGATGTGCCGGAAGTCACTATTCCACCGCCAGCACCGATCTCGGAAGTTGTGACGCAACTCCTGATGTTCGGTAGTTCACTCGAAGACCTGCCCAAGCGCAAAGCCTCGCGGCGCGCGACGGCTGCTACCACCCCGTCGAGTCAACTGGGCCTGTTTTGAATCATTTGACCGCGGGGGTCAACCTCACAAACGGCGGCTCGCTCGTTGTCGCCGTCCCGCGACAGGTCATCGGCGCTGTCTTGGCATTAGACAGGGCAAGGGAATTTAAGCCCAGACGGAGGGAATTTTGCACTAAAATGAAGGGCGTGGTCAATCAGCACGTCTGGAAAATCTCTTTGCAGCCTATCCTGAAACTCGACCGTGCCGAGAGGATGGACGAGCCTACCACCGACATTGAGCCAACCGACAATTCCACCAAGCGAAGGGAAAGACATGAAGTCAAACAACTTTGGAAGGAGCCCTCAAATGAAAGGCTTATTTCCTCTTGGTCAGATTGTTGCCTCGCCCAGCACTTTGGAGGCCTTGACGCAGGCAGACGCCCAATGAGTTTCTGCTCCGCCACGTTTCTGGGGAGTGGTAGTTATGTGGAATATGCTTGTCAATCTCGGGTTCGTTTCCAGTGGATTGGGCGTGCGAAGTACGCGGAGTCTGTGGGTTTTGTTTGGACTTGGTTTTGCTCTGGTTGTAGTTTGCTGGGCCTGGCCGAAGCGAAGCCCTGCGGAGCCGAAGGCGGAGCGCCTAGGGCGAAGCGAAGGCGAGGGCCAGCAAACGGCCAAGGAGAGGCCGTTCACCAACAGTCCCGCCTTAGTCCGGCATTTCATAAGTCCGCTAATGCGTGTGCGCGGCCGGCTCAGAAATATGTTAGCGACAGAACTCCGCTGGGTCACAAAATCGACACCCAGGAAAGACAATGCTAGTCTAGGCTGAAGGATTCTTTCCGAGCCCCCGATACGGCAGGAATGCGCAAATACCCGCAGCCAGCAATTGATAGTGAGGAGAATGCGATGTCCGAATGTTGTTCAGTAAAAGCCTCCGCCCTTCCAGCGGCAGTCATGTCCTGCCCTGAGTGCGGGAGCCATTCCAAGCAGGTAGACATCCTCACCGTTAAGAGCTTGGTGCGACATCTCCCATTTGGCATGGCGACGGCGCAGTACTACTTTTGCGAGGCTGATGCCTGCCCTGTGGTTTATTTCCCCTCAAACTCCCAAGCACCCACCTTCCAGCAAAGGGACCTCCTGGTGCGAGTAGGGGTGAAAGAGAAGCATGACCCGATTCCCATCTGTTATTGCTTCGGTGTAACGCGTCGCGACATCATAGAGGACGTGCAGCCGACCGGACAATCGACTATCGCCGGGCGAATTAAAGCCGAGGTGAAAGCTGGCAATTGTGCCTGTGAGGTCAAAAATCCTTCCGGCAAATGCTGTTTGGGCCATGTGACACGGGCGGTACAGGAGGCTCAAAAAACTGCGATTGGGGTCCCGGCGGCTGGATAAATGTATCTCTGTTCGGCGGAGTAGGGAGAACCAGCGTAAGGCGGGAGTTGAAAGCGTCGAGTTCCTGAAGGAGGAAATTGGGAGTATCCCCCTGCCCGACAACTCCGTCGACGTAGTCGCCTCAGAGGGCGTGATCAGCTTCAGCTGGGTCTCGGCACCCTTACCGAGGTTCGTGCCGCCCGGCCTGCGGTTTGGAAATCAGTAGAATGCGGGCCTTCAAGGGGTGGCGGCCCGAATGTCTCCCAGGCTCAAATCCAGCGCCAGGCGGTCGATTTGCATGGCACGACGAGCCTCTCTGAGAAGGGAGTCGTTGGTCAGCAGTGCGGCCTCGGCATCCAACACAAAGTTGATTTCGCTGCGACCTGCCTGGTATTTAAGCCGCTCCAGTCTCAACGCTTCCTGGGCCTGCGTGACGGAGGTTTCCAAAGCCTTCATCCTCTCCTGGTCGCCCGCGAGATTAGCCAGCGACGTTCTGACCTCCCGAGTGATGGCCAGGCGGGTACGGAGGACAGCCGATTCAGCGTGCTGCCGCTGTGCTTGCGCGGCAATGATTTCACCCCGCCGCCTTCCGCCATCGAACAGCGGAAAGGTGACACGACCACCAACCACCCAGTCACCTTGCCAGTGGCTCACCGACGGAGCGGGGACGTTAAGTTGCGGCAAGATCTCTCCGATGATCGCACCGAAAGCGACCGGTGAGTTCGCGCCGTAATCGTAAGCGGCAGCGCGAAAATCGAATCGTGGGAGGAGAGAGCGACGCGCCGACTTCACGAGCAAATTGGCGGCCTGCGATTCTTCTGATACCGCCGCCAAGTCAGGTCGGCGGGCCAATGCCTCTCGCAGCAGTTCGTCCGCCGGCTGGGTCGGTGCCTCCGGGGTCCTCGCAGCCTCCCCTTTCATGAGGGTGGGGACTTCTCCTTCCCAGCCCATGGCGGCCAGCAACGCGCTCATCGTGCCCTGTCGCCCGGCCTGGAGTGTGGCGAGGTCACTTTCAACCTGCGCAAGGCGCGTCTGCACCTTTAGCATATCCAAGGGGACTGCCCTTCCACCCTTTAGGAGTTGCTGCGTCTGGCCCAGCAACACCTCTAGACTCTTCTTTCTTGCTTGGGCGGCCTCCATCAGGTCGTCATACGTTTCTGCTTTCAGGAAAAGGCTCGCTACGTTGTAAATCACTTCCTCTCGCTGTCGATCGAGGAGAAATTTGCTGGAATTAAGTCGCTGGCGAGTTGCCTGAAGCTGGGTCGATGTTTTGCCGAAGTCCCAAACCAGGAAATGTAATTCTGCCCCCGTGGTGTAAATCATGTTGTCAAAGTGCAGGTTGCGAGGGTCCGCTCCAGGCAGAATCCCATGATCCACGCGATATCTTGAGGCATCAGCCAGTAGATCGACTTGCGGGAGAAGGGGCGACTTGGCTGACTTTACGTTGCCTTCTTGTTTCCGTATTTCAGCCGTTGACGTTTGCAGGTCCGGACTGTGCTGGAGAGCGAACTGAACCGCCTGGTCCAGCGTCAGCGTGCCCGGCTTGTCGGTCTGGGCCATGTTGGTCCGCGCACCAAGAGCGCAGAGTAGCGTGAGAGTAATGCTCGCACGGAACAAGTTCCTCAAAGGCCGCCAGCTCAACTTTTGATTTAAACCTCGCCCCTGCGGTTCCCACCGACACCGCGGATTTTCCGCATCTTCCTTTGTGCTACCCATAAAACACTCCCCCTTACTCAGAATCAATGATCCTCTCGGTTGCCATTGCGGCGTACGCTCATGGCATTGTTGGTTCCTGGCTCAGACTGGCTGCGAGCTTCCTTCTGATATTTTCAGGGAGTCCGTGGTCCGGCTTGTTGGCGTAGATCACGTAGTAGGTTACCGGGATTACGAAAAGGGAGAACAGCGTCGAGGCAATCAGCCCGAAGATGAGCGACCAGGCCATCCCACCAAATACCGTGTCGAGAGTAATGGGAAGGGCGCCCAGCACGGCTGCGCCCGAGGTCAACAGAATCGGCCGCAGCCGCACCGAGACGCTCTCCAGGATCGCCTGCTCGAGCGCCAACCCGCGCAGCAGGCCGAGTTGAATGAAGTCCACAATGATGATGGAATTCCGGGCCACAATTCCCGCCAGCGCAATCATGCCCATGAATGCCGGTCCACCGAAGAAGACAGGGTTCATGTACCCGCCGATCATGCGCTGACCGAACTGGTTGAGCAGCCAGAACCCCGGCATGACCCCAATGACCATCAGAGGGATAGCTCGCATGATGGTCACCGGCAGCCGGTAAGAGCCGGTCTGGTTCATCAGGATGATGTAGATGGCAAGCAAGGCTGCCAGCAGGGCAAAGGCAAGATCCCGGAACAGGTGAAGGGTGATATACATCTCGCCTTCATCCCACCAGTGAACGCTGATCCCCGAGGAGACTGCCCAGGGAATGCCTCCGCCTTTGCGAAACATGGTTCGTGATTCAAGCGGACGGGCTGTAGCATGTTCATCCACGAATCCCTGCAACTGCCCGTGGGCCTCGTCTGCCCGTATATCCAGGATGGTTTCCACCGGAGGCCGTCCAGCCATCTCACCCGTCAAGTAGACGACACGATCGAGTTGACGATGAAAAATCGTCTTATCTTCGATGGTCTGCTGCCAGGCGCCGAGTTCCGACAAAGGCACGAGGTTCCCGCCCGCCCCTTTCGCGTAAATCCGTTCCAGATCTACCAGGCTCGAGCGCTCAGCGCGCGGGAACCAGAGCACGATCTTCACGGGGTTCCGTTCATAGGGGATTTGCGCTGCGCCCGCCACCTGGCCTTCCAGCGCCAGAGCTAATGTCCGGGAGACGTCCAACGTGGAGACGCCATTCAGCGCCGCCTTCTGCTTGTCCACCTCGAAGACATACTTGGTCTGGTCTTCATCAACGGAATCATCGACATCGACGATGCCCGGTTCGAGCTTCATTCGAGCCTTGACGACGCCGGCCGCACGGATGAGATCTTCATAGGATTGCGTGGGACCTCCGTAGATGGCCGCAACCACGGTTGACATGGCAGGCGGCCCGGCAGGAAGTTCGACGATTTTCAGCTTGACGCCATCTCGCACGGCGATCGCCGTGAGGTCACCCCGCAGTCGCAACGCCAGGGAATGACTGGAATAGGCTCTTTCCGTCTTGTGGATCAGGTTGATGCGGATATCCGCACGGTTGGGTGCCCGCCGCAGGAAGTACTGACGCATCATGCCGTTGAAATCCACCGGAGACGCTGTTCCCACGTAGGCTTCAAAGTCGGTGGCTTCCGGAACTGATTGAAGGTAATGTTCAAAGTCACGGGCGGCGGCGTCCGTCCGCTCCAGCGTGGTGCCTGCGGGCATGTCAAGAACCAGAAGCATTTCATCCTTGTTGTCGTACGGAAGTTGCTTTACCCGCACGTGGCGGGTGAGAACCAGAAGCACGCTGCCGATAAACATCAGCATCACTAGAAGCAGGAACAAACGTCCGCGCCTCGGCCGTTGGATCAAGGGCAGGAGAGTAAGATTGAAAAACCGACGGGGACCGGAAGGGGACGGGCTGCGCGTGACCGTGGCCTGATGGTTTCCCGCGGAGGCGCTTTCCTGTCCGCTTGTGGGGGCGTGGCCTTTGAGAACATGGTAAGCCAGCCAGGGCGTAATCGTGAAGGAGACGAGCAGTGACATCAACATGGTGACGGGGATGTTGGCCGCCATGGGGCGCAGATACTGGCCCATCATCTCCGTAACGAACAGCAGGGGAAGGAAGGAGAGAATGACCGCGAACGTGGCAGCGATCAGCGGTGGCCGGACTTCGTTGATGGCTTCGAGCACGATCTCGGCCGTAGCCTTACCGCGCATCTCGAAGTGACGGTGAATGTTCTCCACGTCCACGATGGGGTCATCCACCAGAAGGCCCAGGGCTATGGTCAGCGCGAAGAGCGTGATGCGGTTGATCGAAAAACCAAGGAAGTAGTTAATGATGAGGGTGAGGCCGAAAACGCAAGGTATCGCAACGGCCACCACGAAGGCCTGCCGGAAACCCAAGCCCATGGTCAGCAGCGCCATGACAACTACGATGGCGACCAGTAAGCCTTCCTCCAATTCCTTAACCTTGTCATTCGCCGTCACGCCATAGTTTCGCGTGACCACCACTTCCACGTCTGAAGGCAGGACATCCTTTTTGAGCTCCTCCATCCGCTTCCAGAGGTCGTCCGCCACCCAGACGTTGTTTGTGCCATGCTTTTTGGCAACGGCAATGGTAACCGCCGGTTGCGAAGCGTCCCGCAGAGGTTCCATGGCTGAGGGTCCGCCAATCAGGCTGCCCGCAGCGCCTTCCTCCTTGGAGTGGCTCCAAGCGAGACCGCGATGAAATCGGACATAATCCTCGAACTCTCCCGGACCGTCCCGGACTTCGGTTACGTCCCGTAGGTAGACTGGGCGGCCATTCCAGACGCCTACCACGAGATTCTGCAAATCCCGCGCATCTCGGATGAATTGACCCGCCTGCACCCGCACATTCTGGTCGTTACGGTCGAAATCCCCCGCCTGAACGGTGGAGTTGGAAGCTTGAATCGCCCGGTCCAAGTCCAGTGCCGAAACACGATAAGCGGCCATGCGGGAGGCAGACGGCCGAATCAGAATTTCGCGCGGACGTCCTCCCACTACGTACGCCACACCCACGTTCTCGACCCCCTGCAGGCGGTCGACGAGTTCATCCGCCATGCGACGCAGGGAGTAATCATCCCGCGACGCGCTGGTGAGCGTGAAGGTGACGATAGGCACGTCGTCCACATCAATCGGTTTGACCACCCATCCCGCTGCGCCCGGCGTCACCCGGTCCATGTTTTCATTGAGTTTGCGGATGATCTTGACGTAGCTGGGTTCGAGCGGCTGCCCTGAGTAGAAGCGCACCGTGACGATGCTCTGGCCTGGCATCGAACGGGAGTAGACGTATTCCACTCCGGGAATTTGGAGCATCATCTTCTCGAGAGGCGTCGAGACCAGTTGCTCGACATCGGGAGCAGAGTGGCCAGGGAAAGAAACAAGCACATTCGCCGCGGGAACGATAATCTGCGGCTCTTCCTCGCGCGGTGTTACCAGGAGTGCCAGCACCCCCACCGCGATGGACACAATGATGAATAACAGCGAAAGGTTTGATTCCAGGAACTTGCGTACAATGCGGATGGTGAGGGATTCGCGCGGTTCGCTCATAAGGCTACCTGAAAAGCAGTACCGAGATTATTGTTCCGAATATGACCACCCAGAGGATATCCACTCTCAGGAGTAAGGCGACCAATGCAATACTCGCGAGTGCCATTTTGGGCAGGTTCCAATGGCAATCCAAAGCAAAGCGGACAGTGACAGTAAACAGCAGCCCAACGAAGGAGCCGAGAATCCCCTGAATGGCCTTGTTGAAAGAAGGTGAAATCCGCAAGCGGTCAAAGTGAGGAGCTATGCCCACCAAAATGACGAACGAGGGCAAGAAGATGCTGAGGGTGGAAACTACGCCACCAAGCGGACCAGCCAGTAAATAGCCGATAAAGGTTGCAGTGATAACAATCGGTCCTGG
>Ga0315282_10011229_pt1 | contig 13909 bp, 16 predicted proteins | sample YL17G07_20_MG_FD_203693 | JGI IMG/M metagenome (GOLD analysis project Ga0315282, IMG submission 203693) | Sediment microbial communities from Yellowstone Lake, YNP, Wyoming, USA - YL17G07_20 | ecosystem: Environmental > Aquatic > Freshwater > Lake > Sediment | place: USA: Wyoming | collected... | reverse complement strand
TTTGCTGCTCCCTGTCTATTTCGCTACAAACGCACAAGTCCTTAGGAAGCCCGCATGTCGGACAAATCTCAGCCATGATGCTCAAACTTACAATTGCTATGGTGCTATATAAGATTTTCAAATCAAACCTCTAAGCCTCGTTTGAAACCTCTAAATGTGCGAATCTTTTAGGCCTTCTGAAGAGCATTATTCCGTTCTTGTCTGTTATGTAGTCAAATCCTGCCTTGAGAAGGTCTTTGGCTTCTTCCACGCTTGAAGCTGTTTCCACCTCAAACTCGTCATCTTTGAAATGTACAAGCCTCGTGTATACCATGGTGTTTAAGATGCTTTTGTGACCTAAGAGTTTTTGAACGAGCAGTATTTTTCTGGTGTAGTGATAGGTCATAGTTGCGCCCCAATGGCGAAAAGTTCTGAAGCTTATTTTGAGGAGCCGTGGATTTTGCAAGGTTTTAGCGGCTCGTCTCCGGAGCATCAGAAAGGCTATGTACATTGAAGCGTAAGTTGTTGGGAAGATTAGCTCTGACTTCTTTGGAAGTGCGTTTAGCATGGCTATGAGCCTATTTTTAACTTTTAGTTGGCGAGGGCGATGGCCTTTAACAGGCCTGTTGATTGTTATAACACCGTTTGAAGCATCAACATCTATCCATCGCAGTCTTAAGGCTTCACCGGGGTCAGCGAACGTTTCCTTCAACGTTTGAAGAAAAGCTGCCATTCGACGACTTTTACATGAAGCGATTAGTTGGTCAAGCTCTGATTCTTCAGGTATCCAAGGCAACGTTTCTTGCCGTTTATATTTAGGCGGAGCCCATTGTATGTTAAGCATTTTTGCCATGATATTGTAAGCCTGAACTGCAAGTGCTTTGACGCTGTCTTTCCATGGTTGTCTGGCTATTAATGATTTGACGTTTTCGGGGTCCAGTAGGTTCGCGCCTCTGTTGACAAGCATTTTCATAAGTTTTGGATATGATGAGTTTTCATCGTAACCTTCCTTTTCAAGCCAAGCCATATACCGTATTAGCAACCCTTTCATGCTCTCTGGGTCTAGCTTTGTGCCCTCCCGCATGGGCTTTTCTTTTCGGGTTTCCACTTCGGCCAAGTTTTTCGACTCTTCTGCCAAGTCGCATACTCGGCGATTGTAGAGTATGTCCAGCTTGCCTTTTAATGACTGCGTTGAGAGAGTTGAGACATGTTGAGACAGTTGAGACGTTTTTTGTGATGGTTGACTGGGGCCCTGGGACGCTTTTTCAGAGAAGCGGTATCCGCAGTTTCTGCATAGCAACCGTTGAACTTTACAGCTATCAACTAGGTAACGGAGGCCGTCCTTGTAAAGCCTGTTGGATCCGCATTGTGGGCATGGGGGGCTGGTGCCGGTGGACCCTTGGCCTTGGTCCAACTTCCAGTTTTTTGTGGAACCGGCTTTGCCGAGTATGGGCAACGAATCCGGGGCATATGTTTCTTTGTGGAAGCCAGCCACTCCCCATCACTTCAGAGGTTCGCATCGCATGTTATTTGAAGAAGAATTCGTCTCTGACGGTTTCGCTTACTTTGATGAGTTTTCGAGACTTGCAGAAGGATAGGATGCGGTTAAGCAACGTGTCTCCTTTATTGTTGAATTCCTTCTTGAAGCCAAGTCTGCCAATGGCTACACGGATTTCCACAGCGTCAGCATCGCCTAGAATTTGATAGAAACCCTGTTTGTCCCCGGCATACTCCTCTAGAACTTCCCAATCTTCAACCAAATTGACCAAACAGTTTTCACCTTACATTATGTTGCTACAAAAGTTTAAGTGATTTCTGGCGTCAGCAAAGAACAGTGTTCTTTGTGAACGCCTTCAAGGAATAGTATTCTTTGCGCGGCTCAGCAAGGAACAGTATCCAAAAACGGACATATCAGAAGTCTAACACTTTTCAAGAAATCGTACAAAGGGAGTCATATAGAGTCATCTCGCAGTTGAGAACTTCAGTTTAATCACAAAAAGGTACTGAAGTCTTCTCGGCGAACTTCGATTACCGCTTTTCGCCCGAATTTGGCTACTCGGTCGTAAGCGATGCTTTTTCATCTCCAAAAACACTTATCGTATCTGGGCTAATTCTTGGAGCTTCATAGGGAGATGCAGCTTCAACTCTCTTGTGCTCTGTATGAATGTACTCCCCTCCAGAAAGAAAAGGAAGTATTTCATCCCAAAGCATTAACTTAATAGTACCCTTAGCATGTTCATAAAAATAATTCCTACATCTGATTGCTCTGTTAAAAAGTGTATTCATTTCAGTTTCGTTTTCTGCCCTTTCAACCTTTGTTCTGTTGCAACCAATGATTATCCCACCAAAACAAAGGTCTTCTGCGAGAGGGACTTTAAATTCTTCAAAAAGATATTTAGTCTGGTGCTTCAAGTCATCATAATAGTGAAGCAACTGGGTTTCAGCTTGGATGAGGTCTGGACTTGGCTCAGCCCTGTTCTCATTTGTTTTCCTAAACACAAAACATTGGGGGGCTTTTATCTCCCATACATATGCCCTGGCACATCCTATTCCATTTGCCGACACGTTTGCAGAGATAATGTAGTCTGAGTCACCAGTGTGATGTCTATATTCAGTTTTAATGCGTAATATGTTCCTGTTATCTCTAAATGAGTCTCTAATAAAAAGACCAGGCACGTATTTCAGGTATTCTTTGCATTCTTCCTCGTTGTGGTGTTGTGTGTCGTCAATGAGCCTTTTTAGTTCTTCACATAATTCGGCAGAAGTTCTCTCTGTCATGGCTTGGGTCTCCACGTTTTGAGAGAGTAAGCAATTAGATCCTCAAGAGCTCCATAGAAGTTATGCCGATTAATTTCATCTCCAAAGGAAATAATATATGCCAGCTGAATAAGATACTTGTAAATCCCAAGTTCCCTGGTATTTACTATTTGCGTGTGATTACGAAGTATTATTGTTGAGTCTTTGCCCAGAGAGAATGAAAACATATTTTCGACGGTGCAATCTTCAATCAAAGCATATTTTGTTTTTTCAAAACGGAAGGCACAACCGCCAGCAGTTTCTTCAGGTTTGATTAGGTAAGGAAATGGGTGAATGTTCTTTTCAATTAGTTTCTGTATTCTCTCTTTTTCCGCTTCGTCGATAAAATCTAAAACCATATGAGTATCGGTCAGAACAGTAAAGAAATCTATTTTTTCACGAAAAATGGTGGGGAGTATTTCCTTTATCTCGGGTGTAACTCGAATTAAGCGTTCTTCTACAATTGTCTTTATACGCTTCTTAAATTCTTCGTTGCTCATGAATATTTCATCAAATATATGTATGATTCAAGCCTTTTAAAAACTATCTCCTAGGGATACACCTTAGAAAAATAGGGGATTCACCGTTAAGTCTTTCTTATAGCGCGTTACAGTTTTGAAGAATTAAGAACTGATCCCAGAATTGTTTGCGCCATGGCGTCGTCAACCAGCATGAGCAACTCGTCCAGATTGATGGAATTAAGCAGTATAGCCAAATAGGCTCTGGCGGTTAGCTCGTATATGGATGCTTTAAAGCCCGCTTTGGTTTTCTTGACGCCTATCTTCTTGACGTAGCCTGATTCTTCCAGTGACCTTACTCTTTTGTTTACGCTTGCGTAGCGGACGTGTCTCAGCCCTCTTCGTGTTTTCAGTTCTCTATGTATGTCATAGATTGTTTGCGGGCCTTTGAGGGCGAGGACTTGGAAGACTGCAAAATTAAGCCTAGCCTCTCGGCCTTTGAAAACTGAGATTCTTCCACAGTTCCTCTTGCTCCTCTCCACACGCTAAACACCATGGCCCGGTCAAGAAAACTTGCGCGGAAGAGCCTATTTACATTAATAGACATGTTTTTGTGTGGCGAAACCCCCGGCAAAACGTTTCGGCTGGCAGAAACGCCTATAGCGGAAAGTTTTTCGGCTGGCAGATATTTAAGCAAGATTTGCATTTTCGTGTTAAAATTCAAGTGTTTGAAGCCTTTCTGGGGGTGATTTTTGCGGGGTGTATTCGGCGGGCAGAAACGTTTTTGCGGGGGTCAGAGTGATTACGAGGTAGCTGCCTTTTATGCTCAGGTCCATGTCTAGATCTTGTTTTAAGAAAGACTTAACTTTGTCGTGGAATTTGCGGGGAATGTCTAGAGACATGCGCTTATACTCGTATACGTATTTGCTTCCGAGATACCGTTTCCTAGAAAGCCTCAGCTGAATCCTAACCAATTCTGGACAGCCTCCGTGCAAAAACTGTGCTTTGTCTTTGACTTTATAAAAGTCAGTTGCTGGAACGACACTCTGGATAAGTAGAGAGATGAGTTAAACTAAAGAGAACCTTCCAAATAGATTTTCCACCCATTTTATGCAAGGCTTATTAAATTTATAAGACTACCATAAATCGAAGGTAATCAGGAGATAAAGGAATGAAAAAGCTGGAGTCTGTAACACTTGAGAGGGAGCGTATAGCAAAAATATTCAAAACCCACATAGAAAATGCGATTGATGAGTTAGGACCTGGCTACACAGTTGATTTGCAGGGGAATTTTTACGACAGTCCTATCCGCATCGTCGTTGAAATTTCGCCCATAAAACAGATAGAGAAATAATCACCAACGCGACAGCACCCACTCATTTACTCCGCTACGATTTTCTATTCTTTTGTGCAAGGTTTATTAAAATTAGCGCGCGCGCATCGTTTTCTTGTAGGTTTGGGCGAAATATAGACAGTATTTAGATATCGGGCAAAACGGGCACCTGGGCGCGACAGGTATGCATGCATGCAATCAGCACACTCTTCAAACTTGCCAATGCTATCGCACTCAACAAACTTCTTACAATTCAAACAAGCTTCAACTCTTTCACGTTTCAACTTTCTTTCTAATTCTTCATTCATTTTTAATCATCAATAAAAAACATGATTAAAACAATGGCAGAATACACTAAAATCCTCAACAAGCTTAGCTTAGCATCTATCAACTTAGTACTGGTCTATAGATTTTGAAAAATTGAAATTCACTAGACGTGCTAATGCAGTTTTTGCAGTATCAACTTTTCGCGCCTGTTAAGACAATGATGCAGAAAAGGGTTAAAGCAGATTGCACCCAATTGAGAAAGAGAGAAAGAGGCGGTTGGAAATGTCTTTCAGAACTCGGTACCAAAAGCTGGTTCAATATCTGCTGAAGTGGCACAGAGATAACGCGAGAACTTTCCCTTGGCGCAAAACTTCTGAACCGTACGAGATCCTTGTTGCTGAAATAATGCTGCAAAGAACAACCTCAAGACAAGTAGCAACCATATATGAGAGTTTTCTCAGAAAGTACCCGTCTTTGAATAGGCTTGCACAGGCTTCAATTAGTGATATAACCCAAGAGCTTAGAGGGCTAGGTCTCGAATACAGGGCAGCAAGACTGCAGGAAATTGCCAGAGTTATAGTGGGACAACTCGATGGCGAAGTGCCAGGAGATCCACAAGAGTTGTTGCAGCTTCCAGGAGTGGGCAACTACATTGCAAACGCCATTTTGTGCTTTGCTTTTGGAAAAAATGTCCCCATAGTCGATGCAAATATAGTGCGCATATTTTGCCGAGTTTTCTCAATCAAACCCATTCGTGAAAAACATAAAGACAAGAGGTTGTGGCAGCTGGCAAAAGAGGTGATCGCGATAGTTCCGAAGAACCATTGCAGAGACTTCAACTGGGGACTGCTTGATCTCGCAAATCTTATCTGTACTCCTAAGAAACCTTCTTGTCCTATTTGCCCGCTATCAGAAGTATGCGACTATGGTCAAACCTGGACCCGTATAGGAGCTGGTTCGGAAGGTGAATGAGTATTTGAACTATCATTTAGTCTTGCTTTCAGAAAGCCACTTCTCATATGAAATGCTTCCTCTCATGAATCGTTGATATGGGGATTTTGCACTCGTGGAATATTCTGACTCTTCGTTTCCTTCACCGCTATTCAGGATAGGCAGGTCATTGATTGCTTCATCGACTGTGACGAAAGGCAGCAAGGCCTCATTATCAAGAGTCATGTCCGCCGAGTTAGAGTGGGTCTCAGCAGGATATTCGATAGGTTCCCCAACCCTGTTTCCAATAAAAACAACACGCTGTCTTATTTGTGGCACGCCATAATTTACGGCATTTAAGATTCTGTGTTTTACTCGAAATCCTATTTTGTTGAAATCTTGCACTATTTCACTAACAACCAATGTTCTATTCACAGTCTTCATGGAAAGAATACCTACAACATTCTCCATCACGATACACTTCGGTTTAATACCCTTAACGATCCTGACAAAATCTTTGTAGAGTGCGTTCCTCGGGTCATCGATCATCCGTTTACCGGCAATAGAAAATCCTTGACATGGCACTCCTGCTAAAAGGACATCCGGCACGATTTTCTTACTTGCGATCTTCAATTCATTGACTGATGTTTTCGTTATGTCTTTCAGGATAAATCTTGTTCCAGGAAAATTGTATTTGAATGTCTGTGCACAGTATCGGTTCTCGTCTAATGCAAGAACTATGTTGAATCCAGCCATCTTAAACCCTAACGATAAACCTCCAGCTCCGCTAAACAAGCTCATTGCGGTAAGGGCGCTTTTCCTTTTTTGATTTTTTCCAAGTCTATCTCGAATCTTGACGGCAACAGCGCGCGCGAGTAGGGGAGGGACGGCGTTGCCTACTTGCTTGAATTGTTCGATTGTTGGTCCAAAGATGCGAAAAGAGTCTGGGAAAGATTGAAGCCTACAGCATTCTCTCACAGTCAACATTCTCGGTTGAACAGGATGAACTATGTAGCCACAAGATAGATGTCGACAACCAGATCTGAGAGTAAAAGAAGGTTTCGAGGCAGCGAGTTTTCTACCATCCTGCATGCCTTTCCAGACAGATTCTCCAGGCTTTAGAACTCTTATACGTTCAGTAGTTTTCTTCCAAGAAGCTGGAGCCCTATGATTAAAAAGTAAGGCAATTGACAATTCGGGACGAGTTTTCTCTTCATTCTGTGATGTATCTAGCTCCGTTTCTTAGCCCTCCACAAGCTCTCGAGCTTCTCTCTTAACCGCAGGTCCGATAATAGGTTTCATCGTTGACCCTGAAGGTATAAAAGTGACATAGTCTTTTTCGCCAAGTTTTCCAGTATAATTAAAGCCAACGCCCTTTATGAAGAAATTTGAGCTACTAACGTAGCTACTTGTCTCGTACGGCAGGATTATGTTTGCTCGTTCCAACACCAGTTTTTCATTTAGTGCTCTTATAAAAGCCCTTCTCCAGACACTTTCGCTAGTTATTGTGTTAAGTTTTTCAATGTCATATCTAGAGTACTTTGTTTTCAGTTCCAAGAAAATAAAATAGCCTTCCTTGTATCCAACAAGATCAATTTTCTTAGAACCGTAGCTTCCCTTACCATGATAGTGAGAGGTTTTTATCTCAATGATAGGAATATCATTTGTACCGCCTGGCGGTTCGCCACCGAGGATCTTCCATTTTTTCTCTCTGAGCCAGCCCTTCATTCTCAGATAGATCTCTGGTTCGCTTAACACGCTTATGTTCCGCCTTTAGATCAATGTTGATTGAGCTTGCGGCTTGATTGCATCACCAGGGAACAGAATTCCATCTTGGAGAACAATGAAATCTGCAGTTGCGTAGTATAGGCTACTCTTGCGGGCAGGATCATTTGGGTTTGCCTCGAGCCATCTTTTCTTAGACACTAGCGGAGCTGTCAAAACTAAATTTCGATATTTGTCTGTCGGTGATGGCCCGTTCCGGCACCAAATATAGTCGTAGATGAATTGCGTTCCGGTATATGGATCCTCTCTCCTGCAATTCTTGGGGGTCATATTAAATCTGTAGACTAGGGTCTCATCTCTCTGGAGAATGTAATTAGGCATGTCCAGCTTTGTTCCGAATCTTCCTCCAAGATAATCAATGTATCTTGTTGTTTTGGTTATTTCTACTGAGGGAGGAGGTTTACTGTATAATGGAGTCTTCTTCACTCTTTCTTCGTATTCAATGTTCGTTTTCTGCCTTATGTTCTCAACCGTATTAAGCTTTGTATAATCAAATCTATTTTGAATAAGATCTACGACAAGCTGTCTTATCTCAGTATCTTGAGAGCCATTTCGAATCAGCTCATGATTAGCGTCACTAGGCCAGTTAATTGCCAAAACAGGCACCCCATGGATCTCTTCCATCTTTTTAAAAGCTTCAAAAAGACGAGCATTCACATAGCACACATTTGCATATGTGCCATGTTTCATCGCCTTAAACGGAAAAAAGTAAACAAACATGACTTTTTCCTCGACCGCATTAGCGATCCTCGCGAATCTTTGACCGACATTGTGTCCTGTAGGGACTTCGCTTGTTTTCTCGACAACAACTTTAGGTTGGCCGTCTACCAACAATATTATGTCAGGACGGTCGTATCGCAAAAATCTCTCAACATTTCTCAAGTTCTCGTTTTTAGCACCTGTTGGTTCCAGACTTGCGGCAGACATCTCCCTGGTTAAACCCTTGAACCACTCCCCTTCTTGAAGCTCATCATAAAATATTCGAAGTTCCATTTGGTTTCTGATAACCCCTAAACCTCAGTTTGATTATCTATGGAAATTAGCCTACTTGTTCGATAACAGCAGTCCTCTCCAAGTTCTTAGTGCCATTGAACCTTAAGTTTTGCGGTTGGAATTGCAGCTCGTAATACTGCTCTTTTTCCAATCCTTGCTGTCCCCAACAGACCTTTCTCTTGATGATATTCAGATATTCGGGATTCACTTCATAAAGGATGGAGTTTCTTTTCAAGTCTCTAGCAACCTTCATTACTGTACCGGTGCCTGCAAACGGATCGAGCACGGTTTCGCCTTCAATAGTATAGAGTTTAATCAACCGGTCAGGTAGCTGCTCTGGAAATGGAGCTGGATGTCCCTTAGTCATTGAAACCGGCATTCGCCATACACTCCAAGCTACCTCCTTGATGAAATCCTCTGGCAACTTATGCCTTTTCAGAATCTCTGGAGATATGTTGCATTTTCCTTTTTTCTGAAAAATCAAAATATACTCATGTACTATATTCAAGTTGAAAAAACAAGGGTAAGGATAGCGTTTGAGGAATTTTGTCGTCCCTCTTTGCCAAAGTCCCTGAGTACCCTTCGGCTTTTCCCAGATTATCTCTTTTCTAAAAGTGAAATCCAAGCTTCTCATAGTCTGTATGATATCAGATGGAATCGACTTCATCTCCTCATCTGATACTGCAGTTCCAACGTTTATGCAAAAGAACCGTCCCTCTCTGAGGACTCTTGAGCACTCTTTGAGGACTTCGGAAATATTGTTAATGTATTTAGTATAGGCATCTGAAAAACCGATTTCTTGTCCACCATATCTCTTCAAGTTCCAATAAGGAGGGGACGTCACCACTAAATCCACTGATTCATTATTAACGAAATCTTTCATATTCCTGGAATCACCAATTACTAACAGATGCTTACAACCCATCAAATCATCTCCTCTTCCTTTTCAAGTTCTATTATTAGCACTTGATGTTAAAGATTATCCAAGCAGCGCACTCACTAGATTTAAGTCTTCAAGGAAGCAAAAGAATTCTTCCTCGTTCCTGATAGTTCTTTCTTCTAGGTATCTGGGAGCAAAATTCTGTCCTTTCCCACTAGAATCGCGATAGTATTTAACCGTATGCGGGTAATTTAGAGCGCGCGCGCTAACTTCGGAGACTTGTGTAGGTGATGGAATGAGTCCACTATGTTGTGCTTGGTTTCTCCAGTTATGAAATGTGAAGAAATCTGATTTTTCTTTTTTGCCTAGGCTTTTCTTTTCTCCGAGCCATTTTAGATATTCTGTCATGCCCCATGTTTTGAAGTTCTTCTCCTTATCTTTAGAAACTGTTAATGTTGTTTCGTCTGTGCAGCCAAGTCTAAGACAACAAGCTCTAAGAAAAGTTTCCAATGCCTGATCAGCCAAAATAAGTGCTTGTAGGCTTTGACCCTTTTTGTTCATGTTCCTTGATTGTTGAAGAATTTCTTCTGACTGTTTGATGAGGGGATCAGACGCCGAATTTCTTTGCATGCTTGTGAATAATGTGTTCAGCATATTTAAATCTTAGAGGTGTAAAAGAATGCCAAAAAAGTGAAGGTGTTTGAAAAATGAGAATTCTTAAAATGAAGTGTATAAACTGCGGACATTGAAATAGAGTTCCGGTGAACAAGATTTTCATTGAACAATCTTCTTCAGAGCCTAAGGTTAAAGTTTTCATTCCCATGTATTTGCCTTTGCAGGCTTCTAAATGTGAGAAATGTGGCGAAGTCATCGCTCAGCCAAAAGAACTTATAAAGATTGTAAAGAGTGCGGAAATTTAGGCTTTTAATCAAGGTGTGTGGTTTTCTTCAACGCTTGCCAAACCTTTCTTTTCCCGCCAAAGGTTCCGCAAAACAATCAGTTTGGCTTGGTAGAAGTATCCGCCTTCACGAAGCTCTTTCCGTTCCGCCGTTATGCCCTTGAATTCCTCGCCCATCGTTTTAGCTTGCTCCATCTGATAAAGCTCCTGCGCCTTCTCCCAAATCATAGGTCTTACTCGAGGCCAAAATTTACCTGGCTGCCTCTGCTTCGGCACGTAGATACCGCTCCATCGTTTCTGTTTCAGAAAAATAGGGGCAAGTTTGAAGTTTCCAGTTGTGATCTTTGGCGAAGGCTCGCATTTTCTGGCAAAGTTTCTGGGGCGTGAGCTCCGTTTTCTCTCGTGTGTAGCTTATTTCGTTAGCTTGGATGATGGGAATGAAAGAGATGTAAGGACAGTTTGGGCAGATCTTAGGTTCTAAATACTTGGGCATTGTTTTCACCTTTTAACGATGAGTACGTACATGCCGTTTATTCCCAAGTCTTGTCCTTTCGCCTGGGCTTCTTCATGCGTGAGCAACGCGTATTTTGTGTAACCTTCGGCTTTCGCCTTTTTCAAGACGTTGTTGATGACTTTTTTATGGGCTTCAAATTCTTTCTCATCTGGATAGTCTTCTGAAATCTCCTCCACGTCCATCTCATAGAAAATGTCGGCGACCTCGATGATTACCGCTTTCATGTTTTCAGTTAACTGTTTAACCTGCATACTTCTTCAGCTCCCTGGAATGTTCATACGTAACATTTTACATATGTCCCTATCACTTAAGGGGTATATTTTCCTCATTTCCTTTAACAAGTTTACAAACTCTTTTTCACTTATTATTTTGTGCATTTTTTCACTCTCGCCTTCTAACTTTGTCGCCTTTTCTAAAAATGAGTTAGAGACGCTTTCTTGTGAGAAAACAAGCTCAGAAAACGGCGGACTTCACTTTTCCATGCAGATAGACGGATTTTCCATGTGAAACTCCAAGGTTATGATAAGCAATTTTCACTTTTCAGCCTGAATGAGGCATGAATACAGACTCGACTTAATGAACTTGTGAAAAATTCATGGATATTATATTTTTATAGTTCTGATATAGCATTCTGTCGAACTCCACACCAGACAGGTTTAAAGGCTTGCATACTTTTTCCAGCATATCCTTTTCTATTTGGTCGTACAGTTTAGGATTAGCTTCAAATCCTTTGGGAATTTGGACCCTAACTTTTGCAAAGATATTCTGAACACGTATGTCTAACGCAATAGCGTCTCTGACAATGCCTAATTCCATCAAAAAATCCCTCGCACTTTTACTCTGCATGTACTTAAAAATCTTCATAAGATATTTTATTTTCCTTTTATCAGCATATGGTCCTTCAAACTCCGAAAGTCTCCTAAGCAAGCCCTTAGGTCCATCGTTAAAGCTTTTCAAAACCCTGAGATTGTGAGCCAAAGCATTTGTTTTTCTACATTTTGAAATATTGGAACTTGCATAGCGGGCACCAACCAAACGCAAAACATGATTAATTTCCTTCTTTAACTCATCATCTTCTCTTATTTTCGCCAACTTTTCATATGATACTTGGTTTCTAAGTTTAGCATCTTTGTTAAATCTCTCGGCTGGTTTAGAATTGCCAACAACGATGACTTGTTCAAAAATGTGCAACCAAATCTCATCATTTGTCCATTGCTTCCAATTATTTTCCTTGGGCACTTCTGTCTTCTCAAAGAATTGCTTCTTAATCTGCTCAAATCTTTGCAAATGTTCTTTTTTAATCTCTAACATAACTCAAAGTATCATGCCTATTTCTTATAGTTTTTACTGAATTAAATAATAGGACGAAAACTTCAGTATCGTTTGCTCCAGAACAAGTAAACCTTCGTCTGCAATAGAAAGCCACACACTTTGATTAAGCGTGCAAGCCTTTCAACGCCGGCTTTCATCACTTCTTTGGCGTAAACTTCCTTCCTTCCGAAGGGAACATGGCAGAAAAAGTATTTCATAAAGCGTGCGTGACAATGTTTAATGAATGCTTCCCTCAACTTTTCTAAATCTTCATCGTTTAGGGTTTGGAGCTTATTCAAAACGTATTTCTCGCTCCCCAACAGTTGAATGTTAAAGCCAAGCTTCTGCAGGATTTCTGCAATGGCTAGGGCTTCTTTAGGCGGTGGCTGCTCAGCTATTTTCCTCATTCCAGCCTTCTCTCCGAACGGATTATATTTCGCCATGACAGCAGGCATTTCCACGTAAGGCGTTCCAGCCTTAGCCAAGGTTTCACGAACAAGCTTAACGCCTAAGCCTATGGTGCGGTATTTTGGATGCACAACAACACGGCTAATGATGCTCAGCTTCTCGTTCAGTTCTTTCATTGACATCTTTGGTAAGACAAGTCTTCGACCGAAACATGTTGGAGGCGGATAGCAGTAGACTATTACCCCGCATAATTCGTCTTTGCGTTTGAGGCAGAAGATTCTGCGTGGACCAACTATTTTGTGGCTTCGGTAATGGAAGCCCGCAAGCTCTCGCCAATCTTTTGTTGTTCCTTCCTCTACTTGCATCTCCTTGGCAAGACTGCACTCTTTGGCTGACTTGTTCGGGTAATAGTTAACGGTTATTTCTTTTCCGAAGCGTTTGTGGATGTGGACGCTCGGGTTTAGATCTTCAAACAAGTCTGTGTGGGTTGTCGCTGCAAGAACCGCTTTGCCTTGCTGTCTTGCGAGTTTCTGAAGGTTATATGCGACTATTTTTGCTGTGTCTCTGTCAAGCGTAGCCATAGCTTCATCCATTATCCAAAATTGAGCCTTACTCTCCATCATTTTCGCTATTTTGTAACGGTATTTCTGTCCATCGCTCAGCTGCTCATAACTGCGGAGGAAAAGGAAAGCATCGTTTAAACCGACTTTGCTGAGTAATTCTAAGCCTTCCTTGAGAGTTTTGCCGACAGTTTCGATGAGCGGTTTGCCAAGTGGAGGCTTTATGTCTGCGATGTTAATCGTGCTTAAACCCATGTCCCCTTTGATGTCCTTCTCCAAAGCTTTTAGCAGAACTGATTTTCCGCTTCCGCTATCCCCAGTGATATACACGATGTCTGTTGAGCCTATCTTGAACTCGGCATTATCGAGGACAACAAACTTTTCCCATTGGTCTAAGCCTAACCCGAACCCCTCAGCAACACCCACAACCCTTTCACTTGGCTCTGGAGCAGCCGTCATAAAGCTTATGGCAATAATGAATTTTCCGCTATCTCGGTCATACCTCCGAGCGTACTGCGTTATACGAAAATATTCATGTCTTCTCATTTACATGGTCTCCACTGACATGAATTTACAATGCACAAAAACAGCGTCTATCTTGTTACGCCCGTTACCTGGTGTTTTTTCAGCTTCTTTCGCACTTCTTCAAGCCTTGTTTTACGCATGCTGTCCAATCACAACCCCTGAAATTGTTCCTACAAAACCCGTGATCACCGCAAATATTTCGCTGTTCCAACTGTGCAGAAACACTATGTGAACGATTTCAAGCGTTGAAAGCAGGGCAATCGTGCCCAAAC
>Ga0315282_10011228_pt1 | contig 13911 bp, 10 predicted proteins | sample YL17G07_20_MG_FD_203693 | JGI IMG/M metagenome (GOLD analysis project Ga0315282, IMG submission 203693) | Sediment microbial communities from Yellowstone Lake, YNP, Wyoming, USA - YL17G07_20 | ecosystem: Environmental > Aquatic > Freshwater > Lake > Sediment | place: USA: Wyoming | collected... | reverse complement strand
CGACGGCGGCGGTGGCCCTCAAAATTGTACAGGGGAAGAAAAACCAAAACCGGACAGATCACGTGCTATAAAAACCGGACAACTTGACAAGCTAAGAACAGGGGAATCCTCCGCCGGGTAGTGGTACAGTTTGAATTCGTAGCGGCGAGTTTACCTCGCCAAATGACGGCGTAAAGCCGCCTCTACATTAAACTGTACCACTACCTGCCGCCGTGGTCTTTTGGCGGGCTCTGTGGTACAAGAGTAGTAGAGGGTAACTTGGAGCTTTGCGGTTTGGGCTTTGATCAAGAAGTATTGCTCTGCGCCAAGGACTTCGATTCATGCCGAATGTTCGCAAAGACGTTCTTCGGAACGGGCTGACGGTTCTCACCGAGTCCATGTCGTCTGTTCGCTCCGTCTCCGTGGGCATTTGGCTCCGCACCGGCGCGCGCCAAGAGCGCGTCCAGGAAAACGGCATCTCGCACTTTATCGAGCACATGCTCTTTAAAGGAACCGAGCATCGCAGCGCAGAGGAGATTGCTCACGCTGCCGACTCGATTGGCGGCCACCTGGATGCCTTCACCGCGAAGGAGACCACCAATTTCTCCATCAAGGTCCTTGATGAGCACCTGCCCCGGGGTTTCGGCATCCTCGCCGACCTCGTGAAGAATCCGCTTTTCGAAGCCACGCATATCACCAACGAAAGCCGCGTCATCCAGGAAGAAATTAAAATGGTGGAGGACACCCCGGATGACTTGGTGCACGAGATCTTCACCCAAACCTATTGGAGAGGGCACGCGCTGGGGCGTCCGATTTTGGGCACGCGCCGCAGCGTGCGCAGTTTCGATCGCAAGCACCTGGTCAGCTACTTCCGCCGGCACTATACGCCGAACAATATGCTGATCGCTGCCGCCGGCCACCTTCAGCACTCCCAGATCGTGGATCTGGTCCGGCAAGAGTTCGGCGACCGGCCCGCGGGCCCTGCCCTGCGCAGTGGTCCGATTCCAGTCCCCCATCCCCACCTGCAGGTGCGGCATAAGAAGGATTTGGAGCAGGTCCATCTTTGCGTAGGCGCGCCCTCTTATCCGCAGCCGCATAAGAACCGCTTCCCAGCGTACATCCTCAATTCGGTTTTGGGGGGCGGCATGAGTTCGCATTTGTTCCAAAACATTCGCGAAAAACGCGGATTGGCTTACGCCGTCTTTTCCAGTCTCAGCAGCTTTCACGATGCGGGTTGCCTGAGCGTCTATGCGGGCACGGCCGCTGACAAAGCGCGGCAGGTCATCGAATTGGTGCTCGCGGAGTTTTGTGAGTTGAAGTCAAAGCCCATCAGTCAAGAAGAGCTGCAACGCGCCAAGGATTACTTGAAGGGAAGCTTGCTGCTCAGTCTCGAGTCCTCGACCAGCCGCATGGGAAATGTGGCACGGCAGGAAATGTACTTTGGCCGCTACTTCTCCCAAGATGAAATCGCACGAAGCGTGGACGCCGTCACCGCCGAGCAGGTGCTGGCGGTGGCGCAAGAGTTCTTCCACCCCGAACGCCTCGCGATCACCGTCCTGGGTCCCGTCAACGGCCTCAAGCTCTCACGCGCTGACCTCGGCTGCTAACCCGTAAAGTCGCTTCCACCCCGCGGTTCCCTCCTCCTCAGGGGATTGCTGTCTCAATTTTGCGGGGATATACTCGATTGTTCCGGGGTGTCTCCCCCGCCTATCGCGCGGAACCCAATCTCAACACGAGGTGTAACAATGCGCATAAAAGTCCTGGTGCTTGCGATTGTCGGGCTAACTTCCATTCTGTGTGCTCAAACCCAGAGGCCAGCTCCCCCACAAGCCGCCGAACGAATTGCAAGGGAAGTCCGGCACCAACTCATAATGCTCCCCTACTTAGATGTCTTCGACGACATCAAGTTCTCCGTGACCGGTTACGACGTGACCCTGACGGGGCAGGTTACCAACCCAACCCTCAAACGAGATGCGGAGAATGTGGTCAAACACATCGAGGGAGTAGAAAAGGTCGATAACCAGATCGAGGTGCTCCCCGTCTCCACCTTTGACGATGGACTTCGCCTTCGCCTCTATCGCGCCATATACGGATTCCCGGCGCTGGAGAAATACGCCATGCCCGTTATCAAGCCTATTCGGATTATCGTCAAAAACGGGCACGTCACGCTGGAAGGTGTGGTGGATAACCAGTCCGACAAGGACATGGTCGGCCTGCGCGCCAACGGTGTCTCCGGCGTCTTCTCCGTCACTAATAACCTGGTGGTCGTCAAAACGAAATAGACGCTTGGCAGGCAGGCGCCGAGCCGCTTGCGGATTTCCGTACCCCGCGGCTTTTGCTTTTCCGATTTTTCGTGATCGGTCCTATAATCGCATTTAACTCTTATGGGCGGGAACATGTCACTTGTCACATACTCTTGTGAGGAGGCCGCGTGAGCCTGCGCGTCTGCGTCCTGGGCAGTGGCAGCAAGGGCAATTCGACGCTGGTGGCAACGGAGAAGACGCGTCTTCTGGTGGACGCGGGCCTGAGCCGCCGCGAGACGTACGCGCGCCTTGCGGCCGTGGGCGAGCGCGCGGACGGAATTGACGCCATTCTGATTTCTCACGAACACGTTGACCACGTGAACGGCTTGCGGCTGCTGGGAATCGATTGGAAGGCGCCGATCTATATTTCTCGCCCCACGCACGATGTGATTTTGTGGGACCCCAAGCTTTGCGCATTTGAGCTCTTTACCCCTGGCGAGAAGTTCATCGTCGGTGACATCGAAATCACGCCATTTTCCATCCCCCACGACGCCACTGACCCCGTGGCATTCACCCTCGAATCGGAAGGCCTTAAAGTCGGGGTGGTGACCGACCTGGGTTATGTTCACGAAGTTGTTAAGCAGAGAGTGAAAGGCTGTCAATGTCTCATCTTCGAGTCGAATCACGATTTAGATATGCTCAAAGTAGGGCCGTATCCGTGGCACGTTAAACAGCGCGTGATGAGCCGCCACGGCCACCTCTCGAACCTGGCGACAGCGGGATTCCTCACGGAAGACTTCGACGGCGTGGCCCAAGTGCTGGTGCTTGCGCACCTGAGCGAGACGAATAATCATCCTGAAATAGCCCGCCTCACTGCCGAACAAGCCTTGGCTCAGCGCACCCGCGTCGAGCGCACCGCATTGCACGTGGCCAGCCAGAACGCTCCCACCCAAGTCTTCCAATTTGGGTGATGCTATCTCCCTCGCGTTGTGGTAAAAGTCCCCTCATCGAATTCCCTCGCGCAGGCGACAACTGATTCTGCTTCTCATTCCCAGAGGGAGGTGTGCGCCTTATGTTCGAGATCTTCCTGGCCGGCACCGTGATTTCCGCTCTCATTGGTCTTGCCACTGGCTGGGTTCGTTACTGGATGGGGTTCTTCGTATTGTTTCAGGGTGTGATTGCTTCGCTGCTCATCGTCTGGCTAGTCGTCAAATACCGGAAGTACAGTTCCTCCGTCCCGTGTCCCTCCAACCGTATCGCCCTGATGGCGGCGCTCGGCTGGCTGATCATTTTCTGGGTCGCGCAGATTTACGGCTTGGGCCTCGCGCAACCCTGGTTTGATCCCTTCGGTTACTTCGGCCGCATCCTGCAAGGCGACGCCAAAGAGATGACGTTCGGCATGAAGAGCACCGCCGGTTGGGCAAGTAGCTTCAGCGGCGGCTTTGGGGGAGGGTTTTGGATTTTCTTGAACGTCTTCGACAGCGCCATCATGTACCTTTTCCTGTTTCGACTGCCTTGGCCTGGTCCCACTGGCGATGCTTCGCCGGCGACGGCCGGCGGCGCCACCGCGCAAAACCCAACCGGAGGTGAATCATGAGGCTCCGAGTGATCCAGAGGTTTGTCTTCCTTGCCGTAGCGGCCGGAGTGATTTGGGGAGCTGTCAGTTGGATGTTTCAAGGCGCCAACGACGTCCAGACCGCCTGGGCCGCCATCGAAGCACGCGAGTACGACCAATCCATCCGTCTTGCCACGCGAGGCATCCGCTTCGGCAGGCTGGGCACAGAGGACCTTTCCAGTGCGCTTGAGTGCCGCGCCACAGCCTCCCTGCGCATGGGTGAACTTAGCCATGCGATCGAAGACCTAGACCGCATCGTGGCGCTGCGCCCCGACTATGCGGGAGGATATTTCTTGCGCGGTGAAGTGCGGCTGCGCGAAAACAATTACGAGCAGGCGCTTACCGACTTGAATCAAGGCTTCAAGATTGCGGACCCGGACGGCAAAAGCCGGAACCGTTTTCTGGCCAAGCGTTACGCGCAGCGGGGCGTCGCCAAGCTGGCGCAGAAAGACGTGGATGGCGCTATGGCCGATTTCAATCACTCGCTCGAACTGAACCCTGACGTTCCTGACACCTATTACTTCCGCAGTTTCGCCTTCGAGCGCCAGAAACTCCTGCCTCAGGCCCTCGCCGATATGGAAACTGCCGTCAAGATGCACGACCGCAATGTCTTCTCGTTGCCGCAAGGGGACTGGCTTTACCGCTTGGAGCAACTACGCGAGCGGGCGAGGCAACAATAGCGCGGGTCCACGACGGAACGCGATTCGTTGAAAGCCCTCGGGCACCGCCTTTGCTTCCGGGTGGCCCGTGGACAAGGGACAATGGCCTCCTGGCCTCGGCCCGCCTGACGCGAGGCCGCCGGTTGTGATAGGATGCCGTCTGCTATACGCCGCCCAACCGCGGCGGAAAGCGCAAATCCAAAATCGCAAATCGGAAACCAACATCCCATGATTCCCCGCTACACGCGCCCGGAAATGGGCCGCATCTGGACAGACGAAAACAAGTTTCAGAAATGGCTGGACGTGGAAATCGCCACGGCGGAGGTCGAGGCTGAAGCCGGGCTGATCCCCAAGAGCGCCGCGCGCGCCATCGGCAAGAAGGCGCGGTTTGAAGTGGAGCGTATTCTCGAGATCGAGCGCCAGGTGAAACACGACGTCATCGCCTTCACGACGAATGTGGCCGAGCATGTGGGCCGCGAGGGACGTTACCTGCACTATGGCCTGACTTCGAATGACGTCGTCGACACAGCGCAGGCGTTGCTGGTGCGCGAAGCCTCAGCCCTGTTGATGGCGGGGATAAACCGCTTGGGCGAAGTGCTGAAGCAACGCGCCTTTGAGTTTAAGCATACGCCCATGATCGGCCGCACCCACGGCATTCACGCCGAGCCCATCACTTTCGGTTGCAAGCTCGCCCTCTGGTATGCGGAGAACCAGCGCAACACGGAGAGGCTGGCTTACGCCACCGAGCAGATGCGTGTCGGCAAAATCTCAGGCGCCGTGGGCACTTACACCCATCTGCCGCCGGCCATCGAGCAGGGAATCTGCGCGCGCCTGGGCCTGGAGCCCGCGCCGGTTTCGTCGCAGGTCATCCAGCGCGACCGCCACGCTTTTTACCTCTCGACGCTGGCGGTGGCGGCGGCTTCGCTGGAAAAGATAGCGTTGGAAGTTCGAGGTTTGCAGCGCACCGAGGTGCGCGAGGTGGAGGAGTACTTCTCACTGGAACAGAAAGGCTCCTCTGCTATGCCGCACAAGCGCAATCCCATTACCGCGGAACAGATTTGTGGCTTGGCGCGTGTTGTGCGCGCGAATGCGCAGGTGGCGCTTGAAAATGTGGCTCTCTGGCACGAGCGTGATATCTCGCACTCTTCCGCCGAGCGCGTAATCCTTGCCGATTCCACCATCCTCCTCGATTACCTCCTCGCCAAGACCGCGAACCTGGTCGAAAACATGTTTGTTTATCCTGACCGCATGCGGGAGAATCTGGACCTGTTAAAGGGTTTGATCTTCTCCGGGCAGTTATTATTGGATTTGGTGGAAAAGGGAGCGGGGCGCGAAGAAGCCTACCGCTGGGTGCAGCGCAATGCCATGCAAGTGTGGGAGACGCGTGAGGATTATCGCACCCTCGTGGAGCGCGACGACGACGTCCGCCGGTACTTGAAACCCAGCGAAATCGCTGAGGTCTTCAACGTGGAGCGCTATCTCACCCACGTGGATGAAATCTTCGAGCGGGTGTTTGGCGAGTAGGGGAGAGCTTTGCCCTGCCGTTCTTCTGGACTTGTGGAAAGGGAATGAACCAGCGACTCAGAAATCTCGGTGGGCGTGTCGTTGTTCTAGGTCTCTACGGAGTGGCCACGCTCCCGATTCTCAGGACATTCCCTCCCGCCTGGCCCGATGAAGTCAACCTCTACTCACCTGCTGCTGCCCTGGCGCGAGGACAAGGCATGGGCACGGCGGTGCTGGCCGGCTTCCTTCCCGGAATCGATCGCTACACATACTGGCAGCCTCCGGGATACTTTTTTTTCCTCTCGCTCATACTCCGGCTTGTGGCCCCTGCCCACCATTTTGTAGCGATCCGTTTGTTCTCCTGGCTTCTCGGGGTGGTAGTTCTGTTGCTGGGGGCCGCCATCCTCAAGCGACTCACCCACAACTGGATTTGGGCGCTGCCCGGCTTGGTGGTGCTGGGAACCCATGTGAGCTTCATGCAGGCCGCCAACGTCGGTCGAATGGAGATGTTGTCGTTGGCGTGTACGATGGCGGCTTTGAATGGGTACCTCGCCTATCGAGAGAATGGCCGGCGACGCCTACTCGCCGTGGCGAGTTTTTTTGCTGGGCTCGCCATGATTTGCCATCCGGCAGGGATTCTGGCGCCCTTCGTCATGGTCGTGCACGAACTCGTAGCCCCCTCGTCCCGGGAGAACAGGGTGAAGAATGCTACTGTTTTCGCGGGTTGCATTGGGGCGGTCTTCGTACCGTGGTTCGTATATATTTTGCAAGCGCCCAACCTGTTTTTTGCGCAAATGTCGGCGCAATCGGTTCGCAAGTCATTGCATCTCGGCTCATTACTGACGACTTACGGCTATAAGTATTGGCTCATGTCCCCTTTCGGAAACGCGGCTTGCCCGTTGGGGGATCGTTTGCTTGGGCTTTGGCCCTTCCACGTGGGGAGCGCCGCGCTCATTCCGGTTTTGGTTCTGAGCGTTGGCTTGGCGGGATTGCTGGCAAAAACCGGAGACCGCGTTGAGGCCTCCATCTTGGGCACCTGGGCTTTGGGGGGGTACGCGATAAACCTTTTCATGCCGGAATTCTGGTACACCGTCTACTTTATCACCCCGAGCTGCCTGCTGCTGGGCTGGGCTGTGGCCGCGTCATCCCCACGGTGGATGCGCGCGGCAGCCTTAGCGACACTTATGGCTGCGGCAGTTTGGAATTTTGCCGAGGCGAAACTGATTTGGTGGGATAGCCGGGACGGTTGGCAGGCCTACAAGTTTTACTGCTTATCTCTGGCGCGCACGATCCCCGCCCATTCCACTATCCTCCTCGCGGCCATCCCTGACCCCTACTTCGGCTTGCTGGACAAGAATAAGTCCTACCGGCTTTACGAATTCGTGCCCGTCGGCGTTCCCGTTGATCAGGCGCAGGCGGAGCAGGCGCTGGCCAAGGTCGACTATGTGGTGGGCAGTGAGTGTTGCCGTCCCCAATACCTCGTAGACTATCTCACCGCCCACGGCAGAATCGAAGTCCGTTTGGGGAAGCGGGATTTCCTGTCGCCTCCGGTGGTACTTTGGAAGCTGCACGACCGCCCGAATCTTCCTAACCCGCAGGGTGATACTCCGGGGAAGGACAGATGAGCAGGATGTGCTGCTCCAGGTTTCCCCATGAATAACCGTCCAGCCGATTCGCTCCCCTCGGCAGTTTCGCCGCGCTCCCGGATGTGGCTGGGATTGTCCCTGCTCCTGGTTCTCCTGCGGGCGTTTCAGACCATCTGCTACCCCCTCGGGCGTGACCAAGGCACTTACTGTTATATCGGCCAGCGTTTGTGGGAGGGGAAGCAGCTTTACCTCGACCTCTGGGATAACAAGCCTCCCGGCATCTTCTGGATCTATGCCCTCATGGTAAAGGTGTTTGGAACTGCCATGTGGTCGGTGGGCGTGGTGGACCTCCTGTGGCTGCTGGCCATTTCGTGCCTCATTTTCAAGTTCGCGGAACGCCATCTGGGAACAGCCCCGGCGGTTATTGCCGTCGTCCTTCACGCCACTTGGCGGGCTTGGTCGGGCTATTGGGACGCAGCGCAGCCGGAGAACTTTCTGGTGCTTTTCGTCATCGTCGCTTACTTTCTATCGAGTTACAGCGGAAAGAGGCGCTGGCTTTACGATTTCTTGTCCGGAATCCTGTTCGCTGCGGCATTTTGGGTCAAGTACAATGCGGTGGCTTTTGTCCCGCTACTGCTCATCCTCCCCTACCTCGATTTCAGCCCGCTGGAGGCCGGTGCACGGCTCCCGCGCTTCACTCTTTCTGTCAGGGATTGGATGAAGCGGGTGGGAGTCTGGGCGGCCGCCTTCGCCGGTTCTGTGGCGGGAGTGCTCGGGTATATTCGAGAGGGCGGCGCGTGGCCGGCGATGAAGGAGATCCAGTTGGAGGTCCTGCCGCGTTACAACGCCATGGCCATCGAGAGGTCCAGGAGCTACTTGCTTTATGTCTATCACCAAATCAGTGTGGGGCTGGGGTGGTGGTCATTGCTGGTGGCCGTGACGGCGATCCTCGTGGCTCGGCGCACCCACAATTTCCGCTCAACCCTGCCGGTGTTCTTGGCCGCCGCCATGGGAGCCGTATGCACGGCCATGCAAGCACGTTTGCCATCGTATTCCTTTGAGACCTGCCATCCATTTTTTGCCATGCTCTGGGGCTACCTGGGAGTGAAGGTTTTCCAGGGCTTCCGCTATATTGCGCGACAGTGTCGGGGCCGGGGCTTTCGCATTGCGACGCTCCTGATCTGGCTGGTTTTTGCCAACCTGGTTTATTTGCCACTGCCCAACGAAATCGTCCAGTTTAGGCTCTACCTTTACGACCTGAAGGTGTGGTGGCAGGACCGCGACGCTTTCTACATCAATTACCCTTGGGCGCGCCCTATCTCTCATTATGATGGCCAGATGCACGTCATCCAGTATCTGCGCGAGAAATCAACGCCCCAGGATGGGGTGTTTATCTGGGGCAGTGAGCCGCTGATTTACTTTCTGGCCCAGCGCAATCCGCCCACGCGGTTTGTTTCGAATCTCGGGCTGATCTCGCTTTGGACGCCACCCGCCTGGCGCCTGGAGTTGATGCGGGATCTCGAGGCGGCACCTCCCAAGTACCTGGTGGTGGTGCGCGAAGACTGGGTGCCCATGATTTCCTTCAATTTTCTCGATTCCGCGGCCTACCTTCACCAGCGGTTTCCGGCGCTTCTTACGTTTGTGGCTAGCCGCTATCATCAGGTTGATGATTACCAGGATTTCGTGATCTATCGTCATGAGTAACCAGTCTGCGGAACCCGCTTCTTCGCCGCGCCCAGCCCCATGGAAGTGGCTGGCGGGAACGCTCGTATTGGTCTTCCTGCGGGCTCTCCCCAACCTTCGCTATCCGTTGGGGAGAGACCAAGCCACCTATTGTGTAATTGGGCAGGGCCTCTTGCACGGCAAACTCCTCTATCGCGACCTCTGGGACAACAAGCCCCCCGGGATTTTCTATCTCTATGCGCTGGTCGTGAAAATCTTTGGACCGGTGATGTGGTCCGTGGGAGTAGTTGATATCCTGTGGCTGCTCGCCATCTCCTGCTGCATTTTCTATTTTGCCCGCCGTTATTTGGGGACGACGGGTGCAGTGCTGTCAGTGATCTTCTATGCGTTCCGGCACTGCCAGCAGGGATACGTCCATGCCGCCCAACCGGAAACCTTCCTGATGCTTTGCGTCTTCGCCGCTTGGTTCCTGTTGCAGGGAGGAACGCGATGGAAAGTGGCGCGCCACCTCGGGACAGGTTTGTTCCTGGGCGCGGCCTTTTGGCTGAAGTATAGTGCCTTAGCATTTTTCCCCTTCGTGGCGCTGTTACCCTTTGTGGATTTCCGCGAACTGGACCACGGTTCAGCGCGCCTGCGCCTGTTGATTCCTTGGAAAGACTGGTTCGGGCGGATGCTGATCGTGTGGGCGGGCTTTGTTTTCGCCGTCGCGGCCGTATTACTCCGTTTCCAGATCTCTGGGGCGTGGCCGGCGATGAAAGAGGTCCAGTTTGAGGTGCTGCCCCGCTACGGCGCCATGGTTTTTCATTGGAGCTTCGGTTTCCTCCTCTTTGCTCTCGGCCACACCCAAGATCATATGGGAATTTGGTGGGAGGTCATGCCCGTCCTCACCTTGCTTTTTGCCTGGAAGCGTCGTGAAGTGTCTTCGGTGGCTCCGATATTATTGTTGGCGCTTGCCGGATATATCTCCACAGCAATGCAAGGGCGCTTCCACCCCTATTACTTCGAAACTTGTTATCCCTTCTTCGCCATGTTCTGGGCTTATGTCCTTGACAAAACCTACGAAACCTTCAAATACCTTCAAAAGGTCTTTGTGGTACGACAATGGACCTTGGCCCGCACTCTGCTTTGGGTCGTGTTCGCGAGCCTCGTCCTCTCTTTATTCCCGGAGCAGACCGTCCGCGCCGTGACGGAGTACAAATTCCTGGCGGACTGGTGGCAGAATCAGGAACTCTCCTACAAAATCTACTGGTGGCAGCTTCCCCTCGACAAATTCGGGGACCAACTGCGGGTGGTTGATTACCTGAAAGCGAATTCCCGGCCTCAGGATGAGGTCTACGTTTGGGGCACGGCGCCGCTCATCAATTTTCTGCCCCAAAGGGAGAACCCCAGCCGGTTTGTGTCCAACCTGGGTTTGATGTCCACGTGGGTGCCGGAAAGTTGGCGCCAGGAGCTGGTGCGCACCCTGGAGGCGAAGCGGCCCCGTTATGTCGTGGTTGAACGCCATGACATGATCTTTACTCTCACCTTTACGTGGAAGGATTCGGAACAATACCTGCAAGTGTATCCCGCCCTGGCCATCCTTTTGCACCGTCAATACGAGCCGGTCGTAAATTACTCGGACTTTGAGATTTACCAGTTGAAAAGGTAGCGCCGGATTGATCGCCGCTCCGACGGTATTCGCCACCTGCAAGCGCCACCCCCTCCGCCCAACTCCCTTATCAGATTTCAATCTTACTGAAATAGAGCGCGATCACCGTCGCCGCCGTGAGAAGCGAAATAATTACTCCCGGACGCAAGCCCCACTGGCGATAGTCGAAGCGGATTTCGTGAAGGCCGGCCTCGGCGTAGACGGCGCGAAAGATCTGGTTGGCGCGGAAGACGGGCGCCGGCCGGCCGTCGAGGGTAGCTTGCCAATTGGGATCGTATCGATCCAGCAAGACGACGTAAGCGGGGCGCGCGAGTTGCGCGCGAAGGGTGACGGAGTTGGGATCACGATGCACGATTTCCACTTGGCCGGCGGGCGCGAGGCCGCCCCCTGCTGGTAGCGCAGGGCCCGCAGTTCGGCCCTGCGGTTCTTCTCGGGGCGATGGAAAAGCCGCAGGGCCGGAGAGCGGGCCCTGCGCTACATTGCCTGGCGGGGCAGCGAGAATCACCGTGTTGAGCGCGTCAAAATCCGGTGAGGCCAGGCGGTCCAAGGTCTCGGCGGAATTCGTCGAGAACAGGGCATTGCCCGCCACGTAAGTCCGGGGTACAAAGCACAAATCCTCGTACAACCGGCTGGGCATTGGGGAGCCATTGAAGACGTCGCCGAGGGCGCGCGTGGCGGCGGAATCAGCGGGCGTGGGGCGAATAATGTACTTCACATTCGTACGTCCCAGGAGGCAATCGACGTGCAAGGGGTCGGTGGCCTGGCGATCCTGGTAGATTTCGATGTCGTAAAGATAAGGCGGCAGCGAGCGCTCCAGATCCAGGTTGATGCTTCCCTCCACTTGGTTGAGCATGGAGCCCGCGGCGAGTTGCAACCGGGCTTGGAAGGCTCCTTGTGCCATGGGCCCGAAGTTGGCCGCTTCGGGGATCGACTCAAAGTTGACGTAGGTTTGCAGATTTTGGGTGTCGGGCGTCAGAACAATGGGCCAGAAGGAGGTAACGCGATAGGTTCCAGGCGGATCCTTGAATTCCTTCAACACGGGAGGCCGGTAGGTGAAGAAGGTTTTCGGTACCGTTGGATTCGCGCCGGAGTTCGCTACCACCAGTTGCCCTATTGCCAACAGGGCGAAAGCATACAATCCTGGGCGCGCCCAGGATTTCCCCTGTTCGAAGCCGTAGGCCAAAACTATTCCGCCTAAGCAGAATCCGGCGAGGCCGGGAAGTTGATAGCGAAGCATGGTGACGAGAAAATCCGGCATCTGGTGAAGGTCGAACGGGGTTTCCCCCAGCGTACTCAGTACCCACTGGCTGGGCGACATAATCAGAGCGGGCAACAGCCAGGCCACGGCCAGGACTGCGACGATAAAACCGAGGAATATTTTGAGAGGCGCCAGCAGCCGGCGGCCATGAGTCTTCCACGGCGAAGCCGGTGAGCGCAAAGCGTCAAACCCCCACCCCGCCAGAATCGCCAGAAGAAATGTGACGAGAACCAGGAGCTTGACGGGATAGCGCACCACCGTAAGCGGTGGCAAAAGTAAATAGGCTAGAGCAAAGACCGGCGTAAAGTGGCCGAAGGAAAGCAGCAAGAATGCTCCGGCCGCGCCGGCGAGGAAGTTGCGGCGGCGGTCGCGTCCCAGCGCCCATCCCGCCAACGCGCAGAAGAGCGGCACGAAGCCAATGAAGACAGAAAGGAAATAAGGGAGATTCGAGTCTGACATCAACCACAGCCAGCCGGTAGGAGCGGCCATGCCGGAGCTGAAGAAGTCCGGCACGATCATTTCCGGCAACGAAAAGGGATTCACCGCCCAGTTGGCGGTCTCGCGAAAGCGCAAGCCCTGAACGCCGCGGCGCGATTGGCTGAGCAAGTCAGAGGCAGGCAGGAATTGCGCCGCGCACAGCAGCATCATTCCCGCCCCCACCAGGAAGAAAATCACGAGCAGGCGGAAATTGGGCTTCGACCAGAGTTTGCTCCAAGCGCCGCACCGGTAGAAGGCGTAGGCGAGGCAAAGGCCGAAGGTCGCCAACATGGTCAGTGGTTCACCGGCTAGCCACTGGAACGAGAAGATCACGATGAGCAGGATCCACGGGCGCAGCCGCAGGCTGGCCAGAGCGCGGTCGGTAACCAGCAGCGCCCAGGGAATCCAGGCCGCGCAAGCCGACTGGTTATAAAGGTCGCCGAGGGAAAGCACCGGTCCGCTGAACATAAAAAAGATAGCGGCAAGAAAAGCTCCCCGATAGGTCTGCCCCCACGAACGCGCCAGCACGTAGACACCGATTCCCGCCAAAGCAAAATGCACCAGGAAGTGCATCGTGTAGGCAATATCGATGGGAAGGAGAACAATGAGAAGCGTGAAAGGATAGAAGAAAAGGAGATTGGGATTTGCCAGCACCGGCTGGCCGTAATTCAAATAGGGATTCCAGTAAGGAAGAAAACCCTGGCGGCAGAGATCGTGGATAAAGCGCGCGCTGGGAAAGGTGTAATTGTAAACGTCGCGATAAAAGAACATCGCCGAGGTGAAGACAACCTTCCAGAACATGCCTACCAAACACGCGATGAGGAGCACCACGGCCACAACGTCAAGTCCGAGGCTCGAAGTCCGCAGTCCGAAGCCGGGAGCCTTGGGTTCGGTACCGGAAGGCGATGTGTTGGGTTGGTTTGTCGTCATGTCGAAACGAACTGAGAGATTCTAATATAGCACCCCGCGGCCTGTGTCACTTCCTACTTGCTCAGGATAGTGTCGATCCCCTCGCGCGCCAATATGCTGGATAAAGCTGTAAAAACCCGCGAAAGACCAAATTGAGCGGGCAAATTGTCGTCACAAGGCCGTTTATTTCTGCAAAACGGGTGCCGGTTGGACGTAAATGTCCGAATCTTTCTCGGGAATATTGTCCATTTTTTGTTTGTTTTCATACACATTCAGGCTTTGCTCACTATTTTTTTAACATCTTTTTGGTGAAAAAGGACGTGGCGGCGGGTTTACCCCGCCATCGGTCGT
>Ga0315282_10011227_pt1 | contig 13911 bp, 14 predicted proteins | sample YL17G07_20_MG_FD_203693 | JGI IMG/M metagenome (GOLD analysis project Ga0315282, IMG submission 203693) | Sediment microbial communities from Yellowstone Lake, YNP, Wyoming, USA - YL17G07_20 | ecosystem: Environmental > Aquatic > Freshwater > Lake > Sediment | place: USA: Wyoming | collected... | reverse complement strand
TCCGGCCTGGAAGGCCTCAAAGCGGTGGCCTGTCATCCGGAGGTGGAGATGGTAGTTTGCGCGCTCTCTGGCAGCGTGGGCCTGGTTCCCACCCTGGCCGCCGTGCAAGCTCAGAAAAATCTGGCCCTGGCCAACAAAGAAGCGTTGGTCATGGCGGGTGAGATCCTGGTGCGTGAAACCCAAGAAAGGGGGCTGCGGATTTACCCCATCGACAGCGAGCATAGCGCGATTTTCCAGGCTCTGGCCGGGCATCGCAAGGAGGATGTCCGACGAATCATCCTTACGGCCTCGGGTGGCCCTTTTCTTCAGACCCCCCTGGAGGAACTGGCCGAAGTCACACCCCAGCAGGCCCTGATGCATCCCCAGTGGCGCATGGGGAAAAAAGTAACCATTGACAGCGCTTCGCTGATGAATAAGGGGCTCGAAGTCATCGAAGCCCACTGGCTCTTCAACCTTCCGCCCTCGCAGATCGAAGTCCATATTCACCCGCAATCCATCGTCCATTCCATGGTAGAATATATTGACGGTTCAATCATCGCCCAGATGGCCATCCCGGACATGCGCGGACCGATTGCGTATGCGCTATCCTATCCGGAAAGGCTGGAATCAAAGCTTCCCTCGCTGAACCTTCTGGAGATCAGCCCGCTGACTTTCCACAAGGTAGACCCGGAGCGATTCCCAGCCCTGGGTTTAGCGTACCGGGCCCTGGAACAAGGGGGGACAATGCCCGCGGTCCTCAATGCGGCCAACGAAGTGGCGGTGGAGGCTTTTTTGCAGGGCCGTTTGGGATTTCGGCAAATGGCCTGCCTGATCGGCGAAATCATGGACCATCACCAATCTGCCAAAGTGCGCAGCCTGGATGAGGTCCTGCGCGCCCATGCCTGGGCCGCACAAGAAACTCAACATCGGATCGACCGAGGGTACCCGTGATTACGACCATTATCGCCACCATCATCGTCTTGGGAGTCTTGATCTTCGTTCACGAGCTAGGCCATTTTTTGGTGGCCAAGAAATCAAAGGTGGGCGTCCTTACCTTCTCCCTGGGGTTTGGGCCCAAGCTATTCGGGAAGAAGGTCGGAGAAACCCAATATCAGGTCTCCCTGATTCCTCTGGGGGGATACGTGAAAATGGTCGGGGAGGAGCCGGGAGAAAAAATTGCCCCCGAGCTCCTGGCCAAGTCTTTCTCTGACCAACCGGTGGGCAAACGCCTGGGGATCGTTTTCGCCGGACCCTTCTTCAACTTTCTCTTCGCCGTCGTTGCCTTTGCAGCCATCTTCATGGCGGGCATGCCGACCTTGCTTCCGGAGGTGGGGGAAGTGAAGCCGGATTATCCGGCGTACCAGGCGGGCCTGCAGAAAGGCGACCGCATCCTGGAGGTCAACGGGGCTCCCGTCAAGCGCTGGGAAGACCTGGCACAGGTCATTCATGATAGTGACGGTCGTCCGCTGTCTTTGAAAGTGGAGAGAGCACAAGAAAATTTCCAGGTTTCCGTCACGCCCCAAATCTCCACCCAGAAGAACATTTTTGGCGATGAAGTGCGCGTGGGCCTGATCGGGATTTCCCCGTCGGGGAGTTTCTTTGTCGAGCGATTCGATCCCTTTACCGCCACCTACCGGGCGGTCGTCCAATGCTGGCGGATCACCGAGTTGACGGCCATCAGCATCGTCAAAATCTTTGAGGGAAAGGTCTCGGCCAAAACCATCGGCGGTCCTATTCTCATCGCTCAACTGGCCGGGCAGCAGGCCAAGGCGGGGGTCCTGAGCCTGGTCTTCTTCATGGCCGTGATCAGCATCAACCTGGTGATCCTGAACGTGCTCCCCATCCCGGTCCTGGATGGATGGCACATGCTGATCTTCTTGGTGGAGGGGATCACGGGCAAGCCGGTCAGCCTGAAACTCCGCGAAAGGGCTCAACAGATCGGCGTCTTTATCATTATTCTAATCATGCTCCTGGTCTTCTACAACGACCTCTCCCGCATCATGGGGGCCCAGTAGAAAAGATGCTCCTCCTCGCCTTGGAAACCTCCACGATGACGGGCAGTGTGGCCCTTGTGGAAGCCCCGCCTCAGGAGGATGGCTCGCGGCGTGGAGAAAAGATCCTCGCGGAATATACGGTCAACCTTCCCGGCACCCACTCCGAAAGGTTGATGCCCGCCATCGACCGACTCCTTGCGGAAGCTTCCTTGTCCATTGACGACATCCAGGGAATTGCTCTGGCGTGGGGTCCGGGGTCTTTCACGGGCTTGCGGATCGGGGTCTCCACCGTCAAAGGCTTGGCCTACGCGCTCCGGGTTCCCGTGGTAGGGGTCCCCACCCTGGATGCCCTCGCGCAAAACGTTCGGTTCGCTTCCTTTCTAATCTGCCCGGTCCTGGATGCCCGCAAGAAAGAGGTATATGCCTCTCTCTTCCGCGGGGACGGCGAAGGGAACCTGCAAAAAATTAGCGAAGACTGGGTCGTGTCCCCGGAAAAACTCTGTTCGCGGATCACGGAGAAGACGATTTTTCTGGGAAATGGAATGGAAGTCTATGGGGAGACCTTCAAAAAAAACCTCGGCCCCCATGCCCTCTTTGCTCCCCCGGAGCTTTCCCTGCCCCGGGCGGTTCACGTGGCCCGGCTCAGCCTGCCAAAATTCCAGGACGGCCGCACCCTGGACATATTTTCCTTCACCCCCGTTTACGTCCGCCGCTCCGAGGCGGAAATTCATTACGAGGCCAAAGAGCGGAAAGGGACGGACCCGAAACCCGAAGAGAAAAAGGGGCAGCAAAAATAGTGAAGGTGGATTGATAATACCATTTGCGGAGGGGATTTCAGGAATACTCCGGGGGTGTCGAAAAAATCAGGAAGGCGGCGGCGGTCGGAATGATCGGCGGCTCTCCAACCCATTAACGCCCAGATTGTTCGCGCTCAGGTCGGTACGATCGACCATCTCCTGAATAATCTCGGGAACGTCCAGGGCCGTCGCAACTTTATAATCCTCCAGATTCGCATTCAAGACCGCTCAGGCATCTTCGCTTTCCCCGGCCTCCGGGGCGATCAATTCCCGACGAACCTTCCGCCGGCGATCTTTCGGCAGATAGAGGGTGACCTTCGTCCCCCTGCGCAACTGGCTCTCCACCTTCACTTTTCCCCCATGCTCTCTCATCACTCTGCGGGAAAAGGTCAATCCCAGACCCACTCGATCAGGCCGGGTCGAAAAGAAGGGTTCGAAGATCTGGCTCATGTGCTTGGCGGCAATCCCCGGCCCCTTATCCGCAACCGAAACTTCCACGGTCTCCCCGTCATCCGTCAGGGTGACTCCCAGGGTTTTTTTCGACTTCTCAACCGCAGCCCGGGTGAGCGCTTCCAGGCTATTCTCTAATATGTGACCCAGAACCTTGATCATCAGCCTCCGGTCCATGAAAAGCTGCCCATCCCCCGATAAATCATCGGTGTTCAATTGGATCGAAACTCCCTTTTCCGTAGCCAGTTTGGAAAAATTGGACAGCGCCGTCTCTACCACCTCTTGAATTTTTTCCCGGCGTAAGGCCGGCCGGGGAAGTTCGGCATACTCTTCCACCCTCTGCAGAATCGTTTCCAGCCTGCCCGTCTCTTCCAGAATCTGATCCACATAGGACCGGCCTTTGGGATCGGGGGAAAGGACCTTGACCAGCCGGTTCGCATACCCCCCGATAGAGGCAACCGGGTTGCGAAACTGGTGCGCGATCCCCTCCACGATCCGCCCCAGGCCCGCCCAATGCTCCATTTCCGCCTTTTCTCTCTCCAGATTCTTCATCCGTTGAATCTCTTGAAGGGCAAAGGTCAAAAATACTTCCTCCCCTTCCTTGAAGGAGGCACTGAGCAGATGGATAAAAATTCTTTTCCCATCTTTCCGCCTCATCAGGGTTTCGCCATCGAACCCCTTTTTGTAAAGGGTAAGGTAGAGGATGTTGGGAAGAAAATAGATCAGGTCCTCTTCAAAGAAGAGAACCCGGATCCGCTGCCCCTCCAGATCCTTGGGCCGATGTCCGAAGAAAGATTCTACCAGCTGATTGGCGTACAGAATTTTGGAATGGGTATCCGTGATCACAAAGGCCGTCTGAATCGAATCGAAAAGAAATTGTCTATTCCTCAGAACCTCAACCATAATCGCCTCCGTTCGATTCTTTTGAAGGTCCCACCATCTGGGAAGAGCCCTGGAATAAGCATTCGCTGAAAAAAAGGACCGGACGACTTTATTTTATTCTCCCCTTTCAAAAAGTCAAGGCCAATGCTTTTTTCAGAGAAAAGGGTTCGGGGCCCGAGGCTTCAAGGGGGGAAAACTCAAGGTATAATATGTCCCCCGAACCCTTTTTGCAAGCGGTCCACGCGTTATTCCCTTGGTGGATGGGAGAGGGAGCGCTATAATAGTCGATGAATCCTCATCGGGTGAACCGCCCGTATCGCGGCTCTGACGGCAAGAGGGATATGAATATTCCAGGTGGAAAATGGAAAATCCGCTGTGTGATTTACGACTGCGATGGGGTTCTTTTTGATTCCGTGGCCGTCAACAGGAGATTTTACAATTATATCTGTGCCTCCATCGGGAGACTCCCTCTGACCGAACCGGAATTGAGATACGTTCATACCCACACCGTCCATGAAGCCCTCCATTTCCTTTCCGGGAATGATTCCGGTTGGGAAAGGAAAGCGCTGGACCTGCTCCCCAAGATCGATCCTCAAGAATACATCCCGTACTTAAAGATGGAACCCCATCTCCTGCAAACCCTGCGGATATTGAAAGAAGCAGGAATTTTTCGGGCCATCAATACCAACCGCTCGGCCTCGATGAAATACATCATGGAAAAATTTAACCTCTGGCCCCATTTTGACCTGGTCATCACGGCGCTCGACGTAAAAAACCCTAAACCTCACCCCGAATCGATCGCCAGGATCGTGGAGACTTTGCGCATCGGCAAAAATGAGGCGGTTTTTGTGGGGGATTCGGAGATCGACAAACAGGCCGCTGCCTCTGCCGGCGTAAGATTTATTGCGTATAAGAACCGGGAGATCGCCGATGGCGCCTTTATCGACGATCACCTCGCTCTGTTACCTTTTCTTTAAAAGGAGAAGGACCCGTAGAGGCGACCTTCCGATGGAGGAATGGGCTTGCCAGACTGGAAGCTGCGCGGCTTATTTTTAAGCCCAATCGCGATTATTTGTTTTTATCAAATTCATGTTTGGGGAGGGGGTAAAATGGAAATTCAATCTCCGGCCTTCAAAGATGGCGAAAAAATTCCCATGCAGTATGTCATGGTCGCAGCCGGCGGGAAAAATCTGTCTCTCCCACTGTCCTGGAAAAATGTCCCTCCCGGGACGAAATCCTTTGCCCTGTCGATGGTTGACCCTCACCCGGTGGCCCAAAACTGGGTCCATTGGCTCGTCATTAATATTCCCGCAGACACGGCCTCGCTCCCCGAGGGAGCATCCAGAAAGAAAATGCCCCCGGGGACGACTGAGCTGCGCAACTCCTTTGGAGATGTGGGCTACGGAGGTCCCCAACCCCCCAAAGGCTCGGGCGAACATCCCTACGTGATCACCCTCTATGCCTTGAATGTGGAAAAGGTCGAGCTAGGTGCGAATACCTCCCTGGCAGCTTTCAAAAAGATGGTCGAGGGAAAAGAAATCCAGTCGGCATCCATCACCGGGAAGTATGAACGGTAGTACTCGGACGCGCGAATATAAAAATTGTCCACATCCTAATGACAGGTGATCTCGACCCGGTTACCGTCTGGGTCCTTACAGAAAAGATAATCCGATCCATCGGGGCGTTTGCCCGGGCCCTCAATAATGCCGATCCGTTTCCCCCTGAGCTCCTGGACTGTCTCCTCGAAGTTTACCACTTCCAGGGCGATATGGCGCATGGTATCCGGGATGGTTTCTTCGTAGACCATAAGGTGCAGCTGGCTTCTGGGTCCTACCTGGTACCAGTGGCCCGGGAAATTGAACGGCGGCCGGGGAATGGTCGTCAACCCTAAGACTTCACCATAAAACCACTTGCACTTCTCCAAATCCCGCACCACGATCCCTACGTGGTTATATTCCTTTACTTTAATCATCCCGAAACCTCCCTTCCTGCATTCTATATTTTTCCCCGGCCCGACCAAAATACGACCTTTTCCCCTCGCGACGAATGGGTCGGATAAGTCCTCTTCTTATTTTTGGATCGCTAACCGGTTCGGCCGCACCCGCCGGTGCAAGGCCTCCTTATTAATGTAGCGAAAACTCTTATTTTAGGCAATATGCCCGCGGCCATTTCGGATATAATTGGACCACCATATAACGAAGCACCTTCCTGCTTGGGTAAAGAATCATAGACGGAAGGTCCGAACGCACGGTAGAATAACAGCGCTTTCATTCCAAGCCGCAGCCGTTCACTCGAATGGCCGGAAATGAGAAAGGGAAAAGCGATGACCGGAAGGGACGTTGCCCGGATGGCTTTTGAGTTGCAGCAGCCTCCCCGGATACCCGTGACGTTGGTTGGAGGAGGATCGTGGGCCGTACATCGCGCGGGCAAGACTTTTGCCGAGATTAAGAACGACCCCGGTCAGATCGCCGGAGTATTCATTCGGTACTTCCAGGAAATCGACCATGACTTGCTCTGGACGGGGTCAAACTTCCTCAACTATCCCATCCACTTTTTGGGCTGCCCCGTAAAAGACGATTCTTCCGATTATCCGGCGCTGGAAGGATCGGTTATAAAGTCCCTGGATGAGCTGGATCGGCTAAGCCCGGATCGGGTCGTGCAGAATCCCACGATGCAGGGGATCATTCGCTCGCACCATCTGATCGCCAACGCCATCGGCCAAAAAACCCTGATCATCCCGACCCAATGGGCGCCTTTCACCTTCAGCGCGCGCATCCTGGGCACAGAGGCCACCATGATGGCCTCGATTCAAGACCCGGACCGGCTCATGAAGCTAATCGCCTTTTCCACCGACCTGATCTGGGCTCTGCTTGCGCCCGTGCTCGAGCATAAGGATATTCTAGGCGCCCATTTCTCCGACCCGGTGGCCTCGGGGGACTTGATCTCGCCGCCCACCTTCCGCAAGTTCGCTGCCCCGGCCCTCAAAGAGCTTGTGCGGAGGCTCAAAGCCGTCGGGAAATACAGCATGATTCATATCTGCGGCAATTCCACCAAAATCCTCCAGGATGTTTTAGACATCGGGCCGAATGGCTTCAGCTTGGAAAGCAAAGTGGACCTGCGCACCGCCAAAGAAATCCTGGGCGGAAAAATTTGCGTGGCGGGTAACGTTTCCCCAACCGGCCCCTACCTTTCTGGGAAGCCAGAGGAGGTTGTGGCGGAAGTCCGTTCCTGCCTCGCCGCATGGGGAAAAGCCGGCGGGTATATCCTTACGACCGGATGCGACTTCGCCAAAGAAGTACCGCTGGAAAACATGAGGGCGTTAATGTCTTTTAAAGAAAAAACGTAGATGGAATTTTCGGCCAACAAAACCGGATTTTTTGGGGGGTGGATGCCTCTCTTTATCCTGGCTCACTTTGCCCACCACCTGCTGACCGCCCTGCCGATTCCGCTTTTGCCGATGATTCGCAGCGACTTTTCCCTCGACTACACGAGGTCTGGCTTCGTGATCTCGGCCTTCAGCCTATCCTACGGGATCGGCCAGTTGCCAGGGGGGTGGCTGGCCGACCGCACCGGGCCCCGTCCCGTTCTTACGATCGGGATCTGCGGCGTCGCCTTGGCCGGATTTTTCGTCGGCCTTTTCCACACTTTTCCGATGATGATTTTCTTTTTAGCGCTCATGGGAGTCCTCGGCGGGGGATACCACCCCGCCGCCCCGCCCATGATCTCCGCTTCGGTTGAACCGCAGAACCAGGGCCGGGCGCTGGGCGTTCATGCAATCGGCGGCAGCGCCAGTTTCTTTTTGGCCCCGCTCATCGCCGTCCTAATCGCCACTCTATGGGGCTGGCGCGGCTCATTCATCGGGCTCGCTGTGCCCGCAATGGTCTTTGGAATCTTTTTTTATAGAGTCTTAGGCCGGATGGCGGCCGCCAGGAAAGACCCGCTCCCGGCCCGGGAAATGCGCCCCGAAGGGGCCGCCCGCCGGCGGTTTGCCCGTGGCCTGGTTCCGTTCATCATTCTGAGCACTTTCACCGGGGCGGTCATTTACTCCACCGTCTCTTTCATTCCCCTTTTCTTGGTCGACCACTTCCACTACACCGAGGAAACGGCGGGAGCCCTTTTCGCTTTCATCTATTCCGGGGGGCTCTGGATGAGCCCTCTGGGAGGATACTTCTCGGACCGCTGGGGAAGGGTGCCGGTGATCCTGACGGTGTGTTTTCTGGCCGGCCCGGTGATATTCCTCCTCAACGAGATGCCCTCTGGATACGGAATTGTCATCTTGCTAATTACGATCGGCATGATGATCTACGCCCGCATGCCGGTTTCGGAAGCCTATATTATCGAACAAACCCAAGAGGGGAATCGTTCTTTGATCCTCGGTATCTATTTCTTTTCCAGCATGGAAGGCAGCGGCCTGCTCACTCCGGTGGTCGGTTACCTCATCGACCACTTCGGCTTCTATACCAGCTTTTCCATCGCCGGGGCCGCCGTGCTCCTGGTTACCTTCCTTTGTTCGCTTTGGCTTAGGGGAACCCGCGCCTGACCCCTTCCTCGATTTCCCGGGCAACCAATGCGGGGACCGTCGGAAAAAGGCCAAAGCCGTGGCCCCCTTCGCTTAGGGCTTTCTGCGGTACCGGGTAGGCTCTCCGGGGAAACACCCGAAAGGCCTGCGTACCTCCCTTGGCCAAGGGAATGAATCTTCATGCGGGGGAAGCGGGCGGCTGGGTACGTCTACGAAACGAATCGAAAGACTCCATCGGGGGCATCTGAAAAGATTCCAGGGGTCGGTCCTCGACGGGATATCGCCCAAAGTGTCGGACCGCCGCAATGGCGGCGTGCACGTGTTCGACGGGGGTATTCACCGAAATATCATTAAAGAAAATAACCAGGCGAGGGGCCTTCCCTCCCGCCAGGACATACTGGCGACAGCGTTCGACGATTTTCGCGATAGGACCCTCCTGGAACAGAATCGTATCCAGCCCCAGCATGAGCGGCATATTTCTTTCCCGGGCAAATTCCACGTACGGTTCGGGGCCCGTTACGGCCACATCCGGGTCGAGGCACATCAGCAGGCCGGGGCTTACCGCGGCCATCAATTCCAGCATCCTCCGGAATTTTTGCGGGTGTTTGTAGACGTAGCTGGTCCCCCAGTATCCCACACTGGTTACGTTCCCGATTTTCTCATTCATCCGGGCGGCGTAGGGCATGACGAACTCTTCCAGAATCTCCACCGTAACGATCGGGGGCGAGGCGGCGGCATCGGCTCCATTTCCGGACGCTCCGGGTTGGCCAATCGCTTCCCGCTGCGTCTGGACCCAGGGGACGAGAACTTCATCGGTTAAGAAGGTCAAAAGCCGGTGAGCGAATTTCGGAGCGGTGAGGATATCCAGGAGCAGCCTCTCGATCCCCCGGACATTTGCCGCCAGCGAGAAGGGGGAACAGAAACGGATCCGCACGGGAAGGCCCAAGTCATAACACCGGCGCATGACCTCCAGCACGAAAGGCATGCGGGCCGATTTCTTAAAATCGGGCGGGCGAAGATGATCCAGGTCGGAGGGTTCCCGGATCAGCGGATTCTGGCGGTCGATGTCCGGCATGCGGTCTCTTTCCCAATTCATCCGCTGCCCCAGAGCTTCGGCTTCGATGTTGTAGATGTCATAGTAGAATCCCGGCTGATCCAGGCGGTAGTATTGGAACACCGCCAGATTCATCTCCACGAACTTCTCGGCGTGGGTATAGGCCTCACACATATCTCCGCCCCACAGCTTTACCACATGCTCATTGATCTGCGCCAGGATGGGAACGAAATCCGGTGGTCCCTTCGAGGCCCGGAAGAATCGCTCCAGCCGCTCGCGGGTTTCGGGGAAAACGATCATGGCCTCTTCTCCCTCAATCGATCAAACAATCCGGGTTGGACGTAACGTCTATAGTCCGGGCAATTCTTGATGTATGAGCAACGTTTTTCACAAACCGATGGGAGGATCTGCGGTTGATTCTTTCTGCGCCGGCAGACAATTAAGATCACATCGGAGTAGGCATCGGCAGATTTTACTATTTTCTTATGGGTTCTCATGATTCGATCGCTCGCCGTCCATAACTGCGCATCCCGCGCCGGAATTTCAACCTCCGGGTCCCTACCCCAGTCCCAGGAACCGGCAGAGGACCCCGGCCATCTCCTGCTGGGCGCAGACTCCCCGGTGGATTTCCGGGAGGGAGTTTAGCTCGGCCAGCTTGGCGGGCACGGGCTGGCCGCGCAAGACCGAAAGTTCCGTAAGGAGAGAGAATTCATCCCGAGACGCGGTAACCCGTCCCAGGGCTTCCAGCACCGCCCGGTTGAACTTAAAAGGGCTGGCGGTGGAGGCCAGTAAGGCGGGAGAGCGGTCTCCGGTTTCTTCCCGGTATCTTTGCAGGACGCCGTACCCCACGGCGGAGTGGGGGTCCATCAGGTATCCATGTTTTGTAAAAGCCTCCTGGATCGCCCGGAGGGTCTCCCGTTGGTCCGCGAAGCCGCCATAGAAGAGGGATTGAAGCTGATCCAGTGGCTCCGCGGGGATCGCGTACCGGCCCTGGGTCGTTAATTGTTGCATCCACTCGCAAACCCTGGACGATTGGCGGCCGGCCAACTCGAAAAGCAAACGTTCCAGGTTGGAAGAGATCAGGATATCCATGGAGGGGGATTCGGTTTTGAAGAATTCCCGCCGCCGATCATAAACCCCGGTGCGGATGAAATCGGTGAGGATCTTGTTACGGTTGGAGGCGCAGAGGAGTTTGGACACGGGCAACCCACACTGGATGGCGTAGTAGGCGGCAAGAATGTTGCCGAAGTTCCCGGTAGGAACACAGATGGGGATCGGTTGTCCCGGCTGGATTTTCCGGGCCATCACCATCTCCTGATAGGCGGTAAAGTAGTAGACGATTTGGGGAGCCAGCCGGCCCCAGTTGATGGAATTGGCTGAAGAAAGCCGGAAGTGAAAGACGGCCAGCTTATCATTCAACGCCGGATCGGAGAAGATTTGTTTGACGCCATTTTGGGCATCGTCAAAATTTCCCACAACGGCACAGGCGCCGACGTTTCCCCCCCGCTGGGTAACCATCTGCAGGCGCTGAATCTCGCTGACCCCTTCATGGGGATAGAAAACAAAGATCCGCACCCCGGGAACGTCGGCAAAGCCCTCCAAAGCGGCCTTTCCCGTGTCCCCGGAAGTGGCGACCAAAATGAGGATTTCATACTTCTCGGGCTCGGCTTGGAGTGCGCCGGAGAGCAGGCGGGGCATGAGCTGGAGAGCCATATCTTTGAAAGCTAACGTCGGTCCGTGCCAGAGCTCGAGAACCGCCGTGCCCTCGTCGAGGAAGGCGACGGGAGCGGTTCGGGGAGAATCGAAGTTCTCCGCATACGCACCCCGGCAGGCGGTTAAGAGCTCGGCCTCCGGGTAATCGGTAAGGAAGGCTTGCAGGATCTTCGCCGCTCGCGCGGCGTAGGAATCCCGGTCCGTTCCTGAGAAAGGGTTGGGTCCGAAGAAAGGGAGGGTCGCAGGAACATAAAGGCCACTATCCTCGGCAATGCCCTTGATGATGGCTTTTTTAGAAGGAATGCACGCAGCAGCCCCTCGGGTGCTTATATATTCCATGTAAGAAGATTACCACATCCGATCTTAGCTGACAACCGAGCGAAGAAGAATGAGCCAAAGAATCGATTCGCCCCCGCAGGGGGAGTCGATTGCTTGGGTGCTTGACAAATTTAAATCAGGTCTATAAAATTGGTTATATTTGATGACTAATAAGGAGGGCAAATGAAAGGTACAACAGTAAGCATCGCGGAATGGAAAAAGGGATTCAGCCGGCTGATCCAGGATGCCCTGGGGAAAAAAGAGAATATCATTATAACGAAGAGAAACAAACCCGTGGCGGTGATTGTACCCTATGATGAATACCAGCGCTCCAGGCGCCTGGAAGGCTACAAGAAAATCTTAGAATCAAGGGAGGCTTTTTCGAGAACGGGCCTCTGGGCTGAGGGGGTCTATAAGGAATCAAAGAAGCAGTTGGAGAAAAGACCATGAAGCAGGCCGTAATCGATGCCAGCGTTGTTCTCAAGTGGTACCTCCCAGATGAGAAGTTCGGCGAAAAGGCGTTGGGTTTCCTCAATCGCTTTATATCCGACGACCTCGAAATCATTGCCCCCGCTCTGCTGGAATACGAAGTGATCAACGGATTGGTTATCGCTGGCCGACGAAGGCGAATCAAAGGGGAAAAAATCACCTTCGCGGTCGAAGGTTTCATAAACCTGGGGATAAGGCTTGTCAATATTTCGGGACTTCATTCCAAGGTCGTTCATTACTGCAAAGCCTACAATCGTTCGGCCTATGATGCCAGTTACTTGGCTGTGGCAGAGGGAGAAGGAGTAGTCCTGGTTACAGCCGATGAAGGATTGTACAATAGCGTGAAGAAGGATTTAAGCTGGGTAAAATGGCTGGGTGAAATTTAGTCTCTTGCTGCTTTGTCCCCGCCTCCCCCGGCCCGCCTTTCTCCCCGTCCCCGCGTCCCCGTTCTCATTCCCCGATTACTTGCACTATTATTTTCCTTTGCCTTTGGCGGTTGTCGAAATCGATGAAAACGATCTGTTGCCAGGTTCCCAGGGCCAAAGCTCCGCGCGTGAAGGGAACGGTGAGAGAGGGCCCGAGAAGAGCGGCCCGTACATGGGAAAACCCATTCCCGTCTCCCCAGCGCCGGTCATGGGCATAAGGGACGTCGGATGGCGCCATCCGTTCGAGGGCTTTTTTCAAATCCTCCAGGACGCCGCTCTCGAATTCGATAGTCGTAACGGCGCCGGTAGATCCCGGACAGAAAACGGTTACGGCCCCGTTTTTCACTTTCAATCCTTCGACGATGGCAGTTACACGGGGCGTGATATCGATGATGTCACTAAACCCTTTGGTTTGTAAGGAAATGAACTCTGAAACCACCATAATCTTCCTCCCGAAACCGGCTTGATTTGCAATGGCCTATCATTCAATCTCCTTGACAAAAATAGCCAAATTATCAAATAATTTCAACATTGAAGTTCTGATACGGGAGCCAGGCAGCGGCTGCGAGTGGATGTGTTGGCGTTGTCAGGAGGGACGGAGAAAATTAGGAGGCGGTGATGGTTGAGTTGGATAAACAAGAGGAAAGAATCATGGCAATCCTCGGAACGAAAAAACTTCATGTAGCCAGAGCAACATTGAAAAGGTATCTAAAGTATCTCAAACGGCACCTTGAATTTCCTTGCCAACTTACTGGTATCGAGGACTTCGATTGGGAAGAGTTCTATGTCTTCGGCCCGGGTGACAAGAGAGAATATGAAGAGTTGAAAGAAATCCAGCTTTCTTATAAAGATAAATTTAATCTGATTGATTTCGTAGATAACTTTGATGACTGGGAGGACGGTATTTTTGTTGTTGTTCGGCGGGAATCCGATCGAAAAAAATTCGTCCTGCCCTTGGCAGATTTGAAAGCAACTGATAAAAAATCAAAGAACTATCCGCTCCTGGCTGATTATTCGGTATGGTTTGTAAACTACCGATAGGAAAGGAAGAAGCCTCCCGAAATTTGGCTTTTATAGGGAAACTATCGGACCGCACACCCCCTAAACCCAAAGTTCCGGAGCGGCTCAAAGCAGAGATCATGGAAAAGAGCCATCAACTTGTGGAAAATGATTTGAAGCCCCAAAACATTCTCCCACCCCCGAAACGTGGACGGTTCAATTACCTTGTGGACACTTTCACCAGGTGGCATCAAAACTTCTTTTACTTTTGTGCCACCTATCCGTGCCCTGG
>Ga0315282_10011226_pt1 | contig 13913 bp, 14 predicted proteins | sample YL17G07_20_MG_FD_203693 | JGI IMG/M metagenome (GOLD analysis project Ga0315282, IMG submission 203693) | Sediment microbial communities from Yellowstone Lake, YNP, Wyoming, USA - YL17G07_20 | ecosystem: Environmental > Aquatic > Freshwater > Lake > Sediment | place: USA: Wyoming | collected... | reverse complement strand
TATGTTGATATTAAAGATTTGAGAGTTTTTTCTTAAATAGAAATTGGGGGACCTTTGAAAGGGGTTTTAAGGCAAATGTGATCAGATTGGGATTGAGACCATTTACTTTCCATGCCCGATAATTTTCAATAATTGCTTTAACAGTGTAGATTCCTGGATTACTCGTACCACCTGTTCTCATTTTCACAAGAACCTTTGGAATATATGTTGTGCTAACGTCATATTTGTATAAAAATCTCAGCATTATTTCATAATCTGCAGCATTTGTTTGGTGTAAAAGTAGCCTGTTTTTTTTCTTATAAGCAGTTAAACAGCTACTTTTTCTTTGATTATTAGTAGATTTATCAAATCTAAAGGATCTTTTGTAGTTCTTCTTCCCGCATCAAGTATTTCTATCGCTACAATTCTTTTATCAGCTGAGTAATCAATAATAATCCCATCGAGTTCCACTGATTCAGCAATAGGCTCATCAGAAATAAATTCAATATTTAATAAATCATGTTTTGGGTCATATTCTATTATCATTTCTCCTCCCTCCAATAACGTTCAATCTGTGAGGTTAAATAAGCAGTTACAACAATACTCATTTCCTCTGATTCTTCATATACAACTCGTAATAGATATTCTTTGTTTTCAACTAAGAGTTTTCTTTGTGCAACTTTTCGCCCACCATAGCCTTCGACAAGTTGCATAGGAGAATTGATTGTTTCTTTAATCCAATCTTCTAAAATATGTCTTCTATTAGCTTTTTTCTTGGCTATGGGTATAATTTCAATCTTTTTCATCAAGTAGTATTTATAATATCATACCTGATTCCTGCAATTTTCTTTCATCTGCTAACTCGCCGAGCCGATCATTCAGTGATTAGACTGAAGTTCTATCTCAAATATTGGGTAACTTTCAACAGGGGTTTTAAAAGAAAGGTGAGGGGGTTTGGATTAAAGCCGTTGATTATCCAGGCGTGGTAGCATGCCAGGTTATTTTTTAAAGTTGTCTTTTGGCCTTTGCTCTTTCCTCTCTCTGTTTGGATTTCATCAATAACCCACCTATTATGAAACCTAATAAGAAACCGAAAAATGTACCCAACATAAAGTAACCCATAGTAAACCTCCTCTCTAAAACATAAAAAATTTGAGCTCTCTTCATCAGACCTATAATTTAGTTACAGAAGGTGGTGATCCAGGCTGATAAGAAGGCACAAGCTCTTTCAGAAAGGCAACAATATTCTCATTCTCTATACTATTTTTAGCCACCTCGATTAGTTTTTCCACTTTTTTAACATACTCAATCCCTGGATTATTGGTGCTTCGTGCAATAAAAATCTTCTCGTGTTTAGTAGCTGTAGTTCCTTCTTCAGCCGTGAGAAGTTCTTCGAATAGTTTCTCTCCTGGCCTTATATCAGTAAAAACAATCGGGATATCCCTGTCAGGCTCAAGCCCTGAGAGACGGATCATATCTTTGGCGAGATCAAGTATCTTTATGGGCTTTCCCATATCCAACACAAAAACCTCTCCGCCTTTACCCATTGCCCCAGCCTGTAGAACTAATTGAACAGCCTCATTAATACTCATAAGGTATCTCTTCATATCGGGATGAGTGATTGTAACGGGTCTGCCAGTTCTAATTTGTTCTTTGAATATGGGTACAACACTGCCCCTACTTTCTAAAACATTACCAAAACGAACAGAAACGAACCTGGTATTTTTATTGTCTAAGCATCTTAGCAGGATTTCAGATACCCTTTTTGTTGCGCCCATGACACTCGTTGGATTCACCGCCTTATCTGTGGAAATAAAGATAAACTTTTCTACTCCGGTATCTATCGAGATATTTGCTATTGTCATTGTCCCTTCGATATTGTTCAAGACAGATTCTCTTGGATTTTTTTCCATAAGGGGCACATGCTTATATGCAGCAGCATGGAACACTATCTGTGGCATATGACGTGAAAAAATATCTTTCATTCTTATTACATCCTTTATATCTGCTATTATTATTGTAATCGGTGTTTTAGGAAACCTTTCTCTTATCTCCCGATCTATGTAGAAGAGCTCTGTCTCGCCCATATCAACCATAACGAGATTTGAGGGCTCAAAGCTAACTATTTGTCTGCATAGTTCAGAGCCAATAGATCCCCCTGCTCCTGTAACTAAAACACGCTTGCCTGTCAGGTAAGATGCAACATTTTGTATCTCTATTCTTACAGGCTCTCTTCCCAAGAGGTCTTCTACGGTTATTTCCCTTATGTCACCAAGGGTAACCTTACCTGTTAGAATATGTGATAGTCCCGGCAGAATCTTCACATTCTTAATTCCGGACTCTCTTATGTATTCCATAATGCTTCTTAATTGGACAGAGGAAGCAGATGGTATAGCAATAATAATCTCGTCGATTCCCAAGCCCTTTGCTATCTCTGGTATATCCTTCTTACCTCCTTCTACCCTGACCCCATGGATTATACTGCCAAGCTTATCCGGGTCATCATCCACAAAGGCCACAGGAACACCACTGGAAAGGGGAGAAATTTTCATCTCTCTTGCCAGTTGTTCACCCGCAGCCCCTGCTCCTGCAATAAGAACTCTTCTTTTTTCCCCAACCTTTAAATGTGGAAAGTAAAATAACCTGAAAGCGAACCGTATTGCAGAACTCATAATTAAGGTAAGCATAAAGTCTATGAAAACAATAGATCTGGGAAAACCTGCTAAATAGGGCATGTCTCTTAAAACCAAGCTGATCATAGATAAAAACAGGGAAGAAATCGAAGATGCCTTCAATACATCAATGATTTCATACAATGAGGTGTATCTGAACGATATATGATAAAGTTTAAATATCCAGAATATTACAATTTTTACTGGAACAAATATTATTATTAAAAATATAATTTGTGGGATATGTCCTTTATTAACAACCCCGAGTCTTATCCAAAACGATAGATACAGAATAAGCATAAAAAGAAGCGCTTCACCTGATGGAACCAGCAACCTTTTATATTTTCTGCATTTATCAATAACTAAGAATATTTTTTTTCTCATCTCTTGAGTATCTCCCAGATTGTCAAGAAAAATATCTTAATATCAGTCAAAAGGCTCATTTCATCCATATACTTCTTATAAAGTTTTATCTTTTCTGGCATTACTTCTTTTATATATCCTTCTTCAATATCATTAAATTTAGCTAATATCTCTTCCTCATTTCTAAAAGCTATCAAGGCATAATCTGTCATACCGGGTTTTATTTTTAGAACCTCTTCATAATCTTTTTTAAAGACATCAATATATTTCTTTATCTCCGGTCTTGGTCCAATCACGCTCATATCACCTTTTATTATATTAGCTATCTGGAGCATCTCGTCTATCTTAAATTTTCTCAGTAATCTCCCTATCTTTGTAATTCTTGGGTCATTCTTTGTTGTAATTAGGGGACCAATTTTAGAAGCATCCTTTACCATTGTTCTGAACTTATACAATTTAAACGATTTTCCTCCACGACCTATTCTCTCTTGAGCAAAGGTGACAGTCCCCGGTGTCTCAATTTTGATTAAAATAGAGGCTATCAGGAATATAGGTGAAAGGATAATAAATGATGGGATAGAAAGAATTAGATCAAAAATCCTCTTCCCATACTTTCCATAGAAACCATTTGTTCTATCTCCTGAATTTCTTGCAGACATCTGTTATTCCTTCAATAACAAAATCAACGTCTTTATCATTCATTGAGGGATAAATAGGCAAGGAGATAATTCTCTCATATATCCACTCACTGTTAGGAAAATCTTTTGAACGATAACCAAAGGTGTTTTTGTAAAAAGGATGTCTATGTAAAGGGATGAAATGGACACTTGTCCCGATGCCTCTTGTTTTAAGTTCTTCAATAAAATTTGTTCTATCTATCTTTAAGGCTTCAAGATTTAACTTTATGACGTACAAATGCCATGCAGAAATCCTGTCGGGTTTTACATGCGGAGGTATGATAATCTCTGAATCCCTGAATCCGGCAGTATATTTTTCAGCAATCTTATTTCTTTTTCCCCACATCCATTCAACTTTTCTAAGCTGAGCGAGTCCTAAAGCAGCTTGAATATCTGTCATATTATATTTATACCCAGCATCAATAACCTCATAGTACCATGAGCCTTGATCTGAATATCGCTTCCATGCATCCTTAGAAATACCATGCAATCTTAATATCTTTATCTTCTCTGCCCATTCATCGTTTTCGGTCGTTACCATTCCACCTTCACCAGTGGCAAGGGTTTTTGTGGCATAGAAGCTAAAGCAAGTCATATCTCCAATCGTCCCGATTTTACTCTTTTCGTTCTCTCTCCTATTCACCTTATCACTCTTATACCATGCAGGCAGAGAATGTGCTGCATCTTCTATAACAAAAAGATTATTCTTTTTAGCTATCTTCTTTATTTCATCCATATCACAGGGTTGCCCCGCATAGTGGACGGGAATTATAGCCTTTGTTTTAGAAGTTATAGCCTTTTCTATTTTTAAAACATCTATGTTATGTGTATCCTTCTCAACATCAACCAATATGGGTTTTGCTCCGAAATAACAGACAACCTCACCTGTAGCAGTAAAGGTCATTGTAGGGATAATCACTTCATCATCTTGCTTGAGGTCAATAGCCTTTAATGAAAGATGTAATGCTGCAGTGCAGGAATTTACAGCGATGGAATGTTTTGAGCCAATGTAGCGTGAAAATTTATTCTCAAACCTTACAGTCTTTGGCCCCATAGTGATCCATCCAGACTTTAGGGAGTCAATGACTTCTGCAATCTCTTCATCAGTTATATAGGGTCTATGGAAGGGGATTTTCATTTCTCTTTCCAACCCTGCTCCTTGAGTCACTTAAACCCACTCAACTCACATACCCACTGACAAACTCAACAATTTCCCTAACTTCTTTTTCTCCGATTTTCAAATGTGTTGGCAGGTTTATAACGTGCTGACATATCTCTTCAGCAACAGGGCACGAACCTTTTTGATAACCTACTTTTTCCCATCCATCAAGATTTGGATGAATAGGAGATAGAAACCAATCTCCTATCTCTATTCTCTTTTTTTTTGCTTCTTTAAGCAATTTTCTTTTATCTTTAGCAAGAATCGGATACCGTAAAAAGACTGGCTCGTAATATTCTGGAAGGTTTACAGTTTCTATGCCTTTTTCTTTCAAAGTCTTTTCATATAAAGAGGTCACCCATTTTCTATGCTCAATATATTTATGCATCTCTACAAGTTTTTTCTTTAGCAAATTTCTTTGCCATACAGACATCCTTTTTTCATACCCTCCGGGCATTTTGCATTCAAGTTCCTCGATAGAAGAAGAACCAAGAGCTATACCAAGCCTTGAAAGGGTTCTATACATTCCCTGTGCAAACCAGAAGATAGAAGGTTTAAAAAATCTTGAATACACCATATATTGAATTCTTAAAAGTATGTTTTCTTTGAATGAGGGTTCCATAAACTCTGGATAAAGTACCTCCATCTTTTTTCTTAGCTCTGGATTATTTACAATTGCCCAGCCCCCAAGTCCTGTTGTTATTGGTTTTGACCATTGTGATGAAAAAAAGGCTGCATCACCGAAAGTTCCAACTTCGTTGCTTTTATATTTTGATCCCATAGCATGACAGGAATCTTCAAGAAGATAGAGGTTATATTTCTTAGTTAACTCTACTATCTTATCCATATCGGCTGGGATACCATAACTATGCTGTACAATCACTGCCTTCGGCTGAGTGCTAAGTGCTGAGTACTGCATGAGTTTTTCTTCGAGCTTTGAAACATCAATATTGTATGTATTTGGGTCAATATCTACATAGATAGGTTTAGCACCAAGATAGACGATGGCATTGGGAACAACAACACAGGTAAAGCCTGGCAGAATAATCTCGTCTCCATGCTTAATACCAATTGCTCTTAAAATTGCGTAAAGTGCGACACGCCCCTTAAAAAAGTAGAAAACATTGGGGAATTGCGTAGTGTTATTGGAAGTCATATATTCCAAACATATATCCTTGATTTCTCACCCTTATGTACCTCAATTTCTGAATGCAAGAATCCTCCCATCTTTTCATAAAACCTGCAAGCCTGTTTAAGATTTAACCCCACAACAACTTTAAATTGGTCAATACCTCTGTTTTTGAATTCTTTGATTAAACTGTCAAAAAGTTTTCGACTGATTCCTTTGCCTTGATAATTTCTTTCTACTATAATGCTTAATAATTCTGCATTTGGTAGTCCTCTTTCTTTTTTTGCAGGATAAAATAGTGTTTCAATAATTTTTTTAATAGTCAGGGGGTTAAAAACTTTAGGCAGCAAGATGATACTCGCCCTAAGAAAATTGTTTTTTAAGAACTCCTTATAAAAACCTCCTACACTTGTAGCCCCCGATACAAATCCAATTACTTCTTCATTCTTCTCTGCAACTATACAGAAGGCATTCTGAGAAGTAATCATAGTTTGGTACATTAGTGTCAAAAAGGATATTCCTAAACTGCTCAGAAAACCTGTTGAAATATATTTTATATGCAAATTTGAAATTTCTACACAATCTTGTATTGACGTTTTACGTACTATTTCTTGCATTCTAATAATTCTTTGGGTAAAACTCTATTTTAGCCATCGATTATGATACATTGGTGGAATGACAAAAAGGCATAAGTGTCATCGATGCAATTATATAAACTTCTTCAAGCGAGCATCCTACTTTTTGAGTTCCCTCACCCTTTTTGATTGCTCTACATGTTTAAAATATATCTATTAATTTCTATTCTTAACTAAGCTTTGATAAAAGCATTTCATAATATTTAAGTAGAGCCGCTGTCACCATTTCTTTTGGAAAATCACGAATGGCTCTTTTATGTGCATTTTCTCCCATTCTTTTTCTCAGACCCGGATTATTGATAAAAACAAGCATCTTTTCTAAAAGTGAGTCAATATCTCCAACATTAAATAATAATCCTGTGACATTTTCCTCAATAGCATCCGTAATACCATAAATTCTTGAACCTATTGCAGGAATTCCTGAACAAGCTGCTTCTATAACAACAGTTCCAAATCCTTCTCGATAGCTTGGCAAACAAAATATATCGGCAGCCGCCATGTACTTTTCAGGCTCATTTGTATAATCGATAAAATGGATTCTATTTTTATATTGAATTAAGATCTCGGTTATTTTTGATTTTAATTTTTCTTCGTCAGGCCCAACTAGTAATAAATGCGTATTATTGTACATTTCACAAAGTTTACAGAATGTTTTAGATAGATCTAAAACGCCTTTGTCTTTATTTAACCGTCCAAGAAAAAGAATAACCATATCCTGTTCGGAAATATTCAGATCATTCCTTATCTCCTTCCATGCGTTATGATTAGAAGAAAACCGCTTTGTATCTACTCCACTGACCGAGCCTTTAGCAAGAACAATGCTCTTTTTTTCAGAAACAACACCTTGTTCAACCAAAAACGCTCTCTGTGAATTACTATCTATTAAGACATTTGTAGCTAATAATGCTAATAATTTATCCATCAATTTTAATAACCATTTTTTTAAACCAGATTTAGTTACCCAGACTTGGCCAGTAAATGTATGTATTCTAATTGGAATACGTGTAAGAAAACCTGAAATCATACTTAATAGTCCAGCTTTTGGCGTCACTGAATGAACAATATCAAACCTATTCTTCCGAAACAAGTAACCCAGATAGACAAGAGCCTTAATGTCTTTCCATAGTGAAACATTACGCGCGATACCAGCAAAAAGAACAGTTGCTTTTATCCCAAGTTTATCCAGAAAATGTTTATCTTTTGTATTTAGGACCACGGTGACATCGTACTTATCGCTTAACGCCGAAATTTGATCTAAAAGAAATGCCTTGACTGTCATTTCACTGGAAACGACAATGCAAATCTTTCCTTTTGCACGAAATCCACTCATATTTATACAATAACTTGCATAGGCACAGAATTGTCATAGTGTCTTGTAAGCATTTTTTGAGCGGAAAAGCGTTCTCATCGTTTCACAAGTTTTCCCTTTTTATATAACTACCATGCCTATTTTATGATTACTTCGTAAGGCTTACAAGTTAATCTATCTTCCTGAAATGATAAGGCCTTTCTTAATTGCAATTAAGACTCTAAAGCTGTGAATGGAACCTGCCTCCCAGCTCATAATATAAAATTTTAGATATTTCAAGAATTACATCCCTTACTGCATCTTGATTTGTCCACCATTTCTTTGGAAATGTTTCATAAGGCGTATCTACAACCTTGATGTCATAATCCTTTAGTACATTTTTAAAAATCATTTTAGTTCTTCTGGTATGATAAGGAGAAGTAATAATCAAAAGTCTATATTTAGATCCCTTAAAAAGTTTTTTGATAACTTCTGCTTCTTCTAAAGTACTTATTGACGACTTTCCAAATACCTGAATATGTGAATCTGGAACGCCTTTTCTTAAAAGTACCTGGCGATAAATATCTTCTGCATATGGAAATGGAACTCCGAGTTCGTCCAGCAACTGCTCATGGTGCAAACGGATAGGTCTGCTAATATATATTTTAGGAGCATAACCTTTCAAGAATAAATCTGCCGCAAAAAAAGCCCTTGTAGGGTTTCCCGCCAGCACAATAACCGCATCTGACCGCTCTGGTGTATCACTATCCTGAAGCCAATATCCAGCAAATCCAATACCAAACAGTGGCAGTCCAATAATAACCAATGCTACAAAAACAAAATATATACGACGTTTACCGAGTTTCATAAATAGAACTTTTTTTAATTCAATAGTCCCTTTTCGGTATACTCTTTGCAAACTTGTTTAATATAATCTTCAACCTTTAATAAAGGATGATAAGAAGTCATCTCAAGGAGGCGATTTTGAGAAAAAACTTTTTTATTTGTTAACGCTTTTAATCGTGAAAAAGTTAAAGGCATCCTTTTGCCCGTTATAAGTGAGATTGCTGAGAAGACTGCAGTTAATCCAAAAGCAAGCAGATAAGGAATATGAGAAAGTCCATCATTCTTTTTTGCCATTTCAGCCTGAACAATTTTATACATATCTCTGAATGTCACGGGGTTATTAATAAAATAAATCCCTCCATTTGGAATGGTATCATCATCTAACGCACGCATAGCACGAGCTACCTCATTAGCATGGATTATATTATATATACCACTACCATCACCGATATTTTTATAAAGACCTGATTTCATGAATTTAAGAAGTTGAAGGAAACTATCTTTAACAGGGTCTCTACCTATACCGAAAACTATGGTGGGCCTCAGAATTTGAGCCTTCAGTCCCCTGTTAATACCGTTTCTCACAACTCTCTCGGCCTCAAACTTTGTCAGTTCATAAAGTGTCTGCGGTTGGCATTCCAAATCTTCATCTATAAAGTTTCCCTTGTATTTGCCTACAACACCTGCGCTGGAAAGGTGTATCAAACGACAGTCTCTCTTCAAAGCTTCCTCGACCATCCTCTTGGTTCCTACTATGTTAACCCTATCAGTATCTTCTTTCTTATATATTACCCCGGCACAGTGGTAGATTGTCTTAATTCCATTGGGAAGGTCGATTTTTCCTGCAATATCGCCTTCAATGATCTCTATCCTTCCATCCGAAGCTAAATCAATTTTATCTCTGCGGGTCAGGGCATATACGGTTATGTTTTCATTAAGAAGGTTGGCAATTAAATATTTTCCGATAAAACCAGAAGCCCCGGTAACGAAAACATTTTTATTATTCATAACAATATGTTACATAATAGGCATAATGTTTTAGAGGCATTTGTCACTAACAATTACTAAGTGATTAGTAAGGGCACTTATATAGTCATCTATGAAACTTTTTTACACAGCGTGAAGATGTATAATCGTCATAAGGATAGGAAAAAGGACAAGCGGCTTCGGGTGATACAATATAGACTTATGATCCCTTTTGTTTTTGTAACGATAAGCTGAACCTATTATAATTTTATTAGGGGATATTTTTTATTTCTACTGCTCAATGATATAGGACATCTGTACCATCATCAAAAGGGATTAACTTGACTTGCAGATTACTACATCAATCCACTACAAAATTATTTTACATGGTAGAGCTTGAATTTAATCAATTAGGACTAAGTTCGCGCACACGGTATCGCCTTGCTCTAAATGTTTTAACAAAATTTATTGCTAATAAGTGCTGTTTCGCCTGTGATGGCTATAATCATAAATATACTTTATATGTTGTTGTGTTCCGATCTACATCTTAAAATGTTTTTTAAAAGTGTATTTTAAATAATCAAAGTTTGATATATTACTCAAGAAAAGATAATACATTGTTCTAAATCTTTTATATTTATAACCATATTTATTACATATATAACTTGATTCCTTGACGCCTTCTTTATTTAAAGATAAATTGTTTTCGTGTCTCCTAAACATTGATAGTATGTCATCAATATATTCAAATTTTACACCGTGCTTCAATAACCTTATCCAATATTCACAATCCGCCATATATTTCAGATTCAAATCATATAAACCATATTTATAAAATACTTGTTTCTTTAAAAATACCGATTGATGAATAACAACAAAAATCCTTTTTATTGCAAAATCAAAACTTAATGATCTTGGACGATGAATGTATAAATAATTCAAATCCTTATCTACTGCCATACAATTTCCATAAACTACATCAACGCCTTGATTAATGTTAAAAAACTCTACAATTTTCTCAATAGTATTACAATCTGGATATAAATCATCTGAATTTAAAAATGTTAAAATATCACCGGTACTATTTTCAATCCCATAATTTAATGCCTCATACATTGAATTATCTTTTTGTGAAAAAATAATAACATTATATTCAGCACATATATCCCTAGTTTTATCTGAAGATAAATTATCAACTATTATATGTTCTATATCGGGATATCTTTGTCTTTTAACAGATTCTAAATTGTCTCTTATAAATAACTCAGAATTGTATGTTGGTGTAATTATCGTTACTTTCATCTTATAAATCCCTATCTTATTAACTGCTATCCATTACTTGATTAATTTTATTTAAACATTTTTTAATCTCTTCAGTATTCTTAAATGATATTTTTCTCATAATAAATACGATAAAGTAAAACATCTTCCATTTCTTCAAAATCTTCTGGAAGTCGTATCGATATTTATTACAATATAATTTAAGTGATTTCATCCATTCATCATATTTCTTATCTTCACCCTTTACACTTTGTTCTCCATAATGCATTATTCTTCTCTTTAATATTTTTGTTTTTTTAGGGAGTATTCTTTTACATAAATCTGGCTCTTCATGGCACAAAAAAAAGGATTCATCGAATTTGCCTGCTGCGTAAAAATCTGATTTTCTAATAAATAAATTTGCTCCCCATGGATATATGAAAGTTCTCGGAATATACTTAAAAGAATGATATAACACTTTATGCAGAAAAAAAATAAAAGCATTAAATTTTTCTGGGAAATATCCGTACGTATTATTTTGTCTACCACTTTCATCTATTAACTGACAGCCTATAGTACCAATATTTAAATCTCCCCTAAAGCTATTAACAACTTCCTTAAATACTGGTTCAATAAATTTCGTATCAGGGTTTAAAAAAAGCAATATTTCCCCCGAACTGGCATCGGCTCCAATATTATTTCCTTGACCAAAACCTTTATTTATATTGTTTCTTATCAGATGGACATTGGGAAATAATTTTACTATTTCCCGTAATTCAATCGATGTATATACTGAATTATCAACAACGACTATTTCAATATCATCCTTTTTTAAATCATTATGCAATTGTAGCGAACGCAAACATTCATATAGGCATGATTCACTATTATATGTAACAATTATTATGGATATTATTTTCATAATCTAATTGGGTTAGCTTAATTATTTATCGCAAGAAATTATCGCATAAATATTTGTATTGATCTTGTCTTCTGTAGAGATTTTCTTGCGGGTTTTGTATCGCATTTCTTGGATAAGTTGTGCTGAACTACGTTGTTTCCATGGCTTGCTTCTTTCTGACAGCTCTCAGTATAGTTAATCATTTTCACCCAAACAAATATCAAGTCTTTCAACTAAATTCTATCTCTTTTGTACACTCTTTGCTGATGATCTACAAGCCAATAATTGATCAATCCAATAGGGTAAAACACAACCCAAATATAGTCGAACGTAACCAGATAAGGATTTGTACTATTTGCTATTAGAAAACATAAAGAACCAACTATAACTGGTATCATGTGTTGGGCCATTCTATCGCTCATTTTAATAATCTTGATTGCCATCCAGAAAATCCAAGTAACTCCAGCAAAATATGCCATGAATCCCACCAACCCCACTTGGTATAGCAATGCAACATATGTAAGCTCATAAGCCCACCTATATTTTTCTGATCTAACCAAATCGACTGCAGCTCCATGACCTGCTCCCAAAATTGGATTTTGCAGCCATCCATTTATTAGTGCCTCAAATTGCTCATATCTTACGTTTTCAATATTTCTAACACTATCATCAAACAGAGTGAGATTCTTTAACATATTTCCCAAATTATACTCATAGAGAGTTCCGAATATTAAATATATTACTATGAGTATTAAGAATATTATCAAATAGTTACCTATCGTTCTTTTAATAATTCCCCTTTTTTGATGACCTGGAAGAAAATATGAAAAAAATAAAACAAGAATTGGTAACAATAAAATTATTAGTAATAATATTCGTTTCCCACTTATTATAACAAGACTTAAATTAATAATTGTCGTAATCCATAAAATCCAATAAAAAAAAGAATGATTCTGTTTTGGCCTAATACAGAGTATTGCAAATATGAATGGCGCTGAAAATAATATTATAGCCATCCACGGGCTATTATATCTACTATATCCCGCTTCATATATACTAACCGACTGATGAACAGTATCAAAAATGTTTATATCAAATGGGATAATTGTCAAATAACCAGTTGTTTTAAGTGTCCACAATAAAGAATATAAACAAATGGAAATATTTGCTATCACTATAATTCTCATCAATGAATTGATCATTTTTTCACTCTTTATTCCCGCAATCAGTATAGTAAATGTCAATGGCCAAATAACATAAACCGTTGACACCCTTATTGCTCCTGGCGCGTCATTTATAAAACCCCAGAAAATAAATAATGAACCAATTGCAGAATAAAATAAAGTCCACATGAAAATTTTTTTATGCAAAAAAATATTACCATTTCTACAGTAAATACAATCAATTAGAATAGCAGTACATATCAATACTAATAAAATTAATTTAACTTCTCGAAGCTGTGTCGGAACTGTTAGCATAAGAAAAAATAGTGAATAGCCGACATATAAAAAAATATTATTTGGGAAATTTAATATTTTTCCTGAAATACTCATGACCTTTTTTGCTCACTGAGTCTTTATTAGAAGTTTTAAATATTCCCACTTGACAAAATTTATTCTGCAGGCTGTATTAATACCAAAATGATTTTCGTAAAATGAAGAAAGTTGTAAAGAAAAAGAGTCACCTCCGACCTCCGTCTAATGCCTACAGCACAATATTATGATACGATAAGAGATATTCCAAAAATATGTCAGCAATTATGGACAATGCTATATTAAAAAATGTCTTTTATACTAGTGCTTTGTAAACTTAATTCTTAATAGTCTCGTAGAATCTGTTCAATTTTTTTCGAGCGTCGTTCTTTGTGAAATTCCAGCAAATGGTGGCTTTGAGCCGATTGCGCCGTCTTGCCCAGCTACCCACTTGTACGGCTAATGTCTGCATCTCGGCAATACGTCTATCCAGGCATTGCTTGGATAGGGCTGACAATTCAATCTCGGCCATGTTCAGCCAGCTGGCTTTCTTGGGCGTATAGACC
>Ga0315282_10011225_pt1 | contig 13914 bp, 12 predicted proteins | sample YL17G07_20_MG_FD_203693 | JGI IMG/M metagenome (GOLD analysis project Ga0315282, IMG submission 203693) | Sediment microbial communities from Yellowstone Lake, YNP, Wyoming, USA - YL17G07_20 | ecosystem: Environmental > Aquatic > Freshwater > Lake > Sediment | place: USA: Wyoming | collected... | reverse complement strand
CCGGCTACGATGGCTATCCTTTCCATGCGCTTGGATGCGCTCCCGCACATAAAGGACTGCTTCCAAATCAAATGACCTTGGGAACTCTGAAGTGATCGTCGCCGCGGTCCGGGGCGTTCCTCAGGGCCTCTTCCAAAGGTAGGGAAGGGCGTGTTTCGTCCTCGCGAACGACGTGCTTCTCGAAGTCCTCGGTCAGTGAGACATGGCTCGTCGGTTCGACGCCTTCAACGTTCACTTCCTTCAGCTTCTCGACATAATCGAGGATGCGTTGAAACTGTGCGGTAAATGAATCCAGCTCGGACTCGCTGAAGTGCAGTTTCGCGAGTTCGGCGATCTTCAAAACCTCGGCGCGCGTTATCGCCACAACAGCCACCCATGTCCTCTTGGAAGCCAGGAGCCAGAAGCCCGAATGGATCTGTTCCCACTCAAGCTGAGCGCCTCGGGAATCTATTCTGGCTTCTCATACCCCGCCTCGTTTTGCCGGGACGACTAGCTATTTGCAACATTGCTGATCCACTCGGCCGGGGCCGCCCTCTTGAACCAACGGAAATAGCGGCGCGCCCGCGCGATGTCCTTGCCGATCTGAGCCACCAATGCCTGCGCGTTCTGAAAGCGGCGCTCCTCGCGTAAATACAGGAGCAGATCGAGCGCGACTTCCTGCCCGTAGAGATCCCCCTGGAAATCGAGAAGGTGGGTTTCAATGCTTGGTTTGGAAACCGTTTCCACCGAAGTCACCGTGGGTCGCACCCCGATGTTCGTGACCGCCCAGTGGCGCTGTGCCCCGGCCGTAAGCAGGGTGGCATAGACGCCGTTGCGCGGGATCAGCTCGTTCGACGCGCGCAGGTTCGCTGTGGGCACCCTGATGCCTGCCCCGACGGCGGAACCGTGAACGATCTCCCCGCGGAGCGAAAAAGGGCGTCCGAGCAACCGGCGCGCCAGGGAGACTTGGCCGGCGACCAAGGCCTGGCGCACTGCGGTACTCGACACCCGGCTCCCTCGAAACTGGACCTGATGAATCCTGCCCACGAAGAACCCCTTCTCCGCGCCGATTTCTTTCAGCAGATTGAAACTCCCCTCGCGACGATGTCCAAAGGCGAAGTTGGGGCCTGCGTAGATCTCCTTGATCTGAAGTTTCTCCCAGAGGATCTTCTCGGCAAAATCGCGGGCGCTGGTCCGCGCGAATTCCCGCGTGAACGGAATGACGACGGCAAGCTCGATGCCGAGGCCTTCCATGGCCGCCAGCTTCTGATCCAACGTCTGGATCTGCCTGGGCGCGTTGTCGGGCGCCAGCACCTGCAGAGGATGCGGATGGAACGTCACCACGAGCGGCGTGCCCCGGATTTGCCGGGCGCGCTCAACCAGATCGCGCATGAGCTGCTGATGCCCGAGGTGCACACCATCGAAATTGCCAATCGTTGCTACGGCGCGAGGAAGCGATAGCTGCTCCAAGCGATAGAGTACCTTCATTTCCCTCTCTACGGCAGCTTGATCTGGTTGGTCTTAGCCATGTACTTCAAGCGCACCTCATAGAGCACGCTGTCTAGGAGCTTCTCCTCCTCGGGCGTGAGGTTTCCCTTGGTCTTGTCCTTGAGCATGCCGAGTATGTCTACCGTGTGGCGGGCTGCCTCCAGGTCTTCTTCCTTCTTGTTGGTATAGGGATTGGGCACCTCACCCAGCAGGACCAGACTCTGCGTGTAGTAGGAAAGGACATAAGAGGGAAAGTCGATGCGCTCGCCAGTTCCAGGCGCGGCAGTGCGAGGCCCTCCTGCGGGAGCCTTTGCCGCCCCCTGCTCTTTTTGACTTTCGGCGGCGACTCCCTCGCGCAGCTTCCCGTCTTCTCCAAACAGCCGCTTGTCGGTAACCCTAAAGCCCTGATCTTCCTGTTCCTTTGACATAGGCTGACCCTCTGGTTAGACTCTCCAGACGCCGGGCAAAAATGCTATCACCCGCACGGCGGAGGCTCAAGGGAAATTGCCCCGGCTTCATCGACGCTTGGAGAACAGTAGTTCATGGGCCTGGGGCGCACCTAAGTGTATGAAAGGGCCAAACGCCTTAGTTCATCAGTTCATAAGTACGGCAACGCATCTGCGTCGCCCTTTTAGGGCTCGGTCATCGCCCCGCCCTTTTCCCAGGGCTCACGCCCTGGGAGCGGAAGCCCCTGAAAATCAAGCCCTGAAAGGGCGGCGCAATTGGCAGACCGCACAAAATACGCAAGCATATTTATGAACACATATACTTAGTTGGTGACAGTCGCGATCGCAATCGGCGTCGGGATCGCAATCGCAATTCGGGCAACGAGGCCGATAGCGAATGCGACCGCGATAGCGATCCCGGCACCGATTTTTGGTGTTTTCCGCTTTCGAAGCAGAAAGGAAGATGGATGGAGAAGCGAGCGGATATTCAAAAACTGGTGGATCTGGTTGCGCGCCTGCGCGGCGACAACGGATGTCCGTGGGACAAGGAGCAGACGCGGGAGACCCTCAAGCCCATGCTCATCGAAGAGGCCTATGAGGTGCTCGATGCTCTGGACTGTCGAGATCCGCTGGAACTGAAGGAAGAATTGGGGGACCTGCTCTTTCAGATTGTCTTCCACGCGCAGATCGCGCAAGAGAGAGAAGAGTTCGATCTGGCCGACGTCATCAACCGGCTGCACGAAAAAATGATTCGACGCCATCCCCACGTTTTCGCGAATGCAGACTTGAGAACTTCCGAGGACATTCTGAAAAACTGGGAGGACATCAAGGCAAATGAGAAAGGCGTCCCATCTTCGTCTCCGCCCGATTCCGAAAAATCCCTTCTGGATGGCATTCCCTCAAGGCTGCCCGCTCTGCATGAAGCGCACCAGATGACGGCCAAGGCGGCCCGGGTCGGGTTCGACTGGCCTGATCTCGACAGCATCCTGCAAAAACTAGCGGAGGAAGCGGCCGAGCTGGCCGCCGCCAGCCGCAACCACGATGAGCAGCGCCTGGCCCAGGAGGTCGGCGACCTGCTGTTTGTCGCCGTCAACGTCGCACGATTTGTGGGCGTAGATCCAGAGACCGCTTTGCGGCGCTGCAACAAGAAGTTCAACCGGCGCTTCCGCTATCTGGAATCGAAGATCAAGGGGCAAGGCCGCGAATTGAGGGAAGCTTCCCTGGCGGAAATGGATGCCTTATGGGAAGAAGCCAAGCAGCAAGAGAAATAGTCCCCCGGAAGGCAGGTCTGCGGCAAATCGGCCAAAAGCTGTCAGCATTCAGCTTTCAGGGAGCCGGCTGATACGCAAGTTGTAACCCAGGGAATAACTCTCCCATCTTGAGATAGGGAGTGCTGCGCCATGCGAGACTTCCATCAACTGAAGGTCTGGGGAAAAGCCCAGCGCTTGACTCTCGCTGTCTATAAAGCTACTGCACTGTTTCCTCGAACTGAATTCTACGACCTGACACGGCAACTGCGACGCGCCGCGGCCTCCATCCCAGCGAACATTGCTGAAGGCTGCGGCAGGAGCGAGGCTGCTGAGCTTGCCCGTTTCCTGCACATCGCCCTGGGGTCGGCAAGCGAACTGGAATACCACCTGCTTTTATCTCGGGATCTGAAACTAACGGCAGAATCGGAGCATCAGCGGCTGGCTGGCGACGTGGCCGAGATCAAGCGAATGCTGACCTCTCTGATCCAGAAGCTGTCAGCTGAAAAAAGCTCACGACTGGCTCGAAGCTGAAAGCTGACGGCTGATGGCTGACAGCATTGACTAACCCGAAGAGACATCCGAATGGCTCAATCCTTCTTTGGTTCTGGCTGCCGGCCACTGCCCTGTTCAGGTGACGATGTTGAAATGCTCGATATGCAGGCTCGGGTCGGATTTGACGTGCACGTCGCGACGCAGCAGGCTGCGGATTTCCTCAAGGACGACTGACTCGGAGTCGCGCAGCGCCCGCGCCACATCGGGATGGACGCGGACCATGACCTCGTGATGCCGGTCCAGAGTTCTCTTCATCTTCTCCAGCTCGTGGTAGATGTTGTAGCACGTGGTGGCGATCGATTTGACCATGCCTGAGCCGGAACAATAGGGACAGGGTTGGCAAAGCACACGCTCAAGCGACTGTTTGACGCGCTTCCGGGTAATGGCAACCAAGCCGAATTCATTGAACTCAAGGATCTTGCTGGGAGCCTTGTCGCGAGCCAACTCCTGAGACAGCGCTTCCATGACCCGCTTCCGGTTCTTGCGCTCATCCATGTCGATAAAGTCAATGACGATGATGCCGCCCAGATCCCGCAATCGTATCTGCTTGGCGATTTCCTTCACCGCTTCCAAGTTAGTGCGGGTGATGGTTTCCTCCAGACTGTTGCCTCGTCCCACGAACTTTCCGGTGTTGATGTCGATGCTGACCAGCGCTTCCGTTTGATTGATGACGATGTAGCCGCCGCTTTTCAGCCAGATCTTCGGCTGAAGCAGTCTGTCGACCTCCGACGTGATTCCAAACTCGTCGAAGATGTGGTTCTCCTTGGTATACAGCTTCACGCGGTGGACAAGGTTCGGATAAATCTTGTCGACAAACTCGACGATGTTCTGGTATTCGATCTCGTCGTCGACCCGGATGCTGGCAAACTCGAAAGAGAACTGGTCCCGCAGAAGGCGCTGGACCAAGTTCAGCTCCGAATGGATCAGGCGCGGCGCGGACACTCTTTCTGCCCGCGTCCGAATGTCTTCCCAGACTTTGACCAGGTAGTTCAGGTCGTTCGTCAGATCCTCTTCGCTGTGCTCTTCCGCCGCGGTTCGGACAATGACGCCGCCCAGAAAACGATCCCGATGCTTCAGGACCACATCCCGGAGACGGAGCCTCTCGGCCTCTGACGAGATCTTGCGGGAAACGCCCACGTGATCGACTGTGGGCATATAGACCAGGTATCTCCCCGGCAAGGCAATGTGGCTGGTGACCCGGGCGCCTTTCTTGGCAATCGGTTCCTTCGCCACCTGGACCAGGATCTCCTGGCCCTCGCGCAACATGTCGTCGATCGACTGGCGCTCAGGCTTGCGAGTATGGCGCGCGGCGGCGAAGCGTTTCCGGCGCGCGCCGGATCCTCGCCGCCGGACGCTGAAGCCGCTCGAATCTCCCGCACTATCCATGGAAAACGGCAGCGCGTCGCCGCCGTCATCTCTCAAGATGGCGCTGTCGCGAGACGGCACGTCGCAAGATTCAGGAACACTGGGAGGATTCTCGGGTCCGGCCTGCAAATCCGCCGGCGGTTCGCTCGGCAAACCCGCCGTCAGTGCAGGGACGGCCTCCGATGCAGGAACAGACGGAACAGCCTGCGGGGCCGGAACTTCCGCCGGCATGAATCGGTCCGCAAACCCGCGATCAGCCTCGAAGATCCGCTCCGTCTCCTGGCTCAGATTCCAGCGTTCGACCGCAATCGGGATCTCATTCTCAGCCGGCGCCGGCGTAAGAACCGGCCGGGCGGCATCCTGCCGCTCCCTGCGTTCCCGCCAGCGGGATCTCTCCGTCTTCCGGTCGCGATCACGCCGCACGGGGCGCTCCTCCTGCAGCTCCGCTTCCGCTGCAGCGGCTTCGGCTTGTTCTTCCGCTTCGACGAAGACTTTCTCGTACTCCTCAGTGTCTTCCACAAAATCGGAGACATAAAGGAAAGCATCCTTTTCAAGCCCGATATGCACGAAAGCGGATTGCATACCGGGAAGGACCTTGGTCACTCTGCCTTTGTAGATATTCCCGACAATGCCCCGGTTCCGGTTTCGCTCGATGTAAAGTTCCGCGAGCTGGTCGTCCTCCAAAATGGCAACTTTCGTCTCCAGCGCACTGCTGTTGACGATCATTTCCTTGATCATGAACTTCTCCTGGTTGTGCTGAAAAGGGGGCGGGCGGCGGGCAGGAAGCGCCGGTCATCGAACCGTCATGCTGCAAGACGGATATCTTCGAGGTACCCGACTGCGAAAACATCCATTTGTCGAACGGGTATCCGACTATAGCCCGCCTGCAGGACTTATCTCGCCTCGGCGGTGGGAGAGCCCATCGGTGCGGGCGCCGGACTCAATGGTGGCTGACCCAAACCCCGGCAATCCGGCGGAACCAGTGGTGCCGTCAATCTCGCGTGTCCTGGTTCCAGGGCAGGCCACATAACCTGGCCTCAGTCTGCTTTCAATCTGCCGGCGCAACGATCCACGGGGTCAGCGCGCGCACATTTATCAAGACGCGAACCCGTTCTTTGAGCGCAAATCCTGCCAACCGCAGGACAACCACTATTCAGTTGTGTGCGTTGGCTTCTATACCAATTCCTCTAGGTGACTTATCACCGAATCAACATTTCCCCTAACCGCGCCTGACGGTCTGTGTTCCGTCATTGCTACTGAAAGGCCGGTCGGCAGCGGGGAAAAACCTCTGGCGAACTCGCCGTCGTTTATCCGCATGCACACTTCCGGCTCGCCACAAGACAATAATTATAAACGAGATATCGATCGCTTTCCAATGCAACAATTCGGCGGCTGTCACCGAATTTGCAGACATTTCAGTTTACGAAACGTCGTGTATTGACGTTCATGCTCAGGCCCATGGCAGCAAAAGACGCCATCAGCGAGGATCCGCCGGCACTCACAAAAGGCAACGGGATGCCGGCGATCGGAACCAGTCCCATTACCATGCCCGTATTGATCAGGACGTGGAACAAAAAGAGGGAGAAAACCCCCATGACAATCATCGAGCCGACCTTGTCTTTTGCCTCCCGGCTCGCACGCAGCAATCGGATCGAGACAAAAAGCAAAAGTCCCAGCAGAGTGATGCTGCCCAAGAAGCCTCTCTCTTCCGACAGAACCGCAAAAACAAAATCGGTGTGTCGGGCAGGAAGGAATCCCAGCTGCCCTTGGGTTCCTTGCTTGAATCCTTTGCCAAGGAATCCCCCGGAACCGATGGCTATTTTGGACTGTTGAGATTGATATCCCAGGCCGCGCGGATCGCTCGACGGGTTCAGCAGCGTCAGGACCCGGCCTTTCTGGTAGTCCTTGAGCATCATCCACCCGGCGGGCAGAACCAAGGCTCCCGCCAGCAGCAACGCCAGGACATGCTTGCGCCTCAGGCCACCCAGGAACGAAAGTCCGGCATAGATGGGAACAAAGGTAATGGCTGTGCCCAAATCCCCCTGGAGCATGACCAGAACCATCGGCCCAAGCGCGATGAGTCCACCCGTCAATAGCTCGGGAACTTCGAGATAATCGCGCTCGGTCTCGGAGTAATACTTGGCCAGTGCAACGATTACCAAAACCTTCATCAGCTCGGACGGCTGGAAGCCGACGATGCCCAGGTCGAGCCAGCTCTTGTTGGCGTGAACCGTGTGCCCGACGACCAGCACCAAGCCAAGGACGGCAATCCCGGTTGCGTAGGCAAAAACAATGTAGTCGGTGTAGACATGGTAATCAAAGTAGAGCAAGACCAGAAAGACCACCAGGGACAAGCAAAGATATATTAACTGCCGACCCAGGTGATAGCTGAGGTTGGTCCCTGCGGTGGTGCTCCAAATGCCAGTGAGCCCGACCACTGTCAGCAGGAGCAGGGCAAGAAACCAGAGCCAATCGAAGCTCAACAGTAAGCGCCGGTTCAGCTTCATCGGGCTTCCCCTCCGGGGGCGTGCGCGTCCCCCTGACTCGTCAGCTCCGGGTGGTATTTCTTGGCAAAGTAAGTCCGAAACACCTCTCTGGCCATCGGAGCGGCAGCAGCGCCGCCGCCGCCGCCGTGCTCCAGAAAAACGACTACGGCAATCTCAGGGTCGTCGCGGCTGGCGAAACCGGCAAACCATGCGTGGGTTTCGACAGCCGGAAGGTCCTTCTGCATCTCCTTCTTGCGCTCGGCGCTGATGAGCTGGACCGTGCCGGTCTTTCCACAGATGTCCAGGCCTCGGATCTCGGCATTGTGCCCGGTGCCGTAATTGTTTACGCTCCCCCACATCCCTGCCCGAATCCTGCGCGCACTCTCGGGCTTGATTGGCAGCTGTGCGACGGGCCACTGGCTGGGAGCAGGTCCACGCTCGGCGTGCAACAGGAGGTGCGGCGTGACCAGCTTCCCGTCGGTGGCGATCGCGGACACGGCGCGAAGAACCTGCAGCGGCGTGGCCCGGATCGGGCCCTGTCCAATGGAAACGGAAATGGTTTCCCCGGCAAACCACTTCTCGCCGCGCATCTGCTGCTTCCACTCAGGCGATGGCACGACGCCGGGTTGCTCCCCTGGAAGATCAACGCCGGTCAGTTCCCCAAAGCCGAGCGCCTTGGCATGGCGAGCGATCGGCTCAATGCCCATCCGCTGCCCAAGCGTGTAAAAGAAAATGTTGCAGGAATGCGTGATGGCGCCTTCCAGATCAACATAGCCGTGACCGCCCTCAACCCAGCAATGGAAGACGCGATCGTAAAAGACGGCCGACCCCTTGCAGATGACATGGGTGCTGGCGTCGACAAAGCCCTCATCGAGACCGGTCTCCGCCATGACCAGCTTGAAGATCGATCCGGGCGGATAGGTGTTCTGTACAGCGCGATTCAGCAGGGGACGGTCCGGATTCTCGATCAGGGCGTTCCAGTCTTTGGTGGATATGCGCGAGGAAAACTTGTTGGGATCGAAGGAAGGAGCCCCAGCCATCGCCAGGATCTCGCCGTTGCGCGGGTCCATCGCCACAATCGCACCGACGTTGCCCGCCAGCAGACTCTCGGCCTGGCTCTGGAGATCATAGTCCAGGGTGAGCTGCAGGTCGCCGCCGATGACTGCGTCCTTCTCGGCCACCTTGCCCAATTCCCGGCCGAGGCTGTCGACAAGAACCTCACGCACACCATTCTGGCCCAACAGGCACTGGTTATAGACGCGTTCGACCCCGGATTTTCCTACAAAGTCGCCGGACTGAATTCCCGGGAAGGTATTGTTGGCCAAGTCCTCTTCGGAAACTTCGCCGACGCGGCCCAGCACGTGGGCTGCCAGGCTGCCAAAGCGATAGAGCCTGCGGGGCCTAGGCTCCAGCCGTATCTCTGGGCGCTCCCGCTTGTGCGCTTCGACGACCGAAACGTCCCCAATGCCGACATCCTCCTTGATGACGATCGGATGGTACGAACCGCCGCGCTTGTTTCGGCGCAGTTGCGCCGCAAAATCGTCGGCCGAAACCCCCAGCTTCTGGGTAACGAAAGCCGCCGTGGCCGCCGGGTTTTTCATCATCTCCCGGTCGATGATGATGTCCAAGGAAGGCCGGTTGTCAACAAGCGGGACGCGGTCACGATCAAGGATCGGCCCCCGGGGCGCAACAACCGGGATGCTGCGAATGCGGTTCTGCTCGGCCAGGCGCGCGTATTCGGCGCCCTGCAGGATCTGCAGCCACCAAAGACGCATGCCCAGCAGTATGAAAACAGCAACAACAGGTGGAAAGAGCCACTTCAGTCGTCGCTGGATCGCTTGCCGGTTCGATTCCAGCTGGAGCTTGACCATCAGCCCACTCTCTTCGTACGGATGCGATTGTAGGTATCCAGTGCCGCAAACACGAGTATGCCCACGCCAGCCGTAATCAGAGCCTGCAGGAGCGAAGCGCCCAAGAGAACATCACTGGAAGAACGTTGCAGGAGCAGAAACAGGGCGAACATGCTGAGAGAACTCAGGCAGGAGGAAACCGCCATCAGGGCGAAGCGGATCCACGTTCCCTCGACGTCAAAACGCCGGCCCGCCTCCGCAATAACAAAGGCCGCCAGAGTCTTGCCGAACCCATTGTATCCCAGCGGCAACCCGAGAACCGCATCCTGAAGAATCCCGGTCAGAGAACCGACAAACAGTGCTTGAGCGCGACTCCGGTAGAAAGCCCAATAGGCGATCAGGATCAGCGACAGATCCATGAAATTGAACAGGAAAAAGTGCTTGCCTGCGATCATCTGCGCCGTAATCGCCAGGAAGGAGGAGGCAGCCAGGAAAAGGTACTTCATAGGTCACCCTATGCTATTTCACCACGCCGGGAGCCACGGAGTCCGTCACGGGCTTCGGCGGGCCCAGCAGGATCAAGACCTCTTCGATCCGAATGATGTCGGCGCTCGGTTCGACCCGAATCGTGCGGAATCCTGTCTTTCCCTTTTGCGAAACCACGACTTTGCCGACAGGCAACCCTTTGGGGAAAATACCGTCGAGGCCGGACGTGACGAGGGCATCGCCGACGTTCACTTCTTCCGTGTTGCTGATGTAATTCAAATCAAGCAGCACGTTCTCGGTGCCCCTTGCTACTCCGGGCACCCTGGTGCGCTCGACCATCACGCCGACGGATGCGTCGGCGTTGGTGATCAACTGGACCTGGCAGCTGTTTCTGGTTACCAGTACTGTGCGGCCGACGATGCCGCCATCCGATACTACGGGCTGGTCCGCCCGGACTCCGGCCAGCGATCCGCGATCGAGATAGATAGTGCCGGAAAGGAAGTCGGGAGTTCGTCCAACCACGTGCGCGCCCAGCGTCTGATACGGCAAGCTGGCGTCGAATGCGAGCAGGCGCCGCAGCCTCGAGTTCTCCTCCTCTTCCTGCGCCAGGCTGCTGTTGAGGAGCGCGAGTTGGCGGACGTCCTCCTTCAGCCGTGCGTTTTCAGCACGCACTCCGTGCAACCACAGGTAGCCGGTCCAGAAATCGCTGATCGCACGCGATACGTTTGAAGCGCCATTGAGCATTGGCGAGGTTGCCAGCAGCACCCATTTCTTGAAGAGCAATGTGCCCGAAGGATCTTTCACCTGAATGGAGAGCAAGGTCAGATGCAGCAGCAGGAGTCCAATCACCACGTAAAGGCTGCGCCCTTCGCCCTTCGAAGCCATCTCAATGGACACAAATCCTCCGCAACAGCTTGAAATCGGTCAGCATCTTGCTGGTTCCCAGCACGACGGACGAGAGCGGTTCCTCGGCTATGAAAACCGGGAGCCCGGTTTCGTCCGCGATCCTCTTGTCGAAACGCTTCAGGAGGGCTCCGCCGCCCGTGAGCACGATGCCGCGGTCCATAATGTCGGCGGACAGCTCAGGCGGCGTGCGTTCGAGCGCCACCTTGATGGCATTGATGATGATGCCGATGCTGTCGCTGAGCGCCTCCCGGATCTCCTCGTCGTTGATGGTTACGGTCTTGGGGACGCCTTCGATCAGATTGCGTCCCTTGATTTCGGTCGTAAGCGGCCGGTCGAGCGGGGCCGCCGATCCGATCTGAATCTTGATCGACTCGGCCGAGCGTTCTCCGATCAGCAGGTTGTGCTTGCGCTTGATGTATTGGATGATCGCCTCGTCCATTTCATTGCCCGCCACACGCACCGAGCGGCTGTAAACGATGCCGGAGAGGGAGATCACCGCAATGTCCGTCGTTCCGCCGCCGATATCCACAATCATGTTGCCGCAGGCCTCGGTGATCGGCAGACCGGCGCCGATGGCGGCCGCCATGGCCTGCTCGACCAGATAGACCTCGCTCGCCTTGGCGCGCAGAGCGGATTCCTGAACCGCCCGTTTCTCCACCTGCGTGATCTCGGCAGGAATGCCGATGACAATGCGCGGGCTGAGGAGGTGGTTCCGGTGATGCGCCAGCCTGATGAAATACTTCAACATCACTTCCGTGACGTCGAAGTCGGCGATCACACCATCCTTCATGGGCTTCACAGCGACGATGTCGGCCGGGGTCCGCCCAAGCATCTCCTTGGCTTCCCGCCCGACGGCCAAAACCCGCTTGTTGCTTTTGTCCAGAGCGACAATCGAAGGCTCATTGACCACAATCCCGCGGCCCTTCGCGTATACAAGGGTGTTGGCAGTGCCCAGATCGATTGCCAGGTCGCTAGAGAAAAAACCAAACACGGATCGAAAAGTCATAGTTTCCTATACAGCCACCTTGATGCTGTTTTTGGAGATTTCCTTCGCCCGATACATGGCTGCATCGGCTTTCTTGATCAAACCTTCCGCCGTCAGCGTGTGCTTCGGACAGTTGGCGATGCCGAGGCTCACCGTCAGACGAATGCTCAGATCCTGAGCGACAAACTCGTAATCCTCGATCTTCTTCCTGATGCGCTCCGCGATGACTAAGGCACCATTGAGAGGGGTCTCCGGCAACACTACGATGAACTCATCCCCGCCGTACCTTCCCACAACATCGGTCTCACGGAGGATTTTCCGCAGTACCTGCCCCATTTCAGCAAGCGCCAGGCTGCCGACCAGATGACCGAAAGTGTCGTTGACCTGCTTGAACCCATCCACGTCCACGAAGAGGATCGAAACCTTCTTTTTGTATCGCAGGCATCGTTTCACTTCGGCCTCGAGGTACTGCCTCAGGTACCGATAGTTGTACAGCTTGGTCAGATCGTCCGTGATGGTGAGGCGCTCGGCTGTGTCGAACACGCGGATCGTGTTGACAGCCACCGCGAGGGGTCTCACCAGCAGTTCCATCAGTCGCAGGTCGTCAGCAGTAAATCCGCCGCCTTCTTTGTTAAGGATCTCAATCACACCGATCTTCCGTCCGCGGTAAACCAGCGGCAAGCAGAGGATGGAGCGGATGAAAGAGCTTTCCGTACTGAAGGGTATCTTGATCTCGAACGAGTAGTCATTGTTCACGTACGGCACGCCGGTGTTCAGAACCTGATCAACAATGGTACTGTTGGCCTGGTGTTCGAACAGATCGAGATCCCTGATATTGGTCGTTCCATACGCCCGTTCGAGAGCCAGGCCCGCTTCGTTGCAGAGGTAGATGAGGCCTTCCTCTGCCCGCAGCCTCACAATGACCTTGTGGAGCAGAAAACGCATTGCCGGCTTGCGGTCAGTGGCAGTAACAGAGGACTCCACTAGATTGACAAACGCCTCGAAGAACAGACGCAGTTCCTCGGCGCGGCCGCAGATCAGCTCCTGTTCCTCCCGTCCGGCACGGATTGCAGCAAAGCCGTCAAGCAGACAGTGAGCGAAAGCCAGGCTCACGGGCAGCTTCACGACCAGGTTCAACCCGTCCATCTGGATCGCTTCGGCATCGGCCGCAGCCGTGGAAGTCACGTATCCGATGATCTCCGCCGCCGGGAAGATTCGGGCAAGGTAATCGCGCTGCCCGGCGAATGAGTCGCTTGGGAAAAACACGGCTAGAAAATCCGGGCGCGGAGCTACGGGAGTGCCAACAACTGCGTTTTCGTGGATGAACTCGAGACGCCAGGGCATGCCTTCCGGCGTCGCATCGGCAAAAACTTGGGGAGGCTGGTTCTTATGAACAACGGCGATTTTCAGAACTTCGGACATAACGCCCTTCCGCAGACCGACGAATCCCCCGGTACCGGCCTTTGCAGATTTATGTGGCTCCCGTCCGCGGCATCCTCATAAAGCGCTCTCCCCAAGCGTGCACGCGACATCCGCTCGCGCTGAAGCAAACAGCCGGCGGCCGACATCAGGCCTATCCTTAACAAGACCGGAGCGGCTCCAGATTGACTCAGGCTGAAACTACAAGCTAAGGTATAGCAAATGCGCCAGACTAGCCTGGATTACTCATGAACACGATGCGCAAGATCGGCGGTTGACCAATACAGAGCCGCGAGCGTGAGCGAGCGGGTTGCTTGTCCATTTCTTCATTCTGCGCCATTTGCGCATCACCACCCGCTCCCTTACGGTCGCGGCTCTGAAGGAGATCTGCATCCTGCCGCTGGCTTTCATGAACAATCAGGGCTAGGCTACGTTGCCAGAAACCGTCCGGCTTCCTTTCCTCCGACTCTCTTAATCGGACGATCTAAAGGGTTTATTATATCGAATCTGCCGCCAAGAAGGAACGATGGAACCGACAAATTCCTCCTCTCGCGCAGAGGGGCGCGCTCCATGCGGACGTGTTCACTACCTCCACACCGGCCTTTTGCGTGCCATTCGCCGGGACGTACTGTGACCCTGGACACGGCGAAATGTCAAGCCTGAGCCGGGATTTGCATTGGACGTTTGGAGAACCGCCGGGGC